>ERZ724505.10-NODE-10-length-167973-cov-8.011684_pt1 | contig 167973 bp, 189 predicted proteins | sample MGYA00376038_ERZ724505 | MGnify/ENA primary metagenome ERZ724505 (study PRJEB28724, sample SAMN07190884) | wastewater metagenome | isolation source: effluent of sewage treatment plant in Hong Hong | place: Hong Kong | collected 2016-03-17 ... | reverse complement strand
CGCCGGCCGTTTGGACGGGGGACTTTGTTGACTGCGCCCACACACGCTTCTGCCAGCTACTACAAGCTGAAGCGCGGCAAGATCTCCTGAATCGAAGGAATGACCAAGAAGGAGAAGTTTCCCTTCAAGAAGCTGTAGACTAAATTAGGGTACCGGTACTCGCCGTTGGTGGGGCCGGGCCTTTTCTTTTTGACAATTTTTTTGTATTGTACTGGCAATGCCCCTTGGCGTCCGCCAGCTGGCGGATTTTACTTTCATTATAATTAGCTATGCCAACACGAGACTATCCATTGGAAAAGGTGCGTAACTTTGGGATCATCGCCCATATCGACGCCGGTAAGACGACGACGTCTGAACGCGTTCTCTACTACACCGGCTCACAGCACAAGATCGGCGAGGTGCACGAAGGTGAGACGACCACCGACTGGATGGAGCAGGAGCGTGAGCGTGGTATCACCATTACCGCGGCTGCTATTACCTGCTTTTGGTCTAAGACGGCTGAACCTGATAAGAAGGACACTTCGAAGAAGTATCGCTTCAATATCATCGACACCCCAGGACACATCGACTTTACCGTAGAGGTGAAGCGCTCTATGCGTGTCTTGGACGGCGCTATCGTCGTGTTTGATGGTGTGGCGGGCGTAGAGCCACAGTCTGAGACTAACTGGCGCTATGCCGACGAAGCAAACGTTCCACGCATCTGCTTCATCAACAAAATGGACCGCATGGGCGCTTCATTTGAAAAGTCCTACCAATCTATCCTTGATCGCCTTACTCGTAAGGCGGTGCGCCTCCAGCTCCCGATTGGTGCCGAAGCTGACTTTGATGGGGTGATCGACCTGCTTGAGCAAAAGGCATACCGCTTTGAAGGTAAGATGGGTGACGAGGTCATTCCTTACGAAATTCCTGAAAATATGCGTGCTGAGGTCACCAAGTATCGTGCAGAGCTCATTGAGCGCATCGTCGAGCATGACGAAGCGATGATGAATGACTACCTTGAGGGCAAGGAGCCATCACTCGAGGCACTTAAGGCGATGTTGCGCAAGGCGGTTATTGCGAACGAAATTTTCCCAGTCTGTGTCGGCTCAGCTCTTAAGAACCGCGGTGTGCAGTTGGTGCTCGACGCAGTTGTCGACTACCTCCCATCGCCAGTCGACATGCCGCCGGTTAAGGGTATTAACCCAAAGACAGGTGAGGAGATCCTGCGCCACGCTTCAGATGACGAACCATTTTCAGCACTCGCCTTTAAACTCCAAGCAGACAAATTCGTCGGTAAGCTCGCGTTCTTCCGCGTATACTCTGGTTCTGTTGAAGCAGGTTCTTATATTTACAACGCAACCACGGGGCAAAAGGAGCGCGTCGGCCGCATCGTGCGCCTCCAGGCAGACAAGCGCGAAGAAGTAAAGAAGGTGTACGCAGGAGAGATTGCCGCAATGGTGGGTCTTAAGGAAGTAAAGACCAGCCACACGTTGTGTGATGAAGCAAACCCGATCATTCTCGAACAAATTAAATTCCCTGAACCAGTTATCTCACTTCGCATCGAACCAAAGACCAAGGCCGACCAGGAGAAAATGGGTATCGCGCTGCGTGAACTCTCAGACGAAGATCCAACCTTTAAGGTCACCAGTGATCACGAAACCAACGAGACCATCATCTCGGGCATGGGTGAGCTCCATCTTGAAATTATCGTTGACCGTATGAAGCGCGAGTTTAACGTCGAGGCAGATGTTGGTGCGCCACAGGTGGCATACCGCGAGACTATCCTTGGCGAGGCAGAGGCCGAGAACAAGTACATCAAGCAAACGGGTGGTAAAGGTCAGTATGGTCACGTGAAGATTCGCCTCAAGCCACTCCAGCCGGTTGAGGAGGGTGCGAAAGTTGCGAAGAATATTAATCGCTCTGAGCACTTCGAGTTCATCAACAACATCAAGGGAGGTATCATTCCGCAGGAGTTTATTCCTGCTGTTGAAGACGGCGTTGAAGAGGCGATGGAGCGCGGTATTGTCGCTGGCTTCAAGATGGTCGACATCTCGTGCGAACTCTTCTTCGGTTCGTACCACGACGTCGACTCTTCAGAAATTGCCTTCAAGATCGCCGCATCAATGGCCTTCCAAGATGCTGCTAAGTCGGCAAAGCCAGTTATCCTCGAGCCGATCATGAAGGTGACCGTCGTAACCCCAAGCGAATTCCAGGGTGATGTGACCGGTAGCCTCTCAGGGAAGCGTGGGAGCATTGAAGGTACTGAAGACCGCGGCATGAATATTGCTATTAATGCCAAAGTGCCGCTGAAAGAAATGTTCGGCTACACCACCGACCTGCGCTCTATGACCAAGGGTCGCGCAGGCTTCACTATGGAGTTTGATCACTATGAAGTGGTGCCGCAAAATGTTGCGCAGACTATCATCGCCGCGCGTAAGTAATTCAACTTAGACCGAAGCGTCGGAGTAATCCACAGCAACCTCCTTTGCGATAAAGCAGCAGGGTATATACTACTAAGCGACAGGGCAGCAAGCGAAAGCTTGCTGCCCTTCTCGTTTTTTAAAGTCGTTTTTTAAACCATTAATAAAAATTATCGCTCAGGAGAATATGCGTATCGATCACAAGAAGGTGCACCACAAGATCAAGTCTCTCAATCGTGTGCGCACCTATGTCTACGCGGGGCTTTCGTGCCTCGCACTCCTCACCGCGCTGGTGAAGATACAGATCGACACCACCTCCTATGCATACGCAGGTGGAACGCCAATTGGGTATCTTGATGTTATTACTTCAAGCGGCGCGATTGAAGGATGGACCTATGACGTCACGAACTCAAGCGTGTCTACCCAAGTTTTTGTGTACATGGATGGTCCTATCGGCAAGGGCACCTTGGTGGGGAGTACCGTAGCAAACCTGGTTCGATCAGACGTAAACCGCGTTATGCGGGTAACGGGTAATCATGGATTTTCATGGAAGATCCCAGCTGAGTATCAAAAAAACCAGCACAGTTGGTATGCGTACGGTGCTGCGTCCTCTGACCTCAATACGCGTGCCTTGCTCACGAAGTCTCCGAAAAGCTTTTTTAATAATGCACCAATTGGGTATCTCGATAGCGTGAACGATGGCATGCTGCGCGGTTGGTCATATGACCCTGATAACTCAACAGTAACTATCAGTGTGGCTATATACATGGATGGGCCACTGGGCACGGGAACATTTGTCGCGACCACAACAGCAAACGCTGTCCGCTCAGATGTAAACAAGGTTATGGGGGTAAGTGGTGATCATGGTTTCGTGTGGGCTATACCTGCGCAATACGCGGCAGCTTCACACACGTGGTATGTCTATGGAGTAGATAGTGTAAACACACAAGTAACGAATGTACTTATGCGCTCAGGACTCTCGTCAGCTGCGGTGGCTGGCACACCGACACCTGCAAAGCCAACGACCCCTGTGCCAACACCTACGCCAGTGCCAACACAGCCGACACCGGCACAACCAACACCAAAACCAGTACCGACACAACCTACACCTGCGCAACCACAATCAGTACCAACACAGCCAACACCGAGCACGGCAGTGTCAAAAGTTCCTCCTCGAGGATATGTAGATGGTTTCCAGACGGGCGGCACCATATATGGGTGGGCGTATGACGCAGATGCGCCCGCGTCATCGATCCAGGTGGTCATATACAGAGACGGTCCTATGGGAACTGGTATCGCTATGGGTACCACTACTGCCAATGTGGCTCGTGATGATGTGAACCGCATTATGGGAATCCCGGGTAATCACGGCTACACCTGGACTATCCCCGCGGGCTATCAAACTACGCAGCATGCGTGGTATGCATATGCGATCGACGTGACCGGCCAAGGCGCTCCAGTGAAGTTGTATCAGTCTGGTAAAGAGTATCCTCTTGCTGCAATATCTATTTCAAACACAAAAGGCGCTCTCGATAATGTTAGTGTCGGTTGGGTAGAGGGATATGCGTGCGATCCAACAAATACGCGCCCCGTGTCGGTTGAGGTGTACGCATCACATGTGCCCGCATCCGCATACAAGAAGACATACAATGGCACCACGCTCTATCGCATTGCAACCGCAAACGCCACTGCGTGGGAGCCTGGCCATGCCGGGCAGTGTAACGGTAATAAGCAAGCGGGCTTCCACATAGTAACCCCGAGCACTCTATTGGACCGTGCAGATCATACGGTTGTTGTGTATGCCGTAGATAGCAGTGGTACCAGTAAGGCGCTCGATGGTGCAGTAACTTTCAACTCGCGCGTCTTATATAAACAGGAACCGATTCTCAACATTGATGACCATGTGGTAGTGAACTATAACTTCATCAATAGTGGTATGCCGCCAGAGGAAAAGCCATTTTTCTCAAAAAACCACACCATGTTCCTTACCTATACCGACACGAAGAAAAATACTAGCTTGCCGTTTAAAAACCCGGTGAACTGCACGGTGGGGTGGGCGACTGGTCTTTTCGCTCCTGATCCAGCGAACCAGCAGCGCGGTCCAAGCACCTTCACTGGTTCGTGCCCATCAATTGGTTCTCCAATGACCGTCATTCAAGCGGTTGGGAATGCGGTGGGTCTTGTCATCAATTCGTTTGACTTTGGACAGTGGAACTCAGGTATGAACGTACAGCAAAACTGGAAAGAGCCGCAGCCAGTATTTCGAGCCGGGCATCCGCAAGATACGATTAAAGTAAGTGGCGTATTTAAGCAGCCGATAACTTTCCCAGCGCTTGATGCCGCTCTTACTAATCCAGATGGTGGTGCAAATTGGTACTTCACGCTCACCTTTAATCCACCCGCTCCAAGCAAGCAGTTGTGGTTTACGGTCCCGGTGTTTGATAGTCGTAAGCGCCTCCACTATCCATGGAGCCTTACCTCAGACGGGGTGACACAGGCAGTGTTCTACAAGGAGCTTGGGGATACATCGGGTACAAATGTATACATTCATGCCCCATTAGTACCTTCGAGTACCTTCATTACCCCATGTGCAAACTCCTCATACTTCTCGCGCGAACCATTTTCGACTGAAAAGACCTTCTGCTTTACCGTAAATGCGGCTCAATTCAAGACGATGCTGGAAGAACTTAACCAGAAAGAAAAACTTTCTGTTGATACTGACCCTTCTCACTATCCGCTCGGATTTTTCCTCGTGGATGTTGAAGTCTGGGGGATCGGTGATGGACCCAATAAACTCGGAAGCACCGCTATGGCGCTTTCTATCCGTGATTTGCGTGTGGAAAGTCTTTTTGACGGCAAATAGCCGTACTAGTAAAACTCATATTTCAGTGGTACAGTGAGGTTACGTTATTCGTAACCTCACTGTACTGCTATGAAATCGTATGTAATAAAAGGGTTTTTTGGTGTCATGCTTGCCCTGGGCCTCTTGGGAGGGTCGGTAGCACAGGCAGCGAATCTTACCCAAAACCAGGTACAAGCAATCCTCCAGATGCTCCAGTCGTTTGGGGCTGACCCAGCGACCGTAAGCAATGTCTCGGTTGCTTTGGGCGGAAGCTACTACCAAGGCGGCTATTACAACAATGGGCAATACAACACCCCGTACGTAGGGTGTCCAACTATCTCCTACAATCTCTATTATGGTCTCTATGACTCTCAAACAGGTGGCCAAGTGTCCCAACTACAGCGCTTTTTGGGAGTACCACCAACTGGCTACTATGGTTCTCTAACACGCCAAGCAGTAGCGGACTTTCAAACTCGCTACAATCTCTACCCAGTAACCGGCGGAGTGGGCCCCCTAACGCGCCAGCAGATTGCATCGGTGTGCGGCAACGGCTCGGGATATCCATACCAAAACGGCTATGTACAAATTACGGGTGTCACGGGACCAAATACTCTCGCCGTTAATCAGCAGGGGACCTGGACGGTTACCACCAACTCTCCTTCAAATTCCTACGTGAATGTTTCAGTCCAGTGGGGTGACCAAAATACTTATCCGTATGCGTATAGCAACCAAACAAGCTATGTGAATGGCCAAAATACCTTTACACACGCCTACTCCTACCCGGGTACCTACACAGCAATCTTCACCGCAACAGATAATAACGGCCACTCTAACAGTGCGAGCGCCACTGTAGTTGTAGGTGGCTCAGGAAACTGTGGTTATGGTTACAGTAACTGTGCTGCGCCTACCATCAGCTCCATTAGTCAGTCACAAGGTCCGGTGGGCACCCAGATCACTATCACCGGCAGCGGTTTTACCTCAAGTAACGTGGTCCACTTTGGGGTAGGGGGGAGCATGTCGGTCCCGTCGTACAACAATGGCACTATCATCTACTACACCATTCCTTCGAGCGTGAGTGCTTGTGACATCATCCAAACCTTTGCGGTATGCACCATGATGGTCCAACAGGTCACTGCCGGTAGCTATCCTATCTACGTCAGTAACGCTAATGGCCAAAGCGGCACGGTATATTTCACCGTGAACGGAGGATCTCAGAGCAGTGGTTTGCAAGTTACTTCGCCCACCCAAGGCTCTGTTTATTACCGCGGCCAGGATATGACTATTGCTTGGAACAGTGGTGGTACATATACAAGCGCTTCGGTCACACTCGACCTCTACACGGCAGGGGGTACGAATATTGGTACAATTGCTATCTCTGGTCTTCCCACGGGCTCGTATACCTGGCACATTCCTGCCTTTCCGCAAAACTACGCATGCACCCTGCAGTATCCAAATGGGCTGTGTGGCACCAATATTCCAACAGGTCAGTACTACATCAAAGCAACGCTTGGTGGGGTGACATCTGCTACGAGTGGTATCTTTACCATCTACCAGCAGTAAAAAGACTTTATTAGAGAGGTTTATTTGACGCGCTCAACTAATTTAGTTAGTATGCGATCAACGCACCAGTGCCTGCCTGCGGGTAGGCAAGCGTGTTTTTCTTTGCTTATCTCCAAAGCAAAGTGGTGGGGCGCAATTATAAAATTAGTTAGTAATTACAATTACGTATGGCAGAAACATTTGATAGGCAGAAGCCGCACGTGAACGTAGGTACCATCGGTCACGTCGACCACGGTAAGACTACGCTTACGGCATCTATTCTCCACACGCTCGACATGGCAAAGGGCGAGGGCTACGGCGCTCGCGTTGAAGGTGTCGACGGTATCGACAATGCACCTGAGGAAAAGGCGCGTGGTATCACCATCGCACTCCACCACTCTGAGTATTGGTCACCTGATCGTCACTACGCGCACATCGACGCTCCAGGCCACGCCGACTACATCAAGAACATGATCACCGGTGCAGCCCAAATGGACGGCGCAGTCCTCGTGGTTGCAGCAACCGACGGCGTGATGCCACAGACTCGTGAGCACATCCTCCTTGCTAAGCAAGTCGGCGTGCCGAAGATCATCGTCTTCCTCAACAAGTGCGACATGGTTGACGATAAGGACCTCATCGACCTCGTCGAAGAGGAAGTCCGCGAGCTCCTCACGAAGCAGGGCTTTGACGGTGCAAACACTCCAGTTATCCGCGGTTCAGGCCTCAAGGCGCTCGAAAGCAACGACCTCAGCAATGAGTGGTCGCAGAAGGTGCTTGAGCTCATCAAGACCATGGACAGCTACATCCCAACGCCAGTACGCGAGACGGACAAGCCGTTCCTCATGCCGATCGAAGACATCTTCTCCATTGAAGGTCGCGGCACTGTGGTAACTGGTCGTATCGAGCGCGGTACGGTTAAGGTTGGTGAGGAAGTCGAAATTGTCGGTCTCCAGGCAACCACCAAGACCACCATCACCGGTATCGAAATGTTCAACAAGCAGCTCGACTCAGGTATGGCAGGCGACAACGCAGGTATTCTCCTTCGTGGTACGAAGAAAGAGGATATCCACCGCGGCCAGGTGCTCGCAAAGACTGGTTCGGTAACTCCACACACCGACTTCGAGGCAGAAATCTACGTCCTCACTAAGGACGAAGGTGGCCGCCACACGCCATTCTTCTCTGGCTACAAGCCACAGTTCTACATCCGCACTACGGACGTAACTGGCGAGGTTACCCTCCCAGCAGGAGTAGAAATGGTCATGCCGGGTGACACCGTCACCTTCAAGGTGAAGCTCGTTGCCCCAGTGGCACTTGAAGAGAAGCAGCGCTTCGCAGTTCGTGAAGGTGGTAAGACCGTCGGCGCAGGTGTTGTGACGAAAATCGTCGCATAATCCGCACACTCTCACTTTCTTTTTACAAAAACAGCCGCCTTTGGGCGGCTGTTTTTGTGTTGCGCAGCTCCAGAAAGTGGGGTATAGTCGTGGGTGTTCGAATAATTATTAATTTTAGTAAGCACACAAGGGCATAGATTGCGCCGGCTGCTCAGCCGGGGAGAACTAGGCTCGAAAAACATATGGCTACTAACGAGAAGACAGAAAAGGCGCCGGCACCACGCCGCGCAAAGAAGGCTGCGCCAACACAGGCACGCCTGCGCATTAAGGTGCGCGCATATGAGCACAAGGTGCTCGATGCATCGGTGCGCCAGATTATGGAGACCGCGCTTCGCTATGATGCGAAGATCGCTGGTCCTATCCCGCTGCCAACCGAAATTAAAAAGTATACTGTCAACCGCTCAACCTTCGTCTACAAGGACGCACGCGAGCAGTTTGAAATGCGCATTCACAAGCGCGTGATTGATATCGTCGATCCTTCAGCAAAAATCATCGAAGCACTCACCAATTTGTCCCTGCCCTCAGGCGTGACTATTGATGTGAAGATGATGTAAGCGTATACTACTCAGTTGGTGTACACGGACAATCCTTCTCCACACGGGGAAGGATTTTTCGTTGTTGCACAATTTTGAGATAGGTGTACTGTTAAATTGTTTCCTCCCCTTGGTTCGTGGGCTTGGGAGAGGAACCTAGTTCTTTCTTCTGGGCTCACGACCATTTTATATATTCGTTCTTTTATTCCCGCCTGATTTTGGCACCAGCTCATTGCTTGAGTTGGTGCCGTTTTCTTTTCATATTGCATAAAAACAGAGGCTAGTGTATAGTCTCGGGGACTCTACATATCGGTAGATCCACCCTGCCCTGGGCAGGCAATAGACACCATGAAATTTATTTTAGGCACAAAGGGCCGTATGACTACCGTTTTCACTGAAGACGGCCGTTCGTATGCAGCTACTATCGTTACCGCAGGGCCTGCAGTCGTCACTCAGGTAAAGACCACTGAGAAGGATGGTTACAACGCCGTGCAGTTGGGTGCATTTGAGACAGTTGCTACCCGTGTAAACAAGCCGCAGCTTGGTCATGCAAAAGGCAAGGCGTATAAGGTTTTCAAAGAGTTACGCTTGCGCAGCGGTAAGCAAGTTGCTGGCGCAGATATGGGCACCACAGTTGATGTTACTGCGTTTGAAGTAGGGGATAAGGTCACCGTCTCAGCAATCACTAAAGGTAAGGGCTTTCAGGGTGTTATCAAGCGTCACGGCTTCCACGGCGGTCCACGCTCTCACGGCCAAAAGCACTCAGAGCGCGCACCAGGTTCTATCGGTGGCTCAGGTGGTCGCGCAGGTGGTCGCGTTGCGAAGGGTATGCGCATGGCTGGCCGCATGGGCAGTGATCGCGTATCAGTGCGCAATCTTTCAATACTCCAGGTACTTCCAGAGACAGGCGAGCTCGTTATCTCTGGCGCTATTCCTGGTCACCCAGGCACCTTAGTCGAAGTTCGCGGCAACAATTAGGCATATGGAAACGAAACTCTACAACAAAGAAGGAAAAGAGGTGGGGAAGGTGCAAGTACCGGAAAGCATCTTCGGCTTGGCATGGAATGCAGATCTCGTGCACCAGGTGGTTACCAGCATGCAGGGTAATGCGCGTGCGGGCACTGCACACACGAAGGATCGTGGTGAGGTACGCGGCGGCGGTAAGAAGCCGTGGAAGCAGAAGGGCACCGGTCGCGCTCGTCACGGTTCATCACGCTCACCTATTTGGCGCGGCGGCGGTGTAACGCACGGACCTCGCTCTGACAAAGAGTACGCTCGCAAGGTAAACCAGAAGATGCGCCAAAAGGCTCTTCTTGTCGCCCTCTCTCGCAAGTTTCATGATGGCGAAGTGCTTTTTGTTGACTCTCTTGAGTTGAACGCACCAAAGACTGCTGAAGCAAAGAAGATGGTCACCGCACTTTCTAAGAATTTTACCGCGCTCGCAAAGAAGAAGAACGCTGCGCTTTTCACTATTCCTTCAAAGCACGAGGCGACTCAAAAGAGCTTCCAAAACTTTGGCAATGTCACGATGGATGAAGTGCGTAATCTCAACCCGCTCGCAGTCCTTTCAAGCAAGTACCTGGTGATTGTTGACCCAAAGCAGTCGTTTGAAGTCTTGGGCAAGAAGCAGGTGATCAAGACAAACTAATATGGAAAAGAAAGCAGGTCACATTGTTATATCTCCACGCATCACCGAGAAGGGCTCGTACCTCTCGACGCAAGGTGCTTATGTGTTTAATGTAGCGAAGGATGCGAACAAGATGGAAATCGCACGTGCTATCCATTCGCTCTACAAGGTCATGCCGCGCAAAGTAACCGTCGTTACGGTGCCGACCAAAAAAGTTTTCACCCGTGGTACGAACAAATTTGGCACGACTGCCAAAGGTCGCAAGGCGTACGTATACCTCAAAAAAGGGGAGACTATTGAAGTGTTTTAAACCAATATGAAAAAGTATCGACCATATACAAAATCACGCAGGCACATGACGACCGTTAGCTACGGCAACGTTATTACTGCTACCGAGCCGCACAAAGCGCTCACGACTGGCAGCAAGCGCTTCGCTGGTCGCAGTGCTGGCCGCATCAGTATGCGCCACAAGGGCGGCGGTCATAAGCGCCTGTTGCGTGACGTTGATTTTACGTACAAGAAGCATGTTCCAGCGATCGTTGAGACGGTCGAGTATGACCCTAACCGCACCGGTTTCATCGGCCTCTTGAAGTACGCCGATGGTGAGCGCCGCTATGCGCTTTTGCCAAAATCGGTGGGTGTTGGCTCGCAGATTCTCTCGGGCGACACCGTAGCGCCTACCGCTGGTAACCGCATGCCTCTGAAGGCAATGCCAATTGGTTCATTTATTTACAACGTAGAGCTCAAGCCTAATGGTGGTGGCAAGCTCGGTCGCTCAGCAGGCACCTATATCGAGCTTATTGCACGCGATGGGGGTTACGCTGACCTCAAGATGCCGTCTTCAGAAGTACGCAAGGTGCTTGAGACATGCTGGGCAACACTCGGTGAAGTTTCAAACGATGAACACCATCTCGAGACTTTGGGTAAGGCTGGCCGCAGTCGCTGGAAGGGTATTCGCCCAACCGTACGCGGTACTGCAATGAACCCAGTAGACCACCCACACGGCGGTGGTGAAGGACGCCAAGGCCGCGGGCTTCGTCGCGCTAAGACTTTGTGGGGTAAGCCATCAGGCAAAGGCCAAAAGACCCGCAAGCCAAAGAAATACTCAAACTACCTTATCGTTTCTCGCCGCAAGGTTGGCAAGCGAAAGTAAAACCACAAGCATCCGCCCCGAGCGGATGCTTTTGGTATAGGGTGTGCTAGGCTAGTGTTGGAAGGAGGGAATGAGCCATGCGTATGCTCGTTTGGTTACTGCAAAAAACCGTCTATTTTTTGAAGTGGATAACCCTTCAGGATTACGAAGAAGAAAAAGATGAGGCCGCTAGGAGAACGGTGGATTATATCCAATGGAGACAGGATTCGCGTCCTGATGAGGATGCACGCCGAGCTGGCATGTAAAGCGCCAGAAATAAAGGGCTGATCCGACAAGGACAGCCCTTTAGTGCGTCTAGGGCCTGATTATTTGACTCTAGGGGGCTAATCCTGTACATTATTGGCATCCCCGCTCAAGCGGGTTTTCAAATGCAATTATGGCACGCAGCTTAAAGAAAGGCCCCTACGTAGACGAAAAGCTCCTCAAGAAGATAGAGGGGAAGAAGCCCCAAACCACTGGGGTCATCAACACGTGGGCACGCCGCTCTCAGATCGCTCCTGAAATGGTGGGCTTTAAGTTCGGTGTCCACAATGGCAAGACCCACATCGAGGTCCTCGTCTCTGAGGATATGGTGGGCCACCGCTTGGGTGAATTTTCTCCTACCAAAAAGTTCGTTCGTCACGGCGGTAAGATGCAGAAGGAAATGGAGCAAAAGGCTAAGCAGGCTGAAATCGCTTCAGCACAAGCTGCTAAGGCCGCTTCTGACACCAAGGCAAAGAAGAAATAAGATATGGCACAGGCAACCGCACAGCTTAAAAACTATCGTCAGTCACCGCGCAAGGTGCGTCTTGTTGCTGACTTGGTGCGCGGTAAGCGTGTTGACCTCGCCCTCGCCCAGCTCGCAATGCTCCCAAAGCGCGCTAGTGAGCCTATGGCGAAGCTGGTGCGCTCAGCGCTCGCTAACGCTGGAGATGTCTCTGCCCATGACCTGGTAATCGAAAAGATTGAGGTTAATGGTGGGGTCGTCTTTCGTCGCTCGATGCCGCGCGCGCGTGGCCGTGCGAGTGCTATCAAGAAGAAGTCTTCACACGTGACCATCGCACTTGGCGCTAAGAAGGAAAAGAAGGCTAAGGAAAACTAATATGTCAAAAATCGTCCATCCATACGCTCATAGACTTGGGATCCTTCGTGACTGGCGTCACCGCTGGTTTACTATGGGCCCGAAATACCAGGAGAATCTCCGTGCGGACATTCTCTTGCGCGAGTATCTCATGAAAGAGTTGCGCGGTATGTATGTAGGTGGTCTTGAAATCGAACGCAATGAAAAGACGCTGCGCATCATCATTAAGACCTCGCGCCCAGGTGTTATCGTTGGTCGCTCAGGCGATGGTTCAAAGCGTCTCCATGGTAAAATCGTCGCTTTCCTCAACAAGCGCGGTGTGACCGTTCCTGAAGTAAAACTTGATATTGAAGAGATCCGCTCACCAGAGAGTAATGCTGCGATCGTAGCCTACATGGTAGCTGAAGGTCTTGAAAAGCGCCTTGCGTTTCGTCGCGTGCTGAAGCAAACGATCGAGAAGGTGATGGCAAACCGCGATGTAAAGGGTGTGCGTATTGCACTCTCCGGTATGCTCGGTGGTGGCTCTATGTCACGCAAAGAGGAGCTTAAGCGCGGCCGTATTCCACTGCAAACACTTCGCTCTGACATCGACTATGCACGTGAGCGTGCAAACCTCCCGCTTGGTGTTATTGGTATTAAGGTGTGGATTTACCGTGGCGATGTCTTTGCCGATGCAAAGGGCAAGGAGTCTACACAAGGTCGCTCCGGCTCGGAGAGAAAATAAAATTGGCGTATGTTATTTCCTAAGAAAGTAAAATTCCGCAAATCACACACCTTCCGCCGCAATCCGAAGCGCGCGATGGTCGCTTCACGTGGCGCAGAGGTGTCGTTTGGTAGCCACGGCCTTAAGGCCATGACGCACGCTCGTGTGCGCTCAAACCAGCTTGAAAGTGCTCGTAAGGTTATCGCTCGCAACTTGGGTAAAAGTGGCAAGAGCTGGATCCGCGTATTTCCTGATAAGCCATATACGCAAAAACCACCAGAAGTGAAGCTCGGTAAAGGTAAGGGTGACCCAGTTGGCTATGAGGTTGAAGTATGGCCAGGTCGCATTCTATTTGAGGTTGATGGTGTCGCAGATGCTATCGCTACGAAGGCCCTTATCGGCGCATCAAAGAAGCTTCCACTAAAAGCAAAGGTCGTCACTCGAGAATAATTCTATGGCAACGAAGAAACAATCAGTAAAAGGTAAGAGCGCAGATGAGCTTTTGGCGCTCGTTGAAAAGAAGCAGGAAGAGCTGCGTGGCTTGCGTTTTTCGGCTGCAGGTAGTAAAAATCGCAATGTGAAGCTCGCCCGCACCCTACGCAAGGAAGTTGCTCGCGCACTCACCGAAGTGACCGCTTTGAAGAATAACTAATATGGCTACCAAGACCCCAACAACTGCACAAAAGGCAGTACATAAAAAGACACTCCGTGGTACCGTTACCTCTGTGAAAATGCAGGACACTGCGGTGGTCTCGGTCATGCGCTATGTGAAGCATCCAAAGTACAAGAAGTACATGAAGATCACGAAGAAGTACCATGCGCACAATCCGGGCAATAAAGCCCAGGAAGGTGAGCAGGTAACTATCCGCTCATGCCGCCCGATGTCAAAAACGAAATCGTTTGAAATCGTTTTCTAAACCACTCTCACAATTTTTGTGCACAAACCACCCCGAGCGACCTGCTCGGGGTGGTATCGTTAGGGGGTATGCAAAGACTAGCTCGATGGGTGGTGGGCGCTACACTCGGGATAGTTGTCTTTAGTGGGGGAGGGGTGGCACACGCTGCAGCTCTCACACCGGGACAAATCCAAGCTATGCTGGATGTACTCAGTTCATTCGGAGCAGATCAGGCGACCATCAACAATGTTTCGGCTGCACTTGGAGGAAATACCACAAGCGTAACACCCTTGCCTGATGATGCGAGTATTGACCAGGTGTGTGTTGCGATAACACGTACTCTTTCGCTGGGTAGTACGGATGCAGGGACACACAACCAAGTTTCACTCCTACAGGAATCCCTAGGTATTAATCCGACAGGCTATTTTGGTCCGCTCACTAAGCAGGCGGTCATTGCTTGGCAAAGGGCGCATGGGATTAATCCGATTGGTGTTGTTGGCCCAGCGACCCGCGCTGCCATGATGTGCACTACGCAGCCAGTTGCTACTGAGCAGCCAGCAATGCCTGATAGTATTCCTGCAAACCATCCGCCACTCGGCCCCGACGTTACAGATACTCCTCCAACCGCTGAAACCCCAACAGAGCCTGCTGTATCGGTTCCACTGGCCCAGACGCCCGCGACATTCGTGCCGCCGATGTATGTTCCACCGCCGCAAACAGAGCCGGCTGTGCTCCAGGTGTCTCCAACAGCGGGCAGTGCTCCACTCCCGGTGCAGCTTTTATACGCAGCGTCTTTTGTAAACGGAGCAACTTTTTATGTGGATTTTGGTGATGGGGTGTCGGGAAGTATGGCCTATGGATATACTTGCAGTACGCCAAACTCCTGCGTGCGCAGCTGGAATGTCTCACATACCTATGTGAGCACTGGCACCTTCACCATCAAACTGGTGACCCCGACCGATCCAAGCACAAACACCTGCACCAGCGCCCAAAGTCCCGGCTGCACCCTCTTGCGTCAAGCGACAGTAACGATCTATTAGGGTCTTCTTTGAGCCTAGCTTGCAAATCTATAAAAACCCTGTATTCTATGGGGCAACGCCCTGTGCGTTTTCTTTTTACCTATGATCCAAGACCGCTCACTCGTCACCATCGCAGATAACTCAGGCGCCAAAATAGGGCGTATTTTCAAGATTCCTGGCTCTTCAAAGAAGCGCTACGCTGAGATTGGCGAGGTGGTTATCCTTTCAGTCCAAACGGCTGAACCTCGCAAGAACGTCAAGAAAAAGGACGTCCTCAAGGCGGTCATTGTCCGCCAGCGCAAGCCATTCCGCCGCAAGGACGGCTCCTACATTCGTTTTGATGAAAACGCGGTCGTCGTGATCGAAGGTTCAGGTAAGAACCCTCAGGAGCCAAAGGCGGGCCGCATCTTCGGCCCTATCCCACGCGAACTCCAGGAGCTTGGCTACCAAACTATCATTTCACGCGCACCTGAGGTTGTATAAATGCTATGAATACTCTCCACGTTAAAAAAGGTGATACCGTCGTTGTGCGCTCAGGCGTCGACAAAGGCAAGAGCGGCAAGGTCGTGAAGGTCATGCCGAGCTTGGGTCTTGTAGTCGTTGAAGGTGTTGGCATCAAGCACAAGCACCAGCGCCCACGCCGCCCAGGCGAGAAGGGCCAGGTGCTCGACAAGCAGCACCCAATCGCTGCTAGCAAGGTCGCCCTCGCCGAGGCAAAGAAAGCCCAGGGTAAAAAGCGCGCATCTAAGATATAAACTCGTATGGAACTCGTAAAAGACAGACAGCAAACAGCATTCAAGACGCTAGGTAGTAGCCATGGTTGGGCTAACGTCATGCAAACCCCAAAAATCGAGAAGATCGTCGTATCGGTTGGTGTCGGCAAGATGGGGAAGGATAAGCAGAAGGTTGCGCTCGTTGGTGACCGCTTGGCGAAGATTACTGGTCAGAAGGCTGCCACTCGTGGTGCTAAGAAGTCTATCGCGACCTTCAAGACCCGCATCGGTGACCACATCGGCTACCAGGTAACGCTTCGCGGTAAGCGCGCTGAGGACTTCCTCAATCGCCTCATCCACGTCGCGCTTCCGCGCACCAAGGACTTTAAGGGTATCAACACTTCGGGCGTTGATGAGATGGGTAACTACACGTTTGGTATCCGCGAGCACACCGTGTTTGCAGAGACTGCCGACGAAGAACTGAAGGATGTGTTTGGTTTGGCTGTCACCATCGTCACTACCGCAAAAAACAAGAAGGATGCGCACGACTACCTCGCGCACCTCGGCCTCCCATTCAAGAAATAATTTTAATATCTCTCTACAAAAAACCGCCCCAGCAATGGGGCGGTTTTTTGATGGTACGATGTGGATATGTGGTATGAAAGGTTAATAATTTTGCTTGTTCCAGCACTCTTGTTTGTTGGCCTTGTTTGGTGGAAGGGGATCAAAGTTGCGCTCATCGCCAGCGGGCTGGTTGTTGCCGTCGGATTTGTTGTTCTATACTTCGCCCTCAAAAACTTTAGAGGCTAATTAGAAAATTGTTTTTGGTTTGTTGACTAACCTCTTGCCTAAAATTTTCATAGTATCATGTTGGCATATATAGCTAACTTTTTATTTTTGTATGGCAAAGTTTGCGACCGGCGAAGCGACCATTGTGCACTTTTTGTTTAGCAGCAAGCGCATGGCGTGGGTATGGTTGGTGGTGCGCCTCTATGTAGGCTACGAATGGCTCGTGGCTGGTATAGCGAAAGTCACGAGCCCGGTGTGGCTCGGCGCAGGAGCGGGTGGCGCAGTAAAGGGCTTTGCTATGGGCGCGCTCGCCAAGACTGGCGGCGAGCATCCTGACGTGCAGTGGTGGTATGTATGGTTTTTGCAGCACGTCGTGTTGCCACACGCTTCGCTCTTTTCAAATATGGTGGCAGTGGGGGAGGTGGCAGTAGGCGCTGCGCTCGTGCTGGGGTGTCTCACCGGCGTCGCCGCTTTCTTCGGTATGTTCATGAACCTCAATTATCTGCTCGCAGGCACCGTGAGCATCAACCCGCAGCTGTTCGTCTTGCAGCTCTTCTTGGTCTTGGGCTATCGATTCTCAGGCTACATCGGCCTCGACCGCTACGTTCTCCCGATGCTTCGCGCCTGCCGCTTTTGGCGGTAACTATTTTGTAAAAACAACAACCGCTGGCTTCACGCTGGCGGTTGTCATTTTACATTTTCGTGTTAAAGTCCCAATTGGCAACAAGGCGAAACACCATGGATTTCGAAACAGCGCGAGGCTGCGCTCCAATCGATATCACTGAGTTTTTAACCAACGGCTACCCGGATCCCGATTTGTACCTGCCGGTGCTCGGGGAAGAGCTAAAGAATGCCGAGTATCAGGCGCGGGCGCATGCAAGAGACAGTGGAGGAGACTATACTGCGTGGGGCTTGCGGGGCGCGCAGTTGGGCGCGGAGATAGCGCTTGTCCAGGCGCATACAATGGGGCTACTGAAAGGGAGGTAAGCGTTCAGGGGGCCGGGTGAAACCCGGCCCTTTTTGCTATTTGACTTCTGGCCTAGCTTCGCGTATATTTTGGGGGCCCCTAGGAGGGCGATTTTATTTGAGAGATGGCGAAAAAGTCGACCATAGCACGAAGTACTCGTACCCCGAAGTTTAAGTCGCGGGTCGTTAACCGTTGCTTCCGTTGCGGTCGCAAGCGCGCCTTTATGCGAGACTTCGGCATGTGCCGCGCCTGCTTCAGAGAAGCGGCAAACGAAGGCCTCGTCCCGGGCGTCCGCAAGTCATCCTGGTAAATCCCTCCAAAGAGACTCACACTAAAAAAATCCATGATCGCAGACCCGATATCAGATTTCATAATCCGCCTCCAAAACGCCTCACGCGCTGGTAAGTCAAGCGTGTCTTTGCCGCACTCTAAGATGAAGCTCGCTATCGCTGATGTGCTCAAGCGCGAGGGCTACCTCTCTGCTGTTGAGGCCCCTAAGAAGGTGGGTCCGCTCACGGTCACGCTCGCATACCGCGGCAACAATCCTGCCATCACTGGCGTGAAGCGCGTCTCTAAGCCATCCCGCCGCCTCTACATGGGTGTACGCGATATTCGTCCGATCAAGCGCGGTTTTGGCCTTGTCCTCCTTTCAACTCCAAAGGGTGTCCTCACTGGCAAGGAAGCGCAAGAGCAGCGCGTCGGCGGAGAAATTCTGTTCGAAATCTGGTAGTTCGATATCCTCACCACAAGTAAACGTATGTCTAGATTAGCAAAACGACCAATTCAAATACCAAAGTCAGCCGAAGTTACCGTTTCAGGCGGCACTATTGCTGTGAAGGGTCCAAAGGGTTCAATCACGAAGCCTGCGCACCGTCTCATCGCAGTTGAGGTTTCTCCTGAAGGAGTCCAAGTGTCGCGCAAGGGTAACTCGCGCGAATCACAGGCACTCGTTGGCACCTACGCGAGCCATGTACGCAACATGCTCAAGGGTGTGACCGAAGGCTACACCAAGAAGCTTTTGATTGAAGGTGTTGGCTACAAGTGGGATGTTGCAGGAAAGACGCTTAACCTTGCGCTCGGCTTCTCACACCCGGTGAAGATGGATATCCCTGAAGGTCTTACCCTTACCGCAGACCGCTCATCGCTCACTATCGTGGGGTTTGATAAAGAGGTTGTTGGTCAATTTGCTGCAAACGTGCGCGCACTGAAGAAGCCAGAGCCCTACAAAGGGAAGGGTATTCGCTATGACAACGAGGTGATCCTGCGCAAGCAAGGTAAGAAAGCCGCATAAACTACTATGAAATCAGCAGCCATGAAACAACTTTCACGTACCCGTCGTCACAACCGCATCCGCGCAAAAGTGGCTGGTACGAGTGCACGCCCTCGTTTGACTATCTACAAGTCTAACCGTTACATGCACGCTCAAATTATTGATGACTCTAAGGGTATGACGCTCGTTTCAGGCTCGACCCAAGTGCTCGCGAAGGAATCGACCAAGATGGATGGGGCAAAGATGCTGGGCGCAGAGCTCGCAAAGCGTGCTAAAGCGGCAGGTATTACTAGCGTAGTGTTCGATCGCGGTGGTTTTAGGTATACTGGCCGCGTTGCGGCAGTTGCACAGGCTGCGCGTGAAGGTGGGCTCACATTTTAATTTGTATGGCAGATATTGATACAGACATCGTTATAGAGACTCCTGAAGCTGCTGAGGCAGAGGTTGTTGAAACTGGAGATGCGCAAGCCGCTCCGGTTGAGGAAGGCCGCCGCCCACGCCGTGGGGGTGATCGTCGTGGCCGTGGGGGAGACCGCTCTCGTGCACCGCGTGCTCCGCGCGTACGCTCTGAGTTCGACCAAAAGATGATCAATATCCGCCGTGTTGCGCGCGTGGTTGCTGGTGGTCGCCGCTTCTCATTCTCTGTAGCTATCATCATCGGCAACCGCAAAGGCAAGGTTGGTGTTGGCCTTGGTAAGGCAGGAGACACCACACTCGCAATTGATAAGGCAGTGCGCGATGCAAAGAAGAATATGATCACGGTTAACCTCAAGAAGGATAACTCTATCGCACATGAAACGAGCGCTAAGTACTGCGCTGCGCGCGTCACCCTCATGCCAGCGCCACGCCGTGGTCTTGTTGCTGGTTCATCGGTGCGCCCAGTCTTGGAGCTTGCGGGTATCACCAACGTTGTTGCCAAAGTTCACTCCGGCAGCAAGAATGGTCTGAACAATGCACGCGCTGCAGTCGAGGCTCTCCGTACTCTCAAAGCCTAACTTTTTGAACTATCATGCAACTCAACCAACTACAACGAAAAACTGAAAACAAGGCCGAAAAGCGCGTCGGTCGCGGCGGTATTCGTGGCAAGACCTCTGGTCGTGGTACTAAGGGTCAGAACGCTCGCGCAGGACACAAAAAGCGCCCAGATATCCGCGAAAAGATTAAGAAGCTTCCTAAGCTGCGCGGCTACCAATTCAATAGCATTGAGACCAAGTCAATGGTAGTGAATGTTGCTACACTCGAGAAGATGTTTGCAGCAGGGGACACCATCAATCCAACCGTACTTATCGAGCGCGGCGTACTCCAGGTGCGCAAGGGTACGACTCCAGTAGTAAAGGTGCTTGGTGATGGTGCTATTACCAAAAAACTCATTATTGCGGGCTGTGTCGTTTCAGCAAGTGCGAAGGAAAAGATCGAGAAGGCTGGCGGTTCGATAGCATAACCGTGAATACGTTTATCCAAAAACTCACCCTTTTGTTTACCGACAAGACGTTGCGCAATCGTCTGCTCTTTGTTTTGGGAGCGCTCGCTATTTTTCGTGTCCTCGCGGCTATCCCGATACCCGGCATCAACGCTCAGCAGCTAGAAATCTTTTTCAATAACAACCAGTTCTTTGGTCTCCTCAACCTTTTCTCGGGTGGTGGCCTTTCAAACCTCTCGATCGTGATGCTCGGTGTAGGGCCGTACATCACCGCCTCTATTATCTTGCAGCTTTTGACCATGCTAGTGCCCCGCCTCAAGCAGCTGTACCAAGAAGAGGGTGAGGCTGGTCGCGCGCGCTTTTCGCAGTACACGCGCATGCTCACACTCCCGATCGCTATCATTCAAGGCGTAAGCTTCTTGCTCATTTTGCAGCGCGAAATGATCTTGCCGGGTCTCACTCCGCTGCAGTTTGCAACAAACTTGCTGGTGATTACCGCAGGCTCGCTCTACCTCATGTGGCTCGGTGAGCTTATCTCCGAGTTTGGTCTTGGTAACGGCATCTCGGTCCTCATTTTTGCCGGTATTGTTGCGCGCCTACCGCACGACGCGTCGCAAGCGCTCTTCTCCTTTAGTTCGGCCCAGCTTCCGGTCTACCTCGCGTTCCTGGCGGCAGGGCTCGCTATTATCGCGGCAGTTGTGGTTGTGAGCGAGGCTGAGCGTCCTGTGCCTGTTACGTATGCCAAGCAGGTGCGCGGTATGCGCTTCTTTGGGGGCTCTTCGTCGACCTATCTTCCGCTGCGCCTTAACCAAGCCGGTGTGATCCCGATCATCTTTGCGCTCTCGCTGCTTCTCATCCCCCAGATGATGGCGACTTTCTTTGCTACCTCACACGTCGCCGTTATTGCGCACGCAGCAGCCCAGGTGCAGCACTTTATGCAAAATCTGCTCTATTACGGAACCGCCTATTTCGTGTTGGTGTTCCTCTTTACTTACTTCTACACCGCAGTGACCTTTGATCCGCATCAAATCTCAGAGAATCTGCAAAAGAACGGCGCATTTATTCCTGGCGTACGCCCTGGTCATTCGACGACCGAGTATCTCGCGAAAGTGATCACCCGTATCACGTTTGTTGGGGCGCTCTTCTTGGGTGTCATCGCCGTGCTCCCGATCATCGTGCAGTCGATCACTGGCATCACAGCGCTTACGCTGGGCGGCACCGCGCTCCTCATTGTGGTCTCAGTTATTCTCGATCTTGCGCGCCGCATTGATGCGCAGATCTCCATTCGCGAGTACTAAAGGCAGTCTTGGTATACTTTTGGCATGCCGCTAGATATTGGGGTAGGAGTATTACTTTCGCTCGCCGTGAGCACTGGGTTTGGTATTGAACCAAGCGCTCTTTTTATTGTCGCTGGCGTGGTGTTTGCACTCTTGCCTGACCTCGATATCTTGCCGTTTTTGTGGCCCACCGCATACAACCACCGCTCATTTTTGCACTACCCGCTTTCTTGGGTAGCACCAGTAACACTAGTGTACCTATTTGTAGGGCCTCTGTGGGGAACCCTCTTTTTACTCTGCGTAACTTCACACTTTATACACGACACGATTGGTATTGGGTGGGGGATAGCATGGCTCGCGCCCTTTTCGCCACGAAAATTTCTGTTTCCTGAAAAAGGACGTCGCCAGCAGCACGGCTTTTTCATGACTTGGCTACCAGAAGAAGAGAAGGAAATGGCGAGTGAGCATCACGACCCATACTGGGTGAAAACTTTTTACTTTCGTCCTAATCCCATCGCATATGTAGAGTACGGAGTGCTGCTTATTGCTATTCTCGCGCTGTGGTTATATGGTAGCGCTATATGAGTGGCATGTTCATCCTCATCATCGGCCCTTCGGGTAGCGGCAAGGGGGCGCTTATGAGCGCACTGCGCCAAGAGCGCCCTGATATCGTGTTTCCTATATCCTGCACGACGCGCGCGCCGCGCGAGGGTGAAGTAGAGGGGCAGATGTATTATTTCATTTCACGCGAGCAGTTTAAACAAAAGATCAAAGAAGAAGCTTTTTTAGAGTGGGCCGAATATGGCGGGAATCTCTATGGCACGTTGCGCTCTGAAATCATGCCAGCACTCGAAGCGGGGAAGACGGTCGTGCGCGAAGTGGAGGTGCAGGGCGCTCGACAGATCGAGACCAGTATCCCCCGGGAGCGCCTTCGGGTGATATACATTGATGCTGGCTCGTGGGAGGAGCTCGAGGCTCGCATTGTGAATCGTGCTGCGATACACACTGAAGAGCTCGCTAAACGCAAGGAGCGTTTTGAAGATGAGATCACCTTTAAGGCGCACGCGTTTCGGGTTGTACGCAACTTTGATGGCGAGCTAGAGCAAGCAAAAGTAGATTTTGTACAAGCGGTGCATGATGCTGAGCGCTCATAGGCAAAATCGCTCACTTCTTATACAATAGCGCTGTGGAACAACTCACTGTTATATTCTTAGGGCCTCAGGGTAGCGGTAAGGGTACTCAAGTGCAATTACTCAAAGATTATTTAAATACCAAGGACCCTGCTTCAGTGCTCTACTTTACTGCGGGTACTGGATTGCGCGCGTTTGCTGCGGGTGAAGGGTATACCCAGGAGCGCATCCGCCCGCTTATTTCCGCAGGTAAGCTCATTCCAACGTTCATCACGACCAATCTTTTTACCTCGCGCCTCATCAACGGTATGCACGGTGAGGAGCACATTATTTTAGACGGTTTCCCACGCACGGTTGATCAATTGCCTGACCTCGATACCGCTATGGAGTTTTATGATCGCAAACAAGTGGTCGTGCTCCATATTACGCTTTCAGATGAAGTGGCGCGTCAGCGTTTGGCAGGCCGAGGACGCGAAGATGACACCAAAGAGGGTATCGAAGAGCGCTTGCGCTGGTCACACGAAGAGGCGGCCGCGGTGAATGAGTGGTTTAAAGAACATCCACGCTACAAGTTTGTAGACATTGCTGGTGATCAGTCGATTGAGCAGGTCCATCAAGATATAATGCGAGCACTCGGTTTGGAGTAGATATGATAGCAAAGAGTGAACAAGATTTTGACGGCTTGCGCAAAGCGGGTCAGATACTCTCAAGCGTGTTGCGCGACCTCGCCTTCATGGTGGCGCCTGGTGTTACCACCGCACAGCTTGATCTCAGAGCCGAAGAGCTAATTCGTGCAGCGGGGGCTGTACCAGCTTTTTTAAATTACAAACCTACCGGTGCGCGCTATCCATACCCGGCAGTGTTGTGTGTGTCGGTAAATGATGAGGTGGTGCATGGTATCCCCAAAGAAGAGCATGTGCTAGAGGAGGGCGACATTGTCTCGCTGGACCTCGGGCTTTCCTACAATGGGTATTTTGTAGATCACTGCAAAACGGTGTTTGTCGGAAAGGGAGATGCGCGAGGGCAAAAGCTCCTTGATGGCACCCGCGAAGCGCTCTCTGCCGCTATCGCTGCAGCAAAAGTAGGCGGCTATGTGGGAGATATTGGTGCCGCAGTTGAGGCTGTCGCTAAAAGATATGGATTGAGTGTTGTTGAAGAATTGGGCGGTCATGCACTGGGTAAGTCGGTGCATGAGCGGCCGTTTATTGCTAACTATGGCAAACCAGGTGAAGGAGAAAAATTAACGGAAGGGTTGGTGCTCGCGCTTGAGCCTATCTTTGCAGAAGGGAAGGGCACCATAGATCTTATGGATGATGAGTGGACGTATGTTACTCGCGACCACTCGCGCGCTGCACACTTCGAGCAGACCATTATTCTTACAAAAAACGGTCCCGAAATCGTCACCCCATTCCTCTAGTGTGGGGCTTGTAAAAACGGCAGAATATTGTAGAGTAGCCACATGCAACATCCCAAGGAGGAAAAGACATTTATTCTCGTTAAGCCAGACGGCGTCCGCAAGGGTCTCATCGGCGAAATTATCCAGCGCTTTGAGCAGCGTGACCTAAAAGTGGTGGCGCTTGAGATGTTCCAGGCTACTCGTGCTGAGATGGACAAGCACTATCCTAAGGACGAAAAGTGGATTCGCCGCCTGGGAGAGAAAACAACCGCAACCTACGAGAAGTACGGCTATGATGTTAAAAAAGATTTTGGTACGAACGACCAGTTGAAGATCGGCAAAGCGGTGCGCGGCTGGCTCGTTGATTTTATGATCTCAGCACCAATGGTAAAGATGGCGGTGCAGGGTATTCATGCGGTAGATATGGTACGCAAGATCGTTGGCCCCACGATGCCCTATTTGGCAGAAATGGGCACTATTCGCGGTGATTTTTCAGCAGATTCTCCACTCTTGGCCAATCTTGAGAAGCGCCCAGTCCTCAATCTTATCCATGCGTCTGAGACCGCAGAGGAAGCAAAGCACGAGATCGAACACTGGTTCGGTAAAAAGACTATCTACAAATACAAGCGCTTCGGCATCGACGAGTAGATTTGGTATACTGCTCCTAGGAGCCGGAGGCAAATGTCCTTAAGTGAATCTACCGGGAGCGTGGAGTTGGGCAGCACCGTGGTGTGGCTCACAGCGCACCCACTTATTACACGGTAGACACTTGCTTCCGGAGCCTACAAAAAGCCTCTCATGCGCTGAGGGGCTTTTTGTATGGCCGCGCTTCACCTTTACGCGTATACTAGTACCACATGGCTCAATCAAAAGTACATTTCTATGGCGGCGCAGGTTCGGTGACTGGTTCAAATTTTATGCTTGAGACGTATACTGACGGTCCTTCGACTTCACTCGGGATAATTAAAAATAAATTTTTAATTGACTGTGGACTCTTTCAAGGTGAGCATGCGCTCCAAAAAAACAATTGGGACCAGTGGTCATTTGATCCGGCGACCATCACGGCGCTTATTGTGACCCACGCACACATCGACCACATCGGTCGCATTCCAAAGCTGGTGAGGGATGGCTACCGCGGACCCATCATCTCGACCAAGGCGACGCGCGCGCTCGCCGAACCCATGCTGCTTGATGCGCTGGAGCTCAATGAGCGTGACGCGAAGCGGCACAAACTGCCAGCGCTGTATGCCAAAGAGGATATTGCCCAGGCACTCTCGCGCTGGGAGGGGATAGAGTATCATGAGCAAAAAACCTTTGATGATCCGACCCATGGCGGGGCAAGCACTACCGTTGAATTCTTTAATTCAGGACATATTTTAGGTTCGGCACTCGCGAAATTTACTCGAGGAGACCGTTCCATTGTGTTTAGTGGTGACTTGGGAGGCGGTAATTCACCACTCTTGCCGCTCGCGGAGATCCCAACTGGCACACAGTATCTGCTTGTTGAAAGTGTGTATGGGGATCGTATACGTGAGGATGATGGTGATCGCCGCGACAAGCTCGAGAATGCTATTGAGGACGCGGTCGCTCGTGGGGGGACGCTCCTTATTCCTGCGTTTTCAACTGAGCGCACTCAGGACCTTTTGTTTGAGATTCGCTCGCTCATGATGGAGAAGCGCATACCAAGCGTGCCTGTATATCTCGATTCGCCGCTTGCAGAAAAGATCACTGCTGCGTATGAGAAGTATCCAGAGTACTTTAACGATACTATTAAAAAACGTGTAGAGGATGGAGAGCATATCTTCGCGTTTCCGGAGCTCCACTATGTGACAACGGTCGAAGAATCCGCAAAACTTAATACCATGAGCGGGCCAAAAATTATTCTTGCGGGCTCGGGTATGAGCAATGGCGGCCGCGTGGTCGACCACGAACGGCACGTGCTACAGGATGAAAAATCGACCCTCCTTATTGTGGGATATCAAGCCGCGGGAAGTTTGGGTCGGAAGTTAGCAGAAGGGGCCAAGCAGGTGGAGATGTATGATATCCACTCGCATGCGGCAGAAAAAATCCCCGTGCGCTGCCAGGTACAGACGCTCTATGGCTATTCGGCACACATGGATGGTGAGCAACTCCTTGAGTATGTAAATAAATTAGCTGACGCAAATAAATTAGAGGAGGTGTTTGTAGTGATGGGTGAAATCGCCTCCTCCAGCTTTCTTGCGCAGCGCATCCGCGACTACCTGGGCGTTAAAGCAATTACTCCCGAAGTGGGGGAGAGCGCAATCATTAATTTCTAATGCTACAATAGTGTCGACATGGATCCGAAGCACGCACATTTGCAAATTAAGATTGGTATCTCAGGCGCAGCAGAGACGGGTCACTGCGGCATTGATGCGTATGATCGCGGCATAGCGCTTGGGCGCGAAGTGGCGCGCGCGGGCGCGGTGCTCGTTACAGGAGCAACCACCGGCTTTCCTTTATGGGTCGCGATGGGAGCAAAAGAAGAGAAGGGGATGGTCGTGGGCTTTTCTCCCGCCAGCACCGAGAAAGAACATGTTGAGCGATATAATTTGCCGTTGGAGTTTCATGATGTGATCGTCTACACCGGCTTTGGTTTCCCAGGCCGTGATCTTATTTTCACTCGTTCGTGCGACGCTATGCTCTTTGGTTGCGGGCGCATTGGCACTATCCACGAATTCACCATATCGTTCGAAGATAAAAAGCCCATCGGTATTTATGAGGGCGATTGGAAGACCGATGAAGTCATCCAAGATATTCTTAAAAATGGGCATAGACCGAGTGATCGAATTATTTTTGATACCGATCCAAAGTCGCTGGTTGATGGGGTATTAAAATTAGTCCACCAAGACAAAATTAATCGCGCGTCCTTCCACTTCGAGCCTGTGGAAGCCTAGCTGTACTTTTTCTAGAAACGCGCTACACTCGAGCGCTAGATGCTCAATTACGGGCATTCTATACGTCCGAGGCGTACATGGTTAAGCGTGGTAGGGGAAACAATCAGAAACCGCGCGTCGTCCCACTGTGTATCACACAGTTGTGGCCGGGGATGTCCTACAGCTGGCTCTTGGGTCAAGGTAGAAAAAAGCCTTCTAAAAAACCTCGACGAAAGAAGCCATTATAGAAAGGAAAAAGCCGAGCTTGATGCTCGGCTGTTTTCTTTAGGAGATTTTCTTAATAACTCGTGCGAATGTCTCTGGGCGAGTCTCTGCGAGAAGTGAGAGCATCTTGCGGTTAAGCGTAACATTCTTTTTGTTCATCGCGTCGATGAGGCGCGAGTAGGAGAGAGTCGACTCCATGGTGTCGAGTCCGGCATTGATGCGGACATTCCACAGCTTGCGGAAGTCATTCTTTTTATCGCGGCGGTGTGCAAAGGCATACTTACCCGCGTGGAAGATAGCCTCCTTTGCAGCACGCTCCTTCTTCGAGCGGGCAAAGCGATAGCCCTTCACCATCTTGAGAACATTTCGACGTCGCTTGAGCGACTGTATACCTCCTTTAACGCGTGCCATATAATTTATTTAACAGTATTGATATATCGCTGAGCGACCTTTGCGGGGAGCGAGAGAGCCTGCGTGCGGCGGGTTGAAAGCTGCTTATTGCGTCGCTCTTTAGCATTAAAATGATTTTGACCCGGCTTGCGCGCAACAAGCTTCCCCTTGCGGGTAATCTTGAGGCGCTTTGTGAATGACTTGTTTGTTTTCATGTTATTTCTTCTTGCCGGCGCGCTCGATGATGGTGGAGAGGCCTTTCGGGCTCTTCGCTATCGGGTCGGCGAGCTTGTACTCTGTAGGGATAGTTTTGAGGAATCGCTCGAGTCGCTCCTTGAGAAACTCAAACTCCATGTACTTGTACCGCCCCCACAAAAACAGGTCTACCTTGACGCGATGGCCTTCAGAGAGCCATTGGGCAGCCTTTTTCGCCTTTAAATTAAGGTCATTTTCGCCGGTACCTATCTTGACCTGGATACCCTTGGTCTCGGTGGTGTGCGATTTAGCCTTTATTTCTCGGCGTTTTTTCTCCTGTTCGTATTGGAATTTACCATATTCCATTATTTTTGCAACCGGGGGGACGGCGTTAGGGGAGATCTCAATAAGGTCCAATTCGAGCTCCTGAGCGCGCTTCAGAGCCTCGCCAAGGGGCAAAACCCCAAGATTCTCGCCCTCGGGGCCAACAACGCGCACTTCCGTCGCTCGGATCTGGTTATTAATGCGGGTATCCAAAGTTGATTCAATTATAACAGGAAAATGAGATTGTGCTAGTGGCTGATGTCTGAAAGAGGATTAAGAAGAAGGAAAAGAGCTCCACACCTTTATAGCGAAGGTATGGACTATTGCTGATTTCCTAAAACGTTGTATGGTGATGTTTGGTCCCATACGGTAAAACTGTTAGGGAAGAAAAACATGGCACGACGTCAGCGTAGGAGCTTTGAAGAGCAATTGGCATTCCGGCTCCACCACCTCTCTAAGTTTGTTAATTATTCCGTACGAGATGTTCTTAACAGATTTCCTCCACCTATAGAAGAGGCTGGTGAAGTAAATACAATACTCGCCAGGCTTCTTGGGCCACACATGAATAAAACGTTGGCCGGATTTATCAGGTGGTATACGAATCTTGAAAAAGATGATGGGACTAGTGAGGTTTTTGAAATTTCACTTGTCCCGTTCAATCCCTTTAAAGCGATGTATAGCGTCGCCGAAAGTGCTTCCAAGTGAATGAGGTGCGTCAATGAGTACCGAAACCATACTCCTCCTACTTTTGATGCCTGTAGTGCACGAGCTCTCGGTTATATGGGCGTATCAAGCACTCAAGCGCGCATCAGATATTGAAGAGGGGAGTTTTTTTACCTGGCGCTTTGGACCGACGATGGTCATCGTCATGCTACCTGGAGTAAACACACTGCTTGCTATTAGCGACGTTCTGGTAACCATTGTACTGTTGCCGCTCGCGTATGCACATCCGCATCCAAGTCTGGATGATAAGGAGGCGGAGATAGCCTACAACCCCGGCGAGACCTATTTGTTTGCCTCTGACACTAGTTAGTGTCAGAGGCTTTGTGTTTATAGCGATTGAGCGCACGCAAAAGTTTGTAAAAAATAAAATTTGTTCTCCAATATTTTTAGTACTAGACATGATTTTTGTTGGTGGTACGTTTGCGGCAAACAGAATATATGAAACGATCACTGCTGGTGTTTGCGGTGCTTTGGTTCCTCACTTTTATAAGTATGGTTCCCGTTTCTGCTCTAGCCATGATCATTATTCCGGTTCCACTGACCGATTCGTTCGATAGATTTAATAGTCTAGGTTGGCGCGTATTTTATACGGCTGATGGGTCAGTAGATCCAAACCACACCCTCTTCCGCTTTGATGATGGTGGGACGGGTAACTGTCATGATGGTGGTTGTGTCCACTCAGACGGCGAGTCTAATATGATTTTTTACACGACAAAGAACCTGGACGCAGGTTCTTTTTCAATCTGGGCAAAGCTAGGGACACAGGTGACTCCAGCTGATAGCTATATAGAGTTGTGTGATTATTTCTGTAATCAAACTTTGCGATTTGATACGCCGTTTTTGATGGATGGGGAATGGCATCAATACTATTTTGTCTGGTCACGCTCAGGTGGAACAGCGAATTGGTGTGTGCTGCGAGACAGCCTCAATAGTGGCCGATGCGTATGGCAGTCCACGACGATAGCGGGCAGCGATACATTTACAGACTCATTGAGTGGGTTGCGCCTATATGGAAGTACGCCGGACAATGATATTTATTTTGATGATCTAGAAGACTCTCCGCAACCTCAAGAAGACACTGCCTGTTCAAGCGATTGTTATTCAAATGTCATGTTCTTGCCAGGGATCGAAGGGAGTCGCCTGTACGAGACAGAAGGTGGGATGGAAAATAAAATCTGGGAGCCTGGGGGCGATAGTGATGCTCTGCGATTGCAAATGGATACGTCAGGCACGAGCTTGCATGATGTATATACGAAAGAGGGAGATGTGCTCGATGAGGTGTGCGTGCATCACATTTGTCCCAATATTTACAAGTCGTTCATAAACGACATGGACGCGTTAAAAAATGACGGCACCATCACCGACTGGGCGCCTATCGCATATGACTGGCGTCTGTCGTTTGATGAATTGCTCGACGGGGGAGTGCAGGATGGAAATAAGATTACCTATAGTGCCTCAACTGAAAATCCGTACATCATTACTAAACTCAAGGAGCTCGCAGATTCATCAAAAACAGGGAAGGTGAGCATTGTTGCTCACTCCAATGGCGGCCTGTTGGCAAAAGCTCTCATCATGCGCTTGGGGTCGGACGCAGCGCAGTACGTCGATAAGATAATTTTTGTGGCGACTCCACAACTAGGTACGCCTGACGCTATAGCGAGCGTTTTGCATGGTACCGCAGGGATACCTTTTATACTGAGTAATCAAACGGCACGTCAGGTAGCTCAGAATATTCCTGATGTATACAACTTACTGCCATCGTATAACTACTTCACCTATGTGGACGATCCTGTGGTGAGTTTTGATGCTGCAACTTTGCCCGATTGGGTAAGTGCGTATGGCGACGTGGTGCACTCAACAGAGCGTTTGAAAAAGTATATGACTGACTCGACTCGACCGGTCCCAACGGTAAGCGATTTAAAAACGCCGAGTATTGCTAACGCCACACTCTTTGATGACGCAGTTGTAGCACACCAACTGCTCGATAATTGGACGGCGCCTGAGGGTATAGAGGTGTATGAGATAGCGGGGTGGGGAAACGATACGCTTGCTGGTATTCGTTATAAAAAGGTGGTGACGAACACCTGTCTGCGCTACGAATTAGGAATGTGTGCTCTGTATGGCAAAGGGAGTGAACTTACTTTTGATCCACAGGAGACTATAGATGGCGACGGTACGGTCGTCACCCCAAGTGCACTATGGTCAAACGGTGCTTCTACTACGCAGTATTGGGTGGATTTAAAAAAATATAATAGTGATCATCCAGTAAGAACCATTCGAGGCCTCTCGCCATATGATCATGTATACCTATTTGATATCCCCGATATTAGAACCCTAGTCACGCAAATACTCGAAAACAGCACCGCAGACGCTCAATCTTCATATATTTCTACACAACAACCAAGCACTACAAATTCTAATAGATTGCATTTTGTTCTGCATTCACCACTCACTCTTGGTTTCGTAGATTCAGAAGGAAATTACACAGGTTCAACAGCGACAACTACACTGTTTGGTAATCCTGATATCCACTATCGTCGCTATGGAGATGTGCAGTCATTATCCGTACCAGCGGACGAGCGAGGCTCGCTCGTTATGAAAGGGGTCGCGAGCGGATCATTCTCGCTCGACATTATTCAGAGTGTGGGCGATACGGCTCTTTCCAGAACTTCGTTCGAAGGGGTGCCGTCAGCTACATCTACAGTAGCGAGCCTCGCGCTTGATGATGGTTCGCCAACAGCTTCAAGCACGCTCTTGGTCGACTTCGATGGTAATGGTTCGATAGATACCTCTCTGCGAGCGCAAGAGGGTGGGGTAGTCTTGCCCGATCTAGTTTCGCCTGAGGCGATACTGTCGGGCGATCTTGTAGCGCACGACTTATCAATAAGCGGAATTGATGATACGTCTTCAACAACAATAGTGAGGAGCGCTACCACTACCACCATTACTGATGCTGCAGGGAACAAAACTACTCTCGCGTTTAGCAAAACATACAGTAGTAAATTGCTTACCTATGCCAAAATCGTGAGTGTGCGATATGGCTCTGCTGCCCCCATGCAACTACCCACGTCATTTACCTATCTTTGGGACTCAAAGCAGACCCTCGTGAGTCAAACAGTGATAGCTGATAATCAATTCGCTATCCAAGCGCTCTACGATAAGTTCAAAAACAAGACATCCATTGTCGTGCTACAAAAAAATGTCCCAATTAAAGCGCAAACAGTCAGTGGCTTGGCTGTGATTAAACTTAAGACAAATAAGGGGCAGATAAGTTTTGAGTGGTAGAATTTGTATATGTTATATGGATCTCACGCTAAAAAACTTGTCTTTGCAGCCTCGGTGTCCATTACATGCGTATCTTTTCTAGTTACCTTCTTCAGAATTAGTAAATTGTGTTTTCAGGAAGAATCCTGTACCACTGTAGTCTCAGCAATGGTTGGTTATTCATTTTTTACTTTTTTTCCTTTAGCTTTAATAACTTTGATCACGTTATTTCTGAAAGATGCAGTTTTTAGATATTGGGCCCCGCTAGGTATTGCATGGGTTTTCTTTTCTCTAATAATATTCTTTTATCCTTCGCAATCATTAGGTGACTATGGAGTTACATTCTATAGCCCCCATGCACTAGTCGTGCTTATTAGCCCCTTCATTTTTACAATAATTTCTTTATTACTTATTTCATATAAATCCTTCCAGCTCTACCGAAAGAAATAAAAAGAACCCTCGCGGGGGAAGGCGAGGGTTGAGTAAGGGAATGTACTTCTATGAAGAGCTGGTTTTTTCTTGGGCTTTTACGAGCATGGTGAGATAGTCTATATCGTTTGGTGTGTACAGCCACGCCACCATTGAATAATCTGCGCTGAACCGTAATCGGGCATGCACATCAAACCCAATGCTTTCGAGGGTATGAGCGAAAACCCTCAGGGCAAGCATGTGTTGCTTTGGGTTGAACCCAACTTTTCGCATAAGCTCAGCGGTATTGATAGTTGCGCCTTCCCACTCGTGTAGAAGCGTGAGCATGCGAGCTTCGGCATTACTGATGATATTTATTTTATGCCGATACCGAATGATCGAACGCCCATGGTGATAAAAGGTGAGACATAGCTCACCGATCTGGTGGAGCGTTGGTGTGCTAGAAGGTCGTTGAGGAAGTTGCAATAGTCGTACTCCGGTCTGGTCATGAAAGAGCGACCGATAGCAATCCTACCGTGCTCTTTTAAAAATAAAGTGAAGGGGCTCGCACATATAAATTCATGCTACGATGGTCGATATAGTAAGTTTAAAAATAAAAAGATATGATGCACCATCTCAATCGGGCGAGTAGATATTTTTTCATGCCATCTCTCGGGCTTTTATTACTTCGCATCTCGACCGGTTTTATCTTTCTTGAACATGGGTGGATGAAAATTCACAACCTCCCCATGGTCGAAGGTATGATGGTGCACTTTGGTATGGGAGCTTGGGTGGGGGTGTTCATAGCGTGGCTCGAAGTGGTTGGTGGCCTCGCGCTCATCCTTGGCATACTGACGCGCCCATTTGCGGTGGCGTTTGGTATAGAGATGCTCGTAGCATTTTTCCTCACCGGCGGCTTTGCACGTGGGCTCATGCCACACGATCTGGAGATTGTGCTGGTGCTCAACTCCTTCGCGCTCGCACTTGCCGGCTCTGGCCGCTGGGCGCTCCTCTCGGTTTTCGAACACCACCGCGAGCGATAGGGGATTAGTAAGAATGTAAAAAGATTCCGCCTCGCTGTATACAGCGAGGCGGTTTCGAGTCACACATTTTGGACCAATGGGTTGAGCTTGTACTCAAGCATCTCAATAAAGACTTTGAGAAACTCAATCTCTGTCTCCATCATTTCGACTTCTTGAGAATTTCTCCCAAAAGGGGTCCTTCTCATCTTTACCTCACTCAGCAACTTTCGGATTGTTTCTTCTAGAAGCCGGATTATTTTGGGGGTCTCTCTGAAGTCGATCATGTCGCGTAGTTCAGCAGCTCCTGCTAACATCACCGTGGCCTGTTCACGATAGGCTACACGCTGCTCAATCATGACAATTTTTGCTTCAGAAAAATTATCCAAAAATAATTGAATAGGGTACGAAGCTTGCTCGAGCAGGGTAAGTAAAACAATGAGTGTTAAATCAATATCAGGCGGGTCGATACAATGGTCCTCTTTGCCGACATTTTTGAGTATACCGGCGACCATTGTTTTGTGGGTCTCGTACCTATACACTCGCAGGTCGCTGAGCGGAGGTAGCCGTTTAAGCATGATGCTCGTTCCTTGTGCTAAAGGTTTCCTGCGCCAATGTACCACTCCTTCTCTACAAATGCAAAACCCGCCTAGTGGCGGGTGCATTTGTGTCCACTTACTGCAAAACATTGAACCACCCAAAAACTCCATTCTCTAGTTTCTGGGATTTGTATTACTCGCTGACCCACTAAACTTCCTTTAAATCTGGCACAAAGCCGTAATTATTTATGGCTGCTAATAACATTTCACTAAAAACTGGATTTGGCATGGGATTCATTGCGAATTGGGGCAGCACTACAAAGTACTCGTTTGGATCAGTGGTGCGCTCCGCATTGTAGTGAGGGGAGAAATTCGTAAAGAAGGCTGCGGTGTATTTTTCCGGCGTCATCTCCGATGATTCAGGATATTGAGCCATCAAAACCTTCACGTCCTTGTACCAAGGCTTTTCCTGCATTGGAGTCTGTGGTGTAAGTGGGGCATTTACATCGATGAAGATGATGAATGTTATATCTTGCGGATTCTTTGCCAATGCGTCTCTGAAAAGACGACCAACATCACCCTTCAAAAGTTGCTCGGGCTCAGCACTACCTTCACGATGTTTTACACCCGGCCGCTGACGACTCTTGGCCTCTACAGCAATTCTTACGCCGGTCTCTGCGTGAGTGGCTATAAACTCGCAGTGCTTCTCTTCCGTCTTCTTGTCATCAAGAAAATCAATATTGCAGCCTAAACGAGCGAAGATGGCCGCTACTGCGATCTCGTAGTGAGCACCTTGATACTCACCCCTGTTTTTCAGTCGATTAACAAGGTGGTCGGGCAGTTTCTTCGCATGTTCCAGAGTAGCAATATCAAACGCCAACGACACGAGTGTTTGTGCCCATCCATCAGGGTAGCCAGAGTAGACGTGCTCATTTATTTTTTCTCCCTCGATTGCGTTTTTTCTCCTCCACTCCTCCCACTTCGTGAAGCACTCGAATATAAAATGTTTTTGTGACGCCCGTGCCTCTTTTTCCCACCACTCCTTTCCGAGCACTTCTCGTTGGAGATGGCTGACAACGAATTCATGGAAAGTTTCGTGCTCCGGTCGTGTGTGAAAGAGACGGCTTCCAAGTGCCCAGGCCTTCACCCCTTGGCCAGTTTTGGGGTTGGTGTAAGTCGCAGGGTTAACGTAGTTCATAAAAATACCTCGCTCACGCATGGATTGTTCGTGCTCCTGGTTTTTTGCGAGGACTTTTATCAGCTCCCGCATTACCTCGTCAGAGACGGGTTGTGATTCCTTTAGCCAGTGGCATTTCTTATATTTCACTGGTTTGCCGCCAGGCTTCTTTGCTCCGCAGTGACATGGATCATTTCGACCAATATCTTTCATAGCGCAACTATACTCCTCATCGTTCAGCAAAATCCAGCTTGAACCGCCGCCCGAGTCAGAATCCTACGTAACTCACTACGTGCCAGCCTGGAGTCCCAACCAAAACACCCCTACGACTTGAAAAGTGATTATCCACCGATCAGCCCACTTGCCAGCCTCAAGTAGGACTTAGATGGCGTGGGAATCATGGTAGACGGTGGCGTTATTTGCTTTACAAGTAATACAGACAAAGCGCTAAAGGGAGGGAAGGGATTGGTAAGGATGAGAGAAGTTAAATTCTATCTTTTTGTTGGCAATCCCTTAGAATACCGATCAATAAGGAATTCTTTCTTTTCACGGCGCCACTTTTTAATTTGAATTTCGCGGGTGCGTGCTTGGGCTAGAGTTTCGTATTGCTCAAGAAAAACTATTTCATAGGTTGGTATATGAGAAGTGTATGCGGCGCCCCGGTGTGTGTTGTGTTCCCGTGACCGGCGTTTCGGATTATCGGTGATCCCAATATACAGCTTGTTTGCCGAGTTTTTGAGTATGTACACAAAATACATACTCAAAGCTTAGTAAAAGCAATTTGCTAACGCAAATAGCCCGTTCGACTCCTCGCAGGCTCGTCGCTCAGGGCACTCGACTTGTCAACGTGAAAAGCCACCACGTCGTGTTATACGAGTCGAGGTGGCTTGCCACGAGCGAAGTCCCGTTTACGGGACAAGTCGAGTGGAGATGGGGAGAATTGAACTCCCGTGCAACGGTGGCTTATGAGAGCTTCTACACGGTGTAGTTTATTTCAGTGTCTTAGGCGCTATCCGTTTGAAACAAACAAAATCGAATAGCGCAGCAGATCTGGTTTTCATAGACTACATCGATCAGCTGCAGTCGCTTGAGCCTACTATATAACACCCGGTCTCACGCCATAGGCGAGCATGAGCGGATGCGAGCTTACGCTAATGCCGGAGCAAATGCGAAGTCGTTCGCCGAGAAATACGGCGAGGCAGTATTTTTGCCAGTTAGGGTTTCCCAATTTTTAAGTAGGTTGGGGCTACTACCGTGCGCATCACATAAGTGACACTATTGTCTAAGCCTGGCATCCCCCTAGAACATGCCTTTGGCATGTTCGGGCGAACAACTGCTCTGCAGTTGTTTTAGCCCTGTAAAAACATATTGAGAATCTTTTTCTTTTCTCTCGCTCCCCATAAACTTTTTAAAAAACGTTCTCTTTGAAACGCTGTTCCTTTATCCGAGAATTCTTCTGTATGGATAAGTACGAGAGGTCTTCTATAAGCTGTTGCTTGTACATATCCTTTGCAGTGACGCTGATATCGTTTCTGGATATCAGATGTGCAGCCTACGTATAATTTTGTATCTTTCTTGCTGTACAAAATGTAGACTGTCCAAGTCATGCTCTAGGCGAATGCCAGTTCTATTGATTTTTCAAGGTGCGCTCAATGTCTCGCTTGGTGTCGCGCTCTTTGAGTACGGCGCGCTTGTCGAACGATTTGCGCCCGCGCGCTATAGCAAGTTTGAGCTTCAAATTACGCCCTTTATTATACACTACAATCGGCACTATTGTCAACCCTTTCTGCTTTTCTGCATCAGCAAGTTCTACAAGCTCCTTTTGGGTGAGGAGCAAGCGCCTCGGGCGCTCCGGCTCATAGTCCTTCGGGGTGTTGGCTACTTGGTAGGGAGGGATGCTCGCGCCTATGAGAAAGGCTTCAAACCCGCCGCGCCTGCCGCTGGGACGCACTATTATATGTGCGCCATCGAGCTTACCCTGACCGGCGCGCAGTGATTTCACTTCAAATCCATGCAATTCTAAACCAGCCTCAAACTCTTTGAGAATTTCGTAGTTAAGCCGCGCCTTTTTGTGCTCAATAAGAGACATGCAGAAACTCTACCATCGAATGAATTTTTTTGCTGCATATATGGAGAAGTGGTACTATTGAAACAACATGCCAGAACAACAAAATCAACAACCCTCAAAGAAACGGGGTCCGCAGGTGCCAGTTCCAAAGATGCCGCGCGGCGATAATTTTTGGACAAATCTCGCGCTCAGTATTTTCATACTGATGCTGCTAGCTGGCGCGTACTCCTACTTTGCCGGTGGCGGTAAGCAACCAGTTGATATACCTATCTCCGCGGTGGCACAAGATGTTGGCGCAGGGAAGGTGACTACTATTACGGTTAATGGTGACGATTTAAAGATCAAATACGCTGATGAAACAGAGAAGATCTCTAAGAAAGAGCCCGACACCGCGCTCACTCAAACGCTTACGAACTACGGTGTTGCAAAAGATGCGCTCGACAAGGTAACTATCACCATCCAGCGTCAAAGCAGCTGGGAGTTTTGGCTCTCCGCGCTCGCACCGTTCTTAGCACCGCTGCTTCTTATCGCATTCTTTGTGTGGTATCTCTCCAGACAAGTGCGCGGTGCGGGCATGCAAGCCTTTTCGTTTGGCCAAAGTAAGCCGCGCGTCATAGACCCGAACGACAAGGTGCAACGCATCACCTTTAAAGATGTAGCGGGTGCGAAAGAAGCGAAAATCGAATTGCATGAAATCGTCGACTTCCTTAAAAATCCAAAGAAGTTTCTCGACATTGGAGCGCGCATACCAAAGGGTATCCTCTTGATGGGTGCGCCGGGCACTGGTAAGACAATGCTCGCGCGCGCGGTCGCAGGCGAGGCGGGTGTGCCATTCTTCTCTATATCTGGCTCAGAATTCGTCGAGATGTTTGTGGGTGTTGGTGCATCGCGCGTGCGCGACCTTTTCCTTACTGCTAAGCGCGCCGCTCCTGCAATTATCTTCCTGGATGAAATTGATGCGGTGGGGCGCATCCGCGGCACCGGGGTAGGGGGTGGTAATGATGAGCGTGAGCAGACGCTCAACCAAATCCTCGTTGAGATGGATGGTTTTGAACCAAACGAAAAGGTGATAGTCATGGCAGCGACCAACCGCCCCGACGTGCTTGACCCTGCGCTCGTGCGCCCGGGCCGCTTCGACCGCCGCGTAGTCATTGACCTCCCCGACCGCGCCGACCGCGTCGACATACTCACCATCCACGCACGTCGCAAACCACTTGCTGAAGATGTGAATCTCTCGGTCATCGCTGAGCGTACACCGGGCTTTAGTGGCGCAGATCTGGCGAACCTTATGAACGAAGCGGCGATTCTCGCTGCGCGCGAGAATCGCCGCAGTGTGGCGCAGTACGACCTCATCCGCTCGATTGAAAAGGTGATGCTCGGCCCCGAGCGCAAGACGCATGTCTTGAATGCAAAAGAGAAGGAGATTACCGCCTACCACGAAGCAGGTCATGCACTCGTCGCCTCACTTCTTCCATACGCTGATCCGGTCCACAAGATCTCGATCATCAGCCGCGGTCGCGCGGCGGGCTATACGCTCAAGCTCCCGTTTGAAGACAAGCGTATGCAAAGCCGCAAGGAATTCCTCGACGACATCGCGATGAGCTTGGGTGGCTACGTTGCCGAGCTTGAAGTGTTTGATGATGTGACGACGGGCCCTTCAAACGATCTGCAAGTGTCGACCGCGCTCGCACGCGACATGGTCACGCGCTTTGGTATGAGCGAGAAGGTAGGCACCATCGCTCTCGTTGGTGAAGGTGGTCGCGCTATGTTTGGTACTGGTATCGATGGGCGCGAATATTCTGAAAAGGTCTCGGCCGAGATTGATGCTGAAGTAAAGAAATTGATGGACGGTGGTTACAAGAAGGCACACGACATCATCACTAAACACCGCCGCGTGCTCGATGCTATCGCACACCGCCTCATCGAAGTTGAAACTATCGAACGCGAAGAGTTCGAACAAATCCTCACCGTCTTTGGTATCGAACCAAAACGCAAAGCTGAGATTGAAGAAGTGCCTGTGCGCGTAGATTTCTAAAATCAACTACATATAAAAAGAAGACCGCCCGGTCCCACAAGGGGACCGGGCGGTTGCTGTTATATCAGCACTAGCTGATACTCGAAACTCCTACCTGCAAGAAAAGTGCGAGCTCTAACTCTATTTCCCGACGCATCAAAACCATGCATGTAGTCTGGCATAGTAAATCGATGGTACTCAAACAAAGTTCTGGTGCTTGGTAACGTTACACCGTACACTTTTGCCCCATTGGTTCCCATAAATGCGGAGAGGGAGTGTAGCTTGTCGCGCCGGGCGAACAGCGAAATAACACTTGATACAGCTGCTTTTGTTGGGAAGGTGAGACCTCCACACACTTCACCATCGTAAGTAACCTTTACTCCTCGCGATGCTTTAATGTTGTCGAGATGTACTGCTCGGTCCGAACCAAAATGCACCCACTCTTCTCCAGAGAGCGCAAGTTCGACTAGTGCTTTGCGAGAATCCTCTCCTTTATACAGGGGCCAACAGAGGCAGTGTGCTTGAAAAGTTGTGCCTCCGTCGTTGTCTTCGAATAAACGCGATGTAGTCATCATGAGATATTGCGGACAAATTTCCACATGAATATCAGCCCCCTCTCCACGAAGTTTTTTCACAAGATCGATCGTGCGCACATCCGAGACATGTCTCAATATGATCGTGGCTCGTGGGTTAATCGCTAGAATATCAATAACGTCAGTGGTGACACAATAATATTCGCGATCCTCCATGTTTAATTCGTTTCCATCTCGGTCGCGTTTTCTTTCGGCGTGCAGAGTAATGGGGAGGTGATGCTCTGCATAATTGAAGGGGCCGGTCGAAAGTTTAATCAGTTTCGCAATATTCTGGACGTTAGACACACTGTTACCAAGGTCGAGGCTTACACCCCTGAAGAAAATTTTAACCGCGTGTACTACCCTGTCTTCGTATGGCGCATCAAACCCGGCAATAATCTCCGCCGCGTCGGATGTGTCATTGATAACAGGCGCGCACAGTACCTGCATATTGCACTGTTTCGGAATCATTGCTTTGATTGATGCGATTCGACCACGGGCTTTCTCAGCGGTGTTTATCGCGCCATCGTTACCCATGAAGCAAGCCGCGCTGTAGTGGTGTATACAGTCCTCGAGTATCATGTGCAGGCGACCGTCTTCCGGACCGCGTCCGTGCAGATGAGGATCGAAAATAGGGCCAAGCCAAACCTCCTTTGGCATCGATCCTGTGCCATATTGATTGAAGAGGTCCATAGGGAAACCAGTGATAGGCATTGTGTCCTCGTGGTGTTTCGCCTTGCGGCGGTTGGTGATGTAGTAGAACGCTAGTCCAAAATCGAGCGTAGCAGAAAGTGAGAGAGAAAGGAAGCGAGAATGCATATAAAAAAGAAAGCGCCGCTCCCGAGGCTGGGGCCAGGGGAGCGGCGGTGTTACAGAAGCTCCATTGTGTGTACTGGTAGTCCTGCAACGATTTCGTCGAAAACTCGGGCGCCAAATTCGGCGTAGGCAGTACCAACCTCGAAGCCGCTTGCACCATGTTCGATATATTCGAGCGCATGGTCGCTGGTAAAAATTCCTCCACACCCAATGATGGGTACCTTGGGAAGCCAAAGCTGTAGCTGTGAAAGTATACGAAGGCTGTGCGGGCGAAGTGGTTCGCCGGCAAGCCCACCCAGATGCCTAATGGTCGAATCTTCACCAACCTTAAACGCTAGTGCGTGGCTACCGTCTTCAAGCAGCAAGTCCTGGTCAGGGATGGTATTGCACGCGACTATTTCTGACACATACCGACATTCGTCCATCACATCAGCGAGTGCAGAAAGTGTAACGTCATCGACAGGAGATATCTTTACTCCGATCGTAATACCGAGTTTACGAACTGTAGGTCCCAAGGGTAACAGTATCTCTCGAGCAAGCTCTGGCTCGTAGGATGGGATCGGTTTGCGACCTGTTTCTCCCCAAACATTGGGGCAGCCGAGGTTAAGTTCGACATGTTTGAAACCAAGGTTTGAGCATCCGATCAGTACCTCCTTCCACTCGTCGGGTGAACCAAAGCCGACAACGCTGCCAACCAATTTCTTTCCTTTGATGGCACACCTGTCCAGTATATATGGCAAGATTTTTGACCATCCAGAAAGTCCGAGACTCGGAAGTCCTCGAGAGTTTGCGGACGCACGAAGAGTCCCATTAAATCCGTACGTTTGTCCTTGATTGCCCGGACGGCTGTCGAGTGCAATGGCGGGCGTAGTGACCCTATTTATAACTTCAGAACTACACAGCTTATCCAAGTCGTTGAAGCTTGATGCAAGACCGGCAGCGTTACCAATGGTAAGTTTGTGACGCATAGCTGACCTCCTTCAATGTGCGGTTACTCCATCAGCGAGCGTAGCATATTGGGGCGAAAAGTGAATGCCTTTACTTAGTGGGCAACACATTTTCGAACCTTTATATGGTACAATCTATACTATGTCACGTATTGTGGATAGGGAAAAAGCTATAGCACTGCGACTCAGGGGTTATAGCTATAGTCAGATAAAAGAGAAAATCGGAGTAAGCAAAAGCACGTTACATTATTGGTTGGCTGAACATCCTCTTACTGATGCGCAAATGCGAAAAGTGCGCGATACAAATGCATTACGGATAGAAAAGTTTAGAGAAACATTTAGACAGAAAAAACTCCAACGCTTAGCAAATGCTCGTGCGCAGGCCGTTCTTGAGATTAAATCCTTAACAAAAAGAGAGTTTTTACTTGCAGGTTTTTTCTTGTACTGGGCAGAGGGTATGAAAGTGGATAGAAAAACGGTACTACTCGCTAATACTGACCCCGCAATGCTTCGGTTTTTTATTAGTTGGTTGACTTTGCTTGGTATCACTAGAGAGCAATTAAGAGCGCGTCTTCATGTGTATTCTGATATGGACCCTCAAAAATATATAGAACGATGGGCATATGAATTGCATTTACCAAAAAGCATCTTTCGTAATACCTATGTCAAAGATTCAGCAATCAATAAGCGAAAGAATTACAAAGGACGCTTTGGTTTGGGAACATGTACTGTGTGGGTACACAACAGAGAGTTATACGAAAAAATCATGATGACCATTGATGTGCTTAAAGAGGCTCCGCACAATAGTTTTACAAAAAGCAGTAGGGTGGGTAAAGTGTAGTTGTCAGGGGCGTGTAGCTCAATGGTAGAGCCCGGATCTTATACATCCGTCGTTGGGGGTTCGAGTCCCTCCGCGCCCACTATTCAAAGTGCAAATTGTTCGCTCGCGCTACTAGCTCACGCGCAAGCAAAGGATGCTTTTGGAGCTGCTCGTCTTCTTTAATAATCGCCTGCGCCTCGCTGCGCGCGGCTTCGACGAGTTTTAAATTTTTGAGCGCCTCCATGCCAATGTCGCTAATGCCCGACTGGCGCCCGCCCGCGAGCTCGCCAGGCCCACGCTGCATGAGGTCGTGCTCAGCTAATTCAAAACCATTTTTCGCCGTGACGAGCGCTTTGAGTCGCGCTGCTGTTTGCTCACCCTTACTCTCAGGGCAGACATAGCAGTAGGCCTGGTGGTTGGAGCGCACGACGCGTCCGCGAAGCTGGTGGAGCTGGGAGAGGCCAAAGCGCTCCGCGCCTTCAATAAATATCACCGTCGCGTTGGGTACATTAACGCCCACCTCGACGACTGAGGTGGCAACTAATATATCGATCCCATGGTTCGCAAATTTTGCCATTACCGCATCCTTATCTTTGGGCAACATTTTGCTGTGCAAAATTTCAATTGTGTACTCAGGGAAGACGTCTTTTTTCAATCGCTTCGCCTCTTCTTTTACCGACTTGGCCATGAGCGCGAAGGCTTTGTCTGGATCTGGTTCATCAATGCGTGGACAAATGACATATGCTTGGCGACCCGCTTCAAGCTGGGTGCGTATTTCGGCATATGCTTTGGCGCGCTCTTCCTTTTTGACAATCTTGGTGATGATCGGCTTGCGCCCCACAGGCATTTGGTCAATGAGCGTGAGGTCGAGGTCGCCATAAACCGTGAGTGCGAGCGTGCGGGGGATGGGGGTCGCGGTCATTGAGAGGAGGTGCGGGACTTGCCTGCCGGCAGGCAGGTGCGTTTCTCCTTTTTTTTGCGCTAATTTTTTGCGCTGGTTGGTGCCAAAGCGATGCTGCTCGTCGATGACGACGAGTGCGAGGTGTTTAAACTGCACCGCCTTTTCAATAAGCGCGTGCGTGCCGATGAGTATCGGGATCTCGCCGTTTGCAACCCATTTCAATAGTTGCGAGCGCGAAATGGTCGTTGCTTTTTCTCGATTAATTTTAGAGGGGAATTTGTAGCAACCACTGCCGGTGATAAGACCAATGTTAATGGGGTGTCCGCCAGCTGGCGGATTGAAATATTTAATAAACGACTCAAAATGTTGCTTCGCTAAAATTTCAGTCGGCGCCATATAGGCGACTTGCAGCGTTCCAAAATTCTGCTCTTGAGGTTTGGTGCGCACGGTTGCATATGCGGCGGTCGCGGCGACCGCTGTCTTGCCGCTCCCGACGTCGCCCTCAAGCAGGCGCGACATGGGGCGGCCCGAGCGCATGTCGTTAAGGATCGTATTAATTGCGTTTGTCTGAGCAGTAGTCGCTTTAAAAGGGAAGGAGCTCATGAAAGCCGCAATATCTTGAGGAGATGCTTCAATAGCAAAACTTTTTTCGTGCGACTGCAGCGCACGCTCTTGAGCCCGACCCAGTTGGATGTAAAAAATTTCTTCAAACGCAAAGCGCTTGCGTGCAGCGACTGTCTGCTTCAACTCCTCGGGCCTATGGATCCACAGTAGAGCACTCGCAAGCCGCGGCAAATTATATTTTTTTAAAATCTCAGGCGGTATAGGGTCTTCAATAGTTTCAAGCAGCGACTGTGTCAACACTTTTTCAATGGCATGCCGAAACCACAGTGACGAAATCCCTTTGGTTTCAGGATACACAGCAAATAATCGAAACGAAGCAGGTGAGCCTTTCTCCGCAAAACCATTCCTCCGAAAAGGTCCTCGGGCCGCGCCAGCGCTAAGCGCGCTGTGCGCTTCCAGACCATTTTCTTCAGAATAGTTTTGCTCCGGTTCAATCTGCAAATTTTTTTCCTCGTCATTTTCCTTTGAAGCAAACAACCCAGCTTCATCGAGCGACACTTTTTCAAGATGTGGGTTAGCAATATAGAGTTTGCCGCTACTGCCGGTGACCTTGCCGGTCACTTTCACCGTCGTGCCGTCCATGTACATCTTGGCTATGTAGGGTTGGTTAAACCACATCAATTTTACCCGCCCCGACTGGTCGCGCAGGTAGCCCTCGGAGATGGGGATCTTGCGCTTCCATGAGCGTTTCGTCTCTAACTTCTCGAGTGTGCCAACGAGCGAAACGTCAGCGCCGAGCACAATGTTGGCGACGTTAGCTTCGCCCCCCGCCTCTTCATAGCGCGAAGGGAAGTGGTAGAGGAGGTCGCGCAGTGAGCGTATACCAAGGCGTTCAAGTGCTTGGGCATGGTCGCGGGTTAGGCGCAGATGCTTGGCAAGCAGGTCGGCTTCATGCATGTGGACATCATAGCAAAGAGCAGCCTGGTATACTCGTATGCATGGCAAAGAAACCCACAGACACTTCCAAGCAGGCGATAGCACTCCACAAGAAATTAGGCGGCAAAATCCGCATCACACCGGCGCAGCCGGTGCGCAATCGCGCCGAGCTTTCTCTCGTTTATACGCCGGGCGTGGCTGCTGTCTCGACACTCGTCGCTGGTACCAAGCAAACTAAAAAGCCGCTCGATGAGCAGCAAAAACTCGCGCGCGAGTATACGGTAAAGAAGCGACTCATCGCAGTTATCTCCGACGGCTCAGCGGTGTTGGGGCTGGGCAACATTGGCCCGTATGGCGCGCTCCCGGTGATGGAAGGGAAGGCCGCGCTCTTTAAAGCGTTCGCTGATGTTGACGCGGTGCCCATCACGCTCGCTACTCAGCAGACAGATGAAATAGTCGAGACAATCATAAATATAGCTCCCGCGTTTGGTGGCATTAATCTCGAAGACTTTGCCGCGCCACAGTGTTTTGAAATTGAGGCACGCGTCAAAGAGGCGCTCAACATCCCCGTGATGCACGACGACCAGCATGGTACCGCTATAGCGGTATATGCGGCGCTCCTCAATGCTGCTAAAGTCACCAAGCGTGAATTTAAAAAGATGCGCGTCGTTATCTCGGGCGCAGGCGCCGCAGGCACGGCGATAGCAAAACTGCTGATCTTTGGTGGAGTAAAAGATATTCTCGTGCTCGACAGCAAAGGCGTCATTAATAAGCGACGCAAGGATCTCAACTTGTTTAAACAAGAGTTGGCGACCATCACCAACCCGATGGGGGTCGAGGGCGACCTCTCGCAAGCACTTGGTGGAGCAGACGCCTTCGTTGGCGTCTCTGCGCCAAACAGTATCACGAGTGAGCAGGTGAAATTGATGGACAAAAATCCTATCGTCTTTGCGCTCGCGAACCCGGTGCCCGAAATAATGCCCGAGGAGGCAAAGAAGGGCGGGGCAGCGATCATAGCGACTGGCCGCTCAGACTATCCAAACCAAATAAACAATTCGCTCGTCTTCCCGGGAGTATTTCGTGGTGCGCTTGATAACAAAGTTTCAAAAATTACTGATGAGATGAAAATCAAAGCGGCGCACAATTTAGCCGCGCTCGTAAAGCGCCCAACAGCTGAGAAAATCATCCCGGGGCCGTTTGAAAAAGGCATCGCCAAAGCAGTCGCCAAAGCAATTAAATAGAAAAAACCCCGCCGAAGGCGGGGTAAACTCTGCAAAGTGCTGCGAGCCAGTAGTGGTTAGAGGAGAGAGTTTTTCTCCTTCCTGCTTTCGCAATCCAGAGCAATCTCGCACTACTGACACCCAGCACCCTGAAGAGTTTCGCACATTCCGCAGGTTAAACCTGCGGGAAAAGATTTGTTCTCCTCATTTAGAACCACCACGCAGGGTGATGATCCTAAGTAGGAGGGCGACGGGGATTGAACCCGTCGCCCAAGTTGGTGGAGCGGTTGTCGTATGCTCCATGTAACGGCAGGATTCGGACCTGCGGAAAGAACTCACTTATTATTCAAGCGATTATTCCGCTTCTTTTTTCCCTCAGCTGTTTTAATGCCGACGAACAGATGAGCAAGAGTAAGCACTTGTTCGGTGGGCACACCCGATAGGGCTCCCCAGGTCTTTGCTGCGCGTGCGGCCGTATCCGGCTGTTCGCCGCCGGCGAGAGAGGCGAATGGTTTGACCCACGCCTCCGCCGCCGCTATGTACGCGGTCAACGGGTCGAACCCATCGGCCGATTCGAAGCGGCCGTAGGTCCCCCGGGCGGAGATTATGTTAATCCGCCCAGCTGCCCGCGGGTCGGGGATCAGCTCTGGAGGCAAAAACTGTTGCCTCCCGAACTCGCTGTGCGGTCCGTGGTACTCCCACCGCCGCCACTCTATTCCAGATAACGTAGTATCTTTTCTCGTGCCCATGAGGCTGTATAGACAGCCTCTCGAGAGCCACGCGATATTACCCGAGAGCCGCATGAGGCCAATCCGATCTGCCTCCTTCTCAGAGACGTCACGGACGTCCTCCAAGAGCACCTCAACCCACTCAATCGTGGGTTGGGACACTCTTTGGAAGAGACGGGGAGCGTCTTTAGCTCCCTCGTATCGGGACAGGTTTCGTTGAAAGAAAGCAACAAGGTTGGCTGGTTTTTCACTAGCCGCCCACATCGTCTCAAAATCGAGAATCATGTCGTCCTCCTTAGGACTCTCGGCAATACCGTGCCGGACGGTTAGCCCGAAATGGGCCGTGATAGGGAACAGGGCTACTAGCCTGTGCGTTCGCAATGTCTGCTCCCTCTTGAATTCACCATTGGACTTCCGAAATATATATTGTGGTAAGTCAGCTGATGATGAATTCGAGAGGGGAGGCGACCGCTGGTCGCCTCAAGTCCATTAATTTAGCGTGTGATGGTCACGCTTGGCCGCATACGAGATGCGGCGTTCGAATGCGCGTTGCTTCGCATCGAAGTCCTCGATCCGATCGCCGTCAGGCGAACACCCAAATTCGACCAGAAACGCCGTTGCCAACAGGTCGAGCTGGCGTGACGAAGCATTCTGCGGAATCTGTAACATTTAAAGTCCCCCAATTTCTCTCCTTTAATGCGCTGGAGAGTCCGCGCGGGTCGTCTTGATAACGTACCCTTTTGAATTCACCATTCAAGATGATGCGCTCAAAAGGGTGGAGCAGTTCATGTGCCCCGCCATGGAAGGTTCAAAACCTACAATTTAAAAGATCCACTCAGCTTGTTGACTCTTGGACCGCAGGAACTGGTGGCACCGCTGCCCCAAAGGATGCAGCAAGTAACTCGTCAGCTTTTGCATTTGCTGCGTCGACTGCTGCATCAAGCACTAATTGTGCTACTTGCCCCCCCAAGTGTTCATTTTTTGGGTATGCAGCCTGTATCTTTGCGTACAGGTCATCAAGGAGAGCTACGGTGCCGGCAGCGGCCTCAGCTTGTGCCTTCATGCTGCGCCCTACTTCGACGTAAGCATAAATCCGATTACCAGTTGCCATTTCTTTTCCTCTCATATATGCGTCACTGTGACGCGGTTAAGCCCACTCAGGATCTTGCGATCCCTCTTGCCACACCGAGGTAGAGGACATCCGTTGGTGGTTAGACCATTGGGCTCATGCTCAGTAGGGCGAAGAGGAACAACAATCCCGACGCTTCAGTCGGGACCCCGACCTTGCGTCGGGGTAGCAGTCAAAAGACTGCTGTTTTTCCAAATTCGCTATGTAGTTGTCAGAGATCTGTTCGATCAACGAAAAAGACGACCAGCTCAGAGGAGGTGGTCGTCTTTTTCACAGTACGTTGCCGATTATAATATAAGTATCACGCTTAAACGTATTGCTTGCCCTGCGTAGCTTTACGCGAAGCAGGGGACTCTCTCCTCTAAAGATTGCCTATTCTTTTTAATCGCCCGAACTTTCACTGTATATACTACTACGACTAAGCTAGATTGTCAAGCCTATATAGTGACAAATCTAGAAAATATTGTGAAATAAGGGTTTTTTGCCGAGGTTATTTTTAGCTCTCAATTGGCACCAAAATCTCGTTTCGCTTTAGCCAGGGTGGGGTCCAAGGTGCGTTATAGCCGGCATAGCGCGGTGCGCCAGTAATGGTAACGCCGTCGTGGGTGAGCCTATCAAACAACTTCTTTTCCATTTCTTTTGTGCGTTTTGCTGATGTATAGCCCCGAAAGCGTAGCGCAGCCATTTTGTGCGCTGGGAGCTCGAGTAGGGTGACGCGCGGATCCTTGGGCGAGGGGAGTGTCGCGAGCGAATACTGTTTTGGCATAATAAAGGAGATGGTGTGTGCTACATCGCCAAACCCCTCGGCGAGTACGGGCGCGGTCATAGCGATTTTCTCACTTGTAGGCTCTTCATGACGTTGCGCAATCACCGGGGCAGTCATAGTAATTTTTACTTTTGAAATGTTGTTTCCAAAAATATAGTTGGCGATAATGCGAAAACCGTCGTTGAGCGCTGTGCGATAGGGGCCAGCGATCACAACGCGCGCTTCAACATGGGGCGCATACTCGCGCACCTCATAGCCTTCCTCTTTGCGTACCACGCGATACTGCGCTTGCTCTACTCGTGAGGAGAAATATCCCCACGCGCTCCAAATAATGAGGGCCCCTACGGCGACACCAATGAGTAGCCACATATACATATAGTGTACTACGAAACAACTGTAGTTTTGAGCAACTGGAAAAAGGGAGCGAAAAAAGGTATAAACGGTAGGAGTTTCGAAAGAAATGTGTGCAGTACGGAGACGTGTCAGAGTGGTCGAATGTGCCTCCTTGCTAAGGAGGTAGGGCGCAAGCCCTCGTGGGTTCGAATCCCACCGTCTCCGCCTTCGCCAGGACGAAGCTTTAGCGAAGTCTGGCTTCGCCTTTGGCTACGGCGTGACGCAGTCCGCCTAAACAAAAAAACGGGATTATTCGTGACCGAATCCTCCTTGTCGCATGAGCTATGCTCTGCTTATATAGAGTATATTGGAGAGATGGATGAGTGGTTTAAATCAACAGTTTACTAAACTGTCGGCCCTTCAAAGGCCCGCGAGTTCGAATCTCGCTCTCTCCGCCCTAAGGCCGCCAGACTATCGGCGGCCTGTCTGCCGGTAGGCAGGCCTTTTCGCTTCTTTGGGTGGCACTTCAAAAACCCCAAAGAAGTGTACTGGTTTGTGAAACGAAAACCGCCGGCGTGGCCGGCGGTTTGATGGGTGCACTGTTTAGCACTCTGGCAAGGCAAGGAGATTGTCCTTTCCCGTCCAATCAGGCTTTGTGCGGATATACGGGTCACGACCGTATGGCTCCACAACTTCCACCCATGTTATCGTACCTCCGGCGCGAACAAAGAAGCTGTCAGTGCGGCCTTTGATCCGCCGAATGACCTCTTCGCGTGTATGAACTACGCCGTCGTACTTCACATGAGTGATGTGCTCAACCTCGCTGCTACGATTCGGCTTACGAATCGCTACGATTTGATGCTGCTGCATGACTATGTTTGTGCAAGCGTGACGCTTTGTAATCTGGCGCTTGCGGTGTACCCTAGAAGTACAGGGCTTTGCCCGGCTCCAGTGAAAAGCGTCACGCTTCCACGGAGAGTTTCGACAAAGGGCGGTTATCCTTGATCGGGGGACCGCCTTTTGTATTTCCTATTATAGAGCCGTTAATTGCCCCGTCAAGCAAAAACCGCTTTACATGTGTTAAGTGCTATGATAGGCTATCGGCATGGCAATAGACAAGAGCAAATTCTTTACCCCCACCCAACTTGCAAAAGTCTTGGGTATTTCTAGGGTGGCGGTTCACCAGAAAATCAAGAAAGGTGAAATACAGGCTGAGAACATCGGAGACGCGTCCAAGCCCACATTCCTCATTGCAAAGGCAACCCTTCCAGATGAGATACAGGAACGCATGCGACGCGAGATTGAGACCAGGACTGAGAAGGTTATCTCAAAAAGCAATCATCACGACCTCGATATTGAGCGCGAGCTTTGGGCGGCGGCTGACAAACTTCGTGGAAATATCGATGTTTCTGAATACAAGAACATAGTTCTCGGTCTTCTATTTCTGAAATATATATCTGACGCTTTTTATAAACGACGCGAAGAGTTGGAGGCGTTTACTCGCGACCCAAAGAACGAAGATTTTTATGTAATAGACGAGAAGGCTCGCGCACAGATCCTTGAGACCAAAGATTTCTACAAGAGTGTCGGTGTTTTCTATGTCCCCGAGAAGTCTCGCTGGGAATATCTCCAAACCAAGACGATGCAATCCGATCTCGGTCAGGTACTTGATAAAGCAATGGAGCATATCGAGACGGATAATCGTGCAGAACTTGAAGGTGTTTTACCAAAAGTCTACACACGTACAACTCTTGATAGCTCAGTACTTGGTGAGCTCGTAAATATTTTCTCTCGCATCTCTTTTGACCACGACTTTGATCGAGAGAAGGATATCCTTGGCCGTATCTATGAATACTTCCTTGGTCAATTTGCTTCTTCTGAAGGTAAACGTGGAGGCGAATTTTTCAGCCCAAGATCAATCGTCAAACTTCTAGTAGAAATACTCGAGCCATATGAGAACGCTCGTGTTTTTGATCCAGCTTGTGGTAGCGGAGGGATGTTTGTTTCGATGGCTCAGTATCTCCACGATCACAAGAAGGATGCATCAAAGCTTGCAATCAACGGGCAAGAAAGCAACCAGACTACTCTTCGTCTCGCAAAGATGAACCTTGCTATCCGAGGCCTCTCGGGAAAGATTGAGCTCGGCAACACCTACTATCAGGACAAGTTTCCGCACCTACAAGCAGACTTTTTGATCAGCAACCCTCCCTTCAATGCTGAATGGGATCCTTCAAAACTATCTGATAATGACCCTCGCATTACTTTAGGAGTTCCACCTTCTGGAAATGCTAATTTTCTTTGGGTCCAGCATTTCGTACACCATCTTGCACCGAATGGAAATGCGGGGTTCGTTATGCCCAATGGCGCACTCGCAGTATCCGGCAGAGAAGGAGACCTTCGTCAGAAGCTTATCGGAGCTGACCTTGTTGATGTAATAATTTCCTGTCCGTCAAAGCTTTTCTACAACGTCTCTCTCCCTGTGTCTCTCTGGTTTCTTTCAAAAAACAAAGGTGGCGATCGTTTCCGCATGCGTTCAGGAGAAACTTTGTTTATTGATGCTCGCGAGCTATTCGAGCAGATTTCACGCAAGCAGGTAGTGTTCAATCCTGAACATATTCAAAAAATCGCCAACACAGTACGTGCGTGGCGTGGTGAGTCTGGCGCAGGTAAATATGAAGATGTTTCAGGGTTCTGCAAATCAGCGACCATTGAAGATATCAAGAAGAATGGTTATGTGCTCACTCCAGGACGATATGTGGGTCTTGCGGATGCGGAGGATGATAGCATCTCTTTTGAAGAGAAAATGGTAAAGCTCTCATCTGAACTGAAAGATGCTTTTGTCAAGGGTCGAGAGTTGGAGAAACAGATCGAAGTAAATCTCAAAGAGCTTGGATTTTAATATGAGTAAGTTATTGGAACAAATCAAGAACGAAAGAACGTCGCATCAAGTTTTGGATTTGATGGATATTAAATATGGCTTTGGACTACCAGAAAGAGCCCGAGTTGCTGGCACTATTCCGGTTTATGCATCAAGCGGTATCGTTGGTTACCACAATGAATCGAAGGTGAAAAAAACAGCCATAGTCATTGGTCGTAAAGGTAACGTTGGGACAGTTTCCTTTTCAGAGACAGAGTCTTATCCGATAGATACAGTGTTTTTTGTTGACGAACCAAAACCTGGCTTTGATTTGAAATATCTATATTATCTTCTACAACGAATAAACCTTCCTAGATACGGCGGTGATTCCGCAGTGCCAGGACTCAGTCGGGACACCATATACAGTCTTAGTGTACAGACTCCAAAAATAGGTACTCAAAAGAAAATCGCTGAAATTTTGAGTGCTTTTGATGCGAAAATTGAGAACAACAACGCAATCATAAAGAATCTTGAGATGATCGCACAAACTATTTTTAACGAATGGTTTGTGAATTTCCGTTTCCCTGGATTCGAAAAGACAAAATTTGTTGATAGTGAAATGGGAGAAATTCCTGAGGGGTGGAAAGTAACTTCTTTAGGAAGGGTGTCTAACAATCACGATAGCAAGCGAATACCCCTTTCTTCGATGGAACGAAATAAGCGAAAGGGTGCTATCCCTTACTACGGCGCAAATGGAATTCTTGATTATGTTAATGAGGCTATATTTTCTGGAGAACATATCCTCTTCGCCGAAGATGGAACCGTCAAAACTGGAAACAACACACCAGTAATTTACCTAGTGGACGGTGAATTTTGGGTCAACAATCACGCCCACATACTGTCCGGTAAAAGTGTGTCTAATTATTTTTTGTACCTTTCCCTAAGAAAAATTAATATAGACCCATTCATAACTGGTGGGGTCCAGCCAAAAATTACTCAGCTAAATCTGAACTCAATTCCTCTAATTATTCCAAATGCGGAAATCTTAAATAAATTTGAAAAAATAACCCAGCCAATCTGTCAGCAGATAAAGTTAGTTACGCAAGAGAACGATGTTCTGAGAAAGACCCGTGACAATCTTCTCGCAAAACTTATATGAACCCTCTTAACGAAAACAATCTAACAGAACAGTCACTCATTGAATGGCTCAAAGGCCAAGGTTATGAGTATGTCTACGGTCCGTCGATTGCACCTGGACAACCCAGCGCTGAGCGTGAGGATTTTCGTGGTGTCGTTTTGAAGAACCGTTTGCTTGCAGCGGTGCGCCGTTTCAATCCTCAACTTCCTGCCGAACAAGCAGAGCAAGTTGTTGATGGTGTTGCCAACTATCACAGTGCTGATCCAGTACTCGGTAACAAGGAAATGTTTATCCTCATTACTGAAGGAGTAAAGAAAACGTGGCGAGAAAATGGAACAGAAAAAACCGAAGTCGTTAAACTCATCGACTTTGTAAACACAGATGCGAATGAATTTCTTTTTGTAAATCAGTTTACTGTCCAAGGTATCGAGAATGTCTGTCGTCTTGATGGTGTTGTATTCGTAAACGGTCTACCAGTATCTGTACTGGAGCTTAAGAGCCCAGTCCGCGAAGAAGCAACGATTGGTCAGGCATATCGAGATATGGAGTACTACAAGAAAGAGATCCCGAAGCTCTTTTTGTATGCCCAAATTCTCTGTCTCTCAGATCTTACCGAAGCACGCCACGGGACAGTCTCTTCTTCTTGGGAGCGATATGGTACATGGAAAGGTATCGAGTCAGAAACGGATGCACCGAAAGGAGCTACTGAACTCGAAGTACTCGCCAGGGGTCTTTTCAATAAGACTCGCTTCCTTGATGTAATACGGAACTTTATTATCTTTGAAGCCGATGGTGACGGAGACGCAGTTACCTACACAAAGAAGATGGCGTTGTATCACCAGTATTATGGCGTGAACAAAACAATTCAGAGCACAGTTAACTCTGTTGAAGGTAAGCAAGATAGAAAGATTGGTGTGTTCTGGCACACACAAGGATCTGGTAAGTCACTCTCGATGGTTTTTTACGTGAACAAAACAAAGCGACTACCAGAACTCAAGAGCCCAGCATATGTGTTCCTTACTGATCGTGAGGATCTTGATGATCAGCTCTATAAGACTTTTAGCCGCACAGGATATTCAACTCTCGCCAAGCGAGCCTCAAGTATTAAGGATTTGAAAGACAGACTTTCTCATCTTGGAAGCGAACTCATCTTCACCACGGTTCAGAAATTTCAAGACGATCCTGATGCAGAAAATGTTTTGACTGATCGAGAAAATATCATTGTCCTCACTGATGAGGCACACCGTACGCAGTACAGTATGCTTGCGGGTAATGTAAGACGAGCTTTGCCGAACGCGAGCTTTTTGGGTGTAACAGGAACTCCGATATCAAGTCACCATCGCGACACAATGCGCGTGTTCGGCGACATTGTTAGCTCATACAAGATTGGGCAGGCAGTAAAAGATAAAGCGACTGTACCTATTTACTACGAAGGTCGCCTGATTCCACTACATCTCGCGGATAAATTCATCGACAGCAAGCTTGATGAAATCCTCGGAGAAATCATCGTCGATGAGAAAGCAAAAGCACGTAAGGAGTGGGCGGTGCTTGAAGAGGTTGTGGGTGCGCCAAGCCGTATCGAACAGATTGCTAGGGATATAGTTGCTCATTTCAACAATCGACCGATTGAGGGTAAGGCAATGGTAGTCACGATGAGTCGCCCTATTGCAGTTGCGATGTATAACGCGATCAAGAAAATTGATGGAGCACCTGAGTGTGCTGTGATTATCTCGGGCATGGAAGATTTCCCAGGGCAGATTCAAACAGAACATGATGTAAAGAAACTTGAGAAGCGATTTAAGAAAACAAATGACCCGCTTCGTCTCGTGATCGTATGTGATATGTGGCTCACTGGTTTTGACGTGCCGAATATGCACACGATGTATCTTGATAAGCCACTTAAGAATCACGGACTCATGCAGGCTATTGCCCGTGTGAACCGAGTCTACAAAGATAAACCGGGTGGTTTGATCGTTGACTACATTGGTATTGCAGAGAATCTTAAAAAAGCTCTCGCTATCTATGATTCTGACGTCCAGAAGGAAGCGATGATTCCTCTTGATGAGGTCATTAGTGAGATGAAGAAAATACACCGCGAAGTTGCTGGATACTTCTTGAATATCGACTTCTCAGGGTGGCGACAAAAGAAAGGAATTGAACTCGTCACACTCTTCCAGGCTTCAATGAACGAAGTTATTTCAAACGAGGGTCGGCTTTCTGATGAAAGGAAGATGGCGTATATGAGTGCGGTGGCAAAACTGTCTAAACTCCACGCCCTTGTAATGCCAGGCGACGAAGCTATGAAGATTGCTACTGATGTGCAGTTCTTCCAGTCTATTCGCGAGGCAATAAACAAGCAGACAGTAGTGCCACATATTATCTTCCCAGAAGCTATTGAGAGTGCTATCCGCAGTTTGGTACAGGATGCTGTGCAAGCCGAAGGTGTGATTGATCTCTTTACGAAAGAGGGCGAACAGAAAAAGAGTATATCAATCTTCGATGATAAGTTCGCAGAGGAAATCAAGAAGGTTAAGTATCAGAATCTTGCTATCGATACTGTACGCAAGTTGCTCGATCAGGAAATCAATGTGCGCTCTCGCACGAATAAGGCTCGCTACGAGACAATGCTTACTCTTCTGAACGACCTTATCGAAAAGTACGAAAATAATGTCATCAGTTCAGCTGAGATCATTAAACACTTGCTCGAAATTGCAGACGAGATAAAGAAGCTCGACGAGGAAAGTAAGGAGCTTGGTCTCTCGGAGGAGGAAGTGATCTTTTACGATACCCTCGCCGCTGATCCTGATCTCAAGAAAGCAGGTATTAATATTAAAGAATTCGTAAAGGAGCTTACGAAGCGTATTCGTCGTGACTTGGCAATTGACTGGACTAATAACGAGACAATAAAGGCACGTATCCGCCAAAACGTACGCTTGCTCTTGCTCCAGAAGGGATTCACTGAGCTCGTGCAAACGGAGCGACTGATAGAGTCGATATATCAGGAAACTGTAAGGGTGTATCGCGAATATTTACCCTTATAAGTTTTTGATTGAGCACTCAATCAAACGCTGTACGAAATTTATGCCCACCCACGTTTTGGAATTTTTTGAGAAGGATAAAATCAGCTTTGATTGTATTCGCGGGGGGAGTAAGACTATAAGGAAAAGATCGAAGCCCACGGCCTGTTGGGGTTTGAATTGGTGTAATTGTAGTGCTTGACATTAAAATTTGACATGTTTTAATTAATGTCAGGTTTAAGTACAGGGGTACACAAATGACTAATTCGCACGTTGTTTGCCATATGCGTGGTGGGTCGCTGGAGATTGGGCTGCCAATCTTTACCTTCGACTTTCCGCCCAACAGGATGGTCCTTCGCGATCGGCTTCGCAAGGAGGCTGGCCGAAGGATTATGCAGCAAGATGCTGCGGCAGACCCGCGGGTCGTTGCGCAGCGGGTTGGGGACCTCCGGATTGCCTCCAACTGTATCGTCTGTGCCGCTGGCGAAACCCCAGCCGACTTCCGCTAGAAAATTATTGGCGGGAGACAGGGCATCCTCAGATTATCGAGGATGCCCTTTCCATTTTTAAAACACCTATTGAGTATAATCACTGTATGCGCATAGGAAGGTTCACAATCTTTATAACAACGCTGTTATTGTTCTTATACATCACCAATTTGGTGGTGTATGAAGCGCTCGCTTCAATTTTTGGATTAACGACGCAGCTGCAATTGTTTTTACTCGGGCTTGGGCTTGGCGTACTCTCGGGCAGTTTTATTGTGGCGAGTATCGTGGGCTCATATTTTTATAATTGGGGTACGCGGGTCTACTACACACTCAGCGCCGTATGGATTGGCTTTTTTGCCTACCTCTTTTTTGCCTCTGTACTCTACGGCATTTCGGTAGGAATCACCGGTGCACTTATGCCGCAAGTTGGCATGGCGCTCATTGGTCTTGCAGTGGCGGTAAGTATCTACGGCGTGTTGCACGCGCGAAAGATATATATAAAGGAGGTAAAAGTGGCGCTGCCAAATCTGCCGGCGCAGTGGAAAGGGAGAAAGGCGGTGTGGGTGAGTGACCTACACTTAGGCCAACTGCATGGCCCATTGTTTGCAAAGCGCGTAGTCGACATGATTAATACGCTGCCGCACGACGTCGTCTTTATTGGCGGCGACCTCTACGACGGCACTGGTGCGCCTGATATTGAAGAGTTGGCGCAGCCACTTGGCAAATGTAAAGCGCCGCTGGGCGTCTACTATATTACGGGCAACCATGAAGAGTATGGCGACAGTGAGCGATTCCTTAAAGCGATTCGCGCTGCGGGTATCCGCACGCTCATCGATGAGATGGTTGCAATTGATGAGCTGCAACTTATTGGGGTCGATTATCGCAACGCATCAAACACGGGCGCGTTTGAAAAAATTCTTGCAGGATTTTCGATCGATAGTGGGAAGCCTTCAATTTTATTGAAGCACGAACCCAAAGATCTTGCTGTGGCAGAAAAAGCAGGCATCTCATTACAAATCTCTGGTCATACGCACCGTGGCCAGCAGTGGCCGTTTGAATATATAGCGCGCCTTGTCTACAAGGGGTATGCGTATGGTTTGAAGCGATTCAAAAACATGCAGGTGTGTGTCTCAAGCGGCACCGGCACCTGGGGCCCGCCACTTCGTGTGGGAACCAACTGCGAAATTGTCGTGTTTACTTTTGTGTAACAAACAAGACCAATTTCTTTGGCCTACTGTTTGCTCCTTCTTCACCTGACCACCAGGTGTGGTGGGGTAGAGTGCTTGCATGGATATTCAAGCAATCACCGGAAAGGCGAAGCAAGTACTTGGCGGCCTATCATTCCCCGTACATAAAGATGACATTATCAATCATGTTAAAGAGCGTGGTGCAAGTGGCGAGCTCAAAGGATTGATGGAAAAACTCCCTGCGCAAAAATTCGGCAGCGTAGAAGAGATTATGCAAAAACTCCCCCTCGGTAACATTGGCGAACAAATCGGCAAGTTACTGTAAGCTGCCTGTTGCGCAGCGAGAAGAAGTTTACGATACTATTGCCTTTTAGTATTCTTCATTGTATTTTCATGACGGAAGACAGCCGCCGTGTGCGGACTCGAGCTCTTTCACGGAGTAACAAAAACTTGTGAGGTTCACATGTCTCAAGCAGTTGAAACCGATATCTTCTCTGTGTACAAACAAGGCTTTGAGGTTACTACCCAAGTAGAGATGTCGCTGGCGCAGTATCTGGAAGGCTGCCGCGACAATCCGTTAATGTACGCCACAGCGCAGGAGCGCCTGCTGGCGGCGATCGGTGAGCCAGAGATGGTGGATACTTCGAAGGACGCCCGCATGGGGCGGATCTTCATGAACCGCACCATCCGGGTCTACCCGGCGTTCAACGAATTCTATGGCATGGAGGAGACGATTGAACGTATCGTCGGCTTCCTGCGTCACGCCGCGCAGGGCCTCGAGGAGCGTAAGCAGATCATCTATCTGTTGGGCCCGGTCGGCGGTGGTAAGTCATCGCTGGCGGAGCGTCTGAAGGCGCTGATGGAGACGTTCCCGATCTATGTCCTTAAGGCCGGCAACGACCTCTCTCCCGTCTTCGAATCACCGCTCGGCCTGTTTAATCCGGAGCGCATGGGCGACATCCTGGAAACTCGCTACAAGATCCCGCGCCGGCGCCTGACGGGGCTCATGAGCCCCTGGTGCATCAAGCGTTTGGATGAGTTTGGGGGTGATATCTCGCAGTTTCGCGTGCAGAAGCTGATGCCGTCGCGGCTGCGGCAAATTGCCGTTGCTAAGACTGAACCGGGCGATGAGAATAATCAGGATATCTCATCGTTGGTCGGCAAGGTCGACATCCGTAAACTCGAGATGCATGCGCAAAACGATCCGGACGCCTACAGCTATTCCGGCGGGCTCAACAGAGCAAACCAGGGTATGCTCGAGTTCGTCGAGATGTTCAAGGCGCCGATTAAGATGCTACACCCCTTGCTCACTGCTACACAGGAGGGGAACTACATCGGCACCGAGAATATCGGCGCGATCCCGTTTCAAGGGATCATTATGGCCCATTCCAACGAGTCGGAGTGGCAGTCGTTTAAGAACAACAAGAACAACGAAGCCTTTATCGACCGCATTTACGTCATCAAGGTGCCGTATTGCCTGCGGGTAACCGAGGAGCAAAAGATCTACGAAAAACTCGTTACTCGTTCTGAACTGGCGGTTGCCCCATGCGCACCAGCGACGCTCGAGATGCTCGCGCGCTTTTCAGTGCTCTCAAGGCTGAAACGGCATGACAACTCGACGTTGTTCGCCAAGTTGCGAGTCTATGACGGCGAAAGCCTGAAGGAGACCGATCCACGTGCTCGCTCGCTGCAGGAGTACAAGGATACCGCTGGCGTCGAGGAAGGGATGGATGGTGCGTCAACACGCTTTGCTTTTAAGGTGTTAGCGGCGACATTCAATCACGATACAACCGAAGTGGCTGCTGACCCGGTACACCTGATGTATGTGCTCGAACAGGCGATTCGTCGAGAGCAGATGCCGCAGGAAACCGAGAAGCGGTATCTGGAGTTCATCAAGGGCGAACTGGCCCCGCGATATGCGGAGTTCATCGGCAATGAGATCCAGAAGGCCTATCTGGAGTCGTACAACGATTACGGCCAGAATCTGTTCGATCGCTACGTCGCTTACGCCGATGCGTGGATTGACGATGTTGACTTCAAGGACGCCGACACGGGGCAGCTGCTCAATAGAGAGCTGCTTAATCAGGAGTTGAGTAAGGTCGAGAAGCCGGCGGGGATTGCAAACCCGAAGGACTTCCGCAACGAAGTGGTGAAGTTCTGTTTGCGGGCGCGTGCCAACAACAGCGGCAAGAATCCCAGCTGGACCAGTTACGAAAAGATCCGCGACGTGATAGAGAAGCGGATGTTCAGCCAGGTGGAGGAGTTGCTGCCCGTCATCTCCTTTGGTTCGAAGAAGGATGGTGAGACTGAGAAGAAGCATACCGACTTCGTCTTGCGTATGACCGCGCGCGGCTACACTGAGCGCCAGGTGCGTCGACTGGTAGAGTGGTATATGCGGGTCAAGCAGGCAGGCTAATACAGCTGTCCGTTTGGTGCTGCGATTGGGGCCGAGGAGGAATTCCTCGGCCTTTTCTTTTTCATGGCATACTTTTGCTATGCACGCGGTGTTTATTACTAACAATCGGCGCTATTTTGATGCAGCAAGCGAAGAGCGGCAGTTTTTACTGATGCTCAGTGAGGTGCTCAGCACCCTGCATGTGGTCGTGCTCACACCTCCAGGCTACAAGATAGAGCAGGTGAATGACCACACATGGCTCTATCCCACTAACACGTATCTTCCGGGTATGCACTACTTTGATGCGCTGTATATGGTGCGCCGGCAGGTATCATGGGGTGAGCAGTTATACGCAGATGTGGTGCTGTCTGACGATCCGTTTGTTTCTGGGTGGGTAGGGCTGCACCTTGCGAGTAAGTATGCATGCGCGTGGATACTCAATGTGCGCGATTTTTATTGGAAGCGACCCTTTCGTGAACGATTCTTGCGCTGGCCCATACTGCCGCTCTCAGCGGTGCTTGAAGGAGCTACGCGTATCTGCGTGTTTTCGCAGCGAGCGCGCATATATCTTGAACAGGCGGTCAATGAAATTCAAAAGGAAAAATTGCGTGTTTTGCCCGAACTTTTGCTGCAACCACAAGGAGCCGTTGCATCGATTGATCTAAAAGTACGGTATCCGGAGTTTAATTTTGTGATTGTTGCTTGTGCGCCCTCCGCGCGGCGCACGCTCGATGTGCTACTGGGTACCCTCGCGCTATTGCGGGTGCGGTATCCAAAAGCAGGGCTGGTACTTTTTTCAGCACAAAAAGATGAACGCCGCATTGTGCGGCGAGCTAGGGCGTACAAAGTACAAGAGTGGGTTCGTTTTGTACAAACACAGCCCGGTATGTTTCCGTTTACTCAGGCGAGCGTATTTTTATACCTCCACATGGGCGAAGAGGAGGATAGTGTATGTATTCGTGCTGCGACAGCATCTTGTCCTATCATCGCGATACAAAGTCCTATTTCTCAAAAAGTTATTGAAGATCGAGTAAACGGACTGTTTGCTGCTGACACACAACCAAGTACGCTCAGTACCGCTATTCGCACCTTCAACGAGATGCCTGGTTGGCGCGAGCGCTTTCAGGTAAATGCGAATATGCATATAGAAACGTCACTCCCAACACGAGAACATACAGTAGCACTCTTGCGTGAGGCGCTCACTTTCCCATACGTCGAGCGCCCGCCCGTGCCGCCAAAGCCTGATCATGAGCTATTTGCGGATATTACCCGCACTCCAACACTCAAGGAGCGTCTGCTTGCTTTTTGGAAACGCAACACGCATCTCCCAGGGTCAAAAAAATAGTATTACTCTGATTGCGCGAGCGGGAGTATGTACACATCTTGGGCGCCAGCTTTTTTTAGTGCGCGTAGTGCTTCAGCCCCTGTGGCACCGGTGGTCGATACATCATCAACCACGATGCATACGCGGCCGCGTACTTTTTCTGGCACTGCAACATGCATGGTGTGGCGCACATTATGCTTGCGCTCATGCTCCGGAAGGCCTTGTTGTGGTTTTGTTTCCTTACTGCGCACTAACAGCGAGGGTGCATATTCGACCGGAAGTGCTGGGTGTGCGCGTAAAGCTGCAGTACATAGAAGCTCTGTCTGATTATGCCCGCGCTCTTTGCGGCGCTTGGCATGCATAGGAATAGGGATGAGCAGCGCGGTGCCTAGCGTATCACTTGCTATGCCTAGTATGCGCTCAGCTAGCAAGGGGCCACACACAGAAAGAGCGCGAGGGTTTGCATAATATTTTATTTCCCAAATGAGGGCGCGCACCCTCGGGTCGTGGTAGGGCAGCGCCCCAAGCTGTGTTGGTTGTATATCGATGAGATCCTCGAGCGTGAGGCTGCGTATAGCTTTTTGAGAAGCGCGGGGAGGTAAGACACAATCAAGGAGAAACTCCGCGTATGAGCGCAACCGGTTAAAACTGGCACGCATGATGCTATACTAGTACCATATATTCTCTCGTATGGCATTCTCCCTACAATCACTCTTCTCATCAGGAACTCAAAGCGTCGTCGGTATCGACATAGGCACCTCAGCCATAAAAGTAGTCCAGCTTAAACGCGAGCGCGGCCACGTGCTGCTTGAAACGTACGGCGCAATAGCGCTGGGGCCGTATGCCGGGCTTGAAATTGGTCGCGCGACGTCGCTTCCCGCTGAAAAAATCACTGAAGCGCTCACCGATGTGCTACGGGAGGCAAACGTCACTACTAAAAACGCTGCACTCTCGATCCCGTACTCTTCAAGTCTTATTACAGTGCTCAAGCTCCCGGTAGCCGTTGAAAAGCAGTTGAGTTCTGTCGTGCCTATTGAGGCGCGCAAGTATATCCCCGTGCCAATTAACGAGGTGATGCTCGACTGGTTTGTAGTGGGGAGTGATAAAGAAAAGGCTGCAACCTCTAAAATTGAAGTCTTACTGGTAGCAATTCACAACGACACCATAGCTAAATTCCGCACCATTGGTGCGGGCGCGGGACTCAATGTCGGTTTTTTTGAAATCGAAGTGTTTTCCTCGGTGCGTGCAGCCCTTGAACATGGCATAGCGCCCATAGCGGTTGTCGACATGGGGGCGGGGACAACGAAGTTTTATGTTGTTGAGCGCGGGCTTGTGCGTGAGAGTCATATTATTAGCCAGGGGAGCCAAGATCTTACCTTGTCAGCGTCGCGCGCGCTCAATATCCCAGTAGCACAGGCAGAGGAGTGGAAGCGCCGTTTTGGTTTGGGGCCTACGAACGGGATCACCGAAACGCAGGCGAGCCTCGCTGATTCGCTCCAGCTCTCCCTCTCGCCCTTGGTCTCAGAAATTTCTCGCACGGTGGCTGCGTACGAAACGCGTATGAATCAGTCGATTAGCGAGCTGGTGCTCACCGGTGGCGGGGCAGGGCTCAAGGGGTTGCAAGACTTTGCACAAAAAAATATTTCTACCCCGGTGCGCCTTGCTGATCCGTTCGCTAAAACGCAAGCACCTGCTTTCCTTGAACAAATTTTGAAAGAGGCGGGGCCAGAGTTTTCAGTTGCTGTAGGCTTGGCGCTACGACGTCTGCAAGAAGTGTAGCCTCCATAATGTGGATTGTGCTGCGCACAAAAGAGACTGTGGGGTTATACTTACTAATACATGGATGCCCCCGCGACGCCGCCGCCGTCCTTTATACCGAAAAAACCCGTTACGAATGCCGCTCGGTTGGGCGGTTCTCGCGCGATGGGTATGGTTATCTTCTTTATCGCACTGCTTATTTTTATCGCTTCGGGTATTGGGGCCGGTATCGCATTTTTTACCGAGCAGTATTTAAAGAAGCAAATTAGCGATAAAAGCACTAAGTTACAACAAGATCAGGCGGCATTTGATCTTCCTACTATTGAAGATTTGGGACGTCTCGATCAGCGTATGAAAAACGGTGAGTCGCTGATGCAGCGCCACTATACCGCCATGACTCCATTGGTGTACTTAGGTGACCAGACGTTGCAAAACGTACAATTTACTAATTATTCTTACAAAGTTGATACAGAGGGTGAGACCACCATATCACTTTCAGGTGTCGCAAGTGGCTTTGGAAGCGTTGCACTGCAAAGTGACCAGTTTAGTGCAAGTAAAAAGTTTAAAGATGTTGTGTTTTCAAACATCATCATGAATCCAACGGGGAAGGGGGTAGGATTTAGTGTGTCTATGGCACTTGACCCTTCACTCATTAACTATGCTGATAGTTTGGGTAGCCAGACCGGCACAACAACGACCGTTACTCCTATGACCCCAGGGACCACCTTCACTATGCCACCCACACCTGCAACATCGAGCACCCCGAGTGCTATGCCACAATAACTATGCTACGACTCTTCTTGCCAGTACTACTCGTTGGAAGCGCTATAGCGCTCTTTGTGCTGTATACCAATCCGACGTATCAAAAAATTAAAGGTTTATCACTGCAAAATAAGTCCTATACTGACGCTCTTGATAAAGCACAAAAGCTGGGTGAGTTGCGGGGGAACCTATTGGCAAAGCGCAACAGTTTTCAGCCTGCTGATCTTGAAAAGATCCAGCACATCCTGCCTGACAATGTAGATAATATTCGCCTCATTATTGATATCAACAACATCGCTTCACGCCACGGGCTCACGCTCACGAACGTTTCTTTGGGTACGTTAGACAAAAATGGGGGTAATCCTGCAGACGCCTCTGCCACACCAGGAACTCCTATAGGATCTGTGGATGTAGGATTTTCCATCTCAACGAATAACTACGATACCTTCTTAGCTTTTTTACAGGATCTTGAGCACAGTTTGCGACTCTTAGATGTTATGAGTCTCGCTTTTTCTGCTAATCCCGAGGCAGGTACTGGCCAAATTGCATACACATTTACTGTGCGCACCTATTGGTTACGATAAGTATGACAACCTTTATTAAACAAAACACCCTGTTCGTAGTAGTCGCACTCCTTGCAGTTGTTGGTGCTGGTTATTATTTCTTGTTTATGAAAACAGACAGTGCCCCGGTGCTTTCAGCGAGTGAAGTAGACTCACCTGAATCGCAACAAATACTGCAGCAACTCGCTCGCCTGCAAGCCATAGAGCTTAATGAAGCGGTGTTTAAAGACCCGGTATTTCTTTCACTCAATGACTATGGCGTAGTGCTCGTACCTGAACCGATAGGCCGACGTAATCCATTTCAGGCGATTTCTTTTAGTGCTCCCGCTAATCAAATTTCTCTGCCCGGGAAGAAATAAAAAGTATGGATGTGCTCGCCCAATTAGAGAAAAACGGTGTTGTCAGCCGTGAGTTGGCAACAACGCTTCAAGCCCAGCTCGCAAAGCCCGGTACGCCACTGGAGGCCACTTTGGTGACTGCTGGTGTCCCGCTTGCCGAAATTCTTAAAGCGAAAGGGCAGTACTATGGCGTGCCAACGCGCGAGCTTTCCGAAAAACCAATTCCGTTTGATACGTTGCGCTATATTCCTGAGGAAAGTGCCCGCTACTATCACTTTGCGCCACTTGCAGTTACTGACGGTGTGCTTGAGGTGGGGGTGACTGACCCAGACAATCTCGAGGCGCGTGATGCGCTCACCTTCATCTCAGCGAAGATGGGGATGCCATACAAAATATTTCTTATTTCTGATACTGATTTCGATAAACTTCTGACGCAATATAAAGGTCTCTCCGGCGAAGTGGGCAAGGCACTTTCAGAGCTCGAGGTGGATCTTGGCGCAGCGGGCGAGCAGCCTAAGAAAAAGAACCTCATGGAGGAAGAGGTTGCGGAGACTGAGGCAGAAGCAATCACCGCGGATGCCCCGGTTACCAAAATCGTGGCTACCATCTTGCGCCATGCGTTTGAGCAGCGAGCGTCTGACATTCATATCGAGCCTCTGGTGGATCAAACACGGGTGCGATTCCGTATCGACGGTGTCCTCTCGACCAACACTTCGCTGCCCGCCCAGGTGCACAGCCAAGTAGTTGCGCGTATTAAAGTGCTCGGTAATATGCGCCTCGATGAAAAACGTAAACCGCAAGACGGTCGTTTCTCTGCACGTGTTGGCGGCAACAAAGTGGACTTCCGCGTTTCTACCTTCCCGACCTATTACGGAGAGAAGGTGGTGATGCGTATTTTGGGTTCTGCAGCAAAACTCCTGCGACTTGAGGATTTGGGATATACCAAGCGCAGTCTCGATTTGGTACGCACCGCTATCAAAAAACCCTACGGGCTCATTCTCGTGTCTGGGCCGACCGGTTCGGGTAAATCTACGTCGCTGTACGCCATTCTCAATGAAATTGATCGCGAGCGGCAAAATGTGCTTTCACTAGAGGATCCGGTTGAATACACCATCCCCGGGGTTGCACAGTCACAGGTGCGCCCTGAAATTGGCTACACCTTTGCTAATGGGTTGCGCACCACCCTGCGCCAAGACCCAAACGTTATCATGGTGGGTGAGATCCGCGATAGTGAAACCGCAAACCTTGCGGTGCAGGCGGCGCTCACTGGCCACCTCGTACTCTCTACCATCCACACCAACAACTCGATCGGTATTGTGCCGCGTCTTTTGGATATGGGTGTTGAGCCGTATCTTATCCCGCCAGTGCTTATTTTGGGTATGGCACAACGTCTCGTAAAAACACTGTGCCCCGGTGGAGGGAAAAAGGTGCATGTAGATAACTCAACGGCAGTTATGCTGACTGAAGAATTCAAAGATTTGCCTGAAGAATACCGCAAAGAATTACCTCCTCTAAGCGATGTGTATATGCCTGAGTCGACACCTGAGTGTCCGACGGGTACGAAAGGGCGTATCGCAGTTACTGAGATGTTCGCCATGAACCAGGAGTTAGAGCGCGCCATTTTAGCGCGTGTGCCCGAAGAAGAAATGTTCGCCACTGTGCGCAAACAAGGTATGCTCACCATGAAGGAAGATGCTATCATTAAAGCCGTGCAAGGTGTCGTGCCATTTACCGAAGTAAACGCGCTGGGTGGTACGTTTGATATACAGGATGAAGATGCACAGCCTGCAAAAGATGCTGCAGCTGCAACACCACCAGAAACCCCCGCGCCAGCACCGGTACCAAACTCTAATCAACAGCAAATAGAAATTTAATATGGATTATGCAGCACGATTAGCAAAACTCGTTGAAGCGCTCCTTGCGCAAGGGGCTAGCGACTTGCACCTCAACGTAGGGTTGCCGCCTATTATCCGCACTTCTGGTGTGCTCACCCCCATCCTCTCTGAAGCAGCCCTCACCAATGAAGATGTGCTGGGGCTCTTGAATGTTATGCTCCTGCCAGCACACAAAGAGCGCTTCGCGCGAACGCAAGAGATCGACTTTTCATGGGGCTACACTGATCGCGGTCGCTTCCGCGGTAATGGGTTTATTGAGCGAGGTAATTATGCTGCGGCGCTGCGTCTTATCCCCAAAAAAATTCCTACCATTGCTGAGTTAGGGTTGCCACCGATAGTCGAGCAGTTTGCAGGGCGCCGCCAAGGATTCTTTTTGGTGGTGGGGCCGGTGGGGCAGGGTAAGACAACCACACTCGCGTCGCTTATCGAAAAAGTAAACAACGAGCGCGCTGAGCAAATTGTGACTATTGAGGATCCAATCGAATATCTTTTCGAAAATAAACGCTCCATCATTTCGCAACGCGAAGTGCGTGTCGATACGCAAAGCTTTGAAGCGGCACTCGAGTCAGTGTTTCGTGAAGACGTTAACATCATTATGATAGGGGAGATGCGCACCCCAGAGACCATGTCTACCGCTGTGCGCGCTGCAGAGACAGGGCACATGGTGTATTCAACGCTCCACACTAACAACGCAGCACAAAGTATTGATCGTATTATCGACTCCTTTCCTCCTAATCAGCAGGATCAAATTCGAATCCAGCTAGCTGCATCACTCGTGGGTATCTTCTCTCAACGCCTCATCCCTCGCGTCTCCGGAGGCTTGGTGCCTGCTTGCGAACTCCTCATCAATAACAATGCAGTAGCGAACCTGATTCGTGAAAAGCGTACGCACGAAATTCAAACCGTGATTGAAACAGGCGCAGAGCAGGGCATGATCGACATGAATCGCTCGCTGGCTGACTTGGTGCGCGCAGGAGAGATCACCGTTGAAAATGCATACGCGCGCTCATGGAACGTTAAAATGCTCGAGCGACTTCTGTAACCTATGGAATTTACCTACGAAGCACTCGATACTCAAGGAAAAGCGCAAAGCGGCATAGTCAATGCCGTGAGTCAAGAGGCGGCAATAGCGTCACTACAGGCAAAAGGCTTTACCATCACCGCCATTTCTAATCCAGAAAACGCGGGACTACAAAAATATCTCAGTAGTATTCCGTTTTTCACTGGAGTATCAAACAAAGACGTTGTGATGCTCTCGCGTCAGATTTCGACGCTCTTTGAGGCCCAGGTCTCCGCGCTACGGGTATTTCGCATGCTCTCGGAGCAGGCTGAAAAGCCAGCATTGCGCGCTATTTTGGCTGATATTAGTGATAGTTTACAGGCGGGGAGTAGTATTTCAGAATCGCTCACCCGCCACCAAGACGTCTTCTCAAGTTTTTATGTGAATATGGTGCGCGCTGGTGAAGAGTCCGGTAAGCTCGATCAAACATTTCAATTCTTAGCTGACTACATAGAGCGCTCCTATGAGCTCACGAGTAAGGCGCGCAACGCGCTCGTATACCCAGCTTTTATCATGGCGACGTTTGTGGCGGTTATGACGCTCATGCTCACCGTCGTCATCCCAAAAATCGGAGAAATTCTCGAAGGAGATGGCCAACAGCTCCCGGTCTATACCCGCATCATCCTCGGTCTCAGTCATTTTTTGGTGGATTATGGCATTTTCGTATTTATTGCACTTGTCATTGGCGGCTATTTTATCTATCGCTACAGTAAGACCCCGCAGGGCTCCTTGGGGCTTAGCCACTTGAAACTTAGTGTCCCATACGTAGGTAATCTCTATCGCAAGTTATACCTGGCTCGTTTTTGCGACAACATGAACGTCATGCTCTCCTCAGGTATCACCGCGGTGCGCGCCCTTGAAATTACCTCGACCGTTATCGAAAATGACCTGTATTCTCAAATTTTGCTCGAGGCACTCGAGGGTGTGAAGGCGGGCAACACTATGTCGTCTATGCTGGCGCGCTATCCCAGTGAAATGCCCGTCATTGTTATCCAGATGCTCCAAATTGGGGAGGAAACAGGGGAGATGAGCAGTATTTTGCAACGCTTAGCTAAATTCTATAATCGCGAAGTAAATACTGCCGTGGACACTCTTGTCTCGCTCATTGAGCCGGCACTCATCATCCTTTTGGCACTTGGCGTGGGCTTCTTGCTCGCATCGGTCCTCTTGCCGATCTATAACTCCACGACCAGCATCTAGGCCGTTATCCACACGGGGTTAGGGGAGAGTCCTCCTCGGGTCGTATACTAATGGTGTCTGCACTTTCATTATTAAGCAGATTAATAGTTATTAATTGATTTATGCATAAATCTGTTACAAAGGGCTTCACCCTCATCGAACTCTTGGTGGTTATCGCCATCATCGGTATCTTGGCCTCTATCGTGCTCGTGTCTCTTAACAGCGCTCGTACCAAGAGCCGTGACGCTAACCGCGTAGCATCGCTCGGTGAAATGGCAAAAGCAATTCAGGTTGCTGATGTAGACCCAGCTCCAGCAATTACTGGTTGCACAACTGCAGGTGCAAAAGCAAATACCTGCACGGGCCCATCCCCGATTGCTTTCTCTAATTATGGTGACCCATCAGTTGGTACAGCAGGCACCGCTTGCGCTGTTGCGGCAGCCAACACTGTAGGCACTGCAGCTTGCCAATATTCTATCGGACAAGCGGGCGCAGCGGGCGCAGCATTCGTTGCAGCCCCAACCACGCAGAACTATCGCATCTGCAGTATTCTTGAAACTGGTAACACCTCATATGGCGGCACCGCAGCTACGTATGGTGCAGTCCACGTAGGTTCTGACACAGGTGGTTCAGTCATCGCAGGCTGCTAAACTCTTCAGTTAATCTTTGTGAGAAATCCCCAGCCTGGCGCTGGGGATTTCTTTTTTTGAGATATACTAGGAGTATATGAAAACTTCTGGAAAGGGATTCACCCTCATCGAGCTTCTTGTAGTTATTGCTATTATTGGTGTTCTTGCTTCTATAGTTTTGGTGTCGCTAAGCAGTGCGCGTACTAAGAGCCGTGATGCTAATCGTGTTCAATCTTTGCGTGAAATGGCAAAGGCAGTTCAAGTATCAGATGTAGACCCAGCTCCAGCAATTACTGGTTGCACAGCTGCAGGTGCAAAAGCAAATACCTGCACGGGCCCAGGGTCAATTGCATTTTCTAAGTACGGTGACCCATCAGTTGGTACAGCAGGCACCGCTTGCGCTGTTGCGGCAGCCAACACTGTAGGCACTGCAGCTTGCCAATATTCTATCGGACAAGCGGGCGCAGCGGGCGCAGCATTCGTTGCAGCCCCAACCACGCAGAACTATCGCATCTGCAGTATTCTTGAAACTGGTAACACCTCATATGGCGGCACCGCAGCTACGTATGGTGCAGTCCACGTAGGTTCTGACACAGGTGGTTCAGTCATCGCAGGCTGCTAAACTCTTCAGTTAATCTTTGTGAGAAATCCCCAGCCTGGCGCTGGGGATTTCTTTTTGACTGTATACTTACGGAATATGAAGACTTTTCGTAAAGGTTTTACGCTTATTGAACTCTTAGTTGTTATTGCCATTATCGGTATTTTGGCTTCCATAGTATTGGTAAGTCTCAATCAGGCGCGTGCGCGTGCGCGGGATGCAAATCGAGTTTCCTCTCTCCAGGAAATGGCTAAATTTATTGCGGTGAATGAAGATGGAAGTGCCCCAACTCCTTTTTGGGATGCTGCAAGTAACGGTAATGCCGCTTGTCAAACCAGTGAGTATTGCAGTCTTGCAAGTGATACCAACCCTCCTGTTGCACTGGGAGTAAGTTCTACTACTGCGATTGTTACTAATTTTCAGCTATACATAGACCCTACCGCAGGTACCTCAACCACCGCATGTTATGGCGATACTGGCGGTCCAGCAACCCCTGTTGGTACGCCTTGCGCATATTCCATGTCATACATAGATACGGATAATCCTGTAGGTACCGCAGCCCCCAACCCTGACTCTCAACATTATGAGATTTGCGCCATGCTGGAGGGCAGCATCGGTGGGTATGATGCTGGCTTGGTGCACGTAGGGTCTGACACGGGCGGTTCGGTACAACCAGGGTGCTATTAAAATACATACTCCATGCGCGCTCTTCACGACCGAGGCTTTACACTCATTGAGGTACTTACTACTGCGGCGATCATTGGAGTTCTTGCCTCTATAGTGGTCATCTCTTTGCAAGGTGCTCGAGCAAAGGGCCGCGATGCGCAACGCCTTACAGATTTAAAAAATATAGAGATAGCCCTGGTTTCCTATAAGCTAGAAAATGGGTTTTATCCAAAGACGGATCCTAATGCGGCTAGTGGGACTGGGTACTCTTGGACCGGTAATTGCTCTCTTCTTGGTGCATGGACCGACGGGAATAAATCTAATGTAGGCCCTACGGCATGGATACCAGGACTAGCACCAACATATATACAGCAACTCCCCACAGACCCAAAATCTGACACAAATAAATGTTATATGTACTCATCGGACGGTAAAGACTATATGGTGATGGCACACTTCACTGTCGAAAGCTATACAGAAGCTAACAATCCTAAACCAAGGCCTGCCTATGTAACGGGGGGAGGGTGTCCTTACCCTGGGGCATATGAAAATGATTTTGCTATTTATACACCAGGAGCAAAATGTTGGTGATATAGTAATGCTATGCGTATACGAATGAGCACCCGTAATTTTTTTGGTAGTAAAGGTTTTACGCTCGTCGAACTGCTTACAGTTATTGCTATTATAGGCATTCTCTCAACAATAGTGATGACCTCGCTGCTTACAGCACGCAAAAAAGGTCGCGATGTGAAGCGTATTGCTGATATTAAGCAAATACAACTAGGGCTTGAGCAATACTATAACGACAATTTAAAATACCCCACGTCGCTCACTAGTTTAACCACCCAGTATATGCCGATAATCCCTGCTGATCCGTTGGGTTCTTTGTACTACTATGTCGCTGCTAATGCTGCAGGAACCAGTAACTGTGTGGCCGCTGCTAGCCCTGCTGTATATTACCACCTCGCAGCAGTATTGGAGGTACAAGGAACACTCGGGTCAGGTAACTATGCATCTAATCCTGGCAGATACTATTCCTTTCAAACCATTTGCGGTAGTGCTGGTATCAGTAGTGACTTTAATGGCGCTAGTATTGGGTGCACAACGGGCACAGGAGTTCCATCAAACGCTGGGCAAAACGCAGCCGCAGGTACCGCTACTACCTGTTACGACGCAGTGAACCAATAGCATGACCTTTTTGTTTTTATTCGCAGCAGGTATCCTCGGCTGCATCCTGGGTAGTTTTCTTAACGCGGTACTTTTTCGCTTCAATACTGGCAAGTCTGCGCTTCGAGGGCGTTCGCGCTGCATGCGCTGTGGGCACACGCTGCATGCTGTCGACCTGGTGCCGGTGTTTTCCTATCTCGCGCTTCGGGGGCGTTGCCGCTACTGTGGCACACGTATTTCCTGGCAGTATCCCCTCGTTGAACTTTTGGGTGGGGTAGTGTCTGGATGGTTGTGGCTCCTATTTTCTTTACAGCCGCTGTGGTATCTCTTTTGGCTCGTGGTGTGGCTTATAGTCCTTTTTATTGTGGTGTATGACCTGCGCCACATGATTATCCCATGGTCCGCTTCGCTCCCTCTGCTTGGGCTTGCACTGCTGTTTGTTGGCACCAGTTACAGCGATATCTACGCGCTACTTGCTGGCCCGCTGCTCGCGCTGCCACTTTTCTTCATTTCACTTATTTCGCGTGGTCGGTGGATGGGTTGGGCAGATAGTCTCTTTGAATTGTCGTTGGGGTGGTTCTTAGGGCTCACTGCAGGACTCACAGCACTCATGCTCAGTATTTGGATAGGTGCAGTGGTGGGGATTGCCATACTTCTAGTTGCAAAACGGGTTACAATGAAAACCGAGATCCCGTTCGCGCCTTTTTTGGCGCTTGGCGCGGCGATCACCTTCTTCTTGCATGTCGATTTTTTCGCAACACTCCCGTTTCTCTTCCTCTAGCGCAGGCTTTACGCTGATCGAGCTCTTGGTGGTGTGCTTTATTATCGCGGTACTTTTTCTCATTGTTATCCAAAATCTTACAGCCGCTCAAATAAAAACTCGAGATGCTCAGCGACTGAAAGATCTTGATACTATCCAAGCCGCGGTAGAGTTGTACTATCGTGACAACGGACACTACCCAATAACATCTTGTTCAAATAATACGACTGTCTGGGCAAGCTTTGATAGTACGACATACAAGCCAACCACCATCTGTCAGACGGCTAACGGCGTGGGCGTAAATACGCTGGGCCCCGAGTTGGCGTCATATCTAAATGATTACACGAAGATGAAAGACCCAACGGGGCACAGCTCTAGTGACGCGGGCTACCTCTACCGTTCTGACGGAGTAAATTACTGCATACTTATATGGCGCACACCAGAAAATATGAATAACTTTCCTGCCAGTCGCATCGTTAAGACAGGTCGTTGCACCGGTGGTATTAATAGTTCGGGCCAGTGTATGAACGGTTCGGGCGTAGTCGATAACTCAAACAATCTTTATTACGGCACAGGCAACTTATCTGCTGGTTGCTAATCATCTTTATGCGCAGCATTCTTAAAAAAACACGAGGATTTACTCTCATTGAGCTTTTGGTGGTACTTCTCATCATGACGTTTATTACGCTTGCGTTTATCAATAACCAATCCAAGTTTGATTCGGGGACAATCATGCGTGCGCTCGCATATCAGGTGGCGCTCAGTGTGCGCCAGACGCAGGTGTATGGGACGTCAGTTATACAAAACGGGCAGGGGGCTACGACGTTTGGTCCAGTGTTTGGGTTGTCATTTGGTTCTTCTGCAAATACGTACTTTATTTTTTCTGACCCTCTTACTACTCCGACCGGTGAAATGGATGTCGGGGTTACTCAACTCAAGACGTTTACCGTTCAGAATAATTATATTATCCAAGAAGTGTGCCTTATCAGTAATCAGGGGAGTGATAAATACTACTGCAGTGCTAAAAAAGATACTGGCACTACGGACGACTCTACTCCCTCACGACGCATTGATGTGATCAATGTGCTCTTTAAGCGGCCGAACCCGGATGCGATTTTTACTGCATATGTCGATAGCGGCAGCGGTTTAACACCTGTTACTATCCCGAACAATTTCGCATTTACTACGGCCTACATCCAGCTGAAAGCATTAAATGGAGATGTGCGTGTGGTTAAGGTTACGGTAACTGGGCAGGTAACTGTGTGTGCTATAGGAAATGTTTCAGGTACGGGCGTTACCATCGCACGTTTGAAATCGGGGGCTGCAACCTGTTAACTATGCAAAAAGGATTCACTTTAGTTGAAATACTCGTCTCAGTCGCGCTCTTTAGTGTCGTGATGCTGGTAGCCCTCGGCGCGCTCTTGATGCTTTCAACCGCGACCAGGAAAGCGACCTCTATAAACACAGCGCTCGACAACTTGGGCGCTGGGGTTGAAAGTATGTCGCGCACACTGCGCACCGGACTTAACTTTAACTGCGGGCTCGCGAGTGTGAGTAGTAACCCTGTGCCGGTCAATTGTGTTAATGGTGCCACTTCCATTGCGTTTTATGCAGCTGATGGTTCAAAGGTGTCGTACTGTTTAGGAGTACTGAGTGGGAGTAACTATGTATGTAACAGCACTGGTAACATTCTCCTTCGTAACATCAGCACCGCGGGTGTCGCATCTGGCTGGATACCCCTCACCACGCCTGAAATCAAAATCACTAATTTAAAATTTTATGTTGAGGGCGCGTGCTCTGCGGGAGGGATCACCGGGTGTACGCCTGACACTATCCAACCCAAAATCACCATGCTCATTTCGGGGACCTATCAGGTGACCACAAACCAGACAAGCGAATTCCACTTACAATCAAGCGTGGTGCAGCGCATTTACGACCAATAGTATGCATATTCGTATTTCTTCTAAAGCATTTACTCTTATCGAAACACTCATCGCGGTGTTTATCCTTATGACGGCAGTGGTGGGGCCAATGAGTATTGCAGCAAAAGGGCTCCAGAGCGCTCTTATTGCCAAAGATCAAACCACGGCGGTCTATCTTGCACAAGATGGGATCGAGTTCGCACGCTATTTGCGGGATACGGCGTGTCTCACGAATGCACCAAGCGGTAACTGTAATGGCCCTACCGCATTTAATCCGTTTACGCTGGGAGGGGTGTGTACAAAAGCGGCAGGTTGCCGTGTAGATACGATCACCAAGACGGTTACTGACTGCTCAAGTGATACAGGAGGGGTGTGTGCTGCGCTCAACTACGATACGAGCAATAAGTGGTTTACCTACAACCCAACGAGCCTCACTATAGTACGAACGGTCTTTACCAGGACTCTCACCGCCTCGCTCGCGCCCGGAAAATCTGATGAATTGATAGTGCGCGTTGTTGTGACGTGGGATGACTTGGGTAGTGTTGTGCATACAGTGAGCGAACAAGAAAATATATATGCGTGGCAATAATACACAAGCAGGGTTCACCATGTTCTTTGGGGTCCTCATTGCAGGGTTGGCGCTTGCCATTGGAGCTGTTATCTACGACTTGGTGGTGCGCGAGTTAGCGCTTTCTCAAATTGCGGCGCAATCACAATATGCAGCATATGCTGCGGATACTGCGGCGGAGTGTGCGCTCTACTGGGATGCAAAATACAACGTCAGTGGCAAATCATTCTTCCCCTCGCCATGGGCAGCATCATGGACCGCACCGTCAGGTGCTGCGTACACGTGTAATAGTCAAAATATTGGAACACAGCTCGCTGTAGCCGCTAATGTTATACAAACCGCCACCGACGCTACCTCTACCTTCCAGCTGTATATGGACTCAGGAGGAGACATAAAAAAACCATGCGCTACAGTTTCAGTGCATAAGTACTATGACACGGTGAGCGGCACAAATATTCGCCGAACCGTTATTAGTGCTGATGGGTTTAATACTTGTATGACGGCGGCGCCGAACCGGCTTCAGCGCAGTCTATTCATGATGTACTAGACCTTTGCGACTTGTCGCCCTGGGCGGTACTCTATGGAGTATGGCTGTCCCCAAGAAAGTTGCTGAGCGCTACGAAAAGCTACAACAATTAGTCGCATACCATCGCAAGCTCTACTACAGTGATGCGCCTGAAATTGCAGACTCTGCGTATGATGAGCTCGAGCAAGAGCTTGTTCGTATTGAAGAAGAGTATCCAGAGCTACGTACCGCAGACTCACCAACACAGCGCGTAGGTGGCGAAGCGGTTGCGGCGTTCGCGAAAGTGCCGCATACGATCGCCCAGTGGTCGTTTAATGATGCATTTACGCCAGAGGATGTGCGCGAGTTTGCGGTGCGGGTTCAAAAATTAGCTGCACGACCGATTACGTTTACCTGTGAGCTAAAGATTGATGGTCTGAAGGTCGTGCTGACCTATGTAAAAGGAAATCTTATAACCGCAGCAACGCGCGGGGATGGAGTGGTGGGTGAAGATGTGACGCACAATGTGCGCACCATTTCCTCCATACCCCTTACGCTCACTCGACCGATAGACTGCATTGTCGAAGGAGAGGTGTGGATGAGTGAAGAAGCGCTCGCTGCGGCTAATAAGTCACGAGCAGAGCAAGGCGAGCCGTTGTTTGCTAACCCGCGCAATGCTGCTGCGGGGTCACTACGCCAGCTTGACCCGAAGATAGCAGCATCGCGCAAACTCGACTCCTTTATATATGATGTCGCACAAACTGAAGAAGAGTTACCAAAAACCCAACACGAAGAACTGCAGTATCTGCGAGAGCTGGGTTTTAAAGTCAATCCGCACTATCGCCATGTGCGAACGATTGATGAAGTAATTGCCTACTGGGATGAATGGAAGCTTAAAAGCAAATCACAGGGCTATTGGATAGATGGCGTCGTGGTCAAAGTAGATGAGCGCGAAGAACAAGAGCGTTTGGGGTATACCGGCAAGGCGCCGCGCTTTGCTATAGCATTTAAATTTCCTGCTGAGCAGGTGACGACTGTGGTTGAAGATATTGTGCTGCAGGTGGGACGCACCGGGGTGCTCACCCCGGTGGCACACCTGCGCCCAGTGTTGGTCGCAGGCTCAACCGTATCCCGCGCGACGCTCCATAATGAAGATGAGATCAATCGCCTCGATGTGCGGGTGGGGGACACGGTCATCCTCCAAAAAGCTGGAGATGTGATCCCAGACATTGTGCAGGTGCTCAAAGAGTTAAGACCCAAAAATAGCAAACCGTACCAATGGCCAAAAACAGTGATGGAGTGTGGTGGCGATGGCTCGATCGAGCGTGTACCGGGTACTGCTGCGTGGCGCTGTGTGTATAAAAATTCATTTGCTCAAGTACGCCGCCGCTTTAGACACTTTGCGAGCAAGGGAGCACTTAATATCGAAGGTCTCGGGCCTTCAACTGTTGATGCGTTGCTTGAAAAACAATTGGTCCAACATGTCGATGACTTCTTTACGCTCAAAGAGGGCGACCTATTAACGCTCGAAGGTTTTGCAGAAATTTCAGCAAAAAAGCTTATCGCATCAATCAAGAAAGGCTCGCACACGACACTCGCACGTCTCCTCACGGGGCTCTCGCTGCCACATGTGGGGGAGGAGACGGCGCTCTTGCTTGCGCAGCATTTTGCCACTATTGACGCGCTCGCAAAAGCAAAAGAGGAGACACTACGCTCTATTGCGGGCATTGGCGATATTGTGGCGCGCGCTATTGTAGAGTGGTTTGCCGAGCATGAAAATAAAGAGCTCATACAGCGGCTGAAAAAAGTACTCACCATTTCTAATCAGGTATATCAGCAAAACACCCAAGCGCTACCACTCTCAGGGCACACCTATGTGGTCACCGGCACGCTAGAGAAATATGATCGGGATGAAGTGAAAGAATTGCTGCGCAAGTTGGGTGCGACAGTCTCAGAATCGGTCTCTAAAAAAACAACCGGTGTCATTGCGGGCGAAAATCCCGGGTCAAAGCTGAACAAAGCGATTGAGCTTGGAGTTCCGGTGCTCGATGAAAAGGCTTTCGAGCGCCTCTTGGGTAAGTAGGGAAGGTGGTGTACTATTGCACCATGTTGTCGCAGGGAGAGCTAGAAAATCTTGCAAAGCTTGCTCGCCTCGAGCTCTCTGATGCAGAGCTCGCTCGTTTGGGTGATGATATTTCCAATATCCTTGGCTATGTTGCTCAAGTGAATAAGGTTGCGTTTGATGCGGCTAAGCCTACAGCGCCACTAATCCACAATGTCATGCGCGAAGATAGGGTGCGCGGTCAAGAAGACCCACTAGCAGGCAAAGAGGCAGCTATTCGAGCATCGTTCCCCAAGGAGGAGCGGGGCTATAACGCAGTGCGTAAAATACTACAAAAAGATGCCTAACGATCTTGCTGAAATTTCTATAACCGAAGCGCTCGCGAAGCTAGAGAAGAATGAAATTACTTCGCTCGATTTGGTGCGCGCGCTCAAAGCGAATATCGAAGCGCGCAATACCAACCTCAACGCATATCTCGAGGTATTTGACGATCTTGAAGCGCAGGCAAAGGCGGCGGATGAACGTCGCGCAAAAGGGGAGCGGGGAGCACTTTTGGGTATTCCGCTTGCGATCAAAGATAATATTTTGATCGAAGGACGACACGCATCGGCTGCATCAAAAATTTTAGAAAACTACGTGGCGACGTATGACTCGACTGTCGTGCGCAAACTCAAAGAGGCTGGTGCTATTTTTGTTGGCCGCACCAACATGGATGAGTTCGCGTTGGGTGGCTCGACTGAAAACTCTGCTTTTGGGGTGACAAAAAATCCTCATGATGAATCGCGAGTGGCTGGAGGCACCTCGGGAGGTTCGGCTGCAGCAGTAAGCAGCAACATGGCGCTGGGCGCACTCGGGACTGACACGGGAGGTTCAGTGCGCAACCCATCGAGTTTTTGTGGCACTGTCGGTTTAAAGCCAACCTATGGAGCAGTTTCCCGTTTTGGTGTTATCGCCGCTGTCTCTTCGTTTGACCAAGTGGGCCCCATGGCAAAGACGGTGGCGGATGCCCAGCTGCTCTTTGAAGTAGTGCGTGGTACAGATCCACTCGACAGTACTACTATTGCAGCGGACACCTATCCAACAGCTACTTTGAAAAAGAAAATAGGCATCCCGAGTGTCTTTAGTACTACGAGCGGACAAAAGCCCGAAGGTATCGACCCGGATGTTGTCGCACTCTTCAATGCAGCACTCGAAAAGCTGCAATCGCAAGGATACGAGATAGTTGTTCTTGATGAGCATGAGGCTACGCAGTATGCGCTCGCGACCTACTACATTACGAACTTTGCGGAGGTCTCAACAAATCTCGCACGCTTCGATGGGGTGCGCTATGGGCTTTCGCTTAAGGGCGACTCGCTATTTGCTGATTATGCAAAAACACGCGGGGTCGGGTTTGGGCCTGAGCCGCGCCGCCGCATCATACTGGGTACGTATGTGCTCTCTGCTGGCTACTACGATGCGTTTTATGGCAAGGCGACCGCTGCGCGCCGCGAATTGCGCAAGGCGTATGAACAGTATTTCACCGGCGTTGATGCGATCGCGGTGCCCACGATGCCAACTCCTGCGTGGAAAATTGGCGAAAAATCTGATCCGCTCTCGGCCTACTTGGCAGACATATTTACTGTGACTGCTAACCTCACTGGCAATCCTGCGCTCTCTGTGCCCATGGGTGTCGTGGAGCGTGAGGGTAAAAAACTCCCTGTTGGTATGCAGCTTACTGCCGCGCATGGCGACGAAGAAACACTCTTTTCGATAGGGAAAAAGTTCGAAGCAGCATAAAATCCTGCGCTACAATAGAGGGGCATGATGCCGAGCCTCAACATTGAATATATAGTCGCGCGTATGCTCGACCTCCTCTTTCAGGTGCCGTTTAATCCCAAAAGCATTCCAGGCACCTTCCTTTTTTTGGTTGAGACGATAGCTACTATCGGCATGGTGTGTGCGGTCGTGCTCCTCGTGCTGCTCATTATCATACGCATCAAGCTCATTAATGCAGAGCACCACGGCTTTTTGGTGCGTGAAGAACAAGAACGTTTAAAACGGCACCATGAAGAGAAGGCAGCGAAAAATCCACGCTGGGAGATGATAGCAGGGCTCGCTAACTCAACGAATGAAAGTGAATGGCGTCGCGCCATTCTCGAGGCTGATATCATGCTCGCAGCACTCCTCTCTGAGCAGGGGATTCCTGGTGAGACGGTGGGTGAGCAATTAAAAAATGCTAATCCGCTACAGTTTACGACGCTCGATTTGGCCTGGGAGGCACACAAGGTGCGCAATGCGGTCGCGCACTTAGGCGAAGGCTTCCCACTGACGGAGCGCGACGTGCGCGCCACCATCGACCAATACCGCCGCGTCTTTGAGGAGTTTAATTTTATTTAGCAAACGCTCGCTTGAAATTTTTTAAAATAAGAGTAGAATCTTTGCATATAGCAAGAGAAATCTTGTGGGTATAGCGGGGTGGAGGAGTAGTATCCCGCATGCGGGACTCATAATATGGCAGAGTTCTATGTCTATATTCTTCAAAACAAAGAAGGTCTATCTTACATAGGCCAAACAAAAAATCTTGACCAAAGATTAAGTGAGCATAATGACACCTCAAGAATTAGTTGGGCATCGAAACGTGGCCCATGGACAATTATTTATTTTGCTAAATGTTGTTCCCGCCCGGAAGCGATGAAAAAGGAGCGGTTCTTGAAATCTTTAAAGAATAAGAGTAAACTGCTCTCATATATTGAGAGCGAAAAGGCTCATATATAGCGGGGTGGAGGAGTAGTACCTCACGAGGCTCATAACCTCGGGACCCGGGTGCAAATCCCGGCCCCGCAACAAGAAGTTGGTGAGTGGTATCCCGCACAGCGGGGCTCATAACCTCGGGACCCGGGTGCAAATCCCGGCCCCGCAACAAGAAGTTGGTGAGTGGTATCCCGCACAGCGGGGCTCATAACCTCGGGACCCGGGTGCAAATCCCGGCCCCGCAACAACGAGTACACGAAAAATCCCGCCGAGCGGGATTTTTCGTTGAAAAAACGGCTCAAAAATGCTAGGGTAGTGCTACGTCGGCGTAGCTCAGGTAGTTAGAGCATGGGACTCATAAACCCAAGGTCGGAAGTGCAAGTCTTCCCGCCGACACACAGGTGAGCGTTGCCATTTTTTATATTCGTGCCCCTCTAATTTTTTGGGTTGCACATATCATGAGCTCTTCATATAGTGATGGGGTAGCTGGGTGTTGGGCGTAACCATTCATGCATCTCATTTTTTTTAAAACGGTGCCATTTGTATACAGACTCACAACTTTTCTTGTTGTTCTTTCAATACTCTTTTCACCTCTAGCATCTGCATATGCCCAAACTACTACGCCAATAAGCGAGCCTCTACTTAGTTCGACAACAACGGGCATCATAGACCCTCCGAATATTTTGCCTCCTGCTGACTCTTCTTCAACTGAAAACAGCATCCTCCCAATTGAAGATGCTGTCACAGTACCAGAGTCAGACGTGACTCCCGCTAAAAATAGTGGCACCAACCTCAAAGCTTCTATAGACGGGTCGGGTACCATTTCAGCACTTAGTGCGGTTGAGAATGGTGACGAATTTACAGGTCTGATACCTACCCAAAACCCCGTAGGCCCTGATTATATGTCTGGGGCAGCAACCTATGCGGTACCAATTACTACGCCGCCTGGCCGCAATGGAATGCAGCCTAATCTGCAACTAACCTACAATAGCCAAAGAACAGACCAGTCTTCAATAGTTGGATATGGGTGGGAGATTTCCATTCCGTACATCCAGCGTCTCAACAGGTACGGTTGGGACCAAATATATGACAAGGATGATTATTACTCATCATTGAGCGGAGACTTGGCGACAACCTCCTCACCGGGCGTGTTTCTTACGAGATCAGAGGATGGCCAATTTCTTCAGTACACCTATGCGACGACAACCGGTTGGGTGGTGAGAGATAAGAAGGGGACAACGTACACGTTTGGATCGAGCACTCTTGCGCGCATAGATGATCCAGTAAATCCCTCGCACGTGTATAAGTGGATGCTTACCGAAGTGCGTGACGCTAACGGGAATTTTGTCACGTATCAGTATTTTAAAGATGGCAATCAGGTATATCCGGCAACTATCACCTATACCAATAACGCTACCTCAACGGGTATATTTAGCGTTGATTTCGCGCGTGAATCGCGACCGGATAATGCCACCTCTACCTATGTGGGAGGGTTTGGGATCAAGAGTGCCTATCGTATTTCTGAAATTACTACCAAAGTTAATGGTGTATGGGCTCAGAAGTACACTCTTGTGTATACGACAGGAGATAACGGCCGCCGCTCGCTCCTCTCGTCTGTGACTCAAGCAGGGCAGGATGATAAAGGGGTGCTTACCACCTTACCGCCAACAACTTTTAGCTATCAATCTTCAACCACAACAAAAGGGTGGGTACAGGATGCGCAATGGGGATTCCCGGAAGGTCTACATAACGGTGTGTTCGTTTCAGATTATACGGGTGATGGTTGGGTAGATGTGTTGTATCAACCAGATGACTTAGCAGACTCACCCAACGCGCGTGCCTGGGTAAGTTTGGGTAATGGTAACTGGTATAACGCATCAACCACCTGGTACGAACCAGGGTATATGGGGGCGTTAGGTTGGCGCATGGGGGATATGAATGGTGATGGATGGTCAGACGCTATTTATAGTTCCGATGTGACAGGTTTTATATTCAATCGCGTCTTTATAAACGTTGGAGCTGGCTGGGTGCTCAGTAGCAGCACTATGCCTATACCGTTTACTAATGCAAAGAGCGCCCTGCTTTTAGATATAAATGGGGATGGTCTGTCTGATTCGCTGTATAGCTACAGTATCACTAATGACAATCGTGTGTATATCAACGATGGTGCGGGCGGTTGGATGGATGAAAGTACCACAACATGGCAAATACCTGGAGATATATATGCAAACGATACACGCAATCGCATATTTGATATTAATGGCGATGGTTTGCCAGATATTTTGCGTAGGTTTAGTGATAGTAATGGAACGTACGATTATCGAGCATATATAAACACAGGCCATGGGTGGGTTAATGACCCAGCTTGGAGTAATGCTCCTCGGCTACTCGAGCCTGGAGTTCGTTTCGTGGACATAAACGGTGATAACTTGCCGGATATTTTGTTTGCAGCAGATTACGGAGGTTCAAACCAGTATGGCGAAGCATACTTGAGTAACGGCGATGGTACTTTTACCTCGGTGCCAAGTTGGGCGTGTCCTATTCCCTTAAATAACTCATACAACGCACTGCTGGACCTTAACGGGGACAGTATGCCAGACACACTCGATTCAACCACGCTCACAGTTCGTATCAATAAAGCACTAAAAACTGACCTACTTGCACAAGTCACCACACCAATGGGTGCTAAAACAACCTATGGGTACAAGGCGACCACTCAGTATCGGGATGGGTCTGGGGCGATGCTTAACCCGCACCTCCAATATCCGTTACTCACGGTTAATACTGTTGTCGTTAATGACGGGTTTGGAAACCTTGCGACAACGACGTATGAGTATAAAGATGGCGTTAACTACTATGCGAGCGCTTTTGACCATCAGTTAGGTGGTTTTGGACAAGTAACGAAGACAGATCCACTAGGAAATGTGACAAAAACGTACTTCCATACCGGAGAAGGTACCGACGCTGCGCATGGCGAGTATGCTGATTCTCGATACAAAATAGGAAAAGCATATCGAGTAGAAATGTATGACGGCGCTAACCGCCTATACGCTAAGAATATATATAAGTGGGATAGTAGCTCTTTAGGCCCAAATGCGGCGTTTGTATATTTAGCGCAGTCGGTAGACTCCTCATATGAGGGAGGTGCAACACATAAAGACAGCGCAGAGCAATATACCTATGATTCGACGACAGGGAACCTCACTCTTAAGACACAGTATGGGCAGGTAAATGGGAATGATGACGGGACGTTTAGTGATATCGGTTCTGATCTTGTATCAACCATATATACGTATGCAACAAACGGTTCGGCCACAGGATTCTTGGCGAGTGCTCTCGTGCAGGACCAGAGCAATACTAAGGCGCGTGAAGTTCGCTACTACTACGACAATTTACCTTTGGGGAGTGTGTCTATTGGCAATCAAACCAAACAGGAAGATTGGATAGTGGGCTCAACCTATGCTTCCACCACAAAAACGTACGGCAGCTATGGGTTTGTGGTGAGGTCTACGAATCAAAATGGGGGCACGAGTGTGTATGTGCCAGATGCATACTACCTCTACCCAGCCACTACCACCAATCCGCTGGGTCAATCAACAAGCTATCAGTATACCTATGCCACAGGAAAGGTAACCCAAACTAAAGATCCAAACGGCACTATGAGCACCACCACCTATGATGGGTTGGGTAGGCCGCTCGCTATGGGTGTGTCGGATCCGCAGACGGGAGCGGTGGTGACGCGTACAACGTATGCGTATACCGATAGTGCTACCGCAGGAAATACAAAAGTAATACAAACCGACTATCTCAACTCGGCGAGCACAACGTCAACATACACGTACGTTAATGGACTCGGAAAGCCAATCCAAAAAAGAGTCCAAGCGGGAGGCGCTAATACATACGCGGTTACAGATACGATATACAACCGACTTGGGTTGGTTGGCTTACAAAGTTTGCCATACTTTGCATCAAGTACTAACCGGTCAAATGCTACCTCAACGAGTGCCTTGTATACGATCTATAACTACGACCCGCTATGGCGTGTTTTTAAAGTAACAACCGCAGTTGGCAGTACCACCTATACATACAAGCCGTGGCAGACCACTGTTGTGGATCCTCGCAGTACGCCGAAGCTTCTTATGTATGACGCGTATAAGAACTTGTCGGCTGTGGTTGAATACAATGCGACTTCTACCGGTACCACCACCTATGCCTATGATGTAAACAACAATTTATTGAGTGTGACTGATGCGCAAGGGAATACACGAAACTTTACCTATGACGGGTTGGGACGGAGAACGTCAGCGCAAGACTTGCATGCACCAAGTGACATAACGTTTGGCACATGGGCGTATGCCTATGATGCAGCAAACCTACGACAGGTGACAGATCCAAGAGGTCAGGTAATTAATTATACGTACGATGCGCTCAATAGACCGTTGACTGAGGATTACACCGGCGCGCCGGGGGTCGAGGTATCTAATACGTATGATAGTTGTGCGAAGGGTGTCGGGCAGCTGTGCATAGCAAGTTCTACGTCTGCCTATGTAACGTATACATACAACTCGCTTGGGTTGCGCGCGAGTGAGACGTCAAAAATTATCGGTACAACAACCGCATTCACCACGTCATATCTGTATGACCAGTTGGGGAACCAGACGTACATAACCTACCCAGACAACTCAAAGGTGCAGTACACCTACAACTCAGGTAATCAGATTGAGGCGGTCTTTCAAAAAGAGGGGGTAGCGGGTGCTGCCACCACCACGATAGTGAGTATGTTTACCTATGCTCCTACAGGAGATGTTACAACTATACAGTTTGGCAATGGCGCGACGACTACGAATAGTTATGATGCGAACGCTCTCTACCGGTTGTCTAGCAAAGGTACCGCAACTCCCACAGCGGGGCGCGCGCAAGACCTCACGTATTCCTATGACGCGGTAGGAAATATCACGCAAATAGTCGATGCCTCAAACTCAGCTACCAATAAAGTGGTTGGGTATACATACGACGCTCTTAATCGTCTTGTGGCCGCATCCACCACAAACGCAACGACCACCCCTGACTACAGCTATAGGTATGCCTATGACAAACTTGGCAATATCACGAGTGGTCCTGCTGGCGCGTATGCGTATCTAGGCAGTACTGGTGCGGACTATGCGAATCCGCATGCGCTGACCGCTCTGTATGTAGCTACTTCAACTCGGCTTGCTGACACCATAGCAACTTCAACCATAACGCTTGAATCAACCTCAACAAATATATCTGTTGGTCTTACGGGGACCACGACAAAGACTTGGGCGCATCCGAGCGTTTCGAGTAAGGCGCTCATAGTGCTCTCGGCTGAAATAATTGGGCATGTAGTTGGCGGGGGTTTCATAGGGTCGTCCACCTGGAACGGTGCTGCGCTGAGTCGTGTGCGCTATACCCGCAATGGAGTTATCAATACAGAGGTTTGGTATGCCCTCGCCACCTCTACGGGCCCTGGCGTCATATCAGTAACCCTGACGGGAGACTCCGACGCGAGTAAATTTGCCGCGGCCTCTTTTGTTGGAGTTGCTACGACCTCGCCGTTAGTCACGTCAAATGTGGTGGGTACGAGTGGCGGGAATCCCTCACTGGCGCTCCCGTCGACTAACAAAGACAATCTGGTGGTTGCGGCGCTCACTCGAAACGCAACGACCAGTGCTACAACCAACCGCATTCCTATCTTTAACGACACTTCAAGCCCGATGCTTGGCGCATTTAGTTATCAAATCGCGACCACGAGTGGCACTAGTACCGACATATATACGGGCAGTGCTCCTCAAAGTTGGAACATGATCATGGTCGCATTCAAGGCAGCAACCACCACCGTGTTTGGTGGGTATGGCACCACTACCGCCACCACCACGTTTACCTACGACCAGAATGGGAATCTTACCAATGAGGGCGCGTTCGTATATACGTGGGATTATAAAAATAGATTGGTGCAAAGCGGCGATGGCACTGCCACATCGACCTATGGCTACGACCAAGAGGGGAGTCGAGTAAAAACAATTGAAAAAGGACTCACGACACTGTACCCCAACAAGCTCTATGCTGTGATGCTTGGGGGCAATGCTACGACGACCAAACACATTTTTGCCAACAATCTTTTGATCGCGACGGTTGAAAATATTTCAACACCGCTGAGTGGATGGGTGAGCACGTCGACCATCGCTATGGCGGCTACGTCGAGCAATATCACCATAGGGTTTGCAAGCTCCACGGTGCGCTCGTGGACACACCTCGTGACCGCTCCCAATTCGCTGGTGGTGCTCTATGCTGACATACTCCAAAACTCTGCTGCTACTGGCACGGTGAGCGCGGCGACACTCAATGGGGCTGCCTTTACAAAAGCCACCTCAACGCTGCAAGGGGTCATGAATGCTGAGATCTGGTACACACTCGCAACTACCTCAGGGTCCAAGACGCTCCAAGTAACCATTGCGGGCGATACTGACGCTATTAAACTTGCTGCAGCCTCCTATACCGGCACAACCCTCATCAATCCGCTCGGCACTACGGCAAAAGCCGTAGGCTCAACCGGCTCTCCTGCGGTAAGTATCACCCCCATCACTAAAACTGACCTGATCACTGCAACCCTCTCACGCAGTGGAGTCGCTGACGCCACCTCTACCACTCTTTCCATATACAAAGACAATCTCATCACCAGTCTAGGTGCAGCGAGCTACCAGTTTGCCACTACCGTAAAGGCGTACAGCGACACGTATGTTGGCGCCACCTCTACCAACTGGGCACTCATCGCCGCCACCTTCAAACCTGCAACAACCACCATAGGTGCGGTCGCCACCTCAACAGTGCACTACCTGGCCACTGACAACCTCTCAGGTTCGAACATTGTTATGGATGCCGCAGGAAACGTCGTCGAAACACTCGACTACTATCCATACGGTGGCCTGCGTATTGATGCAAAAACAGGCGCATACACGGGAGAGAAACGTAAATACGCTGGCACTGAATATGACGCCACCTCTGGTCTTAACTACATGCAGGCGCGCTACCAAAACCCTACTCGTGGACAATTCATATCCCAGGATCCAGTCGCACGTGATATAGGAATGATAAAAAAAATGCAACCGTATGTTTTGGCTTTCAGTAATAATCCTACAGAGATTGATCAAACATATGTGCTTAGTAATCCGCAGTTATTAAACTCATACAGTTATTCACTCAATAATCCTATTAATTATAGTGATCCAAGTGGCAAATGCCCGTTTTGTGTAATAGGCTTGGTAGTTGTGGCTGGTGTGTTGCTTGACGTAAATACTGCTGCCGCCCCCACAATAGACAACCCGAACCCCAAGATGCCACCTTTGGGTAAATACCTTTTTGCTGCAAACTTTCTTTCGCCAAGTGGAGCCGAAAGAAAAGCGGCAACTACAGTGACGACCAAGGGTGGTGAAAAGGTGCTAGGATATCTAGAGACGCACGCACTTGCACGCATGGAAGAAAGGGGTATTGGTTTTGAACAAGTTCAAAAGATACTGACAGATAACACGCCCTTCAAGTATATACATGAAGGTATAGAGAAAGTTGGTTACTACGAAGAAAAAACTAAAGTGTTCGTTGGTCAAATAAAAGAGTCGAAGGTGATTACGACTGTAATAAATAATGTTAAAGAATCATACGTTAATAATTTAAAGAAAACAGTAGAAAAATAAAATGAAAATAACATACGATAAAAATGCTGATGCTGCATATATACAAATACAAGAAATTTTCCCCGGGGGCGTAAAAAAGACATATTTGTGTGACCCAGAGGAGGTGGGGACCATGATCAACCTAGATTTTGATGAAAACAACATTTTGGTTGGCATTGAAGTGCTTGACGCTTCAAAAAAACTTCCTAAGGAAGTTTTGGGATAGACAGGATTAGTTAAAAACGTCTTACAAGTGTTATCGGAAGACTGAAATTAGAAATCGAGAGGTAGGGCAGGTACAAGTAAATCGCGCTAGGGTAATAGGGTCAGTCACCATTAATCACTAATATGTGTGGTATAGTATTTTCATGGCGCGCACACCTCGAGTTGATGTGGGAGGTGAAATCTAGTCCATTTGGTAGTAGATTCGTGATGGGAAGCCACGATAACTAAGTATCATTTACAAGCGAGCACCAGGGACCCAGGTAGACCTAAAGTATTATGATACAAAATATGTAAATAAATGGTGACTGACCCCATTAGCATTAGTAAAAATTAATTACTTCTGATATGGGAATTTTTGCTAGTGGCTGAATTATTTTTAACTAAAGAAAAGCCATACCCACAGGGCAACAAACCCGAGCGCTATAGCAAGGCTTGCTAGCCGTTGCCAACGCGGCTCTGGTATGTGGGTTTTAAAACGCTTATCCTCGGTCATTGGGTGCAATAGGGCGAACGGTAACCGCAGTACCATAGGCGGCAACTTCGTTCATGGTCGTGCCTATGGAGCCTGTATCAAAGCGCATCATTAAAATTGCATTTGCACCCTTCTTAGCTGCAGCTGCCTTCATCCTCTCGACCGCCTCAATGCGACTGTCGCTCAAGAGCTTAGTGTAGGCATTTATCTCCCCACCAACTATTGATTGCAAACTGGCGCCAATATTGCTAATTAAATTGCGACTTCGTGCGAGTACGCCGAACACCTCTCCGTGCACTTTAACAACTTCATATCCAGGAAGGTCATTTGTGGTGACAACTAAGAAATCATCCATGATGAAAATTATAGCTTATAGGGTAGATGATAACACAAGGTACATTTGAGTTTAGAAACGACAAAGTGACTTAAACAGATAAGTGGTGATTAAACCCGCGCTATACTTTGAGGAGTTATAAGATAATAAAATAGTATGCGTACAAAACTTATTGCGGCGAGTGCGGGGGCGGCAGTATTGCTCAACATGGGGATCGCTACTCTGGCAGCGGCACAGATAACTCCGGGTGGTGGGGATGTGCCAACTACTACGCAGGATTGTAAGAATGGTCAGTGGGTATATCTTAGTGACGGTACCTCATACTTTAAGAATCAAGGTGACTGTGTGAGCTATGTCTCAACCGACGGCAGCAACCTCGCTGCTGGCGCGCCAGTGCTCTAATATCCTTTGACTCAGCCCGCGCAGTGCCCGAAAGCCTCAGAGGGCAGAGAGCTATTGCTCGAGAGGCCAAAAACACCCTGACAAGCGGGGTGTTTTTGGTATTTATTTTTTTCAATTTTTGGGGTAGAATGCGCGTGCTTGTCCCTCGAGATGAGCGTTTGCAGTGGTAGCTCAATTTGGTTAGAGCACCCGCCTGTCACGCGGGAGGTTGCGGGTTCAAGTCCCGTCCGCTGCGCCCAGAACCAGAACGAAGTTCGGTTCTGGGCTGGCTCGCACCGAACTATGTTCTGGTGCGGGCCGCCCGGAATTGACGGAGCCCAGAATCGAGCTATGCTCGAGCTCTGTATGTACTACGTCTACTTTTTACGAAGTAAGAAAAAGCAGGATCAGTATTATGTCGGCTATTCTGCTAATCTAAAAGAGCGTTTTAAAAATCATAACGCGGGCCTTTCTCCAGCAACCAAACCATATGTACCATGGGAGATAGTTTTTTATGAGGCGTATAAAACGAGTTCTGATGCTAAAAGGCGAGAGATGTATTTAAAGACTACAAAAGGCCGAAGGGCTCTTCGACTTATGCTGCGTGATACGCTTGTCTGACCAAGTCCCATCTATAATCTCCTCACTCCAAAAACATACTAAAGTAGCGTATACTCCTTATATATGCAAAGTAGCGCTCGGAGGTGGTGGTCCCAAATAGTGGGCCACCCTTGGTATGCCGGTAGTATTGTTGTTCTTATTATTGTAGCCATTGTTGTTGGGCGGTTTATGCTTGGTGCGAAAACTCCGGAGACGACCACGGGGAGTGATACGCCGCATGTGCGGGTTGCTACCGTCGGCGAGCTCTCACAGCAGACCGGCCCTTTGGCGGTCGTGGGTACCGTGACCTCGGTTGACCAGGCGACCATCCTTGCACAGTCCGCGGGGGAGGTAACAAGCCTGCGGCGTGCTATTGGTGATCGTGTGGCAGCGGGCGAAGTCATCGGCTCGTTTGAAAATAGCTCGCAGCGCGCGGCGGTGACTCAGGCTGAAGGTGCGTACGAGTCAGCGCAAGTAGCGCTCGCCAAAGCACAAGGCACGACCGCCGCAAACTCCAGCCTCACTTCTTCCCAAGCGCAGACCTCTGCGCAAAATAGTGCCACCGCGCTTGCAACAGCACTCAGTAGTACCTATGCGGCACTTGATGATGCGGTGCACACCAAAGCAGATACCTTGTTTGTAAATCCACGCTCAACTAACCCCACCCTAGTTGGGGTACTCATCCCCAATAGTCGGCTGGTAAATACAATTTTGGATGAGCGAATCTCACTGGAGGCAACACTCTCGAAAGCTTCTAGTGCCGCAAATAACACGAGTGATCTTGGAGCGAGCACCCAAACGCTTCTGCAGTCTGCAAAGACGACGCAAAACTTCCTCAACAATCTTATTACTGCGCTCAATGCGGCGATTCCTGATGCTACGTATACCGCAACGGTGATTGCTGGGTACCAGGCGTCGCTTGGCCAGGCGCGCACAGAAGTAAACAGCGCCATCTCGGCGCTTACCGCCGCTAAAAATGCCTATGACGCAGCAGTGAGTGGTGCACAGAGTGCTTCTAATACGGCTGGTACAGGTACGCAAAATGATATCGCTGCAGCGCAAGCGGCACTGAAGTCAGCGCTCGGCTCTCTCAATGCCGCAAAAGCCGCATTAGAAAAGACTATCATTCGCAGTCCTATTAGCGGCACCATCGTGAGTCTTCCTATCACCCGAGGTGATTATGTCTCATCTTTCGCACAGGTGGCTGTTGTGTCTAACCCGGGCGCCCTCTATGTAGAGGTGCAGGTGACGCAGGACGAAGCGCGCACCCTTGCGGTCGGAAACAAAGCGACCATCAATGGATCTACGCCGGGAGTCATTACATTTATAGCGCCGGCACTTGACCCGACGACGGGTAAAATTCAAGTGAAAGTTGGCCTCACAGGAAACACCGGGGCTCTCACCGGCGGTCAGGCGGTGACACTGTCACTGAGCCGCGCGATTGCGGCGCCGACGCAAAATACTGTTAAACAAATTACTATCCCGATAGTCGCTGCAAAAATCTTACCTTCTGGGCCAGTGGTATTTACGTTGAGTACCAGCTCTACTCTGGTTGCACAGCCAGTGACACTGGGTGCCATACTGGGCGATCAGGTAGTGGTAACCTCAACCTTGCCGCTTGACCTGCCGATCGTGAGCGATGCCAGAGGATTATCAGCGGGGCAAACGGTGATGACTGCTGTGGCATCGACCACGGCACAATAACCAGCTATGTTGTGGCTTTGGAATTTTTTTCTTGAGAAGAGACAATTCAGCTACGTGCTGTTGGTAGCGCTGATGGTCGCTGGGCTTTTTGCGCTGCTCCAGATTCCAAAAGAAAACTATCCGCAGATCACGATCCCTGTTGGGTTTGTGGTGGTGACACTGCCGGGCGCTTCGGCCGCAGACATGGAGACGTTGGTGACGGATAAGCTTGAGAATCAAATCTCCGGCATCAGCAACATCGACAAGATGACCTCTATGTCGGGTGACGGTATCTCTGAAGTGTCAGTGCAGTTTGTAGCGAGCGCTGACCTTAATCAGTCGATACAAGATTTGCGTGACGCGGTCTCGCGCGCAGTGCCCGATTTGCCAAGCGACGCTTCGTCTCCACAGGTCGTAAAGGTGAACTTTAACGACATGCCTATCGTGGTTGCCTCTATCGCAGGCGACCTCCCTCCAACTGAGTTTGCAGCTTTAGGAACACAGCTTAAAAACGAACTCACCAATATTAGCGGTGTATCGAAAGTCGATGTGGCTGGTGTACCACCCCGCGAGGTGGATGTGGTAGTGCGCCAAGCGGCGCTCGCGCAATATGGCCTCACGCTACCGGGAGTAGTTGCTGCGATAAGCCAGGCGAACGCATCACTACCTGCAGGGAGTATCACTATGCAAGGGGTGAACTATGCCGTGAATTTTAAAGGCGGCATTACTGACCCGGGGGAGATAGCAAACATAGCAGTAGGGCAGAAGAGCGGCTCGCCAATTTATCTGCGAGATATTGCGCTCATTTCAAATGGTCTTGCACCTGCAAGCACCTACTCGCGCTTGTCGGTGAATGGCGCTCCTTCACAGCAGGCGATCACGCTTACGGTGTACAAGCAGTCGAGCGCGGGTATCGCTGCTACGGCAGACGCGGTGCGTGAAAAACTTACCGAGCTGCAGGCCACATCGCTCAAAGGGTTGGAGCTGTTTATTCCGCCTACTACCGATGCAGGATCGCAGGTAAGCCAGCAGTTAGGTGATCTGACCGAAACGGGGGTCATCACTGTGCTTCTGGTTATGGCGGTACTCCTGCTTACCATCGGCTGGCGTGAATCTATTGTCGCGGCACTGTCTATTCCTATTTCATTTCTTATCGCATTTCTTGCGCTGTATCTCACCGGCAATACGCTGAATTTTATTTCGCTCTTCGCGCTTATTTTAGCCGTGGGTATTTTGGTCGACTCGGGGATCGTGGTGACTGAGGCGATTCATGCGCGCATGCGGCACCACAAGACGCCGCTTGATGCCGCGCGCGCGGCGCTTCACGACTACGCCTGGCCGCTGATTGCGGGTACCATGACGACGGTTGCGGTGTTTGCGCCGCTCTTCTTTATCCGCGGCATAGTCGGGAAATTTATTGCCGGTATTCCGTACACACTGATCTTCGTGCTTATCGCAAGTATCTTTGTGGCGCTGGGTGTTGTGCCACTCATCGCACTGTTACTTACTGCTGGTAAGCAAAATAAGCTTGAGGCCCTGCAGGAGCGCTATACCGATGAGATAACTGTTTGGTACAAAGAAAAACTTCGCCAGCTCCTACACAGCGCACGTGCACAGCGACTTTTCTTGCGCGCGCTTGCGGTGCTGTTTGTGCTTTCGCTTGCGCTGCCATTTACCGGCATTGTGAAGTCAGTATTTTTCCCACAGTCGGATGAGGATTTTGTTTACATCAACATTAAAAAACCAGAGGGAACGACGCTCGCCCAGACCGATCTTACCGTGCGCGCGATTGAAGAGTTGCTCTACAGTGATCCTGAAATTAGCTCATTCCAAACAACAGTGGGCGCTAGCTCTGCGCTCTCGGGCGGCGGCGCTTCCGGCTCGGGTGGCTCTCAGAGCGGGAATTTAGCGAACATCACCGTTAATCTGCCCAAAGGGCACAAGCGCACCAGCATAGAGATACAAGAAGACCTCGCGAAGCGACTCACTGTCATTACTGATGCGCAGGTGCAGGTACTCCAGTCGTCCCAAGGTCCTTCTTCGGGCGCTCCTATTGTTATTCGTTTTGATGGCGATAACCTTGACGATTTAGTAACCGCTGCCGAAAAGGGAAAAGAGTTGTTGTTGAATATTCCGCACGTCACTAATATTGCTGCTTCGACCGAAAATAATGGCACCGCATTTAACCTCACCATCGACCGGGCGAAGGCAGCGTCGCTTGGGATCAATACGCAGCAAGTAGCCCAAACACTGCGCGCGGCGATCAACGGTATGAAAGCGACCAGTATTAGCCAACCGACACAGGATATTGATGTGATGGTAAAACTCGATCTTAACCAGGCGTTTACCACCCCAGCCACTACCAACGAAGCAAATATCGAAGCGGTCAAACATATTACGGTGCAGGGAAGTAATGGTCCTGTGCTTTTGGGTTCATTGGTGAGTGATTCTCTGGGACTCAGTAATGCAGCTATTAATCACTACAGCAAAGTGCGCGAAGAGACCGTCACCGCATACCCCGATTCACAAACAACCGCTACTGAAGTAACCAAAGAATTTCAGCGGCGCATCGGCGAGCTCAACCTCCCTGCGGGGGTGGTGGTTGCATACGGGGGCGAAACAGAGGATGTGAATCAGTCGTTTACCGACATGTTTATCTCACTTATTGCGGGGCTCTTGCTCATGTTCATGATCCTCATTATTTCGTTTAACTCTATTCGCTACACCCTCTACCTCTTGTTAATCGTGCCGCTCTCACTTATCGGGGTACTCGATGGGTTGGCACTCACCGGACAGCCGGTATCATTCTCTTCATTGCTGGGTGTTATCGCGCTTGGTGGCGTTATCATCAACCACGCGATCATTCTCATGGACTCCATGATTCATCGCCTAGCAGCAGAGTCAGAGAGGCCGCTTGTTGATGTGGTGGTGGATGCCGCGGCGACACGATTGCGCCCAATTGTGCTCACTACTATTGCAACCGTTATTGGTATGGTGCCGCTCTCCTTTACCAACGCGATGTGGGGGCCACTGGCATTCGCTATTATGTTTGGTCTTTCCTTTGCGATTATTCTTACCTTGGCCTTGGTACCAGTCTTGTTTTATCGCTACAATATGAAACTCCGTGCTCATCGCGCGTAGTATAGTATGCGGCTTTCTAAAACGCTCGCGTCACTACTCATACTCCTCGTCCTCATTGCGGCTGTACGCTATACCGAAGACAGTTGGCTCGTGCCGCTGCGTGAAGCACTCCACCTGAGTGTTGCGCCTTGTACTGCGCCCATAACATACTCGATAGGATCGATCGATCCCCGCTTCGGTATCTCTTCAACCACACTGCGGGCGGAAGTAGCACAGGCGGCAGACATGTGGCAAAAGCCAGCGCAAAAAACTCTTTTTGAATACAAAGAGAAGGGTGGTGATGTTACGGTGCGCCTAGTGTATGATGAGCGGCAAGAAACGACACAACAATTAGCTAGCGATAGTGCAGATATTGCGGTGGGAAAGACGGCATATGACACGACCAAGATGCGCTACGATACCCTCGTTGCACAAGTAGAAGACGAGCGAGCCCGGTATGCAGCACTGCAAACGCAGTATGAGTCGGCGCTTGATGCATACAATAGCGAAGTCGCACGGTGGAATGCGCGAGGTGGCGCGCCGCCTTCGGTATATACGCAACTTGCACAGCAAAAAGAATCTCTTACCCAACAGAAGCAAACGCTCGGGGCGGCACAGACAGCGCTGAATGCTGACATTGCCACCCTCAATGCTCTCGGAGCTCAATTGAACATACAAGCAAAGACGGTGAATGGAGATGTGATGCACTATAACCAAACAGGCGCATCATTGGGCGAATTTGAAGAAGGGCTTTATGAGCAAAATGAAGCGGGCCGTACGATAACTATTTACTCCTATGCAAGCAAGACCAAACTGCTGCGAGTGTTGGCACATGAAATGGGCCACGCGCTGGGATTAGAACATGTAAACGATCCAGAAGCCATTATGTACAAGGTGAATACTGGTTCGTCTCTTTTTATAACTGCTGCAGATATGCAAGCGCTCAATACCCTGTGTAACGCAGAGGCTCACTAAAACTTCACCCCCTAAGCGCTACGGTGTGCCAGGTAAGCGGGGCTTTTAGTAAATAATTTTTGCATGCGTATGAAACGCGTATTTTTGTTTTTGGGAGTGGTGGGTATGAGTATGATACCGCTGCGTGCATCATTTGCGGCAGTATCGGTGCCAGCAGGGTTTCAAATCCAAACAGTTGCCTCAGGATTTTCAATTCCTACGAGTATGGTGTTTGCGCCAGATGGACGTATTTTTGTCGGACAAAAAAATGGTGTTGTACGGGTGATAAAAAATGGACAGGTGCTCGCCACGCCGGTCATCACGCTTACAGACGTGAATGACTATGGCGACAGAGGGCTCGAGGGTATTGCGCTTGATCCTAACTTTGCACAAAACGGGTATATGTACATCGCGTATACCTATGAAAACACGCCAGGGCAAAATTATGATGGAAATAAGACGGGGCGCATCGTGCGGGTGACCGTGGTTGGAGATACCGCGAGCTTGGCTACGAAAATAGTTATCTTGGGTAGCGTGGGAGGAGACGCTGCACGACCTTCTTGTAGGAATTTTGCAACAACCTCTGACTGTATCCCCTCAGACTCTAACACCCACAGCATGGGTGCGCTGCGATTTGGCCCCGACGGTAAGTTGTATGCCGCGCTAGGGGATGGTGCGGGATATATCACTGTTGACCCGCTCGCTCTGGATGCACAAGATCTCAACAGCCTAGGCGGCAAGATCGTGCGCATAAACACCGACGGCACCGCGCCCGCTGACAATCCTTTTTACGACGGTAACCCAAACAGTAACCGCTCAAAGGTGTGGAGTTTGGGACACCGCAACACCTTCCGATTTTCGTTTCGACCCGGGGACAATAAATTGTTTTTTGGTGATGTTGGTTGGGCTACCTGGGAAGAAGTCGATGTCGGGGCGCGGGGTGCAAACTATGGGTGGCCGTGTCGCGAAGGGTTTATAGCAACCTCATACAATTGCACACCATCAAGTAAGGCGACTGACCCTATCTATGTGTTTGATCATAGCTCGGGCACCGGATCGGTTATTGGTGGCGTTATAGCACCGGCAAGTACGTATCCCACCTACGCAGGGAATTACATCTTTGGTGATTACAGTAATAACGTAATCAAGCGTATGGTGCTCACCAGTAGTGATACGAGTGCTTCGGTAGAAAATTTCACCAGCTCGGACGCGGGTGGGCCTGCAGATTTTGTGCTCGGTCCCGATAATCTCATCTATTACGTAGCACTCAATGCCGGTGAGATCCGTAAGATTGTGTATACCTCTGCGAATCGGCCACCGGTTGCAGTTATTAGCGCTGCGCCACAAGCGGGTCCCGCGCCGCTGACTGTTCATTTTTCAGGATCGCAGTCGAGCGACCCGGATGGTAATCCGATCACCTATCGCTGGCAATTTGGTGACGGGCAGTCATCCACTGCAGCAGTAGTAGATCATACCTATACCACCAATGGCACCTATACGGCGGCCCTCACCGTAACCGATAGTCTGAACGCTTCGGCGAGTGCGAGCGCTACTATTAGTGTTGGTCAGACCACAGGGGATGCTAATCCACATCATGTATCTACAACAGTTGCTCCCTCACCGGTTGTGGTTGGGCGACAAGAGACTATAACAACCACAGTGCGCAACGATGGAGCTGCGAATCCATTCATTGTAGATATGGAGATCTACGACAGTGCGAATAAACAAGTGGCGCAGCAAGTGTATGACGCCCAAACTATTGCTACAGGCGCTTCGGCAAACTACACGCTCAGCTGGTTGCCACCAACGATAGGAAACTATGTGGTAAAAATTGGCCTGTTTAAGGCGGGATGGGCAGGGCTGTATGAGTGGACTGAAGCGGCGCTTGCTATAACGGTGCAAAATCGCGCTCCAACTTCTACGCCGGCGTTTACTCAAACGACTACTCTCTCTTCGCCAACACCAGCACAAGGAAGTGCTGAAACTATCACCACCTCTGTCACTAATACCGGTGGTGCCGGTAATGCACTTGTTGATATTGAAGTGTATCGAGATGGTGCCAAAGTGGGCCAACAGTTTTTTGACAACCAGTCATTTGCTGCAGGAGAGACGAAACAATTCACGTACGCCTACCCGGTGAGCGCTCCCGGTACCTACACGGTATCAGTCGGTGTCTTCCAGCCAGGATGGGCAGGGCTCTATGTATGGTTTGATGGTGTGAAAACATTTTCGGCCGCTGCGTCGAGCGTCTCTATATATCAAAACGCACTTGCAACGGGTTGGGAAAATTGGTCTTGGAATTCTACCCAAAATTTCTCGGACACGTCGCTGGTCGCCCCTGGCTCTACGAAAGCGCTGAGCACCACATACACCGGGGCGTGGGGAGGGTTGTATCTGCATACTGCGGGGGTAGGAACGGGAGGCTTGCGTTCACTAACGTTTAGTGTCGCGGGTAAAAACGCTGGAGGGCAACAGATACAGGTACAGCTGTATGATGCAAACGACCAACCACTTCCAGCAAAAAATATAAACAGTTATATAGCAGGAGGAATTAGTGCTAATAGCTTCAAACAAGTGTCCATACCGCTGACAGACCTTGGCGCGAGCGACCGCACCATACACGGTGTTGTCTGGCAGGATGTGAGCGGGAGTGCGGGAGCGACTATTAACCTTGATGCTGTTTCGCTCACTCCCTAGACCCGCGTAAAAGGATGCTACACTACAATCATTAGTTATTGTTGTGTAGGTATGGAAAACATTAGTAAAGTAATCGCAGGATTAGTAGTGCTCGGACTTCTGGGCGGTGGCGTATGGTGGTATCTGCGCACAGCAACGCCCACCACGGGGGGATTGCCCGGTATGAAAAAAAGTACTGCTTCGGGGCCCGAAGTGCCTCTTGTGTATCCGCCTGGCGTAGGAAATAACACGCTCCCTGACCCAAGTACGGTACGCTAGCTTCTGTAGCAAAAAGCCCAATGCGGTATACTGGATGGCATGAGTACACATCCAGAAAAGGTCCCTAGAGTAGTGTTTAAGACTCGGGTGCGCGATGAGTCAGTCGGGGGTGACAATCCATACCGTTGGCAAGATCGAACTACCGATGAAATTTTTGCAGGAAAAAAGATAGTACTGTTTGGTCTTCCGGGCGCATTCACCCCAACATGTTCTTCAACGCATTTGCCAGGGTACGAAGCTCACTACGATGACTTCAAAAAACTTGGTATCGATGAAGTGATATGTCTTTCAGTGAATGATGCCTTTACCATGTTTCAGTGGGCAAAAAATCTTGGGGTGAGCAAAGTCTATATGTTACCTGATGGCAATGCGGACTTTACGCGCGGCATGGGTATGCTAGTCAAGAAAGAAGATCTTGGTTTTGGCGAGCGTTCTTGGCGCTACAGCATGTACGTGGAGGATGGCGCAATTAAAAAGCTCTTTATTGAGCCTGGCTTTTCTGATAATTGCCCAACAGATCCTTTTGAGGTGTCGGATGCTGAGACGATGCTCGCATATTTGCAGGGCTCACCAAAAGCATAAGGGTTGTGGACAGCGACTTGTACAACACCGTGCAAAAACGCTACTGTAAAGATGTTCGTACTATACGGTAACTTACACTAAACTATGCAACGCTATAAGCACGTGCTTTTTGGTATTTCTCTTGTGTTAGTACTGTTCGTGGTGTCTATGCCTGCTCGCGCAGCAGCACTTACTAGTGTTCAAGTGAACGCTATTCTTACGCTTTTGCAGTCTTTTGGCGCTGACCAAAGCGTTATCAGTAGTGTGCAAGCAACGCTAACAGGGACAATGAGCACCTCAAGTCCTTCTCAGCCAATGCCACCCATGGGGCAGCCGGGCGGTATGCCACCAGGCCAGGTTGGGAAAATGTTGTGTGTAGCACTCAACCGTAATTTGTCTGTGGGTTCAAAGGGTGATGATGTGCGTAAGTTGCAAGACCTGCTTAGAGAAGATCCAGACGCTGGTTTTACAGCAGCTTCGACAGGCACGTTTGGCCCTATGACGGCAAAAGCAATGGCTCGCTTCCAGATGAAAAATGGTATTGCTTCTTCAACCACCGGCGCGGTCGGTCCTATGACCCGTGCGTTCTTTGAGCGCTCGTGCGGTAAGGGGCTTGATAGTGAGCGCGGTAAGCCAGAGCAGGGAGGCATGTCGCAGAAAGACGAAATGCACCGCATGCTTTTTGGTACTATCCAAAACCTCTCAGCTTCTTCATTTACCTTGCAGCTTAAAGAGGGTACTACTACTCCAGTAATCGCTATAACCTCAACAACGATTATTAAAGTTGCGGTAGCATCATCAACGCCACGCACCGGTACTAGTGCCGACCTTTCTAACGGGGTGCAGGTAGGTGTTGAAGTTGCTAAAGGCTCTACTGGTTCGCTCACTGCGCTTATGATAGGGGTGGGTATGCCTATGCCACAAATGCAGACCATGCCGATGATGCAGGGGCAAGAGAGAGGTCCGCATAACGATCGATAATCATGCCGTCATTTGCTTCCATAGTGCAGGCAGCAACGCCCTACGCAACTCTAACCGCTGCGGCTAGTGAAGCTGCACAACTCAATCCCGCGATGGTCGCAGGAATTGTGTTTGCTATACTGGTGGCTATTGTTATCGCACTTGTCCTCATTACACTCATCATTGCGGGGCAATGGAAGCTATATATAAAGGCGGGGTACCCGGGCTGGACAGCAATCGTGCCATTTTATAACTGCGTTATACAGTTGCGCATGACGAACCGCCCGTTGTGGTGGGTGGTGTTGCTGTTTGTCCCAATTGTTAATGCGGTACTCTTCGTGCTCATGACAAGGCGCACCGCGGGTGTGTTTGGGAAGGGTATAGGTTTTACTCTCGGCCTTATCTTTTTGCCATTTATCTTTTATCCAATCTTAGGGTTTGGGAAAGCTCACTACCACAATGGGTATCCACCCGCAAAGCCCATGAGCGAAGAAGTGCGGTGGGCGCTTATCGGCGCACTCGCGTTTGTGCTCCTACAAGGATTTTTCTTTGGCGGAAAGGATGTGCAGCAATACGCTCCTGCGTGTACCACTGAAACCGTAGATACAAACACCGCAACAGGGACACAACCTACTTCGTTTATAGATGATGAGGCGATAACTTTTAACAGCAATCCTCTCTAAACTGAATTCCACATTTTGTTTCATGAAGCAAAAGTGGCAAGCGCTGTAAGCATATTTCATCCTCAATTCACTTGAGGATGATTTGCTACTTGTGGTCAATAAAGATCACCCCGTTACAATCTTTTCGTGCGCATAACCACGCACGAAACTATGAATAAAAAAATATTGCCAGTGCTCTCGGTGCTCATGCTCTTTGTGTTGTTCTTTACTCTTCGCGGTGCGCTCACACCCTCGCGTGCACGTGCGGCGGGCGGGACGGATGTTTGGTGGCCGAAAGATGGGGTGCGTGTGCAAGGGCTGCAACCATTTAAGGCGATGGTTGAGGGTATTTCGATTGAGCAGTATGAGATGTATTGGCAAGTTGATGGCGGCACGCTTACGTGGATGCAAAATAATTACCAAGACTATCCGCACAAAGAGGCAAGTGTGGATCTCTCTGGGTGGCATTGGCGGGGAGCGGGTCCGTACACTATAACCTTTGTTGCAAAGCAGCACGGCACCATTATTTCTCAACAGTCGGTACGGATCACTATTCCCCAACCAGAACAGCCATCAGTGCAAAAACAAACGGTAGTACTTCCCGCGCCCACAACCGCAGCGCCTGCTGTGGCCCAAGAGTCTGGGTTGTATGTTAATCCGAATTCTTCTGCTGCTGGACAAGCAGCTGCGTGGCGCTCTGCACGACCACAAGATGCTGCAGCAATGGATGTGCTTGCTCACACTCCCACAGCAAGCTGGTTTGGTAATTGGAATAACAACGTGTATCAAGATGTGCACTCGGTAGTGCGTGCCGCAGCAGCACAGGGTACCACCCCTGTGTTGGTTGCGTATGATATCCCTGGTCGTGACTGTGGAAGCTATTCTGCGGGTGGTTCACAGTCTGTGTCTCAATATCAATCGTGGATCCAGTCGTTCGCCCAAGGTATTGGGAATGATGCTGCTATTGTCGTGCTCGAACCTGATGCACTTGCGCAGCTGACGTGTCTATCGGATGCGGATCAATCAGCACGACTCTCACTCTTGAGCTTCGCTATAGACGCTCTGAAGGCTAACGCCCACACGAAGGTATATCTTGATGCGGGGCATGCGGGTTGGATAGACGTTAACACGATGGCTGCCCGCCTCAAGCGGGCGAATGTAGGACGAGCAGATGGATTTTCTCTCAATGTCTCTAACTTCGATTCAACAGCAAACTCACTATCGTATGGTACGCAAATAAGTGCGCTTACGGATGGTGCTCATTTTATTGTTGACACGAGTCGCAATGGTAATGGTGCAAACGGGCAGTGGTGTAATCCTACTGGTCGTGCTATTGGGCAACTTCCTACTACTCACACAGGCACTGCTCTCGTTGATGCGTACCTGTGGGTCAAAACACCAGGAGAAAGTGATGGTTGGTGCAACGGCGGCCCTGGCGCAGGTCAGTGGTGGAGTGAGTACGCGCTTACTTTGGTGCGCAATGCGGGTAAGTAACTGAGTGTTGAGCTGGCACGCGTGTTTGGGTGTGTGTCGTAGCGTAGTTGGTACGCATACACGGCAAGCCCAGGCGAGAAATGCATTTCCGCTGTGCGCGTATAGTGCATATCGAAGTACCACTTAATGTCCTGGTTATAGCCCTGGTCGTATGAAAGTACAACCCACGCTGTTTGTGCAGCTCCCGCGTCGTCATCAATTTGCGCCGGGAGCTGTTGTGCGTTGAATGAGGGGATCGGTCCGTAGGCGTAGCGGTCCCATATCGGCAAGGTGGTGATTGGCGCAATGCCACGATAGTAGTATTCCACCGGATAGACGGTGAATGGTGCTGCGAGGATAATGGTGTCTTGCGCTGTTGCGTGCGTGCTCAGATACGCAGCTACTTCACGGTAGTCTTCTTTAACGGGTGTTTGGGTACTCACTATCTCAATAACGAGCATAGCTCCCATGAATCCCACAAGCGCGGTGCGCATAACAAAAGCGACACGTGGCCTATAGCTATAGAGCAAGCCGCCGATGAGTAGGTAGAGTGCAGGCACGGTAAAAATAAGATATCGACTCACAAATACCGGCACGATGAAACTTACCCCAAATGCGACAAGAGGAGGCACGATAGCAGCAATGAGTAAGTATTGACTCGTGGGAGCGAGGCGCTTATTGCGCTGAAGTGTTACATACGCGAAAAGTAGTGTGATGGGCCAAAGGGAGAGGAAGACGGTGTTGACCGCATCGTTTTGGAATCCAAAAAAATATTCAGAAAATGCACTGAATAGGTTAACAGTGGTGGGTGCGGTGAGTTGGGGAGCCTGAAAGCCAGCTTGTCCTTGTGTATATACATACCACACCCACGGTGCAAACATGGCCACTACTAAAGCTGCAATAGTTATAAATGAACGCAGTGCCCGCCGGGGGAATAGTTCTTTGCGTAGAAAATAAAAAAGCGCTTGGGCAAGAAGATGGAGGAAAAAGAAGTAATGTACAAACACACCAACGCACGCGGTTATAGTGTAGCCGATCCAAGCGCTCCGGTGAGAATCCTCAGTCTCGTGGTAGAGGCGAAGAAAAAAGTAATGACTACACAAGACAACGAGAGTGAGTAGTGTGTACATGCGTATCTCGTTACCATACCAATTCATAAAGGGGGAAATGCTCGTGAGCAGCGCAGCAAATAACCCGACAGACGCAGAATATACCCGAGCGCCGATAGCGTATACCAGCGGGATACAGGCTATATATAACAGTAACGATAGGGTGCGTGCGCTGATGACTGAGTCACCAATGAGTAAGCGCCAAAAGTGAAGTAGCTCGTGATAGAGCGGCACGTGCACGTCTTGGGCTACAAGCGTAATAATGTGCTCCGGGCTGCGGCTGCTTTGCCAGAGGCTCTGCGCCTCATCGAGTCGGAGACTTTGCGGCATGAAAAAAGCATAGGAAAGGGCCAGTACGAATAGCATCAGCAAACCCAACCAAACCCATTTATTACTGTACGTCATACACTTTTTTAGATGCTCGGCGATATGCTATAGAACGCACGAATGTGGTTTGGGCTGGGAGAGCGGCCCAAATGATTGGTGCAAATACAGCGATATTAAGCAGTGCCCACGCACTGTTATTGATAAGAGATGCGGAAAAGCCTTCACGCATGAGTGCCACAACTATGCCCACCAGGGTAGCCAGGATATAGAGACAATGCCAGGCTACCAGAGAAAGTGCCTGTCCAGTTGCACGACCACCTTTTTGAGTAATTTGAAATGCTGAGCGCTCACCGCGCACCGCTGCCCAAAGTGCCCGTAGGTGAATATGCCACGCTCCCATAGAAAACCCGAGCGACTGAAAGGTAAAGGTAAAGTTTGAAGTACGCTGAATGGTGTAGAGCGCACAGAACATATAGGGCAGAAAGACTGCCGCAAGAAGCATACCGGGGGCGAGTACCGGAACCGCACCGGTGTAAAAGAACACGAGCGGCAAGAGTATGTCGAAGAGTACCACCAACCCAGAGACATAAAAACTAGCTGATGCTATGTACTGTATGCGCTGTGCCCATGTCAGCCCTCGGTAGCGCAGGGGGTTGTAGCGAAACAGTACATCAAGTGCGCCCCGTGCCCAACGAAACTGCTGCTTGGTGTAGCTCAAAAGATCTTCGGTTGCTAACCCCTCGGCGAGCACTTCAGGGACATATACAGACTTCCAGCCACGCGCATGCATGAACAGGCCGGTGACAAAATCCTCAGCAATGGAGTCGGTGCACATACCACCCACCTCAGTAAGTGCCTTGCGCGAAATGACCATGTTTGTGCCACACATGGTTGCAGCATTCAATCTATTTTTCCCTTTACAAATAGGGCCAAAGAAGAGCTCTTGCTGCTCCCAGGTAGAGCGCGTCAAAAAATTTTCACCATAATTTTTATAAAACTGTGGTGTTTGTACAAAACCAACTCGCTCATTCGCAAAATACCCTACCGTTTTACGCAAAAAATCTCTATGCGGTACGTGGTCGGCGTCAAAGATTGCGATAAGGGGCAGAGTGGTGAGCCGCAAAGCGTTGTTGATATTGCCCGCTTTCGCCCCACCTGCGACCGTACGGGTGATGCAGTGCACATCCATGCGAGAGGCGAGCGCCTCGATGTCACGCCAATTATCTTTTTTAGCTACATACCCATCATTAAGAATGTGTATGGCAAATGCGGGATAGTCCATTCGTTTTGCCGCAGCGACAGTCTCTGCGACAAGCTCAACGGGTTCTCCAGCGACAGTGATAAACACATCAACGGGTACGGTGAGCGTGTCGTTGCGCGCTGGCATATATGTCGTGTCCCACACGGTATATATAAAGGTGTATACCTGCCAGAGATGGAACACCTCTCCTACTACCAGAAGGTAAAAGAGTAGGGTATTCCCAACCGGAAAGTACGCAACAAGCACGGTGAAATATATGAGTGCAGTAAGCGCGGTGAGTAGCATGAGTCCGCGTGGTGACTCAGTCTTGAGAAATTCTTTTCGTACATCAGTATCGTATGTCATAGGCGTTAGAGGTGAGTGGTAAAGGCGTTTGGTGGAAGCTCTGCTGCAAGGTTAGGAAGAAGATTGTTGTAGAGCGCTATGCCAAACCATGCCCAGTTATCGTCATAGTAGGAGAGCGGCTGCTTCCATCCGTTGCTGTTGGGGTCATAGAGATACGCGAGTTTTGTGGTGTAGAGCGCCTCGGCTTCTTGTGGGTCGGTGACCAAAAAATAGCCAATGGAGCCGCCGTACATTGCTGGCGATTCATAGGTGCCCACTGGGACTCCGGTGTGCGAATAGACCGTGTCGAGCGCTTTATTTTTTTGCCACGCATTCCCCAAAGGAGACAGGAGACTCAAGACTTCTTTGGCGCGCGGATCATGGTTCCACTGCCAATCGAGCGCGATGCGCCAAGGGATACGCATCGCGTCATACCCATAGTGAGTATCTTGACCAACACTAGTGGGAGCTTGCAGGTGGCCCGCGGTATTGAGGAGTACCCAATTGGGAGGCAGCGACCCTGCCGCGTCTCCTCCCAGTGGAGCGGTAATACTTTCTTTCAGGAGTGCGTAAGAAGAGTCAACAAGCTCTTGCCAGGGATGCGCCGGATCAACTTTGGCAAAGAGGCGGTATGCGTATGGGGCGAAGTACGAAGGGTTAATGAGTATGGCTTCCTTCTCGAGTGCCTTCTCTTTATTGTCTGCAGCAAGATACGGCACACCATCTATCACGACCACCTCTTTTTGCCATATGGAGGAAATGATGCGCTTGGATTCAGCCAGATACTGCGGGTCTTGCCAACGTGCATAGGCGAAGAGAAGCGCCAGCGCGATGTCAGAATCAGCATCACTCGCCGCAGTGCCACCATTTTGTGCTACCAGTACGCCCATAGTGCCGTCGTCTCGCGTGCCATACAGCCACGCAAAAAGCGCATCAGTGGTATGTTGCAAATTCTTTTTGGTAAATTCCCACGTTGCGTCGAATGTTTCTTTGTCGCCCATCCAAACTGCGCGTAACATTGTGTAGCTCTGACCTTCGGATGTTGTTTGATTATCACGGCTCGGATCTATGGTGCGGGGCGTGGAGGAAGAGATGAAATTGAGCTTATAGGTATGCCAGGTGGCCCCCAACACCTGTGTTGGGCTAAAAATGAGCGGCTTGTTTCCTATGTTGCTGTTGCGGTAAATGACAAACATAAGGATCATGAGCGACGCGGCAATAAGTGCTATCCCTACACCTCTCATCCCCATACGCGTGAGCGCACACGCAACGCGCGGCCGTGCACTAGCATGAATCCGACTGTCCCAAGTGTGAAGGAGAGCATAATGAGCCCCCAGGTTGCATCGGCCGGCAGTTTGGTTGAGAGGTCATAGATATTGGTCGGTGGTGGGGTGGTCGTGGTAGTCATATTTGTTGCGCAAGTTCGGGCGATCGCGTGTTTTTGAACACCCAAAATTTAGAAAGAATAAAGTTGAAGCAGAACGTGGCTAGTGTGGTGATGGTGAGTGCGAGAAGGTCGTAGAGTCCCATGCCCACCAAAAAGTTCATGATCATCACGTTAAGTACGATGCTGACTGATGTAACCGCGTAAAAACGAACAACTTCGCCAAATGCAAGTTTTGTGCGCATACCGAACGTCCAGGAGCGATTGAGGAATAGGCTTGAGATGGTGCCGAGCAAGAATGAGAAGAATTTTGCTGCCACGAGGTGTTCGGCAAACAGCACAGTTCCCCGCGTGAGAACCACGTAGGCCAGGAGGTCTAAAAGGGTGTTGATGACGCCAACACTCATAAACTTCAACACCTCCTTGTTGGTTACTAATCCTAATTCGTCCCAATATAACCGCATCATTTCAGAAAATGCCCGCAGTATGACAGATGGTTTTGCGCCTGTCGGGGACCCGGCTTTGCGCGGCAGGTGAGAAACGGGCACTTCTTTGATAGCGATTCCTTGGCGCGATAGTCGAATGAGTATTTCGGCCGAGAGCATGGCGCCGTGTGAGCGCAGTGCTAGCCCCTGCACGAGCTCGCGGCGGAATACCTTAAAGGCACAATCAATGTCTCGTATGGCAAGTCCAAACAGCATACGGTTCAGCAGATTCCAACCTTTTGCATTGAGGAGTCGCATGAAGGGATCGCGTCGTGGTGCGCGGTACCCGATGACGACCTCATAGGAGGAAAGGTGGATGAGTAAGTTTTGCAATTCTACGATATCAAACTGTAAATCAGCGTCTGTAAAAAATATGTACTCTTTGCTTGCAGCAGCGATACCACTTTTGAGTGCTGCACCATAGCCGCGGTTGCTGCCGTGGTCGACTACGGTAACCTCTGGATAGAGAGAGGCAAGGTGTTGGGCGATAGACAGGGTACTATCGCGGCTCCCATCATTCACGATACTAATTTCAAAATTACTGATGTAGGGGGATTGCCGGCACACGCGGATTGCCTCTTCGACTGCTGCACGGATGTTTTCCTCCTCGTTATACGCGGGGAAAAATACTGAAAGTGTTATTGGTTTTGGCTGCATACTCTACAACCTACCGGGACATAACTTAAGCTAGGCTGAAGACGCCACAGACACCCCAAAGCGAGAGCGTGGAAAAATTTGGGTTTTTGGTGTAGGTTAGAGTATGTTGCCCACCAGGCAACGTGCCGAAGTAGCTCAGTCGGTAGAGCAACTCCATGGTAAGGAGTAGGTCGCCGGTTCGATTCCGGCCTTCGGCTCTCGGTAACTAATTGGTGTGTGGGGTGGTTTACAATAGTGAAGCGGCGCTGTTGCACACTTTTAATATGGAAACAAAACTCAATTGTCCGCGTTCAATCGGTATCATCATGGATGGCAATCGCCGCTTTGCGCGCGAGCGCGGTATACCAAAAATTGAAGGGCATCTTTTGGGGTACGCTAAAGCGGTAGAGGTCGTAGGGTGGTGTAGAGAAGAGGGTGTGCAGTATGTAACCCTATACGCTTTTTCCACAGAAAATTGGCAGCGCTCGCCAGAGGAGATCTCGTACCTCTTGGAGTTATTCGCTACCAAATTGCCAGAATTAAGTGCGGTGCAAGAAGAAGGTGGCGCAGTTGTGTTTATTGGAGAAGTGGCGCGTTTTGGTGAGCCGCTCGTAAGCGTGATGCGCTCAATCGAAGCAAAAAATCCTACTCATCCTACCGGTACGGTAGCGGTGGCGCTCTCATATGGCGGACGTCTTGAAATTGTTACGGCGATCAATGCCTTGTTGAGGGAGGGGGCAACTGAAATCTCACAAGAGGATTTTTCAAAAAAACTCTGGACCGCAGGTATCCCTGACCCCGAGCTCATCATTCGCACCGGCGGCGAGCAACGGCTTTCAAACTTTTTGCCGTGGCAAAGTGTTTATAGTGAACTTTTTTTTACGCCCACCTACTGGCCCGAGTTTTCAAAAGAGGAGTTTATTTCGATTTTAGACAATTTTGCCGAGCGCGAAAGGCGACAGGGAAAATAATATTGCCTCGCCAAAGGCAGTGTGATACGCTCGAGATATGGAGCGATACAGCTCATCAGTTCGCTGGATGCACCGCCGCACTACCATATGCGGGGGTCTTTCGAGCTGTTAGTGTTCCATCAACCAAAGCAGAACTCGTAGGGTCTTCCGCAAGGAAGGCCCTATTTCGTTTTGGTCGTAGTTCTTTGTGAGCAAACACAGGAGTGATACATGCAAACATGCTTTGTAACCCACGAAAGTGACACGCTGGGTAAGCGTGCTATAGCCGCTCTGGGCAGGGCGGGATATCAGACGCGTTGTATAGAGGCGTCGGGTTACGCCTTACCACATGAGGTGGGATTCTTCACTGCCGCTCAAACGGCAGTATTCGATAGAAGGAAGCCAAGATTTCTGCACGTCGCACCACACAAGTTTAGTGAGAGAAATATTGAACCGCCCACATGGGCTCAAAGTACGGTATTTCTTGTCGCGCTGCGACCTAACCCATCGAGTAAAAGTGTGCGCGATTTTAAGGAGGCGGTACTACAAGTTGCTGCCACGTACACTATGTGGAATCCGTGGGCAGAACCTGTAGCACCGTGGAATCCTTCCTGGCCGCAAGGCACTGCAGAAGCGTTTGTTGTATGGCACGACCGGGCAAAAGATGTTGTGTCCAAACCGTCACTAGAAAAGCGGATAGCATCTCATCTTTGTCCAATCTTTCCCCCGACTACAGTGCACGAGCACTCAACATTGGTTGTGATCGGATGCGCGGCATTTAATCGGCCACATACTGATGTGGTAGGTACTTTAGTCGCAGAAAAAATGCAATTTGTTGTAGAGGAGTTGCGCAGATTAGTGAGTGCTGGAGAATTTACCCATGTGGAGATAATTATTCCTGATGGACGGATTATTTCCAATCACATTGGGCGTATGCACCTGCACCCATTCATATTTCTGCCAGTGTCCAAAACAGAAGAGCTGCTTGGTATGAGGCATACCGAGCTAACTCGTTTGTGGGGGAGGGTGCATGCTCGAAGTGATATTGAAATTGCTGAAGCGTTCGATGAAAGCGCTAAGGCAATGCAGCGTCAACTGATAGAGCCACTCGCAAAACTTGTGTCTGTACCGGTGTATGGAGTGTCATGGTTTTCACTGATTGAGCCTTATCTGCAAGAGGCTACAACACTTGTTGAAAAGCATGCTCAGCTGCTTGAGGCCATATACCTCGAGCGGGTGAGAACGAGACCCTCATACGCAACGCTACACGCTATCGATCCTCAAGCGGGTTTGCGTCGAACGTTTGGAAACGCAGTCCTGTACATAGCTGAAGCGATGCACCTTCGGGACCACCCTGACTGCGTTGTCGCAAACTGCGAGGTGCATGATACCTACTGGAAGGGCCTTGCTCCTATTGTGTTACCACTGTGGGGCAAACGGGTGCCCTACATTGGTATGGTGGGTGAAAAGTTTCGCCAACCATGGGGCTATTAGCTCTGAGGTCTCCGGCCCTGTGCCGGAGATCTTTCTTTTATATTCTTTTAATTTAGTATGACTATATGCAAGAAAATTTGATAGAAGAAGGATATCTGCCTGAAGTGGATGGGCACGAGGTGTATTTTGCTCGCTACGGTAACCCTAATGGTCCAGCGATCCTTTCAATTCATGGCGGCCCAGGCTCAAGTAGCAAAGTTAAACAGGCTATGCAGTTTGACCTATCACGCTATCAAGTAATCCTCTATGATCAACGGGGCTGTGGTAAAAGTGTGCCACAGGGTTCAATCGAAAAAAACACAACGCAGGATTTGGTTGATGATATTGAACGGCTGCGCGCGCAGCTTGCCATTGACGCATGGTTTGTTGCTGGCAACAGCTGGGGTTCGACCTTGGCGCTCGTGTATGCGCAAGCGTATCCAAAGCGAGTGAAGGGTTTATTACTCAGTAGTATTTTTTTGGCGAGTCCGCAGGAAGAGGCCTGGGCGTTCACAGAGGGAGGAGTGTCTCGCGTTTTTCCGGATGTGTGGGAGAGACGCCTTTCGTTTTTACAACAATATGCAGCAACCCCTCAAAACGCACCAAAGGCCTTGCTTGAAAAAATCCAAAGTGATGATACTGAACTGATTAAGCAGGTTGCTGCTGGGGTATTAAATTGGGAATGGAATCTTACCTCAACTGTGCAGGATGTTTCGTATCTCTCGGCTGAAGATATAACTGATACACACGTAGCTGCGGCAAAAATATTTTTGCACTATGAAGCAAAAGATTATTTTTTAGAGCCAAACCAAATTCTTCAAAACTTGCAGAGGATCACTCGAATACCGACCGTCATTGTGCACGGTCGCTTCGATGTATTATGCCCTGCAGAGTCTGCGTGGTTATTAAAGAAAGGCCTGGATACTGTCCAGCTAGAATTTTTACCCTCAAGCGCGCACAGCTTAACTGCTGAGGGTCAAATTGCCAAAAAGCTACTGTTTGCTGGGGTGCTTGAGCGCTGGTGTGCAAAATAAGTAAGGCGTTGTGTATATCCCTATCTCATATTATAAATAGAGGCGTCAATATGACGCGCCAGAGTAGCTCAGTTGGTAGAGCATCTCACTCGTAACGAGAAGGTCGGCGGTTCGATCCCGCCCTCTGGCTCCAAAAGGTACAATACAATTGCTGATTACGGATATGGAAAAAGAAGAGATACAGCAAAAAATTGAGGCCTTGGAGGCGGCGATGATGGCGCCTGATTTTTGGAGCGACAAAGTGGGGGCGCAGGCGGCAATCAAAGAGCTACAGGATCTTAAGGCAGCATTTGAAGGTGGTGATGCCTACGACCGTGGTGGCGCCATACTCTCTATCGTGGCAGGCGCTGGCGGCGATGATGCTGAAGACTTTGCGGCGATGCTGCTATCGATGTATCAAAAATTTATTGAAAAGCGCGGATGGGGATATCGGATGCTCCATGATAATCAAAATGATCACGGCGGCTACCGCAACCTTTCGATAGAAATTGCTGGTAAGGGAGTCTATGGAGTGTTGAAGCGCGAGTATGGTGTGCACCGCTTGGTGCGGCTTTCGCCATTTAATGCGAACCAAAAGCGCCAGACGTCGTTTGTGCTCGTTGAAGTACTGCCGGTTATTGAAAAGGTATCAAACATCGATCTGCCGGAGAGTGACCTCGATATCTCGGTCGCGCGCTCTTCGGGCCCTGGGGGGCAGAATGTGAACAAGCGCGAAACGGCGGTGCGCATCGTACACAAGCCCACTGGTATTTCGGCACATGTCGATGGTGAGCGCACGCAGGGTGCAAATAAAGAGAAGGCGCTCGCGATTATCAAAGCAAAACTCGCACACTTCCTGGAACAGCAGCGTAAAGAAAAAATATCAGACCTTTCAACTGATACAAATAAGATTGAATGGGGGAGCCAAATTCGCTCCTATGTACTCCACCCCTACAAGCTGGTGAAAGACCACCGCACGGGTGTTGAAGTTCACGATGCCGAAGGCGTCCTTGAGGGCAACCTCGAGCCGTTTATTGAGGCTGCATAAGGCTGTTTTGCCAAGAGAGCTCTCGGGAGTACAATGAAGGTGTTGTTATATGATTTACTACGACCGCGTTTCTAAGATCTACCCAGATAACTCGACTGCGCTTGAAAATGTCTCCTTCTCGGTTGAACCAGGAGAATTCATCTCTATTGTTGGTCACTCGGGCGCCGGGAAGACCACACTTATCAAAATGCTTCTTGCTGAAGAAAAACCATCTTCAGGATCGGTCTTTTTTGAGTCTATTAATATCCACGAGGTGCCACTCTCACGCATGAGCCATCTGCGCCGCAAGATCGGCACGGTGTTTCAAGATTTTCGCTTGCTCCCTAATAAGACCGCATATGAAAATATCGCTTTCGCTATGGAGGCAGCAGGGCGGGATGAAGAAGAAATTCGCTCCGACGTGCCTCATGTGCTTGAGCTCGTAGACTTGGCAGATAAAATGAATAATTTCCCCGGCGAGCTCTCTGGCGGCGAGCAACAGCGCGTCGCTATAGCGCGCGCGATCGTGAACCAGCCCGACGTCATTATCGCTGATGAACCCACCGGCAACCTCGACCCAGTTAATACCTTTGAAGTGGTACAAATTCTCAAGAAGATTAACGATTTGGGCACCACTATCATTCTCACGACGCATAATAAAGGGGTCATCGACTCACTCAAAAAGCGCGTCATCACCATGGATCGTGGCCGCGTCATCCGCGACGACCGCGAAGGCAAATATATTTTGTAATAAGTCAGTTGCCCTGAGGGTGGGGAGAGAGGTATACTAGGGGACATTGATGAGTTGGGTAACTATTCGACGTGTTATACGCACAGGGCTCCTAGATTTTTCTAGGAATGGTTTCGTCTCCTTCTCTTCGGTGCTCATCATGGTAGAAACCCTCTTTATTTTGGGTTTTATGCTGTTTGTAGGCATCATCCTCAATACGACGCTGACTCAGCTACGTGACCTGGCAGATATTAATGTGTACTTCACGACTGATGCGCCCGAAGACCAAATCCTTTCGCTGCAAAAATCGCTCGTGGCGCTTCCCGAAGTGCAGTCAGTCGACTATGTCTCTTCTGATGAAGCAGAGCAGCAGTTTCGCGCGCGTCACCAAAATGACCAACTCGCACTACAGGCTCTTGATGAGTTGGGGAGTAATCCACTGGGGGCGGTGCTCAATATAAAAGCAAAAGATATTGCCCAGTATGAGGCTATTGCAACCTTCCTTGACCAGCAGCAGTCGGCCAGCACTATAAGCGGCATCATCGATAAAATAAATTACAACAACGAACAGCACCGCAGTGCTCTGGAAAATCTCAAAAGTATCACCAACTCGGGTGGTCGCTTGGGGCTCATCGTCATCGCAATATTTATTATTACGACGGTAACGACGCTCTTTAACATGATCCGCCTCACGATCTACACCAGTCGTGATGAAATTCACGTTATGCGGCTCATGGGAGCGGGCCAGTTATATATTCGCGCGCCGTTTATGGTTGAAGGAATGCTCCAAGGGCTCATCGCCGGGCTCGTGACCCTACTGCTGTTTTACCCACTCACGTGGTGGCTTGGCGCCTCGACCGCAAACTTCTTTGGTGGTGTCAACATCTTTTCCTACTACCTCAGCCATTTCGTCCTCTTCTTTATCATAATCGTGGGGACCGGCGTGGGGCTTGGTGCGCTCGCTAACTTCTTGGCGACGCGCCGCTATATAAAAGTTTGATATGACGAATCCAAAATATATTTTTGTCGTTGGCGGAGTGATGAGTGGCATCGGCAAAGGGATAGCAACCTCCTCAATCGGGAGGATTTTAAAATCCAAAGGTTTCAAAGTGACCGCAATTAAGATAGACCCGTATATTAACGTTGATGCAGGCACCATGAACCCGACCGAGCATGGTGAGGTGTTCGTGCTCGATGATGGGTACGAAACCGACCAAGATATGGGTAACTACGAGCGCTTTTTGGACGAAACACTCCCATCGATCAACTACATGACTACGGGTCGAGTCTACCAAGAGGTGATCCGCCGCGAGCGCAATTTGGAGTACGGTGGACGCAACGTGCAGGTGGTCCCTGATGTGCCTATGGAAGTACTGCGCCGCATTAGTGAGGCGCAAAAAACCGCTCAAGCCGACATCACCATCATCGAGGTGGGCGGCACCATTGGAGAGTACGAAAATATTTTATTCCTCGAAGCGGCGCGCATGATGAAGCAAAAATATCCTCATGATGTGGCAGTGGTCATGCTCTCGTATGTGCCGATACCGCACAACATCGGCGAAATGAAGACCAAGCCAACGCAGCACGCGAGCCGCGAGCTTAATAGTGTGGGTATCCAAGCTGATGTTATTTTGGCGCGCGCCACGGTGCCGCTTGACCAAAAGCGCAAGGAGAAGATAGCAACCTTCTGCAACGTACTCCCAGAGCGTGTGGTGAGTGCGCCGGATGTGGATTCAATCTATGATGTGCCGCTTAACTACGAGAAGGACGGCATGGGCGACATCTTGTGCGATGTACTGGGGCTCGAGCGTCGACCGACCGACCTTTCAGAGTGGGCTGCGTTTGTTGCTAAAACAAAAAATGGTGGAAAAGAACTCAATGTTGCGGTAGTAGGAAAATATTTTATGTCAGGGGAGTATGTGCTTTCAGATGTGTATATATCGGTCATCGAAGCTCTGAAGCATGCGGCATATGCGGTCGACTGTAAGGTGCGTCTCTCGTACCTCGACTCTGAGGTGTACGAAAAAGATCCTGCGAAGCTAGAAGAGCTGCGCCAGTACGACGGCATTGTGGTGCCTGGTGGTTTTGGTTCACGCGGAGTAGAGGGTATTGTGAGTGCTATCCAATTTGCACGTGAGCAAAAAATTCCCTACCTCGGGCTGTGCTATGGTATGCAGTGGCAAACTATCGAGTATGCGCGACATGTCGCCGGACTCACCGGTGCTAACACTGCCGAGGTTAATAAAGATGCGCCCCATCCTGTCATCGACGTAATGCCCGAGCAAGTAGAGAAGCTTACCAAGGCAGACTATGGCGGCACCATGCGCCTCGGCACCTATCCGTGCGTACTTACAGAGGGAACAGTTGCTCATGAAGCATATGGTGGTCAAAAGGAGGTGGGCGAGCGTCACCGCCACCGGTATGAGGTAAACCCTGAGTATATAGAAAAATTGGAGCAAGCGGGTCTTGTTTTTTCAGGAAAATCTCCCTCAGGAAAGCTAATGGAAATCGCCGAGCTGCCGCGCAGCGTGCACCCGTTTTTTGTTGGAGCGCAGTTCCATCCAGAGCTTACATCGCGCCCCCTACACCCACACCCACTCTTCATGGCGTTTATTAAAGCGGCATCAGTACAGCGCTAATTGCTAGTGTGCGCTCGCTGGCTTTTGCTCGCTAGCAGTAAGCATTTTGGTGTTTGGTAGTCGCAGCGTAAGGAAGAACGCCAGTACCATAAAGATGATGCCAGAGAGCAAGGTTAATCGGCTTGCCTCTACGGTTGCGGCATGCGCTATGGAGGTTATTTCAGCGCCAAGCACACTCGGCATATCGTTTTGTGCGGTGGTAACACTTGAGCCAAATTCGATGTTTGATGTCTGTGTTTGCATAGACTGTGCTATACCGGGTTTTAATGGCTCGGGGATATTGGGGCTTGTGATAACACCAGTCATCAAGTTGGTGGCGAGCGTTGAAAGCAGGATAGATCCCATGATGGCTGAACCAAGTGACGCACCGAGTTGGCGCAAAGTACCATTAACGCCTGAAGCCTCTCCCGCCTGCGTGATGGGGACCGCAGAGAGGGTAATGTTATTTGCCTGTGACATGATAAGCCCCATGCCAATGCCAAAGAGTATGAATCCCGGCGTGAGCGCCCACGCTGAGGTCTGACTCACACCCATACTCAATACCCAAAAGGCGAGTGCATTTATAGCAACGGCTACTTGGATGAGTCGTTTAGGTGTCACAAACTGCACAATGTATGCGCTGAAGATCGATACTACTAATAGGGTGAGTGACATCGGGAGCATCGCTACCCCCGTTTCGAGTGCTGAGAGCCCAAGCACACTTTGGAAAAATACCGGGAGCACAAAACTCATGCCCACCTGCGCAAGTGATAAAAGGCCAATAATAAGAGCGCCACGCACGAAAACATTATTTTGAAAAAGGGCGAGCGACACGAGTGGTACGCGCTGTAGTCGATACTCGCGGTAGTACTGCCATAGCGCGAAGAGTCCTATGAGGCCTAGTCCCAGCAGAATGCTAGGTAATACGACTGAGTAGTGTCCGAGAAAGGCGAAGGAGAGCGACCCGAGTATGAATGTCTCCTTTGCATATATCCAACCGTAGGTTGAGGACTCTATGACTCCAAAAACTATGAGGAGCATGCCAAGCGACGAGAGGAGTATCCCGAGAAAATCGAGCTGTGGTTTGTGTCGAGTGTCGCGCGCCTCATGCACGATAAAAGAGCCCAGTATAACTATTGCTGCGACAAAGAGATTAATTCGAAACGCCCAGCGCCAAGAGTAGTAGGTGGTAAGAAATCCGCCAAATACTGGCCCGAGCGCAGCACCCGCAGAAGCGACACCACCCCAAATACCAAAGCCAATTTGTCGGTCGCGACCCTGATAGTTAGAGACAAGGAGAGAGGCGGTAGCCGGCATCATGAGCGCTGCGCCAATACCTTCGATGATCGCTTCGCCTAAAATCATTACGCCCACGCTCGTACTGATCGAGGTGATGAATGAGCCTGCTGCAAAAATAAGCGCCCCGATAACGAACATGCGCTTGCGACCGAACAGATCGCCGAGTCGGCCGCCAGTGATGGTAAACGCAGCAAGTACGAGGGAGTATGCGGTGATGACCCATTGAATACTTTTTATATCAGTATTAAGGTCGTTGATAATGGTGCGCAATGAAACGTTGAGGATGGTGGTATCAAGAATGATGATAAGGAGCGCAAAAGACAACACGAAAAGCGGCGCCCACTTACGTACCCCTGATGATTGCATAGAGGCAGTATAGCAAATTGCTATGCGAATGTGTCGCGCGATGCTCCGTCTTTTGTGTTGGTCTCTTCGACTTCCTCTAACCCGTAGCGCTGTTTATATGCTGCAAACCCAAGAGCGCTCAAAAGTGCAACACCGGTCACACCAAGCGACAGTAGTATAAGCGGATCATCAAAAATACCTTTTCGTTTTTGAGCGACAATAGGACGTCGTTTGAGTACTTTGCGTTTTTGGGTAGTGGTGGCAGCAGCAGAAATGCCCGGCTTGGCAGCAACAACAACTTCAACCTCTTCGTCTTCGGTGTAATACTCGTACTCGGGCTCTGCATAACTACCCACATACGCAGGGTCTCCGGGTAGTGGTGTGGTACCGAGCGCAAGTGAATTCTCAAGTGGAGTATTTTGGTTGATACCAACCTGGGCTGGTACAAGACCGGGGAAAAGCTCGCTTAAGTGGAGTGCAATACTCAGTGAGGTGAGGGATGTAGAGGTGCCTAATTGCCCAGGTAGATAAAAGAGAACGGTGTTGTAGAGTTGATTCGCAAGTTCGGTGGGGGTTTGGTTTTGTTGTTGGGTAGGATTTTGCTGTGTGTTTGGTGAAGGATTTTGTGTTTGTGGATTAGTGGGTGGTGGTTGGATGGTAGTAGTCTCTGGGTTTGTCGTGGGCGGGGTGGTGGTTGGTGTTGTTGTAACTGGAGGTGTAGTTGAAGGAGTAGTGGGTGGTGTGTACGGCGTATAAAAAGAGCTAGAGAATGGGATAAACCACAAATAGCCATCACTAGGGTTTTGCCGGAAGAGCGCTTCACTGGTGTCAGGATTTTCAAACGAGCAGTACTGTCCGCTGTGGCAGTAAATATCTTGGTCGAGTTGTGCATGCACGACAACCACTCCGAGAGAAAAGAGCATGCTACATATGCAAAGCACCAGTATGTGTAGTGTGAAATATTTCACCGTGCGTACAGCAATTGTAGCATCCAAATGTTCATCTCTAGTTCAAGCACTTCTCCCTACAATGTTGAAACAGGTCGAACATTACACGCAGGGCAGCTAATATCCAACACTATGGCACAAAACGAAAAGAACGATAAAAACAAGGGCGACATGAGCGTAAGTGAAGCCGGCCAAAAGGGCGGACAGCGAACTGCTGAAACACACGGTTCGGAATTCTACTCAGAGATTGGCCATAAGGGCGGTCAAAAGGGCGGGGAGCGTGTGCGCGATCTTGTAGAGAAGGGGAAAGAAACAGAAGAGGAAGAGTAACCCCGCGGGGAGACATTACTGAACAATTAACTAATCAACTACTATGGCAGAAAATGAAAAGGACAACAAAGGTGATATGAGCGTTCGTGAGGCTGGTAAGAAGGGTGGCGACGCTACTGCTTCTACTCACGGTTCAGAATTTTATTCTGAAATTGGTCACAAGGGCGGTCAGCGCGTTCGTGAGCTTATTGACGAGGGCAAGAAAAACGAAGAGGAGTAATCAACCTACTGCATAAGAACCACCCAGCATGATGGGTGGTTCTTTGCCTAGTTGAGCACCCAAATAAAATAGTTGAGCACGCTGGCAAAGCTGACCCATGCGATGTAAGGCACCAATAGCCACGCGGCAAGTTTAGAGTGTCGTGAGAAGGCGTAGATTGTCCATACGATAGCAAGCCAAAGAAGAATAATTTCGATAAAGGCTGCGCCAGGATTTTGAAGACCGAAAAAGATGAGTGACCACAGCACATTGAGTGCTAGCTGGATGCCAAATATTTGTAAAGCACTTCTAGAGCGCACACCAGTACGCCACACGAAATACGCGGCGATACCCATGAGCAAAAAGAGCGTTGTCCACACTGGCCCAAATACCCAATTCGGGGGCGCAATGGGTGGCTTCGTGAGCGTGGCATACCAGGTCGGGATGTTGGAGGTAGTAAAGAATGAGCCTACAATGCCCGCTCCTTCGGCAAGGAGGATAAAACCCATGAGTACAAACCAATTTTGTGCTCGCTGTTTCATATATATAGTATAAGCTACTTTCCACGTCGGCGAATGATGAACGCTGTCATGAGGGTGTTAGCGATAATCATGGATATTGAGTGGATTGTGGTTGCGACGTTGTATGTCTGCAACGAGAAAAGAGCGAGTGTGTGTCTCAGTATGTTACTACCATAGAGTATAGGATTTTCAGTTTTTGGTTTAATCCACGTTTTGCGCAGGGTTGGTAGAAATGCGATGAAATCTATGGCTACCACAATAATGATTGAAAGTGTTGGGTCACGGGTGAGCCACCAAGGGATAAGCCCTAGTAGCGCAATAATGAGAAACAACGTATCAGTATAGGTCGTCTCTTTAAAACCATAACGCAAGGAAAATAAAAAGATGATGATAGTGAAAATCTCAGATGCTGCAGTCGGGATAACACCAACCCCCGCACCTTTGATGAGTTGTCCAAAAAAGACAACACCCGAAACAACACTCCATACAAACCATGAGTAGGCATGTGGGCGCACGCGGCCGCGCACTACATCTCTCAGATAGGGCACATGGCCCGCTATAGCCAGTGCAGCCGCAATAATGGCAAATGTTTCCTTCACAATAATTACCTATTCGATTCTCCTTCGAAGTTGGGTAGGACTATACCCCACTGCATAGTTTGCGGGTCGAGTTTGAGGTAGACACTTTTGCCAATGGAGGGCGGGGTAGTCATAGGCTCATGTGCGCCGCGCTCGGCATAATTAAAGACAACGACCCCTTTTTGTTTCGGGTTGGGGCTGAGTGTTGTTGCTTGCGGCGCTATACGGTCGCCCAAGAGGTAGCCGTCGGAGCCCATCCACCCATCTTTCGTGTTGAGTGCGGCGACCGCATAGTAAAAGGTACCTGAACCACCACTACTTTGCACAAGAATAAATGCTACATCTTCGCGCCCATCGCCAGTAAGATCGGTTTTTAATTCATTACCAAAAATTTTTGTAACGATTTTCGACGCTGAGCCTGGTGCCGCCTCCACTTCAGCCTGGCCATTTTTAAGTTCGACATGTATACCGTTGAGCATATATGCCGCATTTTCTGGACTACTCGCCGGAGCCATCTCCATACGGTGGTTTTCAGAATCCACGCGCTCTGTAGGTTTTTGGATCGAAAAATAAATCCCAATACCTAGCAGCACTACAACTAATACACTGCCGGCAGCGATAAAAATCTTTTGCATATATCAGTAGTATACGGCACGAGGCAAAGCTTTTAGTGGAGCAGCTTTTGAAGTGTGGGTGTAATACGACTAGCCATAATGGCATATCCCGCATCATTAGGGTGGATGCTGTCAGACATATACTGCTCTTTGCCATAAAAGCCACTCAGCACGTCTTGCACATACGCGGTTTGATATTTTTTCTGCAGTTCGCGATACTGTGCATCAAAATTGCCAACCACAGGTGAAAGACGGATGCCGACAAGCAACACTATGACGCCGCGCGATTGGATGTGCTCAATGATTTGTCCTAAATTTTCAAATGCCTGTAACATCGATTTTCGAGCAAGATAGTCATTGCCTCCTAAGATGAGTATCACCACCTTTGGCTTATATGCATCAATCTCGCTCACGCGTGCGAGCCCATCAGCGGTGGTGTCTCCGGAGTGGCCTAGATTCACAATGGGTACGCCGATATTTTTTGAGAGCGTGGAGACAAGGTCGTTTCCTAAAGTGGCACCCACTCCTTCAACCAAGCTATCGCCAAAGGCGATAATGTCGGTGCCGCTTGGAGGGTAGTTTTTAATCTGCGGTTGGTGAAAATGCATATACAAGCTGTACGCCCCAATGATCAGTAACGCGCCAATGAGGGGGTAGAGTACGTATTTCTGCATGAAATCAGTATAGCTTAGATAGAAAAACGAAATATTACTTTTTCGCTTTTTTCACCACCACTTTTGCTTTCGATTCCTTCACTCGAAAGCGGACGATTTTTTTGATAAGCGGGAGTGGGAGTTTTTGGTCGAGCGGGAATTGGACGGTACCTTTGGAGATTTTGTACTTCGAAAGTTCTTTGGTAAACGCTGCTACGCCCGAGGAGGTGGGGAAGAAGCTCACGTGAGTTTTAAACGCGCCAAAATGGACCAAGTTTCCGTGCAGTTTAAAAGTGGGGATCCCATAGCTAATCGCCTCGGTCGCCTCAGGCGCAACCTCTTGAATCGTCTCGCGCATTTGCCACAGTAATGGCTGTGCTTCCTTCGGCGCCGCCTTAATGTATGAATCAATATCTTTGTAGGTTTTCATATGTTCAGTATACCGCTCAAGACATATATTGAACTATCGTGGTAAACGAAAAGGCCGCCCGGTGAAGAGCGGCACTTTGCCCAGTGATTATAGTACTTATGGCTTCAATGGGTTAATATCCAAGGTTCTTACTACGTATCCCAAAAGAGGATCATTCAGACCTACTGTATTAAGGAGTGTCGGAAGCGCATGGCAGACCATATCGAGAAGAACTCGCGAGTCGATTTCTTGCCAATCATTGCTGGCGTATTGGTCGAGGAATATAACTCGATGCACCTCAAGAACCTTTCGTATAAAAGGTTCTTGTTTTTTGTAGACTTGCAATTTGCAGTACATAAAGCTGAGCACAAAATACAGGGTCACCGTGGGGAAGTTGGTGTTCACTGAGAACCTCCTTGGTTGTTTCTGAAGTTAAGGTAACAGGTAATTTTAGAAATTCAATAGCATGGGGAGTTGGAATGGGTTTGTAAAACGAAGTGGCCGCCCAGTGGGGGCGGCCCGAAAAACAATCTACTATTTAATGAAGTTTCATCTCTACAAACATAGCAAACATGAGACCCTTATCGGTCTGCATAACAGTTAAACGTACCTCATCTATTGTTCGGCCGAAAGGCAACATGGAGTTCGCTTCCTGAAAAACTCTCCCAACTGTTGCTTGGTCGGGTATCACCCGATCTAAAAGGATTTTGTCCTCCTCAGTGAGATTCCCGCCTCCTCGAGCTAAATCTCTTTTACCCCAAAGCATCAAAGCTTCTTTAAGGGGAAAGGGGTTTACGTTTTGGTTTGGTGGTCGGGTAAGACGGTCAAGTTCGACAATGTAAGCGCTAAGCAAGGAGTGCGAGGCACCCATCTCTTCTCTCCCGGTTTTCAGTTTCCAAAATAGAGGATACAACACTTTACAAAAAAGTCACTGGCTGGCCCTCTGGTACGCTTGCCTGTCCGTAGCATTTGCGAAGGAGGGAAGCTGGAACAGTTATAAAAAGAAAAAGCCGCCCAATGACCGGGGCGGCGCGGCACTAAACTCAAACCCATCGAGGTTGGATGGTTACTTCACCAAGACCTTCTCCCAGGTTTCTGTACGACAGGCATGAAAAAGCGTTGGCTCGGAGACCACGGAGCAAAACCGCAGTTGTTAAGCGCCCACGTATCGCATGGTCCTCCATGTCATGCATGCGCAAATATCTTACCGTCACGGTATTCCCTACGGGGGCCCCTTCATCCACAACTGCTCCAAAAGGTAAGGGTGTGTTGCGTTTCCAGTACCACAAAAATTTGAAAAGAAGGAGGGCTCGTCCCAAAACCCCTTGTTTGTAGGTCTTCACATATTGTTCTATCTGGTTAGAAAATTCTGCGTACTCGTTCACCCTCGCCTCCTTGCTGTGTGTTTAGCGAATCCAAAAACAAATTACAACACTTTTATAAAAAAGTCACTGGCTGGCCCCCTGGCCGCAGGTCCTGAGGTTCCTGAAGGATACGCTTGTCCGCCTGTAGCCTTGGCGAAGGAGGGAAGTTGGAGTCGTTTCAGATTTTTCCACTCAAAATAAACCCCAGACAAATAAGCCCAAAAACAAATGCCCAAACTACCGCTCCTGAAGCTAAATCCTTACTTCTACCTATCGCTTCATCATGCTCAGGATGGAGTTTGGTGAGCGCCACTTCGATAGCTGTATTTTGAATTTCAGTAACGACAATAAAAAACCAACAAAATAGTAATAGCAGCAATTCTTTAGCTGAAAGTGGGCCAAACAAGAAATATACAGTCGGTATACCGATAATTCCAAAAACAATTATTTCAAACCGAACAGCAAAATCATGAACAAAAGCATACCTTAAGCCTCGAAGTGGATTTGAAAGTCTATTGATCCAATACCTCATGCCTTGATATACCTTACTTCGTTTGAAAGTAACGTGCCTTCTTTGAAACTTTGCGCGAGTCCTTGGGGCATAAGTCGTACTTCAGTCTCAGGAGTGACCCACTCTACAGCCGCAAGTTCGTGCGCGTGCGTTCGCGTCAGTGCGGACACATCTTCATACGCATCAGTATTCGTCACTTCAAAGAAAAATTCTATCGGCTGTGTAGTTCCTCCATCGATGAAAGTATTAATAAAGAGTAGCCTACCGATAACAGGTTCAACGCCAAGCTCTTCGACCACTTCTCTGCGTAAACATTCTTTTACATCTTCACCCCACTCCAAATGCCCACCGGGCAACGCAGCAAAGCTCGGGTCGTGTGCATGCTTCACAACAAGCAACCTACCTTCTTTAAAAATAATTGCCCTGCAGCGTATCACAAATTTCTTACCCTCCATGTTTTTAGTGTACCAGGTTCCAAAGTAAGCTAACACTCCTAAAATCTCATTGATTTATGTGCTCAAAAAAAGTTGCTGACCCTCTGGTACGAAGTTGGAACTGTTTTAGGAAAAGAAAACCGCCCGGTAAGGGGCGGCCTGAAGTCGAACCAATGATGTGCAGATCATGCTCGATGTTCACTTTGGGGTCGGTTCATCTGCTTAAAGTCTTCAATGGACGCAACACCTTGTGTCCACAAGATTCCCTGCAAAAAGCCGATCCAGCGATTCGCTTTTTCCATTTGGCCATCGTCGATGTATTTAGGAATTTCATCCAGCGTATACAAAGCGTGACGGAAAAGATCTGCGGGATGGATATGTTGGGGTTGACTCATCCCCCAACAGTGTGGGTAGATTTCATCATGGTTACGAAAGGTCCTGAACTGACCTTCTGGTTGTATCATCTCCCGTATCCGAGCAACAGCTGAGAGCATCTGTCCTGGGCTCATTGAAGCCTCCTTTGAAATGGGTCTGAAAAGAAACTTATCACAAATACAATAAAAATTCTAATTACTGAATAGGCTGGCCCTCTGGTACGAAGTTGGAACTATTGTTATATAAGACTAGTGTTGTTTAAATGCAATAGTAAACCGATGTGTACAGTATGCGAAACCGTCCTTATAACAGAGGTGCCCAAGGTTTACTACGCTGATGCGCGCACCCATAAGGTTAAGAGCCTTTCTCACGATATACATTCCTATACCGCTGCCCGCTTTGTTTTTTGCATGACGTCCCTTATAGCGTTCTTCAAATATGTGTTCGTATTCATTCTCTTCAATACATACGCTTACCATTTCAATAGTAAGAATTTGCATAGGTTCGTTAAGAGCCGCCTCTATGTTAATTTCCGTACCTTCAAGCACATATTTACTTGCGTTATCGAGTAGTTGCCAGATTGCTGCATTGAACAGACTGTGAGCTATAAAAACTTTTTCTTTTTCGATTGCAGAAGAGGGAATATTTTGATGAACAGTGACTCTTTTTTTTCTTAACTCTTCAATAAAAGGACTTGAGAGACGGAACATTACTCTTCGAAGGTCTGCTGGGATCGGTTTTATGGGAGCTGATGTTTCTGCAAATTCGGAGATAATTCTTAACGCTTCAAGCTGAGCGTCGAGATCGGTAGCTCTGTGAGACATTTGCGCTATGTCATGTGCGGCCCGCTCTGGATTCTCCAACATATTCTTTTTGACCTCTTCTACTAGCTCGACATACGGGCGAGCTCGTGCTTTATCGGGTACTAAACGACTCAAATTACCTTTAAAGCGAGTCTGAAGTTTCCCAAGATTATGTGCAAATCGGGTGATTATTGCATCAGAATGTTGTCTTTCGCTTTGAATGATTTTTTGGAATTTAGGAACTAGCGAGATGTAAATGGCACATGCACGGCTTATCGCCCTATTACCCTGGAAAAGGTCATTGGTAGTTTTTATAATTAACCGCGCCGAACCTTGCTCTGTCTCGCGGTACGCGTTGCGGTAACCATCATAAGTAAAATTTTCCGTAGGTTTGTCTCGAAATACGCTAGGAAAGGCAGCGACATTTCCTACCGTGGCTATTTTCTTTCCCTTATTGTCCCAAAGTTCAAAGAAGACAATCCCATCATCCATAGATACTGTGCGCCGCGGCTTCTATGCGATCTAAATATTCAAAGGGGTCGGCGCTCTTTTGTATCCACTCGTTGGCTATTCCCATAACTTCATACCCTGGAACGAAGCCGGCTGAACCTGAATAGAAGATAATATGTTTTTTTGGATAATTCTTGCGGAGATGCGCCATGAGACCAATTCCTTCCTTTGTGGGAGTGAGTTTTACACCAACTCCCTTGAAATCCATGAATATAATATCTGCGTTTTTGATCTCTTCGTTATGAATGTTGGTAATATCATTTATTTGGCGCACATTCCATCCTGCATCTCGTATCGCGACGGTAAGATGGTCAAAGGATTCATCGTCTACAAAAAGGATTTGGGTTTTCTTTTTAATCTCTTCAATCGTTAACGCTTTCTTTTTGAAAAACTTACGGCAAGCCAAACCCACTGTCTTATTCCAAGTAAATTTTATGGCAGCTGAGAAAAATGCTTCTAACATAGAGTAAAGCCTTAAAAATTAGATGGCTTGACACTACCACTCTTGATCCTTGTTTGGCAAGGGGTTGTAAGTGTAAAAAGCTAGTTGCTTCGAGTTTTTACCACGTCACAGATGGCAGATGTAATTGCATCTAGGTGTACATCTATAAGCTGATTGGTCAGCTCTAACGTATCAAAATCATCGCCATCTGAAAAATGAGTGCGTTTTAAGTCACGCAGTATCGTTTCAGGGTCGATATAGTGCATGAGCCCGTTCACTTCGATGTATAGTCTCGCAGAAGGAATGCAGATATCGACATGTTTATGTCCGTCCCAATGCTCCAATTTCAGTTCGATACCTTTTTCTTCTAAAGCAGCGGGTTTAAAACCTCGTCAATTCTTTTGAGATCTTCGGGGTGGACTTCGATGAGCGGCAAACCATGTTCCTTATAAAATGCGAGCTTTTCTTCTTTTCGCTTTATATATTTTTTATCTAACAGACCCCAAAACTCTATGTAGTGGTTAGTCGAAGGAATATAAAAATCACAATACATAGTTTCAGGCGTCCCATTATGATCAGCCAACTGCTTTTCATAGACATGCAAAATCCTATGAGTAAACAACCAATCGTCGATAATAAGTTCTCCATGACTGCGCACCCGATGACCATCGAGAGTAGTAAATGGGATGGTCGCTTCAAAGTTCGGTAGGCGCTTCTTACTTTTAAACAGTGCTTTTAGATTTTCTAGCTGTTCGTTAGTGAGTTTTGCCGGAGGATGGCCTCTTTTGGAAAGCGGGAGTACACCTATTAAATCTGCGCGAGAGAGTGGTTTGGGTGATTCGATTCGACTTACGCGCACTTGCCAAGGGAAACCTCTCTTCCATGCGTCTGGTTCAATATTTTCCTCTGCTTGAGAAGTTGCTTCAAATGCACCATGTAGTATTCCCTCTTGATAATTAAAAAGAAAGAGACTATCTCCCGGATCCACTTGAGGAACCTTCTTTTTATAGGTCTTTTTTCCGCCGAACAGCAATCGATCGAAGCATTCTTGTTGTGTCGCGTTAGAACAAAAGAATATATAAGCGTTTAACATACTGTTGAGGTCTAGATGAAGTTAAAAAAGATTATGTGTCCAATGTACCACGCTGAATCAGGCCAAGTTTCTTTTCTCGCCGCCAGCCTTTGATCTCGGCTTCGCGTTGGCGGGACTCTTTGAGGGTGGGGAAGGACTCAACGTATTTTAAAACGACTGGCCGGCGGATTTTGGTATAGTGCGCGCCCCATTTGGACTCGTTATGCTCTTCCAAGCGTCTCTCAATATTATTGGTAGAGCCTACATAGAGCGATTTATCCGCGCACTCGAGGATGTAGGTGAAATAGCTCACAAGGCTAGTGTACACCAAGACCACACCTCGTCGCCCTTCGCTTTGCTCAGGGCTCGCTCGGCGCCTTCGTCCCACGTCAAATGTCCTCAGGCCGAAGGCCCTGAGGAATGCAGTGACGAAGGGCTGGGAGACTAGGTGTACTACGCTAAAGCTTCGTAACACCACTTTTGGGCTCAGGCTTATCCTTCTTCAAAACTCCAGAATTGGCCAAACGTTTATAGGCGAATGCTTTCCCGGAGCCTGTTTTTAGATACCGCTCAAAATCTTCGGCGAGCCGGCGGTTTTCGAATGCTCCATACCAAACTAGCCTCCATGGCAAGTATGGAGCTGTAGCTTTGGATTTTCCACTATTGTGCTCTGTCAAACGCTTTCGTAAATCGGTAGTTGAACCGAAATAGTAGTTCGAAGATTTTGAGCTCCAAAGTATGTACGCGTAATGCATGGTGATGGCTAGGCCATTCCGGAGCCTTGGCGAAGGATGGCTGGGAGACTAGGATTCGAACCTAGATAAACAGATTCAGAGTCTGTTGTCCTACCATTAGACGATCTCCCAATAATTTAATGATTTCTAAAAACTTCTGTCTTTAGAAATCTTCTTCCTGCGGCAGATTTTAGATATTTCTCTCGGCCTCGGGCGTCTTTCAATGTATCATATTGCTCGCTATAGACAATCTGCCAGGGAGCGTGCCTTTTTGTGTAAAAATGTTTACCTTCATTATGCTCCCCCAACCTTCTTACTAGATTATTGGTAAAGCCCACATAACTTTTTGATGCACTAAGACTTCGCAGTACGTAAACAAAATACATGACTGTTGTCCTACCCGCCTCGACTCGCCGGACGAGTCTTCGGCGAGGCGGGCCATTAGACGATCTCCCAATATGTTGTTTGATCATACCCTAATTACTAAGGACGATCTCCCAATTTGCCCTACCACTATACCGTTTTTTGTGGTTATTTCAATAATTTTTGGTTACTTAACAGATACACAAATTTGTTGTACGGTAAGCTTTGGAACACTTACACAGGAGGCAAAAATGCAACAAGATCCGCTCGCAGTACACCTTATGGGAGAGCTCGCAACAGATCTGGCTAAGGCCGAATCTCGAGTTCGAACTCTGAAAAAGTTACTCGAAGCTTTACCAGATAATGTAAATACACAGTTTCGCTACAAAGTCATCCTGACTAACCTTTGGGGCGACGAGGGAGAGCAAGATGTGGTGCATGAAGAGCAGGGGTTGCTGGAGCGTGCGATGGCTAATGCCTGCGCGGAGTTTAAGAAAATAAACAATAGGCGCGATGTGCAAGCTTCTTGCCAAGTTTTTGTTGCGCTACCTACTTTTCCTGAGGATTGGCTGGTAGTCCCCAAACAGTTTTGGCAGCAATACACGGCCTGATCATAACGAGCAGAAAACGAACTTTTGTTAGGTAACAAGGAGGAAAGTGATGAATTGTGCACGGATAAGTAGAGTGTCTATGCGTTCAACTAAGGAGAGCGTTTGGACATGGTCTATTTCGAAGGCTATCGCGCTTGTGCTTGGAGCACTAGCCTGTTTTGTACTACTATTTAAATACAACGATTTGTTCAAACTTTGGTGATGTTCACTAGAAGGCCGCCCCTTATCGGGCGGCCTTGTCATATATAGTAAGAGTGTATGTACTTCGTCTATATACTCGAGTGCGGCGATGGTTCGCTCTACACCAGCATCACCACTGACCTCAAGAGGCGCTTGGGCGAGCACCAGGCGGGGAAGGGTGGCCACTTCACTCGCTCAAGAAAGGTCCTCAGTATGGTCTTTACTGAAGAGCATCCAAACCGATCTTCGGCGCTGAAGCGCGAGGCTGAAATAAAACGCTGGCCTAGAGCTAAGAAATTTAGTTTAATTAATTCTCTACGTACAAAAAGTGTATAGTATATCTATGACTACACTAAGCCCATGGATCAACTTTAATGGTAATGCACAAGAGGCGTTTAATTTTTATAAATCGGTCTTTGGCGGCGAGTTCACGAATATAGTTCACTTTAAGGATGTGGCGAACGCTGAGTTTCCGGTTGCGCAAAAGGATGCTGATAAGATCATGCAAATTGTCCTGCCTATTAGCGGCAATAATGTGCTTATTGGTAATGACGTGCCCGAGTTTATGGGCAAGGTGAACGAAAACGAAAATAGAAGCAAAATTCATGTGGCACTAGACTCCAAAGAGGAGGCCGAAAGGGTATTCAACGGGCTCTCAGTAGATGGGCAGGTAGAGGTGGGGATGAGCGACAGCCCCTGGGGCACCTACTTTGGCATGTTTCGAGATAAGTTTGGCATCGAGTGGGTGATTGAGTGTAGGTAATATTATGGAGCGATACACAGTAGTAACTTTTGGTATAAACAAAAAGTACTATTGAGTAAAGGCGTAAAATTATATGCAAAAGACCTCAATACTCATTTTGATCATAACTTCGCTCGTGTGCTCGAGAGGATTCTTCTTCTTTATTAACGATCCTGAAGGACCCAACCTACTCATTGTCACAGTCTTGGCACTAATACTATTTTTTGTATCTTGGGCAACGTATACGCTGAGCTCATTTTCGACATCTACCAAAAAACTTTCGCTAGCTCTTCTCGCACAAATAGTACTTGCTGCTGGGTTATTTGTTGTTTTGAGGTAAGCTTTTTGACTTCATACTAGGCAAGTATTTGTTTGCTACAATTGGCGTATGAGAAAAATCATCGTCCAAGAATTTATTACGCTCGATGGGGTGATGCAGGCGCCGGGTGGTCCCGAAGAAGATACCTCCGGCGGCTTCAGATTTGGTGGTTGGACAGCACCTTATTTTCAAGAAGCAGATGCGCAAGCGGGTGAGTTGATGCAAAAATGGTTGCAGCCCACTGACCTCCTTTTGGGGCGAAAAACATTTGATATCTTCGCTGCCTATTGGCCCACGCACGCAGAGATGTGGCCGGGGATTATGGAGGTGACCAAATATTGTGTGAGCGCTACTCTTGAGAAAACTGATTGGGTGAACTCGGTGTTTTTAAAAAATGTTGAAGATATCAAAAAACTGAAAATGGAGAGTGTCCCTTCTGATGCTGCAAAGAGCCCAGACATCCAAGTGATCGGTAGTGGCGACCTAGCGCAAACACTCTTTAAACATGACTTGGTTGATGAACTCCGGCTCATGACGTATCCGATCACACTCGGGCAGGGCAAGCGCCTTTTTGGCGAAGGGACCATCCCTGCAGCGTTCACGCTTAAGGAGAGCATGGTTACTTCAAACGGCGTGATTTTTGCCTGCTATGAGCGCGCCGGCGAAGTACAGACAGGCACGGTGGGCTAAATAGTAATTAATAACACTTACTACATATGAAAATCTTTATTACGAGCGTTTTTGTTGATGACCAAGAAAAAGCATTGAAGTTTTATACGGAGGTGCTTGGGTTTGTGAAAAAGGAGGATGTCTCTGCTGGCGCCTATCGCTGGCTTACTGTCGTCTCGGCTGATGAAGAAGAGGGTACGCAACTATTATTGGAGCCCAATGCTAACCCAGCAGCAAGCGCATATCAAAAAGCGATTTTTGAGCAGGGTATACCCGCGACAATGTTTAGCGTCGCTGATGTGCAAGCTGAGTATGAGCGACTCACGGCTAAAGGCGCGCACTTTAGTAAAGAGCCAACCAACATGGGCCCGGCGACCATCGCCATTCTTGAGGACACCTGCGGCAATCTCATCCAACTCGCCCAATTTAATCGGTAATGTAAACATATCGATAGTAGTGCTACAGTAGAGCATATGCGAAAAAAGATACTTTATGCGCTGGGGGCTGGGGTGATTGTGGTCGGGGCTCTTGCGGTGCTTGCACTTTCTTTCAGGGGGCCGGGTGAGACCGTGCCACCACTCGACGCAACACCACAGCAAAAGACTCTTTCAGGTACGCTGGAGTGTTTGCCTCATCTCAACACCAAAGGTCCCCAGACGACTGAATGCGCTTTTGGTATCAAAACCGATGAAGGCGAGCATTACGCGATTAATTTTGGTCAGTCAGCCGATGCTATACAGCAGTTTCAAAGTGGTGCGCATATTCGCGCTGAGGGTTTTGTTGTCATTAAAGAGGCGCTCAGTAGTGATCATTGGCAGCAGTACAACATGAAGGGCATATTTACCGTCACCAAAATGCTCGAATCATCGAGTGCTTCCGGAAAAATAAATATCAACGTTGTATGCGAAGGTGCTCTCGCCTACATGACCTTCCCGGATAGCGCCGCGGCAGACGCATTTGTGTCGGCATGTAAGGAGGGGAAACATCCTGAAGTGATTGAGCGCTACAAGGCAGGGCTCGGGCATGATGGGGCGGCTATCTAGCGCAGACACGCTTGCTTTTGGCCTAATAAAACACTATAGTAATGACTCACAGTCAATAGATGCAACGAGGAGAGGTGGTCATGCGGTTCGAAGGGGTGTCGTTTGATTTCGGCATCAAAAAACCCATTCTTAATGCGGTGGATTTTTCAGTGCGTCGCGGGATGAAGATTACCTTCATGGGCCAAAATGGTGCAGGCAAAAGTACTATTTTCGGTTTGATGCTGGGCGAGCACGAGCCGACTGAGGGCGCTATCCATATCACGCATGGCCTCACGGTCGCGATTGGCCGGCAGGTGATCCCGCGTGAAGACCTCGAGCTCTCGGTGCGAGATTTTTTTCAAAAGGTATTTCCCAAGAAGGTGTATGATATCGACCCGCGCATAGATAAGGTGCTCGAGGTGGTAAATTTACCTGCCGAGCATGACAAGCGTGTGGGTGCTTTCTCCGGCGGACAGCAGGCGCGTCTCCTACTCGCGCAAGCGCTCATCCAAGACCCCGACATATTACTGCTTGATGAGCCGACCAATAATTTAGACGCAGAAGGTATCGCGCACCTTACGAAATTTCTTGTTGAATATAAAAAGACTTGCATCGTCATTTCGCATGATGCAGATTTCCTTAATTCGTTTACGCAGGGCGTTTTATATTTAGACGTGCACACGCACAAGGTCGAACAGTATGTCGGCAATTATTTTGATGTAGTAAAGGAAATTAGCGCGCGTATTGAAAAAGAAAATCGTAAAAACGCACTCCTTGCCAAAGAAATTCAAGAAAATAAAGACAAGGCAAACTTTTTTGCCAACAAAGGCGGACAAATGCGCATGGTCGCTAAGCGTATGCGCGAAAAAGCTGAAGAGCTCGAGGAGGAGAAGGTCGATGTGCGCCGCGAAGACCGGACTATCCGCTCGTTTCGTATCCCTTTTCAAGAAGGGCTCATAGGTGAGATTCTCTCGATTGAGTCGCTTACCGTGATGCAAAAGCACAAGCCAGTCGAGCGAAAGTTTAAAGTCTCGCTGCGAAAAAATATGCACCTCCTGTTGAAAGGGCCAAATGGCATCGGCAAGAGCACGCTCTTGCGCTCTATCGCAGACGGCACCGCCAAAGGCGCTATGGTAGCGAAGGATGTGCGCATCGGGTACTATCGCCAAGATTTTTCAAACCTTGATTTTACTAAGACGGTATATGAGGAGCTCGCGAGTGCCGCAGGGCGACATCTTGAAGAAGATGTGCGGAAGGTTGCGGCGGGGCTTCTGGTGGGTGGTGAAGTGTTCCACTCAAAAATCGGCACGCTCTCAGAGGGTCAAAAGGGACTCGTGGCGTTTGCACGCCTCATCCTCCTTAAACCCGGACTCCTCATACTCGACGAACCGACCAATCACATTAACTTTCGCCACCTGCCAGTCATTGCTGAGGCACTCTCAGCCTATGAGGGCACGATGATCGTGGTAAGTCACGTGCCAGATTTTGTCGAAAAAATTCGCATCGACGAGGTGCTCGATCTCACGAAGTAGTATGTACGACGTCATCGTGATCGGCGGCGGCGCTTCGGGCATGATGGCGGCTGGCCGCGCCGCACAAAGTGGCGCGCGCGTACTCCTGTTGGAAAAAAATCGCACGCTCGGCAAGAAACTCGCCATTTCGGGTGGTGGCCGCTGCAATATTACTAACGCGCAGCATGATGTGCGCACCTTTTTAAAAGCATATGGGAGCGCCGAGCAGTTTTTATACGCACCGTTTGCACAGTTTGGTGTCACGGATACATTCTCATTTTTTGAAAAACTCGGATTACCGCTAGTAGTGCAAGCACGCTCGCGTGCATTCCCTCATACAGAAAAGGCCGCAGATGTATGTGCTGCGCTCGCAGCATATATGAAAAAGGGTAAGGTTGAAGTGCGCACAGGAGCCTCAGTGCAAAAGGTAGAAGTAGATGTGCAAGGCAACATTGGCGGAGTGGTGGTGGGCAATGAGATGTTACGAGCTACCACGTATATATTCGCTACGGGGAGCCTCTCACATCCAGAAACCGGTTCAACCGGCGATGGGTTTTCGTGGTTGCGCGCGCTCGGGCACACTGTTGTCGAGCCCACGCCAGCAATAGTGCCGCTCGCAGTGGAGGAAGAGTGGAGCAAGTTGCTCTCGGGCACGTCACTAGAAAACATGAAAATCGCGTTTTATGTAGACGGTACGCGCCGATTCGCAAAAAAAGGAAGACTACTATTCACTCATTTCGGCATATCCGGCCCACTTGTACTTAATAGCGCCGCTGTAGTACGCGAGCTCTTATACGAAGGTGTGGTTACTGCTGGTATTGATATATTTCCAGATATAGAATTTCCTGCAGTTGATAAAAAAATTCTCGCTGCGTTTGAACAATATAAAAACAAGGCGCTCAAAAATGTAGTAAAGGAGTTTGTACCAGCGGGCATGCACCCAGGTATTGTCGAGCTCTTGCGACCGTTACTGGATGTTGAAAAAAAGGTGCACCTCGTCACGAAAGAAGAGCGTCGCGCTATGGCCCACCTCCTCAAAGCATTGCCGCTTACTATTGTGGGTCTTATGGGGCTTGAACGCGCTGTGGTGGCTGACGGCGGCGTGCCGCTTAAAGAGGTAGACACCAAAACCATGCGCTCGCGCAAGGTGTCCAACCTTTTTGTCACTGGCGACCTACTGCATATCAATCGACCATCGGGCGGCTACTCACTCCAGCTATGTTGGACGACCGGCTATGTGGCAGGCGAACATTGCTCCCAATAAATTAAAAACAACTGCAGCAAATAAAAGGGTTTTGCGGGGTATAAAAGAGCTGGTATAGTTCGGTTTGGTTCCACAGCATATAGGGGTTGGATATGAAGAATCTGTTCCTCTTGGCCATAGCAGACACGTTCGTCTTTGGGCTCGCCTGTGTCTATTTGCGCTATGCGCGCAATGATGCTGCCAAGTTAAAAAGTACGTTGACCACTGAAGTGCGAAGGCTGCACCGGCGGAATGCCCTACTTGGTTTTATATGGACTTTTATTGGGGTAATTCTCGTCCTTGCGCAGGTTGAAATCTTTGACATTCGTTTCAATGCGACATGGAAAGAGTTGCAATATCTGCACAAAATAGCCGCAGTAACTTCCTTCCTGTGCATGGTATTGATTTTTAGCTCGAACAAACTTACTTGGCCGTTGAGCTGTATGTCCCTAGACGCTCGAGCGTTGCGCCAAAAGCTCATGCCCTTAGCATATTACCTGTATGTCTGGGTTGCTTTTCCAGTTGGACTGACCATGATTTGGGGTCATATACTCATTCTCTATTTCAAAGCACTCGAGGGCGGCACGTAGCCGCCCTTTTTCGTGCGTGTGGTAGCATATGAGGGTCTTCAGTAAAAATTCAGCGAAGCGGTGCGCACAATAGGTATTATTTGTAACTTTTGTTTGTATGAAAAAATTTTTTGTTTTATTTAATATCCCGTCAGCAGCTATTCAAGAATGGATGACGACCACTGATGAGGCGACGCGCACGAAGCAGACGCAAGAGATGATGGAAGAGTGGCGCGCATGGATGAGTGCGCACCAAGAAGAAGTGTTTGATAAAGGCTTGCCAGTAGGGAAGACCAAGCGTATTACGGCACAAGGAGTAGAAGATGCGAAAAATGAGATCAACTGGTATCTAATCGTTGAAGCAGAGTCGCATGAAGCGGCGGCGGATATGTTTACAGACCACCCACACCTTAAAATTCCTTCGGCCTACATTGAGGTCTCAGACGCATCGCGCCCAGGAATGGAGTAGTCATTCTCAGATCCAGGCTATACTGGAAGTATGCTGTTTCTTAAGTTATACGCTACTACTTTAGCGGCGTTTCTCATGCTTGATGGGCTTTGGATCGGGTTACTCATGGCTGGGTTTTATAAACGTCAGCTCGGATACCTGTTTGCTGACACAGTGAACTTGTATGCTGTTGCTGCTTTTTATCTTCTCTATGCAGCAGGTCTCGTCTTTATCGTCATTGAACCAAATCTAAGTAGTTCGCTTCCTCGGGTATTTTTACTGGGGCTCGTAGTTGGGCTTATGGCGTATGGCGCCTATGACCTCACCAACCAAGCGACCATTAAACAGTGGCCAATAGTGGTTACTGTGGTCGATCTGGTGTGGGGTGCGTGCGTCACTGGCGTCGTGTCTGTTATTGCCGTAGCGACGGCTCGTTTATTTTCATAGCGTATGCGCAAGGTAGTAGTGAATGACAAGATGCAAAAAGGGTATCGCTATACCTGCAGCGCGCCGGTGGGTAAAAAGTTCGACCCTCGCTTCAAGCCTGGCCTTACCCCTAAAGAGATGCTTCAATTGGGTGTTTTTGGTGGCGTATATATGCGCGACTGCACTAAAGAGTTTCCCCAGACATGGTTCGCCAAGGCAAGGTTGCAGAAGAAGGGTATATACACCCAAGACCCAGCACTTAATTTTTTTAAAGTACAAGCAAGCCAACCACTTTCAGTATGGCGCAAGAAGGGTTGGATATATGCAGATGACCCACGCGGATGGTTTCAATGGTACTGTCGTTACTACATGGGCCGTCGCTCAGCAGATGATGAACGACAGATTAAACGATGGATGCAGATGACTCGCCATATCGCCCAGATTAGAAAAAATTGTCGCCCGGGTGATTGGCACTGTCATCCAAAACAGCGTCAGGCGCTGCTCCACTGGGCGTATGATAGTCGTGCCCTCTAGGAGACAAGGTAAAAATATGGTGTATACTGCAAGGGTACGTTTATTTGTAGGTAATTTTTGACTATGGCAAAAGAAAATAAATTTATGGCACCTAAGCAGCTCTCTGAAGAGCTCGAGGCAGTAGTGGGCAAGGGCCCAATGCCGTTTCCTGAGGTGGTAAAAAATTTGTGGGTGTATATCAAGAAGCATGATCTTCAAGATCCTAAGAACAAGCGCACCATCGTTCCAGATGAGAAGCTCGCAAAAGTTTTTGGCTCAAGTGCTCCTGTTAATATGATGAAGATGTCAGGATTGGTCTTTAAACACCTTTCTTAGTTCTTGCATCTGAAAAATAGGGTATACTTATACACGTGCCTCGTATAGCATTCGGTGTCCTCGCGGTAGCGACACTGGGGGCGGCGCTATTCTCTGTAGAGCAAGCGCGAGCTCAAACCGCCGACTCCACCCAACCAGCATCTGAAACCATAGATGCGCAAACCTCCCTGGCAGCTAGCGCATTCGATCCACACAACCCCGACCATGTCGAGGCTCGTGTGCGTGCATACTTCTCTGATATCCCTATCATGGCGGAAATTGCGCGCTGCGAATCAGGTTTCCACATGTATGATGAGTACGGCAACCCACTCTATGGTGGCACTGGTGGGATGGTGGGCGTATTTCAAGAGGCGGCAGCAATACACAACGACACCGCAAAAGAATTAGGGCTCAACATTAATACCCTTGAGGGCAATTTAGCCTATGCGCGGTACTTGTATGAAAACCAAGGCTTGGCCCCCTGGTACGCCTCCTCTAAGTGTTGGAGTCCTATTAAGTCGGTGTTACAGCAAGGTTCAACGGGCCAGCAGGTAGTAGTACTGCAAAAGATCCTTAACTCTAACGGGTATGTTATTGCACAGGATGGTCCTGGCTCTCCTGGGCAGGAGTCTGTGACGTTTGGACCCATGACGGTTGATGCTGTCAAGCGTTTTCAGTGCACCATGGGGATAGTGTGCAAGGGAACTCCTCAGTCAACCGGCTATGGCATGGTGGGACAGAAAACCCGTATGGCACTTTTGAAACTTGATATCAAAGTAGCGCTCGCTACCTCAAGTAGTTTGTCTTTGCGCTAAGGTGTGCGATAGTAGTCTCGTGCACTATCTCAAAATAGTTTTTTATATAGTCGTCGGCGTCTTCGCGGTCATTGGTTTCGTCTTTACGGCGGTATTTGTTGCCATGCAGCTGGGGCTTCTTACTGTGCGTGGCTCGATACAGTCACGCAATCAATTTTTCTCTGCAGTAAGCGGCAAGCCAGTCTTAAGCGCTCATCACAACCCCTGCATCGATCCGACGATAAAAGCTTGCTCATGGTCGCAGACACCGGAGTGGGCAGTGATTAAAGCGGGACTTGCCAAAGATGCGCCGATTATTGAAGACGTGAGCATTAAAACGGGCGTGCCTGAGCGAGTGATTGCTGCGGTCGTGGTGCCTGAGCAGACGCGATTTTTTACCGCTGAGCGTGAGGTATTTAAGCGATACTTTGAACCATTAAAGATCTTAGGATCACTCTCACAATTTTCGCTTGGTGTTTCGGGCATTAAACAGGAGACTGCCAACGCTATCGAAAAGTATGCTGCAAGCACCACGTCGCAGTTTTATCCAGGCCCAGGTATGAGCGGGCTTATTGCCTACGACGAAGGAGAAAGCCATGACACTGCCTTATATGATCGACTCACCAACGAGCATGACCATTATTATTCGTATCTCTATACAGCGCTTTTTATAAAAGAGATATACGCGCAGTGGGAGCGCGCAGGTTTCGATTTGCGAAAAAACCCAGGAGCTGTTGTGACACTTTTTAACATTGGTTTTGGCGCTTCGCATCCCAACGCCACCCCGCAACTCGCGGGAGCCACGATCGAGACCGGAGGGACGACGTACACCTATGGCGAGCTTGGGCAAATTTTTTATGATTCAGATGAACTGACCGACCTATTTCCTCGTCGCTAAGGGCAAATGGTATAGTGTGAGTCATGAGAAACATAGTCCAGTGGTTTGATCGACTTGAGGACCGTATTCGGGCGAGACTGAGTCATTATCCAATACTGTATGCCCTTATTGGTGGCGTGGGCATCGTGCTTTTTTGGAAAGGGGTGTGGGAAACAGCAGAGTTGTATCCGCAGTTGTTTGGTCCTGCATCAATTTTGCTTGGTGTCGGTATTATGCTCGTAACAGGGCTACTCGTATCGTTTTTTATTGGTGACAGTATTATCCTCTCCGGGATCGCTCGTCAAAAAAAGTTGGTCGAAAAAACGGAGAAGCAGATCCTTGATGAGAACGCAACACTGCTGGACGTTATGGAGGCGCTTGAACATATGAACAAGAAAATGGAGCAGTTTGCTCGCACCCACGGTCATGAAAAAACACATTAAACGCACCATCCTATTTATACTCGCGTGTTTTTTCCTGCTCTTGGGTCTGGCGGGGCTCGTACTTCCTATTTTGCAGGGGGTACTCTTTTTGGCGGTAAGTGTGGTGCTTTTTTCTATTCTCTCGCCAACTATTGGGCACTGGGCAGAAAATCACACGCGAAAATATCCTAAAATACACAAGATAGTGAAAGATATTGAAAACTGGGTCCGTCGTTTTGTAGGCGAGTTGTAGGTCTGCATAATCCAGTCAGTCTAGATTTGGTGGTGGTATAGTAGGTGCCATGAAGATACAAGCAATTACTGCACGGGAGATTCTTGATTCACGAGGCATCCCTACGGTTGAAGTAACGCTCACACTTGCCGATAAAACGGTGGCGGTAGCCTCAGTTCCTGCAGGCAAGAGCACTGGTTCGCGCGAAGCACACGAGCTTCGTGATGGAGAGACGCGTTTTGGTGGCAAAGGCGTGCGCAAAGCCGTCGCTCATATTGAGGGAGAAATCGCTGAGGCGCTACATGACAAAGAGTTTGATCAACAAACGCTCGATGACGCCCTGTGCGCGCTTGATGGTACCCCAGACAAGTCACGCCTAGGAGCTAATGCGCTGTTGGGGGTGTCGCTTGCATTTGCGCGCGCAAGCGCGCGCTCACAGGGTGTGCCACTATACCGCTATGTGGCGACTCTTGCGGGTACTGAGCCGCGCATGCCGCAGCCCTGCTTCAACATCATCAACGGCGGTGCACATGCTGACAGTGGACTACATTTCCAAGAGTTCATGCTTATACCTGGTGGCGCTACAGTCGCAGAAAAGATCGAACATGCTGCAGCGGTGCAAGAGGCGCTGTATGAACTCATCAAAACTCGCGGCCTTTCAGTGGGGGTAGGCGATGAGGGTGGTTTTGCTCCAAAATTGTCCAGTAATGTTGCCGCGCTCGATCTCTTGGTGGAGGCGATAGAAAAGACGGGTGTTGCAGCCACGCTAGGAATAGATGCTGCTGCGAACTTTTTCTACAAAGATGGCCTATATGAAATCGAGCCGCAAGAAAAATACGATCGTACCGAATTGCTCTCGTGGTATGAGGACTTGTGTGCAAAGTACCCCATCACCTCAATCGAAGATCCGTTTGCTGAAGATGATTGGGAGGGTTTTACTTCACTAACAAAGGCGTTGGGTGAAAAAGTACACATTGTAGGTGATGATTTGCTTACTACCAACTCAACTCAGATAGCGCTCGCTGGAGCGCGGCGTGCGGTTACCACTGCTCTCATTAAGCCAAATCAAATTGGTACGCTCAGCGAGGCTAGGGCAGCGTGCACGGTAGCACAAGAGAATGGTATGATGCTGTTTGCGTCACACCGCTCTGGTGAGACCAACGATGATAGTATTGCTGACTTTGCTGTTGGGGTGGGGGCTCAGTACCTCAAAGCCGGCGCGCTTGCTCGCGGTGAGCGGGTAGCAAAATATAATCGCCTTTTAGTTATTGAACAAGAAATATAAATATGCAGACACGACCAGCACTCGTAGTTACTATTGGACCCGCTTCACAGAATCGCGATACTTTTTTGGCGATGGCACGAGCAGGGCTTGATATTGTCCGTTTTAATTTTGCTTGGGGGACACTTGATGAGCGTACGCAGCAAATTGCTATGATACGCGATGTAGCAAAAGAAGTTGGTCGTGACATAAAACTGCTCATAGATTTACCAGGGCCTCGTATCCAAACGGGAGCCAGTCACACGTATGATCAGTCGGTTGAGTCACTGCTCACCGCAGAAGATGAACGCTCAATCGCATTTGGTGTTGCACAACATGTAGACTATATAGCGCTTTCTTTTGTGGGTACTGCAAAAGACGTGGAGGATGGTAAGGCACTCATTAATAAATACAACGGTACGCAAAAGGTTATTGCGAAAATAGAACGCAAAATAGCGCTCGAACATATCGATGAGATCCTTGCAGCATCTGATGGACTCATGGTGGCTCGTGGAGACCTTGGCAGTGAAGTGCCACTTGAAGAAATCCCTTTTATTGAGTCGATGCTCATCAAGAAAACGAATGAGGCAAACAAGCCAGTTATTGTTGCAACACAAATGCTTCTTTCTATGACGGAATCTCCCACGCCATCGCGCGCAGAGGTGACCGATGTTGCATGGGCCACCCTCTTGGGTGCTGACGGCGTCATGCTTTCTGAAGAAAGTGCGAGTGGCAAACATCCTGTCGAAGCAGTGACGTATCTTGGTTCTATCGCCGCAGTGGCCACCGGGAAGCGTGAGCCGCGCACCATATTGTTGCCATGATGGGGAAATTGCTGTTAGCGCGCCATCATGAGAGCGAGTGGAATAAAAAAGGTCTGTGGACCGGCTCGCGCGATGTGCACCTCACCCAGTATGGGTTTGATAAGTCAGCTGAAATGGGAAAGCTCATAGCAGATGTTCGAATTGATGCGGCGTTTGCCTCCATTCAGGTGCGCTCTATCGAAACGCTGGCTTGTATGCTTGAAGCGCTCAATATTACTGTTGAGAGCATTCCTGTTGAATACAATAGAGCGCTTGATGAGCGAAACTACGGCGACTATACCGGTAAAAATAAGTGGGAGATGGAAAAGCTTTTGGGAAAAGAAGCGTTCGATCATATTCGCCGCGATTGGGATTGCCCGGTCCCGAACGGGGAGACGCTCAAAATGGTGTACGAACGCGCGGTACCATACTATCAAGAAAAAATAGTACCGCTTCTGCGGGAGGGCAAGAATGTGCTCGTGGTATCGCATGGTAATGCACTGCGTGCGCTCATGACCTACATCGAATCAATTCCGCACGAAGAAGTTGCAAAACTCGAGATGCTTTTTGGCGGTATTGTTATCTATGAACTCACAGAGGAGGGGACCATGCTGCACAAAGAAGTGCGCCACGTGCATTCAGAAGTTAACGCGTAATTAGTATGAAACTACTCTATTGTGCAAAACCTACAGAGGAACCGTCCATTCGTGAAGCCCTTCCTGATTGGGACGTGGTGTGTACAGATGCGAAAATAGCCGAAGTTACAGCCGACGCTACTGTGGATGCTTTATGTGTGTTTGTTGATTCAGGAAAGATAGATGCCGCAGGTATGGATAAATTTCCAAATCTCAAACTTATCGCAACTCGCTCGACCGGGTATGATCATATCGATCTTGTCGAAGCACACAAGCGCGGTATTGTCGTGTGCAATGTGCCTACGTATGGTGTGCATACTGTAGCTGAATTTGCATTCGCACTACTGCTCGCGCTCTCGCGCAAAGTGCCAGAGGCGAAAGAACGCGTCCACAGTGCGACACCGTTTAGCCAAGAAGGCCTCACGGGGTTTGATCTTAACGGCAAAACTATTGGTGTTGTGGGGACAGGGAGTATTGGATTACATGCGGTTAAAATTGCGACCGGTTTTGGCATGCGTGTGCTTGCGTATGACGTCGCTCAAAACGAGCACGTGACGAATTTAGGTGGGCAGTATGTTCCACTTCCTGAGCTACTCGCGCACAGTGATGTGGTAACGCTCCATGTCCCCTATCTCCCGCAGACACACCACCTTCTCAATGAGGATGCCTTTTTAAAGCTCAAACCAGGTGCGTATATCCTCAATACTGCACGCGGGGCGATCATAGATACCGAAGCGCTCTTGCATGCCCTTGACTCGGGTGTAGTGGCGGGAGCAGGTCTTGATGTGCTGGAGAACGAAACGGAAATGACTGACTCGACAAAGAAACTACTTACACACCCACGCGTCATAGTGACACCGCACGTGGCCTTTGATACACAAGAAGCGATACAGCGTATACTCGATACCACGAAACAGAACCTCGAAGCGTTCAGAATGGGGAATCCTATAAACACAGTCACTCCCCAGGCTACCTCCTAGCACGAAAAGTGGTGCTATAGTCTTAGTATGTGGAGTCGCTTCTCAAAGCGCGTGTTCTTGTTGGGTGGTGTGGCGGTCCTCGTCGCAGGGGTGACGGTATGGAAACTATTTTTCTCCAACAGCTATACAGATGAGCAATTGCTTATCGTGCACAGACAGGTGTATGAACAGCGAGTATCAATTTCGGGTGATGTTGTAGCTGCTGAAACCTCAGATTTGGGCTTTGCTCAAAGTGGGCGCATAGCGCACATATACGCACTTGTGGGAGAGCGGGTGAAGGCGGGGCAACGTATTGCCGAGCTAGAGAATGGTGAGTTGCGTGCATTGGTACTCCAAAAACAAGCGGCACTACAGAGTGCCCAAGCGAACCTTTTGCAATTACAAGAAGGTACACGCCCAGAGGAGATAGCGGTAACCGAAGCACAAATTATGAGTGATCAGAGCGCGCTGCTGCAAGCAAATCAGGGGGTGGTGAATGCAATACAAAATGCGTACACGGTGAGTGATGATGCGGTGCGCAATAAACTTGATCAACTTTTTATAAATCCTACCACTCCCAATATTGATGTAGTCTTTACCTCCACCCAATCGCAGCTTACGACTACTATGAAAGCTGGTCGCAGTAATCTGCAGGGGATACTTGAGCGGTGGCAAACACAAGCAGTTACTCTATCTGCAACGCAAGACCTTACTAGCGCACAGGCAGCTGCTCAGGCAAATCTTGCAGCAGTTATGCAGGTACTTACTGATGCTAATGCTGCGCTCAATGCGGCGGTGCCTTCCGGTGCAGTGACGGCCGCTACTATTAGCTCGTATATTGTGACGATTGCAACAGCGCGAGCGAACGTTAACAGTGCACTATCGACACTGACAAGTGCCATTACAACCGCTAAAGCGAGTGCAGCACAGCTGGCGAAGGATCAAAAAACACTCATACTCCAAAAGTCTGGATCCACAGCACAGTCTATAGCGCAAGCACAAGCACAGGTTACTGCTGCGCAGGCTGATGTGGCGGCAGCGCAAGCGCAACTTACCAAGACCGAAGTCACCGCTCCGTTTGACGGAGTGCTGGTGCGCATGGATGTAAAGCGCGGTGAGATAGTGTCGCCAAATACTTCAGAAATTTCGATACAAGGTGATGGAGTATTTGAGATCGAAACCTATATTCCTGAAGTAAACATTGCCGCAGTGCGGGTCGGTGATTTTGCTTCAACAACCCTTGATGCGTACGGTCCTTCTGTCTCATTTGATGCGCGAGTTATTCGTATTGATCCGGCGAAAACTGATCGAGACGGTGTCGCGACGTATAAAACAACACTTGCCTTTATGCGCAGCGACGAGCGGATCCGCTCTGGCATGACCGCGAGTGTGGTGATCCAAACCGCAGTTATTCCGCAGGTGTTCGTCATTCCATCCGGTGCGGTGTTTGTACAAGACGGAGTGCATAAGGTACAAGTACTCGAAGGGAAAACCGTCAGTACGCGCACCATCACTATCGCAGATACTGCCCTAGGCAATGTCCCGGTACTCTCAGGGCTTACTGATGGAGAGCAGGTGATACTCAATCCTCGCTACTAGTATGTTTTCGCTTCTTACTATACGAGTCGGCTGGTTTTTGGCCTGGCGACAAATTCGTCGCTCGAGCATATGGACGACCAGTCTAATTATTTTTGTAATACTGCTCACTTTTCTTAACTTGGTGGTGGTCACTGGTATTTTAGTCGGTCTCGTGCAGGGCATCACCGACCTATACCGCCTGCAGGAGACGGGTGATGTTATTGTCTCAACTCTCGATACTAAAAATTATATTGAACAGAGCCCCCAAATTATTGCTTTTATAGAGACGCTCCCACAGGTCGAGCATATGACTGCGCGCTATATAGCCCAAGGGACTATTGAAGCAAACTACAAAACACGCACTGACCCGAACGAAAAACCAAATGAAAGTGGTGTAGCTATCGTGGGTATTGACCCGATCGCAGAAAATGCATTCTCTGGTGTTGCGCGGAATGTGCAAGAAGGGTCTTACTTAGCACCTGGCGATTTTGACCAGGTGGTAGTCGGATCGCAGTTGATAGCAAAATATTCCTTTGGCGAAATACCAGGGATTCGACCGCTGAAAAATGTGGGGCCAGGAAGCACGGTACGTATTACTGTCGGGGGACAGACACGCGAAGTAGTGATCAAAGGCATTCTTATCGATAAAGCGAATTCGCCACTTTCCTCACAGGTGTTTATGCCAGCAGCGCAATTGCGAGAATTAGCGCGGCGCGATGACTATAGCATTAATCAAGTTGCTATTCGGCTCGCCCCCGGAGTAGATCCGGTAGCGTTTCGCGATCTTCTACTGCGCAGTGGGGTCGGGCGTTTTGCGAAGGTGCAGACCTTTGAACAAGCTATTCCTAACGGTGTAGAGGATGTAAAAAATACCTTTGCGGTTCTTGGGAATGCGATAAGCTCTGTTGGTTTAGTAGTGGCATCCATTACCATTTTTATTGTGATCTTCATTAACGCGCTCACGCGGCGCAAATTTATCGGTATTTTAAAAGGAATAGGCATTAGCCCTGAAGCGATTGAGGTTGCCTATCTTTTGCAGTCCTTGTTTTACGCGCTGGTAGGTTCTGGTATCGGGCTCATTATTCTTTTTGGATTTTTGGTGCCCTACATTAGCGCGCACCCCATAAATCTTCCTATTAGTAATACGATCCTTGTAGCGCCGGTGGGTGAAACGATGGTGCGTGTGCTCCTGCTCGTTATCGCAACACTCATTGCGGGCTATATTCCAGCGCGCATGATCGTCAAAAAAAATACGCTCGATTCAATTTTAGGTCGTAATTAACGTATGAGTATTATTGAGACAAAAAAATTAGTTAAGGCGTACAAAAGTGGCGACGGGGTGTCGACTATTTTAAAGGGTATAGATTTTACGGTTGAAAAAGGAGAATTTGTTTCTATCATGGGGCGCTCTGGTGCCGGCAAATCAACGCTTATGTATCAAATTAGTCTTTTAGATGAGCCAACAAGCGGCGACATTATCATAGATGGCACAAATACACGGCAGTTAAGCGAAAAGGAGAAAGTACATTTCCGTCTGCGTAAATTTGGGTTCGTTTTTCAAGATTACGCGCTCATGCCTGAGCTCACCGCCATTGAAAATATCATACTACCGCTCTTGATGGAGGAGTATACATTCGAGGCAGCAAGCGCGCTTGCTCAAAAGGCGCTTGAACAGGTAGGGCTAGGTCATCGACTCCATAATGTCCCTTCGCAGCTTTCAGGTGGGGAACAGCAGCGCGTGTCTATCGCGCGCGCTATCGCTGAGCGGCCAGAAATTTTATTTGCAGACGAACCAACTGCTAATCTCGATCGAGAATCTTCAAAAGTGGTTATGGACCTTTTCCTTCAGTTACATGCGCATGGCCAGACCATTATTATGGTTACCCATGAAGAGGAGTATGGTCATTTAGCTAATCGGGTGGTTCGTCTGGACGACGGCACTATTATTGGTATCGAGAAAGGTCCAAGCCGCGCGCGCGATAAAAAGAAAAAAGCATAGTATCGTTCGTTCATACAAGATTTTGCTATATCCTCGTATCATGACGCTATGCGAAAAATCTTTTATCTGCTAGTCCTTGGTATACCACTCTTTGTATTACTGCCGCACATAACGAAAGCGAGTGGCTATACCTATCCACCACAGTATTATTCGCCACCCTCTTACTACCAACCTCCTGTGTATTCTGGTGTATACGGAGGCGCTCGTATTATAACTGCACCGTATTGGTGTGGTGGCTATTACTCGTCAGTGTCGTGTACCTATGCCCAGGGCTATTACAACTATAGTGGATATGGTTTGCATGCATACTACTCCAATAGATACCCTACCTATTATTCTTCTCCCACTATGTATCCAGGTATGTATGATGGGTACCCATATACGTATGGATATTACTAGTAGCGCTTCATAGTTTCTCCAGGCGCCGCCGGTGACAATGCAGTGTGCGCACTCTTACTATGGATTTTCGCGGTAGCGCCTACAGGCAGCGACACTACGTCTATACGGTGCTCGCGTGCGCACTAGTACTGCTTGCCAGTGCTATTCGTGTGTGGTCATTTCCTGTTGTTACGAGCGATTACACATACTTTGTGGCCAAATGGTTTTTGGCTCTTAAAGAAAATCCCGGTCTTACAGCATTTTTGCATCCATTTGCCGATTACACGCCCGCATATCTGTACGTCATAAAAATTCTTACCTGGGTGCCGCTCCCCAGTTTGTATAGTGTAAAAATTTTCACTCTGCTGTGCGACCTTGCTATTGCATACACCGTCTATGTGCTTCTGCGAGCGACCACCCGCTATACGCATGAGCAGCGCCTACTTGCTAGTAGTATTACCTTTATAGCGCCCACGCTCCTTATTAATTCATCACTATGGGGTCAATCTGACGCGGTATACGCTCTACCGGTGCTGCTCTCGTTGTATGCACTACTGTGTAATAGACCGCTCTGGGCGACTGTGTGGTTTGGCGTCGCGATGAGTATCAAACTGCAGGCCATATTCTTTTTACCAGTGATCGTTGGGTATTTGTGGCATACAAAACGTCTTCATGAGCTTATTGTGGTGCCACTTATATACCTTGCACTTGCTATACCCGCTCTTATTGGGGGAGCTACAGTGGGGGAGGTCATGGGAGTGTACCTACATCAATCGGGAGAGTACACATCGCTCAATGTCTCATCTCAATCCCTTTTTGCCTTTACTGATACTTTAACTCTTGCTGCGCAGACGCAAACACTTCTTTTCTGGTTAGGTATTACCGTGGCGCTTATCGTTGCTATTGGGGGTATGTGGCTGGCAGCCCGCACACAGACGCCATATGCATATGTTGAGCTTACGCTTGCGGTAGTACTACTGATACCTTTATTTTTGCCCCGTATGCATGAACGTTATTTTTATCTCGCAGATCTCTTCTCACTTCTCTATGCGTACTATGATCCGCGGCACTGGTTTGTGCCAGTGCTCGTACTGAGCGCCTCATTTTTGGCGTATATGCCGTTTTTGAGTGCTCAGGTAGGACTATTCTCTCCTATTACCATTGATCTACGTATCCCTGCTAGCATGCTGGTGGGAGTAAGTGGATATGTGTTGTGGCGCGTAGCTTCACAGTGGCGCCTCCATGCGGTACCCTAGGTAGCATGCACACGACACTTCTTGATAGACAGACCATCGCCGAGGGGACGATGCTTTTTCGTTTACAAAAGCCGGAAGGATTTACCTTTACTGCTGGACAACATATTGACCTGACCCTTATTGACCCACCACAGACTGATGCAGAAGGGAATACACGTTCATATTCGATCTGTGCTGCGCCGCAAGAAGACACGCTCGCGGTAGCAACCCGCATGCGTGACACTGCGTTTAAGCGATCGCTCGCCACACTGCCTCTTGGAACAGAGATTGCTCTTGCTGGACCTTCAGGCTCTTTTTTCCTTCATGAAAATGCAACACGCCCAGCTGTTTTTATCGCAGGCGGTATTGGTATCACCCCTTTTCGCTCAATTATTCTTGATGCATTAGCGCGCGATCTTCCACACCAGCTCACTCTTTTGTATTCAAATCGTCGTCCGGAAGATGCTGCGTTTTTGGAAGAGTTGCAGATGCTTCAGCAAAAAAGCCCACGTTTTGTGTGCGTGGCGACCATGTCCAATATGGAACACAGCACCAAAGAATGGCAGGGTGAACGTGGGCATATAGACGAGGCAATGATAGAGCGTCATGTGCCGCGTACCGTGAACCCGGTCTACTACATAGCAGGACCCCAAGGTATGGTGCTGGCTATGCGCCAAGTACTCACCCGCCTAGGGGTCAGCAGCGATGACATTCGGTTTGAAGAGTTTATGGGCTACTAATCGATATCCTCATCTTCTTCTTCAACCGCACCCAGACGTGCACCTGCTTCTTGCAGGCTCGTTATAACTTGCTCATTAAAACCAGGTACCGTAGCTACCTCATCCCAGCTTTCAAAGGGTCCATGTTCATCACGGTACTCAACAAGCATGGTTGCTCGTCCTGTATCAATATTGCCCGCTTGCGCAATTTCCTCTGCGCTTGCCCGATTAAGATCAATGTGCTGTACCGCCATAGTGCTTTATGGTTATTGCTAATGGTGCACCTCGCTACTATAGCGGTGCCTGTATGAATGACGGCTGAAGCGTGGCATACTGTGCACTATGATGGCACGCAAGAATATACAAAGAGCATTACTTGTTTTGATAATTGTTGGGTTGGTTTTGTTAGCGACGTATCGGCTGTGGTTGCCACGAGTTGATGCGCTCTATCTTTTGTGGCCGCTGCGTGCACACGTGGGAGCTATGACCATGGCCACCCCTATAACACTCGCTACTTCAACTGCACAGGGCAAGACCTATACCTTAGGCGCACTCACTCTTGCCATGCCTTGGCACACGCAAGAGACGGTGGAGCGAGGTGTTGATGGGTATAGTAGTATTAGGCACTTCGGCACAAAAGGGGAGCAAAATTATCACGCTTTTATCCTTTTAAAAAATCCTTCACTGCGCAACTCTCTCGCGCAACAAGACGCAGAACTCTCACGCTACTTTGACAAATATTTGCACACCAATGCTGCAACGCTCAAGTATCTCATGCACACGACACCCAAGACCATATCCTTGATACGTTCACACGATCCTTTTGCGCAAGCACTCCTTATGAAATTTAAGGACACCATGATCCTCAACGGGGCATCGGTCTTCTCCTTCACTACCACGCAAGGAGTGGTGGGATACCTTACTCACAAGAACGCATCAACGACCCTCGCAGAATTCTTTACTGCCGATGATCAGGAGTATACACTCATTCTCGTTAACGCAACTGAGGAGGAAGTTGCTAGTGTTTTGCAATCGGTGAGAACTCACTAACGGTGTTTCCACCACTGCATAAGGGGAGGCAATGCTGATACACCAATAATAAGGGCAATAATGGGGAGTATATATCGCTCAATATCTGGGATGACAGAGCCGAGTACATATCCCAAGAGGGTCATGCCTGCGCCCCAGAGCACGCCCCCGAGAATGTTGTAGCGCACGAAGAGGGAATAGCGCATGTTGCCAACACCGGCGAGTATGGGCGCAAACGTTCGTACCGCCGGAATGAATCGAGCAAGGACAATGGTGAGGGGACCGTATTTTTCAAAGTAAGCCCGGGTCTCCTCAAGTCGTTTTTTCTTGAAAAGGAATGAATCAGGGCGGGTAAAGAGGGCGGGACCTACGCGAGCACCAAACCAATATCCCACCTGATCACCCACAATGGCACAAATAACAATGAGCGGTACAAGGATCCAAATATTGAAAGTGCCCTGCGCTGCCAGAAGGCCGGCACTGAATAGCACACTGTCCCCGGGTAAGAAAAAACCAAAAAAGAGTCCTGATTCGGCAAAAACCAGCAACCCGAGCCCAACGTATCCAAAAGATAAGATAAGCGATAAAAGATATTCTGACATGCGCTCTTTAGTGTACTGCAGTACTTGCGTGTATACAAAAACATCCCGCGCTCGCGCGGGATGTTTTAGAAGGTATCTCCTTTTATTGGACGGTTATCGTAGCGGTCGCACTTTTACCACTCGATTGTCCTACAAAGGTGTAGATGTAGGTGCCTGGGGTGGTGGGGGTACTCATAGATCCGGTTGAGAAGCCGCCGCCAAGATTGGTAAACCCTTGGCCGATCGTGGTGCCGTTGAGCATCACGAGAACACGCTCTTCACTGCCGAAGTTGTGCCCGCCAAAGTCGATTGAACTACCCACTCTGATAGTCTGCCCTTGTTGGTCTATCGAAGCGTTAGTATTCCCTCCGGAATTACCATTACCATTTCCGTTGCCATTCCCATTTCCGTTGTTGCCTTGTTGCAGTGCATGCAGTTGCTCTTGCAGTGCGTTAAGCCACGCCTGTAGATGATTGATTGCAGACCAGATAGCTGCTAAATCACTACTTGAGACTGTTGTACTCCCCATGGTGCCAGTGGTGGTACCGGTACTTGTTGCACTTTGGGTCGTGAAGACTTGGTCAAGTGAGCTGGTTGCATTGCTGTTATTGTCCATCGACAAGACAATGAAGTGGTAGGGTGTGTTTTGTTGCAAGGCGCTGAGCGTCATGCTGTGGTTAGTGACCGGGGTAGTGTCGAGTGCTGAGTAAATGCCATAATCGGTCGTGGTGCCATAAGCGACTTGTGTGGTTGCCGGCACTGAGGTCGTCCACGTAATAGTCGCACTATTGCTGGTTGGCATTACGTGCACATTCGAGACCATGATGCTGGTGCTAGCGGTTGTTGTGCTAGTACTCCCTGACCCACCGCTTGGGGTGGTGGTCCCCGTGGATGTTGCCGTATTGGTACCACTGAGGTTAGTGAACGCTGCACTGGCAGTCATCTGGCTCGTGCCGCCCAAAGCAGTCACCATGTTCCCCGATGTGTTAGTGGCTGGTGTAGTGCTTGAGGTGCTACTTGCCGTGCTCACTGAAGGGACCAGTAGCGATACCGAGAAACCGCCACTTTGGTTTGCTGCCAAATAGGTGATGTACGAACCAAAGGTGATTTGAACATTTTCGCCTGGAGAGAAACCACTACCATTAGCGATGATGAAGTCACCCATCATGCCCGAGGAAGGGGAAAGCGAAAGCATAGCAGTAGTGGTCGCTGTGCTGGTGGCCGTACTAGTAGCAGTGGTGCTGTTAGTGGTACTGGCCGTACTGCTCGCGCTGCTTGTCATGGTGTTGCCCATGTCGCTACTTGGAGTTGTTTGCGCGAAGCTCAGGCGCGGTACTCCTGTGGCTCCGAGCACACCCACGACCATAATGAATGCGGCAGAAAGAAGGAAACGTGTACTCATACGTATATTACTTTTAACGAATAAAAGCGCAGTAGGCGCACACTCACTATAGGTAGGTGGTCCTGATACGCAGATGAATACTTCGACGGGATGCTATTTACAAAATGCGATTTATTTGCTATTATACATCCCCATGCAGAAAAAGCAGATTAAGACCCAAAAACCAGCCGAAAAGCGTCATGCACCCCTCTCGGAGCCGCGCAAGACTTTTCAGCAAGACGGCCATTGGATAGAAAAACCTCACAAAACTACAATTTTAGTGTGTACCTGTGGTAACCGGTATCTTAAAACACGTCGTAACCAGCAAACCTGTTTGCGCTGCCTTTCACTCGCCCTTCAGTAGCGTTTTTCTATAGTCGACTAAGGTCGAAGATTGGAAATTAAAATATATAACGCTATGCGCACAGCACAATTACTCAGCGGTGCGGCTCTCTTGGTCGTACTGCTCTTCTCGGGTGGCACAGCTTTTGCTCAAACAGCTACAAGCACGGGAGGTACAGGAACAGGTTCTACAGACACCAGTGGCACCGGTACCGGAGGTACTGGTACTACGGTTACCCCAGGTACTCCTAATACTGGCGCCGGTGGTGATGCAACAACTAATGCTCTTATACTTGTAGCATCCGCCCTCGCCGTTGCTCTTGGTGGTATGTATCTAGCCCGCTCTACCGCCTAAACACTTATTCTAGTAAGAAAAGGCCCCGTGCGTTGCGGGACCTTTTCGTGTCCATCTATCATGCAATTATCTCGCACGCTCGTGGCTCTTCTATTGATCGGAGGTGGTGCTATAGTGTTTGGCACTACATTGGTGCACGCGGTTATAACTCCTCCTCAAGATGCCGAAACTACAACAGCTCAACCTGTGGGCAGTGCCACAACCAGTGCTCGTGTGGTACCGGTGCGGCTGCGTATCCCATCGCTTGGCATTGATGCCTCTGTACAACAAGTGGGCCAGGGTAAGGGGGGTGCTATGGCAGTCCCCACCAATTTCAGTGATGTTGGGTGGTATCGCTATGGACCAGCTCCTGGAGCGCCAGGTAGCGCACTTATTGACGGGCATGTCGATGATGGGCTAGGACTAGCTGGTGTCTTTAAAAAATTATCTCGTATCCGAGTGGGCGATATCATTACGGTGAGTGACGCTCAGGAGAATTCAGTGCGCTTTGTAGTATCTGACATTACATTGTATCCGTACACAGCCGTGCCAATGCGAGAAATTTTTCACACCAGTGGTACCTCAACGCTAGTGCTTATTACCTGCGATGGATCGTGGGTGCCGGATGGTAATACGTATGATCATCGTCTGGTCGTCACCGCTGTGCGGCTGTAGTGGTATACTGGACATATGTCTGAAGAGAGTTTGCCTGATACTGCTGAGGTTGCACAGAAAGGCTACCGCCGAAGCGTGCTCCTGGTCGTTATATTCGTCCTCATTCTGCTACTCGGAGGATTTGCGCTATGGCAACACAAAAATTCACCCTTCTTTTCCGTTTTGTTGGGTTCGCAAACTCCAACTACTACACCGCTTTCATCTGCACAACCTGAGCTGGTGGGTACCGCAACCTACACATGCAACAACGGTAAGACCATTACCGCACAGTTTTTTGCAGCTGTGGGAGCTTCAGCGCCAACGCTTGGTAATGTCTCAATAACGCTCAGCGATGGACGCAGTCTTTCGCTACCGCAAACTATGTCGGCTTCCGGTATTCGCTACGCGAATGCAAACGAGACGTTTGTGTTTTGGAGTAAGGGAAACACTGCCTTTATAGAGGAGGGCTCTACCCACGAACAAACCTATCAAAATTGTGTGAGTGGGGACGCTCTACCTACTGCTGCGCAGCCAACAACTCCCCAAGACGATGTTATGCCAGACTCGGGCGTGTTGCCTCGATAAGTTCTGCTGTGCACCAGAGAGACGTGTGGAATAATCGGCGCTCCCATTATCTGCGTCACAAAGAAGCAGCACGATCGCTCGTTAAAGCGCGGTTGGGGTATTTTAATCAGCACTATAACCATCCGCTGCGTAAAATTTTCATCAAGCGGCATCGTTCACGCTGGGGATCCTGTAGTGAGCGGGGGAACCTTAACTTCAACTATAAAATCTTATTTCTTCCACCAGCCCTACAGGACTACATTATCGTGCATGAGTTATGCCATTTGCGAGAGTTCAATCACTCTCCCGCTTTTTGGTCGCTCGTCGCGCAAACACTGCCTGAGCATCAGCTACTACGCAAAACTCTTCGTCGTATCGAGCGCGCAGTACAGGTGTAACAAAATCAAAGCGCGGCATGCCGCGCTTTGGAAGTGATTACAATTCAGCAAGAGAGGGAAGTGTTTCGAGCGTGACTTTCTGACCTCTGTGAGGTTTGGGTCCATGCCCCCTTGAGGGTGGTCGAGAGGCTCTGCTTGTCTGCTTTTTTGGTGCTTGCGGTAAGGGAATAGAATGTATACGACACAGTCGTGATATCCGATTCCTTAAACCCTTGCGATCGGTCCGAGATAAGCCGTGCTTTTGATTCCACCTATAGTCTCGAACTAAAATGATACCTATTTCGAATGTGGTGGCAGTAGGATGTTCTTGCACTACTTTTCGGAGTGCTGCAATGTCCTGTTCATCAACATGTACGTGGTGTGTGCTGGGCATAAACACCCTCCTTTCTGTGGTCTCCTCTGCATAGTATAACGTTCTGTTCATGAAAAAGACACCAAGCAATACTGTAGTATGATGACTACATATGATGCTACACCACGAATATCACGGCGACTCTGGGTCCAAACTTAATTGGCTGCGTGCCGCAGTGTTAGGAAGTAACGACGGTATTGTTTCTGTCGCCTCTATCGTGGCTGGGGTAGCGGGCGCCTCGGACTCTACGGGATTTATTTTGACCGCAGGCGTCGCAGGGCTCACCGCCGGCGCACTTTCAATGGCGGTAGGTGAGTATGTATCTGTTTCCACCCAGCGCGATACCGAAAAAGCTCTCCTTGCGAAAGAGCGCAGCGAGCTCGCCGAAGAGCCAGAAGCTGAGTTTCGAGAGCTTGTTGATATTTATGAGAAGAAAGGCATGTCACACGAAACCGCTACTCTTGTTGCCAAAGAGCTCACCGAGCATGATGCATTTGCTGCTCACGTGGATGCCGAGTTGAAGATTGATCCAGATGATCTTACCAACCCTTGGCACGCGGCTATCGCTTCAGGCGCATCATTTATTTCAGGCGGCATTATTCCACTTTTGGCTATCATGCTCGTATCAGCCGAGACTCGTATACCGATACTTCTGGCGGCAGTCGTTATAGCGCTCGCAATTACTGGGTGGCTGAGTGCATGGGCTGGGGGTGCGCACCGTGCGCCAGCGGTGCTGCGCAATATCCTTGGAGGCGTCGCCGCCATGATAATCACGTATGGTATTGGACGCCTATTCGGCGTAGTTGGTATATAGTAAAGATATGACAGCGATATCTAACCTCTTAACTCAGATACTCAATTTCTTAGTGAGCCTTGTCACTATTACTATTAACTTTTTTATTTCGGTCTTAGAGCTCGTACTCCACTTCGTCCAGGCAATTGCAGGGATAGGGAAGTAATTTTCAAGTAGCGTAATTGTTGCTTATACAAAATATGAACCCTGGTCGCGTTAGGCGACCAGGGTAATTGATGGAAACAAGAATGTGATTACGCGTATCGTGGTACGTTCGCGTGTTTACTGTTCGCGCGGAGCGAATCGGCGGGATAGTTCCCATTAGAGACAACAAAGCGTGATGGATGAAATTCCCTGCCTGGTCGGTGGGCGTCAGTGGTAAGACTCCCAGCACACCGTAACCTAGAAGCACGTTCGTCTTGTGGATTATACAAGGCGCTTCTCCCCGGATCTTGCGGATCGAAAGACATGAGTTCCCCCAAACTCGATATTGGCCCACCAAAAGCGGTAGTACCTGCTCAGTAATACTCCTGATTTATAGCCGCGTCAATAAAAGGCTGTGGATACATATTTTTTTGAACTTATCCCCAAAAATTGTGTATCCTGTGTATTGCATAGCAGTCTTTATGCTATATTTTGTGTATATCAGCCTAAAAAATATGTATGCAGCAACTACTCAGCTACAAGCAAAAGCGTGTGCTCGACAATATCCGCCTCTACCTCACCGCCAAAGGTGAACCGCCTACGCTTGAAGAGCTTCGAACAAACTTAGGGCTCAAGTCTGTGCGCACGGTGGTGCAATATCTCGAGGTGCTTGAAGAGAAGGGCTACATAGTCCGGCGCAAAAACGCTTGGCGCAATATTGAGTTGCGTAATGCTGATGGCGGTTGGGGCACCGTCTCTATCCCCGTGGTTGCGAACGTTGGCTGTGACGATCTTTCGGTCTTTGCGCAGGAGCAAGCCGACGAATTCATTGAAGTCGATAAACACATTGTCGAAGAGGCGGGTGAGATAGTGGCTGTACGCGCAGTAGGCGACTCTATGAACGATGCAGGTATTAATAGTGGCGATTATATTCTGGTCCAGTTTACTAACAATGTTCAAAACGGCGACCGTGTAGCGGCGATCGTGGGCGACATGGTGACGGTGAAGCGTTTGGAGCGCCGTGATGGGGTTACTATTCTCTATCCAGAGTCAAAAGACCCAAAATATAAGCCGATCATTTTGCGTGAAAACTTCAAAATTACTGGCAAGGTGTTGTGCGTTATCCCGGCGAGTGTGGGCATACAAGAGCAAATCATTCCTGAGGCGGATTGGAGCTAATAGGGGGTGATGGTGCTAGACTTATCCTATATGCGCACACAACTTCTGCGGATAAGCATATTTCTGTTGCGGCTTATGCTCATAGCGGTGTTTGGGGCGACGGCGATCGTGTTTCTCACCGTGCTGTATGTGGTCGCCTCTACTCACACAGACATCTACCAGTCTAGTGATACGCTTTCAAAAAAAGATGCTGCGCTGGTTTTAGGTGCGTCCACCAAAAGTACTGGCGAGCTTTCGCCAGTTTTAGAAGAGCGCGCTTTAGGTGCACTTGCGCTCTATCGAGCGGGGATCGTTAAGAAAATTTTGGTGAGTGGCGATAACAGCACGCTGCAGTACAATGAGGTCTATCCCGTCGGTAAATATCTGCTCGCCCAAGGAGTACCTGAGCAAGACGTGTTCCTTGATTATGCGGGGTTTGATACATACAGCAGCATGTATCGTGCGAAGAAGATCTTCGGTGTTTCCTCGATGATAGTAACTTCGCAGCGTTTTCACTTACCCCGGGCGCTCTTTATCGCACGATCAATGGGTATTGATGCGGTTGGCCTTGATGTGTCTGCACAAGCGGATGATTATTCTCAAAACGCACTACGCGAAGTGCCCGCAACAGTCAAAGCGGTAGTAGATTTGCTCACGCATCGCATTCCCCAGCACCTAGGCCCTACTTTTTTCATTGAAGGGGATGGTTCCGCTACCTGGGTAGGGCCAAAGGTTGAGATGATATACTTTAAAGATGGAAAATGATCCATGGCAAGAGCGGCTTACTTCTGAACAGTATGCCGTGTTGCGCAAGAAGGGGACTGAAGCGCCGTTTTCAGGAGCGCTTTTGCATGAAAAACGAGATGGCATGTATCGGTGCGCGGCTTGCGGGCAACCCCTTTTTCCTTCTGGAGCAAAGTTCGAATCAGGAACTGGTTGGCCGTCATTTGATCAAGCACTGCCGGGCGCAGTAACGCTCACGCCAGATGATAGTCATGGCATGCACCGCACAGAGGTAACCTGTGCGCATTGCGGCTCACACCTCGGGCATGTGTTTGCTGATGGACCAACTCAAACTGGTCAGCGGTATTGTCTTAATTCTATATGTCTCGCATTCGACGCAGACGAACAAAATCCGAAGCAGTAGTAATTACTGTGGGCGTTCTGGTGAGCATTGTTGTGCTTATTGGTCTTGCGAGTGTGCATACTATCGCCAAATCGCGTCAGCAGACGAGCGATGCAGTTGCTGAAAAGACGCAGTTTTCTCTTACCGCGAATGACAACGGAAAAACTTTTTCATACACACTGGGCGCACATTTTAGTGTATTTCTCGACGAAGCCCATTACCCTGAAGCGAAGTTACGGTGCGCGCCGGCAGGGGTGGTAGCACTGACTAAAGATCTCGGTGTCGCGCCCACTGGGCTCTATACTGCGCGATTTACCGCTATAGCACCGGGTACTTGTGAATTGAAAAACAATGATTTTTCGGTCTTGATTCGGGTGTGGTAGCTGTTTTGTAATGTGGATAGCACGTGCGAGCGGGAGTATACTGGTAGGACCGATTACATATAAACGAAACGTCTCATGAGTACACTTCTTAAAGTCCTTGTTGTGGTAGTTATTATTGCTGGTATAGGGTTAGCTGCCTATCTTGGCGGGTATATTCAGCTCGGTGCAAAAAAACCGGTAGCTGAACAGCCTGTGCAAACGGCAACCACTACTGCACAGCAAATTGATCAACCTATTGCAGGTATGAGTGCGACAAACGACGCATCAGATGCGGCGCTTTTGCAGGATGTTGGTGCTATCGATACACAGATTCAGGAGCTCACGAAAGATTCGACATCGCTCGATACGAGTTTCACTGACAAGCCAGTTACGCAAGCTTATTAATTCATTTCCCATACACACCATGCAAATCACCTCAAAAATTCTTGCGAGTACCGCTGTTGCACTGGCGCTCATGCCGGTGGTTGTGTTCGCTGCTCCTGCAGCAATGGCTGAAACGACAGCAGCATCTTCAACCCAGCCAGTAAAACTCACTGCAGCACAACAAGCAAAATTGAAAGCTGCAATCGAAAAAGCAGACAAGGAAATAGATCGTCGCGTCGCTGCGCTCACTGAGCTTAATACTCGCGTGTTAGCGATGGAGCGCGTCACCGCAGATTTTAAAAATACCCTCTCAACGAACGTACAGACACAAATCACTGCACTCAATCAACTAAAAGCGAAGATTGACGCTGATACTGACCTTGAGACAGTCAAGTCAGACGTGAAGGCAATCACCGACTCATATCGTATTTTCGCTTTGGTGTTGCCGCAGACGCGTATTGCGGCAGCAGCAGACCGCGAGGTAACACTCATTGCTATGATGAATGCGTTGGGGGCGAAACTACAAGCACGCCTCCAGCAACTGCAAGGTGAGGGGAAGGATGTGGGCGATCTTCTCGCGGCGCTCACGGATATGTCTAATAAGTTGAAAGATGCTGCTACACAGACCCAGGCCGCAGTTACAGTAACTGCAACGCTCACCCCTGATAATGGTGATAAGACAAAAATGGAGTCAAACACCACTGCGCTAAAGACCGGTCGTAGTGATATCCAAGCTGCGCAAAAAGATTTAGTCGCTGCACGCAAAGATGCAAAGATAATCATGGATGGTATAAAAAAGCTCGGCGGCACCACCGCAACCGCTAGCTCGACCCCAAGCACCACAACTCCTGCGCACTAAAATCTAGAAATTCATATAAAAAGATTGGGCGCTCGTTTCTAAAGCGAGCGCCCTTTTGTCTGTGGCCCAATGAAGCCAAGATTGTCTATGCGTGATAGGAGGCGCGAGCGATAGCCTCATCGAACGCGGAGAGTACTTCCCGGTGCGTCGAGTTATCATTCATTTTTTCGATGCTATCAAATCCCCGTCGCATGGCGACCGAGAGCAGCACCGCGTTTGCAGCGGTCTGTGTAGGCTGCAGCATAAATACCCGCGCCGCAGCACGCAAGGCTCCAACAGCACAACGCCGGCCATTGAGGGTCTCGTAGTAACGTTTCGTCCAATCGCGAGGGTCCGCGACCAGCGCCCGGCCGATCTTAAGGACTCGTAGAGTCAGTTCTGCTTGATTGATTGGGATGGGGTCGAGCAGTTCTACAGGAATCTGTCTCCTGATTAATGGCGCAAGCGTCTCGCCTCGGCGCGTAAGACGCATCCAAGCTCGTGTCCAGACAGAAGTTTTTGGTTGTGCTGCTGCTGGATTGAGATAGGTAAGCCCATCAAACGGCATCTGTGCCTCCCGTTCGAGTTCTCGACAATCGAGATCTTCCATAGTGCACAGTAAAGCTAGACCACAAGCCTGTCAAGGTGTACACTAGTAGGTAATGGAAGAGCAAAACAACGAGATGCGACTACAGGCGCTTGAGGCAAAGATCGATGCTGTGTATGTGTCAGTCGAAAGGCTGCGTAAGTATTTTTTGTGGACAGGGATACTTACTCTTGTAGTCATTATTGTGCCGCTCCTCATCATCCCGTTCATGCTCCCAGCCTTTTTTGCTGCTGAGGGTGTTGGCGTACTGCAAGGTTTTTAGATCTTGCACAATTAAGAAAAAGTGGTAGAGTGTGCTCGTTATTCACCAGAGCTTTATCCACCACTAGTATTGTTACGCTATGAAATCCTTTATTTTTGGCCTTATAGCCGCTCTCGCAGTGCTTGTAGTAGCACCAGTAGTACATGCTCAAACCTATGCAGGCTGCTCTACTGCTACGTATGGTGATGGCTTTGGCTATTATCCATGCACTCCAGGGCGCGTACACGTCTATGTGCAGGTAAACACGTTCGGCTATGGTGCGGCGCGTCAGGCAAGCGATTTTACTGTCACCGTTTCTCCACGCTTTGCAGCACCCATCACTTTCCAAGGTTCTGCCCAGGGGACGACTGTGAGTGTTGCGGGCTCATACACTATCGCGGCGTCATCGCTCAGTGGGTATACTTCTAATTACTCATTAGGTTGCAACGGCACCATTTCAAACGGCCAGGAGGCAACGTGCATCATTACCCAAAATACGTACTCCCCCTACGGCGCATATAATTATGGCTATCCATACTATACAGGTGACTACTCTCCCTATGCGTATACCAACCAAGGCCTTAGTGATATACCACCAACCGTAACTTTGGCGCAGACAGCAGCCCCTCGATTGCCAAACACCGGTGCGGCGCCTCTTTCAGCTCCAATGCTCGCGCTGGTAGTTGTGGTGCTCTCAGGACTCGGTCTCCTCATGCTTCCGTATGTCCGAAAGATTATTACTACCATCGGCTAACCCCGGTGCGCAACGAGCTAAAAAGCAATTCTACACGCGACTCTTTTTTGGTGTGATAGGTACATTTGTTGTGCTTTTTGGAGCGGCAGATCTTCTGTCGCGAGTAGCTCATACCACGTTTGGTGATAGAGCTGCCCTAGCGGCACTCGGACCTGCAGTCATTGAACTTAATCGTACGCAAACACCAGCCTTCGCAACCTCGACTACTAGTATCGTGCCAGTGCAACTTACCATCCAATCTATTGGGGTAGCAGCCACAGTTGAGCAGGTCGGAAAGAAGGCAGATGGGTCGATGGCAACCCCCACTTCGTTCACTACCGTGGGGTGGTACAAGGAGGGGAGCGAGCCGGGCAGCATGGGTAGTGCAGTGTTCGCAGGGCACGTGAATAATGCACTAACAAAAGCGGGCGTGTTCGAACACCTTGATAGTGTTGCGCTTGGTGATGTGATTACCGTGGCAGATGCCGCGGGCATTACTATGCGTTTTGCCGTAACCGCTATTGAAGATTACCCAACTGCTACTGCGCCGCTAGACACCATATTTGCAACTAGTGGCCCTGCGCAGGTAGTACTTATCACCTGCGCAGGAGACTGGGATCCGCGCGCCAAGTCATATGATCACCGGCTCGTGGTGTTTGCGCGACTTTTGCAATAGTCACGTCCTCATCTTGTATTTAGGCACTGGTATGCTATCTTTGGGGTGTTCGCAGTAAGTTCTCCATGTGCGCTCGTTCGCGTCTTCGGGGAGGTCGCCTTACGGAACAAACAGGGTTTTCACCCTATTTAGTTGTATTTGGTAGACTTATGGTACAGAAATTGTTCATAGGCGGTATCCCTTGGAAGACGACGAAGGAGGAACTCCACGACGCGTTTGCCAAGGCTGGCGAAGTTGTCTCAGCATCGATCGTTACTGATCGTGAGACCCGCGAATCTCGCGGTTTTGGCTTCGTCGAGATGGCCGATGAGGCAGCAGCCGAGAGCGCAATTGCTATGTGGAATGGCAAGGAGTTCGGCGGTCGCATGCTCAAGGTTGACTACGCTCGCCCTAAAGCTGCAAACGATAACGATGGCGGCATGCGCCGCTCAGCGTAAATCGCACAGCAAAACAAAAACCTCCCTGCTCAAAGCGGGGAGGTTTTTGTTTTGGGGGATTTGGTATAGTTACGCTACTTACAGCAAGTTGCGCAAAGTAAAGGCAAGTAGGCGAAGCATTGCGTGTACCACATCGGCAGGAGTAGTTGTTAGGGCAGACCAATATTTTCGTCAGTTTGAGAAGGTCATCGCTGAGATCACTTGTTTTACTTTGCGCACATATGCTACAAGACTTACAAAAATTTTATGAAAAAGAGGGGAGGCACAAACTGCCGTGGCGCTTAACGTCTGACCCGTATAAAATTTTGGTATCAGAGTTAATGCTGCAGCAAACACAGGTAAATAGGGTGCTGCCAAAGTATCGAGAGTTTTTGCGCGCATTCCCAACTGTCGGCTCACTTGCCAAAGCCCCGCTTTCACAGGTGTTGTTTCACTGGCAAGGTCTTGGCTATAACCGCCGGGCAAAGTTTTTGCATGAGGCTGCTAAAGTGGTGGTGAAGGAGTATGGAGGCAAATTACCCCCCGAGCCAGAACTACTCCAAAAACTCCCCGGTATTGGCCCATACACCGCACGCGCAGTAGCTGCGTTTGCATTCAATCAACCAGTGGTTTTTATTGAAACAAATATTCGCACCGTGTATTTCCATCACCATTTTCTCGTACAGCCTGAGAAACCAAAAACTACAGTCAATGCGAAGTGGATTGATATATCAATCCACTCGTTCTCTGACAACACAGGCAAATCGCCGCTGCGTAAAATTTCTGACGCCGAGTTGCTACCACTTATCGCAAAAGATTTGAAGCGCTCCAAAATGGAGCCACGTGCATTTTATTGGGCGCTAATGGACTATGGTTCGTATTTAAAGCGCCAAGGCGTGAAGCTTAATCAGCACAGCAAGCACTACACCAAGCAGTCAAAATTTGAAGGCTCGCCGCGTCAGTTGCGCGGCGCCATCCTAAAGCGGCTACTGGGCTCGCCCGCAACTGCAGCACAGCTGCAAAAAAGTAGTGGGCGAACACTGCTTGAAGTCCAAAAGGCGCTCTCTCAATTACAGCAAGAAGGCCTCATCTTTCGACAAGGCCTAAGGTTTGCAGTCGCTAAATAAAAAGGCTATCCTGGTTGCGGAACAACCCAGGAGAGGTTCTTATGTCAGTAAAAGTCAGTTTTGCTTTTATAAACACCCCCAATTTTTTATCGTCAATCAAAGATGCCGTACAAGGGTCTATCGCTGATGAGCTTGAAAAAATTGGTATTGTTGTTGAACCAGAAGCGATCGAGTTCAGCTTTGCTACTTACACGGGGACTGAAAAGAAATGCACCATGGTTTTTTCTCGTGAAGGAATCTTCCATGTGAGCAGTTACGAACAAATAGAGACTGCAATTATGACAGCTGTAAGTCAGTTCGCACCACCTGGTGTTGATTTGAAAGCCAGCATTATGTTGTGAACCTTTGGCTTCTTTGGCGCCTCACCGGGCGCCTTGTTTTTTATGTTGCTAGCTATGTAAAAGCAAGTGACCGCCGATTTTACTCGGCGGTCACGGTCGTCACTTATTGTCGTTTGCAACGAAAAGACCCGGGAGAAGGCGATTCACAGGTGTCCCTCTCTGTAAAAGCCCTTCGGCAAGACGTTCATCCTGAACCTTAATACGTCGTTCAGCGATTTGGGGGTTTATCCCGTCTTCATCTGTGTACCAATCGGCATGGGGGATTCCAGTCACGACACACCCTCACAACAAATGCTGTGATTACAATAACACAATAGATTCTATATAGTCAAATTACACCCCTAACACCACTGGGATGACGATGGGGCGCTTGTTGGTTTTTTCGAAGAGGAAGCGGGCGACTGAGTCGGTCACATTATTCTTCACGTATTCGAAGTTGACCGGCTGCATACCTTTGGTCGTATCTTCGATAGTTTTCTTGATGAGCAGGCGCGTTTGCGAAAGCAGCTCTTGGTTTTCGCGCAGGTACACGAAGCCGCGTGAGATGATGTCAGGGCTCTTGCGTAGCTTGCCAGTCTTAGGGTTTACGGTCGCGATGATAACGAACATGCCTTCTTGCGCGAGCACGTTACGATCACGAATGACCACTTCTTGAATGTCGCCAATTGAGAAGCCGTCCACTAGGCGCAGACTGTTTGGTGCGCTTTCCTTCAAACGAGTGAAGGTGTTGCCTTCGTCGCGAATTTCAAGAATAGCGCCGTTGTCGGGGACAATTATGTCGTCCTCTGAGCGGCCACAGGCTTTTGCGATGTCAGCATGCACGCGCAGCATGTAGTGGTAGCCGTGCAGTGGCATGAAGTAGCGTGGATTAATTTTGGAATGGATCCAGAAGGTCTCGTCGCGGTTGGCGTGGCCCGAGGCATGCACATCCATCGTTTCGCGGTGAATGATTTTAGCGCCTTGGCGCGAAAGATTGTCCTTCAGCTTTTGCACGGAGCGTTCATTGCCAGGGACGACCGAGGAGGAGAGGACGATAGTGTCACCCTTTTTAATTTTGATGTACTTGTGCGTTTTGACCGCGATGCGCATGAGCGCTGCAAATTCGTCGCCTTGGGCGCCTGTTGCCAAAATAACCACCTTGCCGTCAGGAAGATGCTCAAGTTGCTCAGCAGTGATAAACGTCTTTTCTGAAATCTTGAGCATACCCAGCTGCTTCACTATCTCGACATTCACCTTCATACTGCGACCCTCAATAAGCACTTTCTTGCCCGCGCGCTCTGCGGCCTCGAGCATACGCATGATGCGCTCGAGCTGCGAGGAGAAGGTGCCGATGATGAGGCGGCCAGTCGATTGCGAAATAATATCGTCAAGATTTTTTTGCACCACGCGCTCAGGGATTGAAAAGCCTGGCTTTTCACAGTTGGTTGAATCTGCCGCGAGGAAGAGTACGTTGCGATCTTTAAAGAATGCAAACTCTTTTTCTTCAGTTTCGGTTGGTACGCCGTCAATGTGGTCGAGGCGCAGGTCGCCGGTGAAGACAAGATCGCCATAGGGCGTCTCAATGATGATACCCATTGAGTCGGGGATGGTGTGGAATACCGAGAAGAAGCGCACTCGCAGGTCGCCCACGCGTACCACTTCGTCTTTCTCAACTTCATAAATATCGAGCGGTTTGAGATGGGGGAACTCTTCTTGTCGCTTACGGATCATTACGCTCGTGAGGCGGCGGGTATAGAGCGGTGGGTAGCCGATACGGTCGATAACATAGGGGATACCACCGATGTGGTCGAGGTGGCCGTGGGTAATAAACATGGCGCGGATTTTATGCGCTCTATCTTCAAGATATTTAGTATTTGGCAAAATATAATCGATGCCGGGAGTTTCTTCTTCTTTGAATTGAAAACCGCAGTCAACGATGACGATGTCGTCACCAAACTCGATCATGGTCATGTTGCGACCAATCTCCTCTACACCGCCCAAAGGAATGATACGGATATGCCCTGGCTCTACTGGTGGGATCATTGTATCCTCACCGTTTTGCTGTGCACCCAGCTCTAGCTCGGGGCGTGGTGGTGGGGTTTGGTGCGGGCGTGGGCCATTATTGCGACCACCGCGTCTATTGAGTGGGCGACCCCCACGCGCACCATGTGGGCGTGTAAAACCGCGCCCCTGTTTCCCTTTTTTTACTTCCATACAAAATTACGTATTAATTAATTTTTTAGTGATTCTTTGCGAAGAATGGCCAGACATAATCTGTCTCAAGATGCCACTGAGCGACACTCAAGAAGCGGTCACTGGGCTCCTCTATGAAGCCTAAGTTAAGCCCCCGTACACTGTTAGGAACAATATACACGAAATCGGGCGCATAGAGAAATACCGCAGGGATATCCTTCTGAATGTCAAAAGAAAACTGTTTGAAGAGCATGGTGCGCAGAGTTTCGTCATGAGAGCTTCGTAGCTGCTCTACGAGTGCGTCCACCGCGGGGTTAGCGTACTGTGCGATATTAAGACCCGGGTCGTTGCGCTGGCTGGAGTCCCAAAAAGCAAAGAGGTCTGGTTCGCGGCCAATAACCTCACCAAACAAAAGCGCATCGAATCTCCGTGGGCGAATAACCTGCTGGGCGAGATCTCCTTGATCATAGACTGAAACAGCGACATCCACACCAAGCTTGCGCCAGGTAGCGGCAACATATTGCGCCGCTGCACGCAGCTCTGGCACATTACCGGTTGAGAGTGCAAAACGTAGTGTCTGGGTAGACGCATTCTTCCCACTACCGGTAGTTTTGGTGAGAACACCCTCGGGGCCCGGCTGCCATCCTGCTGCACTCAGTCTGTCCTTGGCTTTTGCAAGCGCGTCAGAAGCACTTGAAGTGCTGTTATTAATGGTATTGGGAGGGATAACACTCGGAGGGAGTGGCCCCGTGAGCGCTTGGCCGTATCCATGCAATACACTGTTGATGAGTGCATCTCTATCAATAGCGTCGCTAAGAGCTTGGCGTACCTCTTTGTCTCGTAATACCTCCGACTGATTTTGATTAAAGAAGACCCCAAATATACGATTAATGGGTGCGCGCTCGGTGTGGAATTTTGTGAGCTCGCCGAGGCGCTCAGGCGATATACCGCCTGCGGCGGTTACTTCACCGCGCTTCAGCGCATCAAGTAACTCGTCCTCATTTTGATAAAAAGTGAATTCAAGGGTGCTCAGATAGGGCTCACCTAAGGCATATTGGGTAAACGCTTCGAGCGTATACAGGGTTGGGCCGCTACCAGGTGCACGGGTTGAACGGATTTTGTAGGGGCCAGAACCCACAGGTGATATGTTATGTTGGCTCGCAGCAAACTCTTCGTCTGAAACGTTTTTCCAGATATGTTCAGGCAAGATACCGATACTGAGATTTTCGATAAAAGGTGCGTATGCCTGTTTAATGGTGAAAGATATCTGAGTGTCAGAATTTTTTTGCACCACCACGCCATTCCAATTCGCAAATTGTGGGCTTTTGAGAGCAGGGTCTTGGGTTTTGCTGATTGTAAAGACCACATCGTCCGCGGTGATTGGTGCGCCGTCATGAAAAGTGAGGTTAGGTCGCAGGGTGCACGTATAGGTCCGTCCGTCTTCTGAAATATCACAGCGCTCTGCTAGATCAGGGACATAGGCACCCTCGGGCGTTGCCTTCATAAGGCCAGCGTATACAAGCGCGGTAAGTCCTTGGTCGGCGTCAGACATTGCGAGTATCGGGTTTATGAAGCGAGGTGTACCTACGACACCTTCGTGCCACGAGCCTCCGTGTGCAGGGTTAGCGACCAAAAAAGACTTGTTGGTGAGGTACAGCAAACCCACCACGCTTACAAGTAACAGCGCAGAAAAGAAATAGAAAAGTGCTCGACCTGCAAAACTACGTTTAGAACGCAGGGCGCGTGAGGCGGCAATGAGCTGAGAGAAGAATGAAGAGCGTGATTGGAAGCGCATAGAGCGCGGGGGGAACTAAGCTGCTAAGAGGTAGGGCTAGTGCGACAAGAACAGTGCAAAAGAATTGAGAGCGAACAAGATGCCTAACACTATAGACGCATAAAAAAGATACTTCTCCGAGCCGCGGCGGGTATGATATGCCGCAGAGAAGTTGTCTCCTCCAAATGCGCCTCCGAGCGCCGCGCCAGTTTGCTGCATGAGTACGGCAATGACGATGGCGATCGCAAGGACTATCTCGATGAACGGCAATATGCCGTGGATGGTCATTACAACGATTCTACCATGACCATAAAATAATGCAATGCTATACTGTCCGCATGCAAGAGGGGTTAATGAAGTCAAAAAAAGAAAAAATTTTAATACTTACATTTATTTTTTTCATAACCTGTACAT
>ERZ724505.9-NODE-9-length-169215-cov-19.157927_pt1 | contig 169215 bp, 262 predicted proteins | sample MGYA00376038_ERZ724505 | MGnify/ENA primary metagenome ERZ724505 (study PRJEB28724, sample SAMN07190884) | wastewater metagenome | isolation source: effluent of sewage treatment plant in Hong Hong | place: Hong Kong | collected 2016-03-17 ... | reverse complement strand
GGCTCAATAAACCACATTCTCTCAACCGGCGCGCCGACTACAAACTTACTAGTAGCATCTTTTCTTAATTCTTGTCCAATTTCTTTCTGACTTACACACTCAGCAGTGCTAATAAAATTGGCAATAGCTCCCGGAGTAGGCTCATCTAATCTACTAATAGTGTGTAACTTAAATTTTCCATGCAGACCGCTGGTGGCGGCCTGTTCTAAATTAATAAAGAAGTCATGGCCACCCGCTTCACAAACTTCTTGAATAAACTCTAATAAAGATATACTATCAGAATTAATTCTATAGTAATTTGGTATAGCTGGTAAATCAGATAAATCCACACCATACTTAAATGACTTATGGGAAATTGCCCCACCATAAGAAGTTCCTGATGGATTGTTACATATTACATTAACACCACTGGCAACCATGTTCCATGATATACCTGCCTCATTTACCTGAGAAGCCCCAAATCCGCCACTGTTTTCAAGATATCCAAAAATGTTTACAAGATTTGGGATAGCGTTACTTGTGCCATAATAATCATTCAAAATAAGTTTTACACCCTGCAGCAAAAACAACCCATTAGTTAAATGGACAGTATACTGAGGATAAGCAGACATACTACTTGAGGCACTGTAGCGATCTACGATACCTATATGCTCATAAGAGTCATATTGGAAAACCACTGGTGAGCCGATTCCGCTAGCCGCAAACGAGTCCCCCTCTATTGCGCAATCCACTAGGTTGACCGTAAAACTCATTTCTGAAGAGCCACCACCAAATTGTGCGCTGCACTCAAAATCAACTATAGAGCTACCCATAAATTTAGTCATTTGTCTTATTCCTTAACGCAGCCGACTTTGCGTCCCTTCTATCTCTTTGTGTTTTATTGTAACATATTCTACAAATCTTTTTGCCACTAGGCATAAATTCAAACTTGTGACCATTATTACAAAAATCTTTAGGCACCCGCCCACAAGGTTTACCAGTTTTTTCTGGATACCATAATTTGCGTCTTTTTTCTAAAGCAATAATCTTACAAGTTTGGCATTTTTTTGTAACTGGATCTAGCTCATGTCCATGATAACATTGCGTTAACCGTCTTTGTTGTTCTTTTTCTCTTTTAATACGACGATCAAAAGATAATTTGTCATTCCTTATGTTGTTACGAGCTTCAAGGCAACTCTTACACCTTTTGTGTTTTTTACCTTTTTTATCAAACCAAAAATCAGAATTCTTATCTGTGTATTCGTGACCACGAATACAATGTGTTTTAATTCCTTTACCAGTTAAAACCTTAGAAAGATGAGATCTTCTCTCCTCTGTAAATAAATCTTTAAGTTTTTTACGAGTTTCTTCTGATGGCTTACGACCCATTAAGGTTTTAGATATTTTTTTCTTTACATTATTGGGTACTCTAGGTAAATCTGGTAAAGCTGATTTCATAATATTATAACCAAACTTTGGTATATAACTTTTATATTTATCAAGAAAAACTTGCTCATTATTAAAGGTTTCCTTTTTATCGCACACACACAAAACACTTACAATAAAGGATTTTTCTTTATATTTATTATATGCCCTTTGAAGCAATCTATTGTAATGTTTATTATTTACTAAATCAGAAAAATGTCTATATACACGCTTTTTAATATCTATTGAGCTTCCTATATAAACCTTATTATTTATAATATTTGTTATAATATAGACACCACTTAAATTTGGTAAATTTTCTCTTTTTGTTTTATTTATCAATATTTCGTCTAACATTTTCTTCCTAGCCACAAATCGAATCGACTTGATATACCCATGAAATGCTACGATTATAGCTTCCGTCATACATAGACCAACTCTCTGATTGAGACTCTACAACACAATATCCTATACCACTTATAGCAAGAACTGGGTTATATGAGTTTATCAATGATTGTAAGCTACCTGATGTTGCGGCTGTGTATCTTGGCCCAAATTTATTAATACCAGAATTACATGGATAGACTGCGTCTATTGATAAAGATAATTTGCCTGCTTTATAATACCCACTATTACTAATAGTCTGTATTAATTCACCCTTGCCCAAAATTGGTATAACTGTAAACATATCTTCTTGAAAAGTGTTAGACACGTTTATATTTTCCCAAACTGCCTCTGGTAAGCTTCTTGTTGGTCCACTTCCAAACTCATAATTATAAGCTATTGTTCCAGCTATGGGCGCCATACTTACACTTGTGGCACTTGGAGCAGAATATAAAGTTGCGCCTGTTCGCGCCTCACACCTTGCCTTTAACCCAGATGTGCCTAATGAATCCCAAAAGGTTTTAGCATTGGCATACTTAGAAGTAGTTATATCTCCTGATGCTAAGCTTCTAATACCTAGGCCAGTAATAGTCCCATTAATACTAACATTTGGGCAAGTCTTATTATTGCTTGTCTGACTTTCTATTGTGTACTCTTCTAAATATGCCCCAGTAGAATAAATCCATGTTTCCGCAACACTATAATTAGATGTCCCTAAATCAATACTATGAACATCTGCATAATTATATTTAGTACTATAATTATCAAATCCACTAATACCAACTATTGGTTGCTGGGCAGAAGAGCCTATTTTAGATAAAACATACGCACGAGCTGCATCAATACCTGAGTAAGCTATATTACCACTAGCATTATAACTTCTTACGCCTTGGGCAGACACATTATGAGTTACTGAATAAACCCTGTTATCACCAGTTTCACTAAATGTATTATTCTCATCAAATGAGAATTCCCAAGTTTCTGCTGTAGATCTTAGTTTGTAATTGCCTGTGGGGTCCATAGCAACCCCGTTACAAAATAAATTATCTGCTAAAAAACTAGCAGTAAATGGCCAATACTGAGGGTTATCGCTTTCTTCTACTGAGAAACCTAATACTTGAGGATAACAAGTTAAATCATTAGTGGCGCTGACTGTGCCAATTGATAATTTCTGATAACTAGTCTCAAACAAATTCGCTAACGCACATCTTTTAGCAAGTAAAGATTCTAACCAATTAGTATCACCTATTCCAGTCTCAGCAATGACCTGACATTCTGTGCCCGTAGAAATAAAAGTCCCAGATGAGGTGGGCGACCCTCTATTAGAAAGTATTTTTCCTCTAATATTTATTGTGTAAGAGTTATTTATCCTATCCCCACTTTCATTATGGACTGGATCATGGGATATACTAACTGCCTCAATTGGGGCTATCTCATTATTATTATAAGTTACTTTAGCCATTATGCGGTCACCGTATTACCAGTTAAAGAATCCACTGTAAGACCTTTATTCTTTGACTTAAGATTATTAGCAAACTCGCCTATCTTAGTATTAACTATTTCTGTTATAACACCCTTCATTGGACCATCAAGTGCAGCTAAAGCTTCCGCCCCTGTAAATGAGATCTGAATTGGATCAACCTTAAATGTGTGAGCGTGGGCAATATTTTGTGGTATGTTGCCTAAATTATTAGCTAAATTATTTGCCGCATTAGCAAAATTATTAATCTGTAAACCAAATGTGTTGAATGCCTCTCTATTCTTTGTTAGTTCGCCAACTAGACCAGTCATATTATCAGCAAGCTTTTGATTAATGCCAATCATTGCGTCACTAGCTAACTGCTGATTACCAAACTCATTAGCAACATTTTGAGCTTCTCTACTAGCGCTAATATTAGAACCTAATCCCAGCGCGGCCTCAAACTGAGCTTTTCTTTCTGGGTCACTTGATAATCTTTGTTGTAGGGCTTGTCTACTAGCATCATCTGCACCCTGTAAAGCTAAAAACGCTTGACCCTTATCTCCTGCCCCCAAAACTCGCTGCTCAAGATTAATGCCTTTAAGAGTATTAAACAAATTCTCATCTGTGCCCAAAAGAGCATTACTTAACTCTTCTGTGCGACGCTTAGCTTGTTCGCTAGCCTTATCAAACTCTCTAATAGCAGTAGTAAAGCTATCTGTACCAGAAGCCATGCCTTCTAAAGCAGTATAAAGATTATCCTTAAGAGCCTGAATAGCTGGATCATTACCGCCCGGATCTTGAGCAGTTAACTGATCATATCTATTGCGAATGTCCGCAACAGAAGCATTGCCACCTAACCCACTCCCTCTAAGTAATATACCCTGACGCTGAGCGTCAAGCCCCTTAGCCTGCGCTAAATTAATAGCTGTATCTGGTTTGCCGGCAGCCTTATTCTGAAACTCAATAAATGATTTTTGTCTATCTACATTTTGTCTGCCTAAAGCTGTTATCTTGTTTTCATATTCTATTCTTCTCTTTATGATACCATCCATAGCCTGCTTAAACTGCTGATTAGCCCCATTAAAGGCTTCAGCTGTATCAAGCCCACCGCGCTTAATAGATTCGGTAAACCCATTAATAACTTCCCCAACCTTCTCATTGTTTATTGAGTTATCTGCCCCAACAACCCCATTCAAAGCTTCTTGCTGACTATCTAAATAGGTGTCAAGCATATCATTTAATCTTTGTCTAACCTCTTTAGGTTGACCCTGAAGAGACTTATCAAACATATCTCCAATCAAATTTCCAACTTGGTCACCTGTATTACCAGCGCCAATCTTGATATCCTTATTAACCAACTGATTCTTCACATCAAAAGCTGCGCGTGCACCACCAGCTTCTACTCTAGCGTTAAGAGCAGCAGCCGGACTAAAGGCTTCTAAATCTCTAAACAGTTTATTGGTTTCTTCTGTAGCGAGCCCACTTGGCGCAGCCCCACTGCGAAGATTTTGAAATACACCAGCTGAAACACCGCCAGCAGTTCCTTCGCCAGCTATGCCCGCCGCCCTATTAGAAATTATATCATTTCCAGTATTAAAGTTAGATATAATCCCATTAACTCTATCTGATACAGACTGCATATTTGCAAACATTTTAGAAAGCTTATCAGACGCAATAGCAGCAGCTGGACCAACTTGATCAAACTCTAAGCCAACCTGATCAAACATATTAGCTATATCAATACCAGATTTTTTAGCTTTCTCTATAATTGTGCCACGTTGAAAAGCGTTTACTCCATCAAGAGCAGACTTAAGTCTTTCAGCTTGACCTTTAGCTTTTGTTTTATCTTCATCGCTTAATGACTTATAACCAGATGTTACATTACTTGTCTGTTGAACAGCTTTAAATAAATTATTAAACTCCTCATCTGTGGCGCCTCCCTTTCTCTTAAATCCTCTATTAAAGGAATTAAGATTTGCCCCACCCTTATCTATATTAGCTTGAAAATCTTTCTTTTTGTTTATATCGGCTTCACTAACACCTACACCAAATAAATTGGCAACAGAGTTAAACACATCGTCTATCTTACCTGTCATCCAACCAATACCATTACCAACAACATCAAAGAATGCGCTAATATACTCTCCTGCAAATTTTAACCCATTAGAAACAATCGTGCCAATTTTACTATCTTTAAACTGAGTGAAAATGCCCAAGAAAAATCCACCTACAGCCCCAATAGCTGCCCCAACTGGCCCAGCTACAGTTGCCCCTAATGCGGCCCCACCAGCTACTTTACCTAATACATTAAGCCCATTAGAAACTTTTTGTCTCTTATTTATGTTAGCTCGCTCTTCAATTACTTCTCGCTCACTAGTAGAATTAGCTATAATCTCTTCTGATGCACGAATAGCGGCATTATTAAATGAACCCATTGCTGACACTAAACCAACTACAGCCGCACCTAATACTTGCGGGCCTAAGAATTTAGCAGCAGTAAGAGCAGCTGAACCAAGTTTGGCAAAGCTTGGAACGTATGTTGCCAACTTAGCACCAGCTTGACCAGCAACTTTTCCAATACCATTATTTAAAAATCCAGTTGCCCCCCTAACACCATTTACCACTCTTCCAAATCTACCAACTGGGCCGCCAACTCCACTTACTGGCGTACCACCTTTACCATATTTATCAAAGAATCCACCGCCACCAAACCCCTTAGCTAAATCTGTTACATTTTCTGTAACTCCATTAACAGAAGCCTTTGTTCCAAATTTACTCAAAAATGCTGATGCTGTTGTTGCCCCATTTGTAGCGATTGTATACGCAGTTACAGCAGTTGTTGCCGCAATAACAGCATCCATTAAAATTTTAACTTTATCACTGGCATCTTTTGAAGAGTTTGCGTAAAATCCTAATGCTATTGTAGCTGCAGTAAGTGCCCCACCAAAAATACTAAGTTTGTTAACATCAAAGAATGAGCCTTTACTCACTGGAGTATTTGGTCCATTTGGAGGTGGGTTGTTTCCGCCACCTCCCGGAGGTTTTGGACCATTAGGAGGATCTGGATTACGTGGGCCTGAACCACCACCTCCCGGAGGTTTTGGACCATTTGGAGGTGGGTTGTTTCCGCCACCTGATGGCGACAGAAAAGATTTTTTCGCCGCTGATTCAGAAACAGCACTAGTAGATCTTCCACCCATTCTTCTAACTATATCATCTGTAGTTTCTTCAATATAGTCATTTTTATAAGTATTTTTTCTTTTTATTGAACTGGTAGCGCCAGCTGGTCCACCACTAAACGCGCCTTGTTGGCGTATTATATCTACCATACTAGTTTTCTTTTTACGTCTAAAACTAGCATACCCATCACTTGATCCACCAGCTCCAGTGTTTATACCTGATGTATCATATGATTTATCCACAAACTGAATAGTATGCGCTAAACCAGATAAAATTTTAATAAGATTATTTAACTCATATTTAAGTCTACCAATTTCCCTATTAGCCTCATCTAAGTCTTTTCCACTTAATGTCTTACTAGCAACTGCTTTTTCTTGAATAGATATTTTATTAATTATTTCCTGTACGCTTGGATTACTTAGTAATCCATTTGGCCCACTCCCAGTAGCAGCATAATTAATCTTACCACTATTTAAATCATTGAAAAATGACTTACCATATTTATTTACCGCATTCCTATTAATAACATACTCACCCTTAGTAAGCATGTATGGCTCTGTGTCTACATTTGGCCCAATTCCCGGAACTAATCCACCTGTATTAAATCCCTTACCCGGCCCCAAAAGACCAGATTGAGAAAGTCCAGCAACTCCTCTAACAACAACTTGAGAAATCGCCCCAAAGGATTTAATTCCAGCTAAGATTGCCCCTGTGCCCAAAAGAACAGTGTTAAATCCACTAATAGCTTTAAGGGCACCAGTTATTGTCTGAGTTAAAATAGTAAATAACTCAACCAAACTTTTAACAGTGTTGCTTCTTGCTATCTCTGTAAATAGCTCAACTACAGCATTTTTAGCTCTACTTAATTTATTTTCAAGTGAACCAAACGCTATATCTGTATCTCTGTTTAGGCTTTCTCCACCCTTTTGAAATTCTGCTACAGCTCTACTTATATCTCCTGCACCAGCCAACAAAGATGTTAAACGTGATGACTGTAATGATCCGGCCAACTTTTGAACAAGCTCAGCAAATCGTGGATCACCAGACTTAATTCCTAATTCTTTAATTCTATTAGCAACACGAGAAATAGCTTCTGAGAAACCGATAAACTGATTATTGGCATCCAAAAGATTAATATTAAAGTTATCCTGTAGATACTTTCTTACATTACTTCTTTGAAGTCTATTAAGCACGTTTCTTAAAGATGTTGCAAGTGTTTCATCGGCTTCTCGGGTCTGCTCTTTAAGAACCGTAAAGGCTCCAACAAAGTCCGCAAGAGCACTCATATAAGATTGCCCATCCGCCTTAGCAGCAGCAAACGATCCACCAGCTCTTCTAATAGCTTTTGTAATACCATCAGACTCAACTGCGAACTGGGCAGATACTTGAGAAATGCCACCGATAACATCTTCCATTTCATCAGCTTTAATTTTAAACTGATTCATAGATGCGATAATAGCTTCTGAGATTTCTATATTACTACCGAAAGTAGGGCCTAGTCTAGCTTTAGTAGATATCTCAAGAATCTTTTCAAGGCTTCGCCCCTGAATACCAGCCTGTGCAAATATATCTGCAGACTTAGCAATCTCAGTTGCGGCTACACCGTAATTCTTAGCAAGTGTTAATATTTCGCTACTTAGACTAGCTACATTTTTCTCGACAGATCCTATTCTATCTTGTGATCCAGCAAAAATCTGCTCAAGTCTTGTAAACTCAGTATCAAGCTCTACAGCAGAAGTTGTTGCATCTATAATAGCATTTTGCACACCATAAATTGCACGAGCTGCAAAAAGAAAGGTTGTGAGTCTCTTAGCGGCCAATCCTAATGATTTGGTAATTGCCCCAATAAACCCGCCCTCTGCTTTAATAGTAGCTAGCGCATATAATTTATCAGCTTTAGACTTTACTAAATCTATATTTTTACCAATATCTGCATAAGAATCAGAAGTAAGATTAAGGCTTTGCACCATTTTATCTAATTCTGCGCGACCCTGAGTAAAGGCTGCTGGCCCTAACTTACTTATTCCCGCCCCAGCACTAGCTGTTTCAACAATAGCTTGATCAAAAGAATCAAAAGAAGAATTAATAACTTTATTTAATTTATCTTTTGCTCGTATTTTGTATGAATCACTAGTTAAAGTTTCTTTAACTTTTCTCTCATCAAAATTATTAATCATACTCGAAATTCTACTTTCGAGTTTTTGAATATCTGTCCCTATTCCAGTGAAATCTTGTCCGCCGCCAATACTAAATTGTAAAGAGGCTTTAAGTTTATCAATAGCTAATATAAACTTATATATCTTCTTTTCGTTTTCAGCAAAAGATTCTGTTGTTTGGTTTATTTGTTGAAATATATTTGATGATGTAGAAATTCCACCAGTTGCTTTTTGGGCATCTATAAGCTTCTTTTTATTTTCCTCTGTAAGCTTAGCAGATTCTTTTAGGCCCCTACTATCAAAAAATGCCTTCTTGTCATCAAAGCTTTTCAACACAGCATCAAAGGCTGTGGCCTCATCCTTAACGGCTGAAACAGCTAATTTGAGTTTATCTAGCTCTTGTGTAATAATTTGCACACTATCTGATTTACCTATCTTTGCTTCAGCTAGATAAAGAGCTTCAAATGCGGCTAATAATTTTTCAACCTTTTTAACTGAACCGGATTCTACCGCCCCTTGAGTTTTAAAATCACTATTTAGATTTACCTCATTTCTATATCTTTCAACAGAATTAGCAGCTTTAAAAGCAGATCTTTCTACCTGTGTAAAGTTTTTTGCGCGTGCAACTAAATCAATATAATCATCCTGACCCTTAAGAGTTTCTGGGTTTATCCCTTTATCTCTAGATGACTCAATAAGCAATTTACGTTGATTAATTAAATCGATTCTATCTGCCGATGCTCCAGATGCTGCCGCGTCTCTTTGCTCACTACGTATTTCTCTTAATAGTTTTCTATACTGACCAGCAGACGTTATTAAATCATCCATTGGTTTTGTAGCAGCTTTAATAGAGGCAGCAAGAGGTAAATCTTCAGCCGCATTAAGCGTTGTTAAAATAGCGACAACATCTCTTTTAGCCTTTTCAAGAGAATCGTTTAATCCGGGAGTTACACCCAACAATCCAGATTTCTCAAGTTTTCTTTGTTTTGTTTCTATTCCAGCGTATGCCGAATAAACTGACTTAAGAGCAAACTCTAAGTTTTTTATTGGTTTCCCATTTATTCCACCAAATCTATCAATTACAGTACTAGCTTTTCCAATTTCAGTTACAAGAGCTTTTAACTCTCTACTAGTAACATCAAAAAAACCACCCTTATCAGCGTCTCGAGCCTTTGCCCCAATCTCATCTATTTTTTTACTAAAATCATTAAATAACTTTTCAGCCTTTTTAGCTTTTTTAGCTGTAGTATCTTTAACTGGCGACAAGTTATTTAAATCAACCTTACCAACAGTATTCATATACTTAACAAGCTTCTGAAGTTCTTCAAAACCTTTAGATGATTCGCGCAACTTAGATAAAGATGTGGAAAAATCATCAATAGCTTTTTTAGCTTTGTCAGAAAATTCCACATCTATCTTTAAAGTCTTATTGGCCAAAAGTTCTTTAAGCTCTGTCGTTCCTTTAGCCTTTCCAACTTCTACATTTACTTTTACAGTAACTCCTGTATTCTTATTTTTAGGAAAAATACGCTGTAATTGAGCGCTCATGGTGCCTAAAACCGGTGTAATGGTAGGCTTCATGTCCTTTATTGTATTATTTAAAATCTTAGTTATATCACTAGCAAGCTTAGCCCCTGATCCAGTAGCTAACTGAACTGATATAGCAGCAGATAAATTAAAGTCTGTAGCGCTCATATTTTATATTTACCTAAAATTAATCTTCGAGGAATTCGCCAATTTCTTTAACTACAACAACAGGCTTTCCTTCTGCATCTAACAGATTACCGTCCTCATCAATTCTTTCACCCTTTTCATTTACCAGATTACCATTAGTATCTGTTAAATCAAACTTATCATTACAAAATCCAAACTTCTTAAGGAATTTGTTTTCAATAAGCTTAGATTCATACTCTGGATCATAAGAGCTACATAATGTCCCAATTCTGGAAATCAATTCAAATAATGAATCTTTTAGTCCGGTTTCATCAAATTCATAATCATCTACAGAATTAAATACTGGCGTGCCATCCGATGAGCAAAGACACTTACTAATAATATAATTGATGCGGGCATTTTCAGAATGGTGCTCAATAGTATTCTTATCATACTCAATTCTTTTTGCCATAAGATTAAGTAGGCCATATCTATTCTTTCTCAATAGAATTGCCGCCTCTCTACCTTCTGACTTCTTGAGTCCCCCCTTCATAAGAACAGCTTCAAGTCTTTCTACCTCTTTGCCCATTTCGCCCATATTTTTAATATCATCATCACTGTACAAGCCAGCATTTCTCAAGTACTCATCAAGTTGAGCGCGAAGCAAAAGCCCATCATTACCAGAATTCTTATCTTTTACAAGTTTAGAAAAAACTTTACTGGCGTGCATATTTGCTTCCGCCTCTATGCGGGCGGTTGGATGTTTTACAATAAACTCCTTTTCTTCATCGCCAATTTTAACTTTAAATACTTCCTGAGTAACTTTATTTATCATTGTCATATATCTTTCTTATTTGCTCATTTCCAAGATCTAAAATTTCTTCTCTTAACTCTTTAAAAAGTGAATATATCCTATCCTGCTTTTCTGTTCTTTCTTCTGGATCTTTTCCAAATCCCCAGAATGGCCCAAATACTTTTTCTATTCTTGCAATAGAACCTATCATAGTTGTTCTAATTAGCTGCTCCGCATGCCTATTACTTAAACTCATTATTTATTTTCCTGCGGGCATCAGGTGTATTCATTGAGTCAATCTCCTCAAATTCTTGTTTAGTTTTTCCAAATACATAAACATTTTGCGCTTTTGGGTCTATTCCTTTCATTTCTATTTTTTTGGTTATTTTAGACTTATTCTTTTCATTAATTAACCATCCATCAAATGCATCATGATCTTTAAAAATTTCATCTCGTGGGCAATCAGGGTTAGAATGACAATTTTTATATACATGAGTCCATGTTAAAAGTTTTCTCTGATCCTCTGTCATTTTTATAGCTGGGCGCCCAAACACATTTTTAGAAGAAGAATAAAAAGATAACCACTCCTGTCCTTGTGCTATATGCCTAATATCTTCCTCTGATATTGTGTTATTATGATAATATGTTAGAGCTTGTAATTTTCCAGCTCCCGCATACATATAATTAATCATTTCAAACCACATAGCCCCCATAGCTATTCCTTCACTGGTTAAGCTTTTATATTTATTTCTTTTTATATAAAGCTCTTTGTATTTAATTTTTTTATACTCTAATTCTATTTTAGTTTGATTTCTAAGAGATGGGGAATCATAGTTTTGATAATAACTAACTTTTGATCTTTCTATTTCTTTTGGCAAATCATCAAGTTTTTTCTGTTCTTCAAAACTCCATTGTTTATTATGTATCAAAAAAATATAGATGTCTCTATCTTCTAGAACATCTATACAATCTTTTAATACTTCATAGTAAATCCTTAATCCTTTTTCTTTTATTTGTCTAGTCGGCTCTTTTATATAAGATTCGCCATAATCCAATTTCCCAGACATTATCCTATATAAAAGAGTATCCCGCCTAGCCTCATCGACTAGACGGGAATGCTCATTTTTACTCATTTATTACCATGTACCAGCATATGTAAAGCTTGAAGGATCGTTAGGATGGAAAACTGACAAAATAGACTGGCCAGTATAAGTAAGGGTAAAGGTAGTATTACCACCATCTGCCCCACCAAACTGAGTAGCAATAGAAGACAGTTTTACCTTATCTCCCAAATCTACAACTAGACCATCAGTAGTAGCAACACGAATTCTTTGAGGTGCAGCATTACTATAATCACATCCGTCAAATGTGCCCAACTCTGTAATGGTAACATTGTCACCAGACTGAGAAAGAACAACGATTTCACAAGTTACATCGACTGGGAACTGGGCATATCGCGCATAAGCACCACGGCAACCTAACTGATTAACGGTTTCACGATTAAGGTCACAGTTAATTGAGATAGACTGAATAGGTACAGATGGACAACCATTGCTAATTGGCATAGTTCCAGAAGATGTAATCCCCGGAATATCCGTTGGTAGCAAGGTTGGATAAGAACCAGTGAATTTAATATTTTCTTTAACCTGAACACCACCGCTACAAGAAGTCAAAGCACATGGCTCATCAGTTCCGCTTGTAGTAGGATTAGATGGGAACGTACCATAAGAAGCTGTACCAGATGGCAAGCGGTAGTTACCGATAAATCCAACTGACTCAGTAAAGGCCCCATCTGTGTTAAATGAGAACCCAATAGAATTCACATTCAAGCCAGAAAACTCAATAACTCTACCCGGAGTACCACTTACGTAGTTAACAGAAGAATCATACATAGCAACAGCTAAAACTGATCTAATGTCTTGGCGACCTGTCAAAGAAGCTGAAGAAGCCCCTTCAGTTGCCAAAAGATAAAGTGGTGTACATCCGTCAAGAACACGCTCAACTTGAAGCGTGCCTTCTGGCGTGTTTTCGATAATTTCATATGGAGCAATCTGACCCCACTCGTTTACAGTCGTGGTGTTAATATTAAATGTTTCAGACATTGTCTGAACACCATGAACAAACGAGTATACCCCTGTGTCACCAACAGGCTTAACAAATAAGCCCTGTGTCGGATAATATTGTCGACTATAAGCCATATTATTTATCTCCGTTTATTAAATTTTCTAATTGTAAAATAAGATCATCGTTATATTTAATGATATATAACTTTATATTATTGGCGTCGCACCACTTAGACTTAATTTGATCTCTTTTTATAGTGTTTTTAAAATTTTTAACACCACCAAAGTGATTAATAGCCCTATAGTGTTGCTCACCATTAAATTCTATTACTGTTTTTATATTTGGTAAATAAAAATCAAAATAAAGCTGCTTTATATTTATACAGCCCTCTGGGCCAAATTGCCTAATAAACTCTATTTTATTCTTTGTTAAAAATCTAGCTATCTCTCTTTCACCCTTTGACTCACAGCAAGCTGGACATCCAGAGCCACACGAATGAGCATTAGCACACTGAGTAAAATAATTATTACAACATTTACAATAAATTTTTATTTTACTTAAAGTGTTTTTATAATTAACTTTATCATAATTATACTTATCACCATGTACAGAAACACACTTTTTAATAAACTCATCTTGAGAGTAAGAAACTCCACCTTTACACTTCGGGCAACCTGATTTTGACCATATGTGATTATTTGGTTTTACTTCAAAACTATAGCCACATTTGTGTTTTATTTTAATTTTTGTATGAGTGTCAATATAACTTGATTCAGAATAATCAAACTCAAATCCATGAATTTGAATGGCGTCTTTAATAAAGCTTAATGTATTTCTTTGATATTTACCAGAACAATAATAACAACCATCACCAGACATATGTCTATCTGGAGTTTGTATAAATGGCCCGCCACATGAATTACACACAATAACTACTTTGTTTTTGGCGCCATTAATACTTTTAACTAAACTATAGTTAAATTTATCTCCATGTCTTTTTTTAGACTTTTCAATAAACCTATCTACAGTTAATTTTTCTCTTGTTTTAAACACTTTATTCCTTGCAACATTAACCAATATGTTTTCACGCAACGCGCTATTATAGACTTCTCTTTTTTGATCAAAAATACTAAAAGATCTAGGTAAAAACCTCAATTTGCCTAACAATTTAGACAAGCTACCAACTCTGTGGTCATGCGGACATTTGCGGAATACAATCCCTCATTTATATATCCACCCCACAGAGATTCCGCGAGCAATATTTTAAGTGTTGTCCATGGGTAATCTTCAACTAATTGGTCATAATTTTTACCAGAATTAATTGTACCATTAAAATTTAGCGGATGATCTCCACTAGCAACAACTAAAGACGGATTGTACATCATGTATGTCTGCCCTTGCTGGGCAGCTAAATAATCACATATTTTAACGACATCAGTAGCAGATTCACCAATAACTGTAATATTATTATTATGTGTGTATATTCTCGGCCCATAAACATCTATGCCATATGGTTTTGATTTACTTATCGGTGGTGTATCTATAATAACTGCTGGTAAAGGTAATCTAACCTCTGGAGGAAGTGCTATTTCTCCATTGTTATAATCTGTTCTATTTTGTCTATATTGCACTTGTCTTCTATAACCAGATTTTCTAGCTGAAGTAAAATTTGCCCACTTGTATGAAAATTTTGCTTTAACTACACTAGTTGCCGTAGTTGCAATACTTGGTGTAACACGCCCATCTCTATAATTAATAGTAGGCGTCAAGTCTAATGACCCATTTACATAAATTAAAGGAGGCACAAATGGGATTGGCGAGCTAGTCACATCAGACTCATATACCCAATTTTCTGGACCTTGATAATATTTAATCCCAGTTGCCCGTGGGTCTACAACGCGCGTTAATATACTTCTATTATCTACATATGCCCCACTTTGATTTACATCTATATTTATATAACCGCCCTTATTTGTAAATCCCCAATCAAACATACCAATAATATTAGCTTCAACCTTTTCGCTTATTGACATATTTGCGACATTGCATATATTATTTAGAGACATTAGTCGCATTCCTTAAAATAGAAATAATCTCATCTTTTACTGTATCTATCGCTCGTGTAACAAAGTTAGATGTTTCTGTTCCAGAAAATTCTCCATCTACTTTAAAAGCAAAATTAGAACCTTTTATCATTATAGCCATTCCGCTACGCCCCAACCCATCTACTAATTTTACTTTATATGTTTCATTAATTATTTCACCACCAAAAAACATCAACCATCTAAGCCATTGTATGACCTCTTTAGATCTTTCTGATGTGTAATGAGCTCTGGCAAATGCGCTTTGCACATATGGGTCATCTTCATCTCGCGCACGAACGATAAACTTAATACCAAAAATATCTTTTTGATCTGTTGTTTCATTATCTTGATAATAAACCTCAAATAAGTCAATTAGTATTGATGGTAATTTTGCAACTATCTCATCATCTAAACCAAAGTCTGCGCGCAATTTCCCATTAATTAAACTATTTAACTCATTACTAGCTAATATAGCTCCCTTAATTAAGTCAGATATCTTTGTGTGAATATCTCCTGCAACTTTATCTATTTTTTTAGGATATCCCTCTTTAGCTATTTTTGTGCGTAATGCTTCTATTATACGCTTTTCTATTATTATAGCAGGAGTTAAATATTCTACGCCCATTATACTCTAGTCCAAAAACAAAAGAAAAATTTGTCTTTACCAAATCCATGGGGCTGAGGGTCTGTAGATAATTTATATCTAAGAGACCCCGTAACCCCTTCTTGATCAGAATAGAAAACCGCATAATTACAGCTTCTAATCTTTGTTAGGTCATCAACCGACCCTATAGTTAACAGCTCACCTTGTGGCTGATCAATACTTATACCTAATTTTTTAAATGTAGCGCGAGAAAATGAGGTAGAATCTACTGAATATACTCTTAATTTTATTATTTCCGTTACCTCTACTTCCTTTAAAGCTGTACTTGTACCACACACTGGGCATCCAGAAAGAGTAAATCCAATTGGGCCCCCAGTTTTATAACAAATACCCCCAAATTGATCAAACTCACAATTTATACAATCTTCCCACGTGCTTGGATAAAACAGCTTAACATTTACCCCTATTGCATCACTATCAAGCCACTGTTGGTGTGTGTCATCATACACCTCTTTTGCTTTATCTAAAATTCTACTTATTCTAGCAGAGCTCATTTTTACCCCTTAATGTAGAATTTAAAATTTTATCTATGTTTTTTATATTAGTGTAAGGTATTCTTAATAAATTATAATTATTTTCTTTTGCCCATTTATTTTTAAAAACATCTCTTTTTTTAACTTTTTTAAATTTTTCAATATTTTTACTTTTATTCTTAGACCATCTCATACATTTAAAATGCTGTTCACCATCAAATTCAATTAATAAATTATAGTCTTTTAAATAAAAATCAAATCTTAAAAAATGTTTAATTTTGCATGTATCAAATGTTTTTTCCAACTCAAAGTTAATACTATTATCTTCTAACCATTTTTTTATTTGCATTTCACCAATAGATCCATGTGAGTCTTTTAAACATAGTTTGCACCCACCATAGCAAGTATTAAGATGTTCTTTTGGTGTTATTGAAAATATGTAATTATGTTTTCTGCATATTATCTGAATATTTGTTGTTAAATTAACATAATTTATATTACTATAATCATACAACTCTTTATGTTTGTTTCTAGCTTTTAAAATAAAACTATCAACCTTTTTTGTTTTTTTCTTAATACGGGAAACTCGTCCACATTTTGGGCAGCCACATGATAAATGGACAAACATCTGTTGCTCAAACTCACCATGCTCTGGACATACAATAATAGCTTTATCATCTATGCCAATATTTAAAAAATCTACTTTAGAGTAATTATATTTATTTCCATGTTTTTTAATAAATCTTGATATTAGAGGTTTTACCCTCTCTCTATTTTTTATGTGTGTAGATTTACATTTATCTACCCTACAGAATTTGCATCCACTATAAATAAAATGCTCGCTAGCAACTTGTGTAAAATAATTATTATGCTTCTGACAATATATAGTGACCCTAGATTTAGAATTGGTATAGTTTACACTAGAGTAATCATAGATATCACCATGTTTATTTTTTGCTCTTGCTATAAACATCTCTTTTGTTACTGTTTTTCCACCCATCACTCACTATCCTTGCTGTCTATTTTTTCTTTACATTTCTCACATCTTGTAGATTTCATGGGGCTAAATATATGACCAAAAACATAGCCAGCACTAAATAAAACAAAAGGATAATTTAGACTTGCCTCCTTTAATATGGCGCTAATTGTCTCACCTTCTCCCCCTGTTACAAAAACAAAAAGATCGTAAAGCCCCAATATTATAAAAGTTATAAGTAAAATTACTCCAGTTTTGCTCATAATGGGCATGCCGCCTTAAAAGATCCCACACTACTAGAAAATACATTACCACTACCAAGTGTTACTCGAACCTGTATTTTATATACACCGGATTGATCTATATCGCCAGCAACAGTATTATAAAATACTATTCCATCGACACCCGTTGTATAGAGTTCGCCATTTACCTCAAGTGTAGTCCCATCAGGCTTTCTAAATATAAAAAGTATTTCTGTTGCGCTAGATAAATCAACCGCTGCACCATCATCAGTTACGGTAACCCTAAACTCCGTTCCTTCGTCCCCTACAAATATTTGATCAGACATAATTATTAATTCCCTAACTTGTTAATTTTAAAGTAAAACTAACTACTTGCTTTATAACTAGCGTAAACGTAAATAATTCCGCCCCACTATAGTCCTGAGAACTACTGGTAGAAAGTGGTAATGACGAAATAGGCCCAGAGCTAAACATTATTCAGGTGCCACCACTTCTTCTTCTACGACTGGAACCCACGCTTCATTTAGATCACCTACGGTGATCACACCGTTACCATCGACTGTTACATTAAATACGCCAGTGTTATACTTTTCTGCAAGTTTGCCCGGAAAGGCTTGGCCAGCAAATATTGTAAATTTGAAAGCATCAGTCAAAATATCGAGGGCAGCTGGCATAACATCAATTATAGCCTGCATTTGCTCCTTAGTATGTTTGGATGTTCCGTTTTCTACGCCCCAAAAATCTTCATAGCCAGCAACAAAGAGGGAAATAATCCCATCTTGAACTTGCTCTGCTTTAATTGTTTTATTTTCAGCCCAAAGAACTGCATCAAAATCATCTCTAGCCGGTCTTGTGTAAGTCATTGTTTTACCTTATATTAAAAAGAATTTAAAAAGAATTTTGCAGCTGTCGATCCACCGCCAGCAACTGTGTAATATATAATTATTCGACCTGCGGCACCACTACCGCCGAACCAGTCTCTTCCGCCGCCACCGCCCCCACCACCGGGAGCATTACCATTAGTCCCATTAGTAGTTGTTGTTCCACCAGCTCCTCCGGACCCAACAGAATTACCACCAGCTCCACCGTTATTACCAGCTTTAGCGGCCCCGTTGTTCCCACTTATATTTGTGTCGCCGTTTCCAGTGGTGCTTCCACCCTGTCCTACCGTACCAGTACCACACGAATATCCTCCAGTTCCACCATATGCAGTATAGGTTGTTCCGCTATATGTAAACGAGCTTGGGCCACCAGATGCTCCATCAGCACAACCTATACCAACATCAGTATTACCAGCTCCGCCACCACCAACTTCCCAAGTTATTATATCTCCCGGAGTAACAGTTAATGTTTTAATTAGTTGGCCACCACCTCCACCACCAGCAGCCCCCTGACCTGATGTGCCGTCTCCACCCTGTCCGCCCCCTCCGCCACCACCAATAGCGGTCATCAGTACGGAAGTTACTCCAGAAGGAACTGTAAATGTGCCAGAACCTGAATTATATATTTCTTCAGTAGCCATTATGTCCCCACATCAGTTGCAACTAAATACATAATAGAACCATTCCATCTCCAAGAAACTAATCTCACAGAGCTTGTGGCGTCACTACTCCACGTAGGTTGTGTGCCCATCCACTTAATTGTTCCAGAGCTAACAGCCCATGTAATACCCTTTGCGGCACTAGCATGTTGGTTAACTATTATTGTACCAGCAGAACTAGAAGTTGGTACTGTTAATGTGACGGTAACTGCTCCAGTGGCGGAAGTGAGATTGAGAGTCTGGTGATTACCATCGTTAAGCGTGATTGTTTGAGTAGTACCAGTAGGTGTATAAGTCACTTCAGCATTCTGACGAATAAGCTTCGACGAGTTGATACCACAAAGAGGATTAAGACTCCCGTCTGTGGTCAGTGTCATTACTGTTGTTAAGGTTTTAGTAGCATCGGCAGAATTTGTAACCTGCCATGTGTGCTGAGTACCGTTTGCTGTACTGGTCCAATTTCCAGAGGCGGTAATGATATACGCACCCTTGGACGTTGACCAATTTGACGCATTCTCATCATAGCCGTAACAATTCAATCCGCCAAAGATATCTCCAGAAACTGGATAAAGTTTTGTATTTCTGTCGGTTCCGCGAGCCTTATAGCACTGAATTTGCGTGCCAGTTGCTACATCCCCATGCCCATATAGTCTGAATACACAAGTTGTATCAGAGATGGCTTGAGTAACGCTAGTAGCACTAGTAAATCGCGTGATAAATGTTCCAGAAGAATCCCAGTGCCCAATATTTATATTACGAGTGCTGGTTCCACCGGCAGAACCTACCTGAAGACCAATATTAATTGCTGAAGTTGTAGGGGCGAACGTTAGAGACTCAAATGCACTTGATGAGGTGTAAGTGGAATAAATTCTGAAGGTTTGGGCGTTGGTGCTATTTCGTTGCTCTACTGTGTTTGCAGAAATTCCATATAGATACGTTCCAGATTGCCATCCAATATATGACCCGCTTGGAACCTCAAACCCAGTAGTTCTAAGTACTGCAGCGGTTTGATTGAGCCAGAATAACATTGGCGATTTTGAAGAATTGCCAATTATTAAAGCAGCAGCACCACTTGAATAATTAAAAAAACCAGACTGTCCAGAAAATCCGCTAGAAACCACCAAGGAATCGCCTACAGTCAGATTCCGACTAAAGAACCCATCCCTCGGTCTTGTCGCCCCAGACTTGCCAATGTCGTATGTAGCATCTGTAAAAAGAAGGTCTCTTGAAGCGTTTACGGCTGTAGCAGTTGTATAGAGGATTTCCGATCCCCCAACAATCAGCGACAGGATTCCATTGGCTGGATCACCACCAATACCAGTCGTTGTGCTATTTGTACGAGGGATTAAAGTGGGAGAGGTTCTGGAGCAAGAATTAAGATTTAAAGCCCATCCTTCGCCTCCAGCCCCACTGAATAATCCCAATGTTGAGTCAAAGAAATTAGTAATTACATTATTACATCTTGACTCAAATCTCGTATTCGCGTTTGGGAAAAATCCAGTATTAAATCCCGAAAATAGAGAAATCCCAGTTGAGAATACGACAAGCCCAGTAGTTCCAACACTCAACGCACTTGTGAAGGTTCCAGCGGCGTTTGAGTGTCCCAATTCAACGGCCCGATTAGACCCTCCAGCAGAACCTACTGCTGACCCGATCTGATAGGCCGACCCAGTAGCTTTGAATTGAAGGTTTCCGAAACTCGTGGACGATGTGTAAGTTTCATAAATTCTAAAAGTCTGAGCATTTGTGCTATTGCGTTGTGCGAGAATCCCAGACGAATCTCTAAGGAGAAAAACATCATCATTATTATCTGCAAACGAAGAATTGCTACTCCAAGATAGACACATATCTGAACGTAATGACATTTTGCCTAATTTAATTACTGCACAATTCCCATTGGGATTAATTTGAAAATCTGTGCCGTATCGACATGAAATAAATGCCGAAGATCCAAACCGAATCGACGGAACATTATAATCGCCCTGAGGTACTACAAGGTAGTTAGTAAACGTAGAAACACCTGTGTGATCTATTGTTAGTCGATCAACCAAGGAATTTAATGTCGATCCAGTAGATCCAGCAGAGGCTGTTTGGAATATCAATGATCCTCCAACACCTGTTCCTCTACCTATCCCACCAGCAATTGTAACATTGCCACCTACGCTGTTTGATCCTCCACTGGTCCCTCCAGCTACAATCAAGGCTCCACCAGCCACATTCGTAACCGCCGAACTTGAAGCGTCTACAGCTCGTATTTCACATGTTCCGGTTAATGAGTCTGAAGTTGGGCGTGCTCCTAACAACTGGAAAATTCCACCAGATGCATGGTCTTTCCCATAAACTATCAGCGACGCCCCAAGTGACGTAGATGAGCTACTTCCTCCTGATATTGAACATGTTGAATTATTTCCAGAACCGGAGTTGACGCCTTGGCCTGCTGGTGCAGCCAATGTCCCACTAAATGACCCACTTACTGTCAAATTATAACCAGATCCTGATAAATTTCCATTCGCATCCATTACAAGCACACGACCGGACGTCACATTATTTACAATACGAAATCTTGTTTGCCCGTCTGTCTGAAGCTCTAAGTCGCGAGCAGATCCGCCAGCACTACCCTTGACTGTTCCAATCTGGGCTACGTTTGTATTCCAACCAATAGAGATAAACTCATTAGATGTCGTAGATGTATATGTGTTATAGACCCTAAATGTTTGAGCAGTAGTTCCAGATCTCTGGTGAACTATACCAGTTGAATCAGTAACGCCTATAACAACGCCACCACCATTTGAAGCAGAAAACGCTCCCCACCCAGTTCCAACCGACAAAGTCCCCCACACTGTAGTTGGGCCTTGTAAATTTATGGTGGATGTACCAACACTTAGATTGACAAATCCCTGAGCTACACTGCCAAGCGTGATTTGATTGATATTTGCAATATTCCCGACCGTTATATTTCGGCTAAAAAATCCGTCCCTTGGTCGAGTCGCTCCACTCTTGCCAATATCATAAGTGGCGTCAGTGAATAGTAGATCTCTTGAGAATGTTATTGCTGTCGCATTAAACTGCGCAATTGTCAGATTTGTATTTCTTGTAGTTCCAGAAGAACCAGTATTTGATGTTCCTATATAAACAGAGCCACCAATGCCAGTTCCTGTAGATCTTCCACCCATTAACCACATAGACGCACCAGACTGGTCTGTTCCACGACCAGAAGTTACTGTGTATTCTCCGTCTGTTGGAGTTCCAGTAGTGCTTAAGGCAACATCTAAACCGGAAAATCCGGATGGATTTCCCAAACAAATTTGCGGAATGCCTAAGGTTGAATAATCAGAAAAAACAAATTTTGGATATGCCCCTATCCCGTAACCAGACAACGTTCCTACATCTTTCCCAACCATAAATACAGTATAGCCAGAATAAGATGAACCAAATGCATTGGTCTCACCAGACCAAATTGTACAGTTTGGCGTTGCACTGTTAAGGTTCAGCCCATAAATGCCAGTATTGTAATTTACATTGTAACCAGCCTTTATAGTACCAATTTGAACCTGATTAGATATGGTATCTACACTTAAACTAGATGTAAACGTTCCAGCAGAATTCCAATGACCAAACGTAATTGCTCTGTTAGTCCCACCGGATGATCCTATGGCAGATCCAATTTGGTAGGCCGACCCAGTAGCTTTGAATTGCAGAGTGCCAAAGCTAGTTGAAGACGTGTAGGTTTCGTAGAGACGGAAAGTTTGGGCATTCGTACCGTTGCGTTGAGCAAGTATTCCCGCTGCATCACGCCATAGATTGGTATCCGGAGCACCGCTTCTTGAATTTGTAGTTGAACTAAACGAAATCGCGCAATCTGATGCGACCCTAACTCCAGTCGGTGGTCCGTTTGACGTAAACATCGAAATTTTTGGAACAAGATCAAGCCACGCAAAATGCCATGGATAGCCTAATAAATAAGGTTCTGATGAATAATATGTATTTGCTGAGATATTACATGATCCAGCACTTCCATATCCACTAGAAAGAGTTAAGCTAGCAGTACTGAGCGTACCTCCCACTGTTAAGTTTCGACTAAAAAAACCATCTCTTGGGCGTGTCGCTCCACTTTTCCCAATATCATAGGTCGCATCAGTAAACTTCAAATCTCCAACTAACGTACCACCAGTTAAAGGTAGATAAGTCGACGCAGCAGTAGACGTACTCAAAGCCCCTGTAATACGAGAGTCATTACCTTCTGCAAACGTACCAGCAGTAGTTCCAAATGATCCAGTTGTTAAGACACCGCTAGTTGTAGTAATGATTGGTAATGAAGCAGTGGAACCAATTGCTCCTGCATTTGTAATATTACCATGAGTATGAGAAGTTGGAGCATCTCCAACATATAAAAAATTACCATCAGTACAAGCTGAATCAAATTCAGATTTAGTTCCTGTAATTCCATAACCAGCTAATGTAGTTGGTGTTCCGCTAATCTTACTCCACGCAAGGCCAGTAATCCATGTTGGATTGCTATAACTTCCACCTAATGCCACATAAGTTAAAGCAGCAGCAGCAGAAGTCAAATAGGCACTTAAATCGACTGACCCACTAGATGCCCCAGTAATTCTACCTTTTTGATCTACCGTAATAGAAGCTAAAGTATAACTTCCGGGTGTTACGGTGGTATTTGTAAGAGATCCTGTTATAGTGGGCGTACTATCATTATAAGATAATACTATATCGGCGCCGCTACCTAATATACTCCCTATAGCATCCTGAGCTTGCTCATCACTGTATCCGGGGTCTGGAACAGAATTTACCCATTGGGAGCCGTTATAACTTAATATATTACCAGTGGCGGGCGAAGTAATAGTGGCATCACTTAATCCGCCCAAAGAAAGATTTATCTCTCCAGAAGGATCTAAGTAAGCGTACTTAGCGGCGGGAACAGTACAAAATACAGTGCTACGGCCCGACAAGTTAATAGCGGCCCCAGTAGAACTATCTAATATAGTATCTCTACTAAGTGTTCCACTTCCGGCAACTCCGTAGGTCGCCCTAGAAACTTCCCAACTCGACCCATTCTCTATACATATATATGTAGTGTCACCAGAGCTAAAAACGTCACTAAAAGACTGAAACCCATTAGGTGTTCCGCCCAAGGTTATATTGCCAGTCCCAGTAGAGCTAGTTACCTGTTTTACTCTATCGAATATACGTAATACCATATTATCTTACCAAGTTAAAAGTAATAAGTAAATTAATCTCTAGAGAAAAAACAAGGACTACTTCCATATAGAAAACTACTCCTTAGGAGATTCTTCTTTAATCATTCCACTAAGCTTTTCAATCAAAGCAACAGCAGTAGATTGAATGCCAGCTGATTCCTTAATTCCTTTATCAGAGCTAAGAGCCTTAGCGCCAATTTCTACCAAAACAACAACATTCTTAATTTCTTCATTTGTCAACATAATAAATTTCCTTTATATTATTCTATAAGTTATACTTCCACCGACTGCGGCAGAAGAATTTAAAATTAACGCTTCGCCAGCCGTAGTTGTAAGGCCAGCTCCTGCTGAAACACTAACACTCCCATTTGCAGAAAGTCCCATTATTCCTGTAAGATACGTACCCGTTCCAGAAAGAAATCTAAACGTACTGGCTCCTGTTGCGCCAACAACATAAGAATCGACAACTATACTTTTACCAGTAATAGCACTGACAAGTGTTGTATTTCCACCAGTTGCAGCTATACTTGCTGAGTAACTACGCTCTGGCGCATAATCACCCTGATCTATAATTAATGACGCCCTATTGTCTGTATGCTGTAAACAAACAGATGAAACTCTCTGGCGTCCAGTTGATGTATAAATTGAGTCTACCATACTTATTCTGATTCCGAATTAGGAGTTGAAATTACTACGCCAGTAAGAGTTGTTCCACCCATCTGGATATCAAGTTTTGTTCTATTATATGTTTCACACGCACTATCTGCGGCCTGTTTGACTTTATCAGTTATATTCTTCATATCTACTGTTGTTGGGCCATCAGATACTCTAAAGTCGTTTCTAGCCCATCCTGTGTGAACCCCTTTAAGAAGCATACACGCAGCCCGTAAAGAAACAAGATTAATAAATTGGGCATCTGGTTCCGGCGAAATAGTCTGTGAGCAAAGAGAAATAGAATAACTACTTCTCATGTCCTGATTAACATACATTGCGGCAACAAATATTAGAGATGATAATCTCTCATCTGAAAATTCATAATCTGTCTCATCGGTATCATCAACTAAATGACGCACCATTGGAAGAGATTCAGAAAGTAAATCAGCCATATATGCTTAACGCCTTAAAAATGGCCAGCTCAGCTGGCTCTGTTAGTTCTAACATAGTAATACCATTAGTGGCACAATAATCTTTCTTTACTTTGTCTCGTTCCTGAATTAGCTTAAACCCCTCTTCTCCGCCGAAATAATTAACCGCCTCAAAATGTTGGCGACCTTGGAATTCTATTACTGTGTTGTGTTCAGGAAGATAAAAATCAAATTTTAATTTACCCTTATATAAACACTCAGAAAAACTTTTTTGTTGCTCATATTTAATATTTTTATTATCTAAGAACTTTTTAATAGCTACTTCGCCCTTAGAGCTACAACAATTGGGGCACCCTTGACCCCTTAAGTGACCATAAACAACTTGACTAAAGTCGCCGTGCTTTTTACATGTTATTGTAACTTTTTCGCAAACACCATTAAATTCAACTTTATCATATGAGTATAAATCACCGTGTACTTCTTTAGCTCTTTTTACAAAATCTTCTTTTATTAACTCTATTATTGAGTTATTTTCTTTAACACAGTCTGGACAACCAAATACTGATTTCTTATGATTACATGGGGTTTGTTCAAATTCTTTATTATGTTTCTTGCAAATCAATATAACGTTAGTCTTATCATTTACATACTTAACTTTAGAATAATCAAACTTATCCACACCATGAATTTCCTTAGACTCTTTAATAAAGTCTTCCGTATCCCATCTTCTAGTATCACCAATTTTTTCATGACCACATAATGGACAGCCACATGGGCCTCCGGCTCTCAAGTGGGTAGATGGAGTTTGTTCAAAATCTCCATGAATTGGGCAAGTTATAATTAAATTTGTATACTTATTTATGTAAACTGATTTATCGTAATTATACATGTTGCTATGTAAAGCTTTCGCGTCCTTTATAAAATCCTCAGTAGTCTTTGTTTGCTTAAAATTACCAGATTCTCGCCCACACTTTGGACATCTACATTTTTTATTAATGTGATGACCGGGTGTTTGTTGAAAAACTAGATCATGCTTCGGGCAATAAATATCTAGTTTGGTCTTACTATTAACATACACTGATTTAGAATAATCATATGTGCCAACTCCATGTACATGCTCCGCACTCTTAATGAAATCCAAAGTTTTCTGATCCTGTGTCATTTTCTCTCTCCGTTATTTGTTTAAAATATAATTGGGATTTTTTGCCCACAGCATTATATTTTATTTTCGAGCGAAGCGAGATATTGTGTTTAAATTTTTACAACATAAAAAACGCTAATACGGTAAATATAATTTTAATATGTTTAAAAATTTTAATAAGAAAGGGCTACATATAAATACATAGCCCAATCTTTTTATCAAATATAAATCTTATGTAAATAGTGTGTAATGTTTATAAGTCACTATACACTATCTATTAGCTACTTTATTAATATAAATTAATAACTGAGCGCTGCACACCGTCTTGAGTCCAAGCACCCCACCCCATATCTACGCCATCCATAAGCTCCACCCTTCTGAGATCTATGAAGAGCTGAACCTTCATCACCATCTCTAAAGAGTTCGAGTGCTTGGGTTTCAAGCAGTACGAAAGAGTCACGAGTAGCAAGGTCAAGAGCAACCGCCAATTCAATATCTGCAGCAGTATGAGTAGAACCAATAATTGGAACAAGACTTGCGCCCAAATTACTTGTGTAATAAGTCTGATATTCCTGACTTACACCCAACTCATACATTTCATGAAGTTTTACCTTCAGAATATCAAGAGTAGTATTCTCATTGCCGCTCATGCTATAAAGCTGAGAGCGAACACTGTCTGGCACCTGATCCAAATTCCAATTAAGGATTTCTTCGATACCTTCACAGCTAAGATAAATATCAGTCATACGACTCTTCTTTAGTGAGGTCTGATTACCGCCGCCGTTACGAGCCATAGCACATCTACCCAAAGAGAACAGCTTCTTGGTGAACTGACCAACTGCGGCGCCAGCATCATAAATAGTCAAACCACGGTCAGCAACAGCTGCCAATAGAGTATGCCAGCAATTATCGTTCTGCTTCTTAACAAAGCCTGCGACAAGAGCTTCCATATAGCGACTGATAATGTCCCATCGGGCATTACGAGCATGTTCAAGATCCCACTCAACAGCGTTTGCATCACCAATGGTGGCAAGAGTAAACTTGTCGCCAGCAGTCATAACAGCAGGAATGTAACCTTTACCGGGATTCGTGAATGCACGATAGTCACCTTCAGTGCCCGGAGCGATAATGTCAACAGGAATCTCGGGTGATACTCCGGGAGGCAATGTCGTTACGTTGAAGATGCCGCTTGTGTTGTCGCCATCAAAAATAGCCTGACGAACAGGTAGTTGGATAGCTGTGAAAAATTCAGTGATTGCTTTAGAGCGAACCACTGGGTCTGAGGCAGCTGTTGCCTTCAAGACATCCGTTGAAATATCAATATTATCAAGACTCATATTAATTATGCTCCGTTTATATTTAAGATTAAGAATTAGTCAATGTTAACGGCAATTTCGCAGAATCCGTCTGTATCAACAGCAGATTCGAAACGCCCTACTGCAGGATAACCACTAGTGCTCAAAGTTGTATACTTCCCATCTGGGCCAACATACATAGTAGCACCCGGTGTAATAACACCAGTCGTAGCGGCATGAAGGTTATTCACACGACCACGGAATTTACGGGCAAGTGCGACCTTGCTGTTAATAGGGACAATGTTATAATTCTGGAAGTTTGTAGGAACTTCAGAAGTATCATAATCCTTAACCGTCTGCATCAATACACCCATAGGCTTACGGCCAGATGGATTTGATACATAGCTTACTGTTTTAGTAGAAACGTCCATGCCAGTCGTATAAGATCCAGTAGCAACGCAAACAACGCCGCCCATTTCACCAGACCCATTTGCTGTGCATGAAAGATCCCAAGAGTACGGATCTACAATTTGGTGACCACGAATAGCCATATTATTTATTCCCCTTTTTATTAATAAAAGATAGTTTGCTAGCAATAGACTTAGATAGAGCTGTTAGCTTATCTTCGCTTTCTTCGACTTTGTCAATTTTTACATCTTCTGTTTTAGCTGAAGCTTTAGCTGAATCAACAGCATCTGCAACAGAAGTTGTTTCAGTAGTTTCTGTTTTTGCAACAGATTTTTGAGCATATAGTGCAGCAATCTGGTCAAACATCTCATCATTTACTGACGCGAACGTTTTAACTACTTCTGCCGCTTTTTCTGGAAGCACATTAGAAGCAATAAGCTTAGACACTCTCTGAGCTTCTACTTTTTCTGATTCAAGTTTTGCAACTTTAGCTTCAGCTTCTTTAACCTTAGCTTCGGCTTCTTTTTCCTTTTCATCCATTTTTGCGCATGTTTCCTTCTCCATTTTATCCATTTTTTCTGCGCATTCTTTTTCCATGTCTTCAGCTTTTGCCTGAGCTTCTTCAGCAAGAGCCTTAAGAGCTTTTACCTGCTCTTTGAGATTTGTTACTTCTGCACTAACTTTTTCTACTTCTTGCTTATTCAAAGACGCGATAGTATCATTTGCTTTAGCAAGTGCGGATTTTAATTCCGCAACTTCTTTCTTCATTTCATCTTCCATTATTTTCTCCATTTGGTTGGAAACTGATTTATTAATAAATTCATTCATCTCTTTTGAAAGATCAAGCTCATTTAAATTAAGACTAACAGTTAATTCAAGATCTGTGTCTAATTTACTCTCTTCAAAAATTGACTCATCTATAACAGATCTAGGATTAGCTGGATCGTCAACTATTCCTTTTCCGCTAAAAGTAAAGTCTCTTAGTATTCTATATATACGGGCCCCATCATACTCACCAGAGCCACCATATGAACGTAAATATTTAGTTAGAAAAGCTGTTTGTTCAGAACGTGGAATAATCTTACATTCTGAGCCTTTGACCAACATATAGTCAAATTTTCTAAATAGTGCCTCCATTGAAACAAACAATTTGTTATCTTCAATAGAAGCTATTATCTTAGAGATTCTGTTCTCTAATTTTTTATCATCCCAGTGAGTCCAGATTACTGCCTGTGTGGCTATATCTATAATACTAGAAATATCTGAATCACTGGTTATATGTTTACCTGCAGAATTAAGTAAAATACTATCGGTTATAACACCAATAATATTTTTCTCATCATGCATGAAATTTAATTGCTTATGAATCGGTGTAGTTCTTGCTGCATAGATTTCTTCTGGCAAGAACCAGTCATCATTCTTATTGGGGCCAACGCTTGCCAATATAGATTGAATATAATATAAATCAAAATTTCTACCTTCCCCAAAAGCAGCAACAGCTTTAACTGTTGTCTCACTTGGTTCGGAAGATTTACTTAGAAAACAATTAAAAGCTACAGTTGTCTCTTTTAACTTGTTCTCAAGCCCATCTTTTATTTCTTGTTTATATGCTTTTATTTTTATTGACATCGTTATTATAGACTACTCATTTTTTTATTAAAATACTAAAATATAGTATCAAAAAGTGCCATTTGCCCATATAATTAAACATCGTTCTCAGAGAGAACAGACATAGCGTATGCCGCAGATGCGGCTATTCTTTTATCATCCATTGTAATAGATCTGTTTATTTTACTTGGTAATTCTGCTAAAAGAGTATCTCTTATTTGTCTTTCAATAGCTGTTGGTTTAATATTAGCTACAGCGTTTTGAATAGAATTTATATCAATATTAGAAAATGGTTTAAGACCCATTAAAATAGATAATTTAAAATCTTCGTACTCTTGGGCCTCCTCATCATTAAGCTGTCTAAAATTAGCTTTAGATTTTTCTTGAAGGTATGCGTCACCAACTATATTAGATATAGAATCTAAGGCTTCTCGCGCCCAAACTTGCATTTCTAAAAAATCACCCGCAAAAGCTTTTTTAGGAGATACCTTTTTAGGATCTCTTTTAATAGAATCCTTTTTACCTATTGGTCTTCCGCCCGGATCTTTAGTAACAACATCCTCTTTCTTCACATCCACATTAAGCTCATCTCCATCCATTCCACCACCTTTAACTAAATCACTCATTAATTTAGTTTTAATCATAGGATCATGAAATGGGCTAGCTTTTGGTGGAATAACTTCCTTAGTACGTCTTTTAACTTCTCTTAATACTCTTTTAGATTCAATTGGATCAATTATATTAAACTCATCTCTTAAGCCTTCCTGACTAATAATATCTCTGTCATAAAGCTCAATTAGCAGTTTTTTATAAGATATCTCATCAGAAAATATAGCGTCATCAAATTGCAAAATAGCCGGTGAAGAAAATCCCATAGCTTTCTGAACTTTGACAGATTCCCTCATCCAGAATTCTCTAAGCTTATTTCTAACATATGAAAGTCTCTCAACTAACACTTTCATAGATATGGCGTTATTAGTCATACCAGTAGAACCGGCTGCTGATCCGCCAGCCAAAGATGGGTTGACGCCTAACCCATCATATATCTCACTCATTAGCTGAGAGTATTTATCTGGAAAAAGAAAATGGTGGGAATTACTGCTAGACTCTTTGAAGTCCAAATCTGGGCCCCAAACAATATCTAAAACACCGCCTGCTAGATTTTGTTTAAGTAGGTTGGAAAATTTTGTCAACATATCGGCAGAAGGGATAATAGAATTTAAAACATTGGTCTGATCTATATATCCTATTTTCCAAAGTCTCACATTTGAAATAACACCATCTAACGCAGACATATCTGCCAAATGCATCTTCTTAAGCATTATAAGTGGTTCGGCAATAGATAAAATAATAGGGCGGGCCCATGTGTCCCAATCATCTTTTCTATAATGATATAAATATATATCTGTGCCATCTACCAGTGTTAGGTTTCCATTGTTTTCAGATATTCTATCTCTAAGGTGCTTTGGCAAAGATTGATACAGCTTACCTGAAAATGATGAGGCTTTTTGAGATCTAAATGTGACATTATAATTCGAAAAAGAAGATATTAATCCGCCAGAATTATTAACTCTGAATACTCTTTGTCCAAAAGATAAAGCTTCTGGTGATAATTCTTCCTGAAGCGCAGTAACATCTAAAAAACTATAAGAAGAAGGTATTTCTCTTTTCTTAACTTTTACATTTTTAAATTCTGATCCACGTGTTCTTTTCCATTGGTCAGCTATAGACAATGGAATTACAGATAGTTCTGGAATTACAGCGGTGTTTGCTAATCTAAATAAATAGTTACAAAATCTTTCTGAAACATTTTTCCAATCACAAGTATTACCCCACTCTTTATAAAAAGCTTGCACGTTTCTATTTGGGTGTACCCAGTCTATTCCTTTCACGCAAAAGTCCGACATGAGATCGATGACATTGCGCACAATTGCAACTGAGTAATAAGCATCATTACAAAAAGATAAAGATTCTAAAAACTCGACAGGCACACGCTCATTTGGGCGCACTGCTTCATAGTTAGATCTAGTATATCCATCTCTAACATAAACACTAGCATTTGAGCTAAATGTGTCACCTATGCCAGATGAGCAGCTTTTAAAAGCAGCTGCCCCTTCTGAGCAATCAGCTATACTTTTTTGTATTTTACTTAATCTTGTGTTTGACATTTGTTATTTTTGCCCAAAATAAATAATAGGTATTATAATACTGTTTATAATATAGACTACTCTTATTTTGCCCAAAAGACTAAAAAGTTTTAATAAAATCATTGATTTGCTACATATTGCCATAAAGCTTATTTAGCTGATCGGCTATTTTTGAATTGCCTCTAAATAACTTTGTTTTATTTTCTGTAAATATATAGTTTGATAAATTGAATATATCTCCACCTTCCGTCCTATTGTCATTTATTAACAATTCTCTAGCGACAGCGTTGGCCATTAATAAGGCAGAGTATCTATCCTTCTTTAGGCGCCCTTTTCTATTAATACCAACTTTAATTGAAGGGGTGTCAAATTTTTCTCTACCAGTAGTAGTCTCACTAACAACAATAGTTGTTAACTCTTTCTTAAGTTCTTCTATCTCAAATATACAATCATCTAATGTGTCGTATAATTCTTTAGAGTCGCCCATACTCTCATCATAGTATTCAGACAAGGCGTAAGAAACTGCGTCATTCATTGGAAATCTGATCGCCTTATCTTCCATGTCTTTTTTAAGAGCGTAGTTTGCCTTTGATATCCAATCAGACGTAAAATTAATTACTTTAATAATATGTAAACCGGGCATCAAGTCTGTTTCTTTTGTTTTTTCCTCTGGCTCAATAGTAGGAAGAATAACGCTTTCATTTTCATTTATCTTTGTGACATCTCTAAAAGCTTCCATCAAAGCATTGCCACCACCTTGAGAGTCTAGTGCAATATATTCACATGGGAAGCGCTTCATTAAGTCTCTTATTTTTCTGGCGCAATAATGATAATAGTCGTGCTCAGTTATAACTCCATCCCTAAGTCTTTGTTTATGGTCACTGGCTTGTGTAGTCCATGTATGAACAACTCTTCTATGAGATCCATTTAATTCTAATATAACTACGGCAAAATTATCGCCTTCATACGCTGGGTCAACCCCATATACATACTTCTTTACTTTGGTTCCATATAAAGCTGGTGGAAAACAATCTTTATCTCCATCTTCAGCTGTACAAGAATCTATTAAGCTCTTCTTAAAGAATCCGTCCGAATCATCATTGAAGCACGCACTATACTCCCTTAAGAACACATCTTTTGTTGTGCTTGCTTTAATACGAGTAACCTGATCCATATCCATATAACCATGGGCAGTAAGCTCTACAGGAATTCTAATAATTGAATAACTATCAGGATTAATATTTTTAGTATCAGCCTCATCTTTAAACATATCTTTTAATAATTTGGGATCATTCTTTGACATAATGATCTGGTTCCATTTATTAAAATAAGAATAAAAATGGTTTATCTTATAATATGCTGTACCACTTAATATAAGCTGATTCTCAAGAAAGTCTGACTTAGTATCGGAAATAGGTATAGGTATATATAAAAGCTTCATTAAATTTCTACGGGCATTTTGTTTAATCTGCTCAACAGGAGACGCAGCAACTGTCAAGAAGCCCGACATAACTTCTTCAAACACTTGTCTATTCATAGATGAAAACTCATCAGAAATTAAACAATTATGATTAACAAATCCGCCCCCTCTAAAACTATTAGTCTCAAGTAATTCAAAGTCATATAAAGATTCTTTTTCAGGTAATTTATTAATACTTATAATTCTATCTGTTGGCATATCTTGTGTTAAGTGTTGTTTTTCTACAGTTAAACTGTATCGCCCATCTTTTTCTTCTTTGACACAAGAAATAAAATTAAACTTAAGTAAAAGTATTTGTAATTGGCAAAGCTTTTCCTTATGGGTAGATTTAATTGTTTTATTTAACCAATGCTCACCCAATACCATTTTTAAATATCTATAAACTATATTGCGCGGCGACTGTAAGATATACCATGGTACTTCTTTAGCAGAAAAGGTAGATAAGTTAATTAATCCAGAGAAGAATATTTCTCTCTCGTCTAATATATTTTCTCCATGTCTTGCATAATCTTTAGGAAAGAAATCGTTATTATCTAATTCTAATAAATCGCCCACCTTTAGCTCGTTTGCTTTTATCCACCCACTTGGCCCATTAAGTTGATGAATTTCTGAAAATTTAATAGAATATCCGCGTTCAGTAACTAGCTCATATACATCTGTAGGCTCAGTGTTATAAAAAGATTTTGGTATCTCTATCCCTTTATTTATATTTATAACAGCCTCACACTTCTTATTATTAAAGTCCCGTATCTTAATTAAGCCCTTATCTGTTTGTATAAGAGTGTCCCCATGCACACAGTTAGCTCTGTATCCTCTCACCTTAGATCCGTCTGGACCAACTGGTAGAGCGTATGTAAGACTATCTCCTAATCTAAATGTCCATACATCTGTACCATGCGTTGGGCCATTTTTCCCGCCCTTAAAACAACTTTGTAGAATAGGGGCTTTGTCCCATATTCTTTCCATATAATCAAATACTACTTTAGCCTGTCTAAATCCGGCTGACGTAATAATACATCGCGTACCCGGAATTAGAATCATTCTAATTAACATATATAGAGCCAAAGATACACTGTTGTGTGTAACAATATAATCTTTTGTTATATATGTATTATCGCTACTGTCAACCTGTATGCAGTATCCGTTTCCATTTTCTATTTTTTCTATGTTTGTTATAAATATTTTTTTATATTTTGACTGACCAGCTTTAGATTTAATATGTTTGAGATATTGTAATTTTCTAGATAAATAAAATATTTCTTTATCTGTATAAATTCTTACAACATTACAATCTGCGTATCTTTTGTTATTTAACCATGATTCTTTTATAGAGTGGCGACACGATATACCGAGTGAGCGAATTACATCTTGAATATCATTAGATAAATTGTTTGAAACTGTATAATACTCAATCGTACCATCTTTATTACTATATCCATCAGTGTCCATTAATCCTTTTAATAATTCTATTTTTTGGCTACTAGATGAAAATTTATAAATATCTGGAATATGCTTATTATGTGAATTTAAGCCATGTATACCAATTTTTTTACACAAAAAATTAAAAGGTGGCAAATCTTTGTTTTTTCTAATAATTCTATAATCTTTACCATTTCCAACATCTTTAAGAAGATAACCATTTGGCAACAATAAATTAACTCTATCTAATAATTCTTTGTCAACAGAGGTCAAAATTACAGAACTTTTTGTTAATCCTCCATCACCAAGCAGTGCACCAACAATATATGGATGGATTGGTAAATCTGTGTCATCTTCTTCTAATAGTGTAGAGTTTACAGGAATAGCGTATAAATACTCTTTTGTAAATTTCCCATCTTTTGATTTACTGTCTTTTCTTATATTATAATAATTATTTATCAAATCCTTAGTTTTTAAAACTGTCCATATATTATTGTTTTTAGGATTTTGATTTTTATTTTTACTCCAAATTTTCCACTGGTGATCCTCGCAACAATCTATAGTTCTTCCATCTCTTAATGTAATCCTATACATTGTTAAATTTTTCTGTAAATCTGTTTTATGTATAACATTACACAATTTCCCATCTGATCCATATACTTTATCACCAATAGAAATTTTTTCCATTGTTGTCCAGCCACCTTTAATCCTTATCTTTTCTTCTGGCCTTATCATTTTCCCTAAACCACGAGTTCCAATCAATAAAGGAAACTTATGTGTATATAATTCTTTAAGTATAAGGGCCTGCTGCGGAAAGGTCTCCATACCAAATATATATTTAATTATAAAATAGAAATATTCTGGCTGACTCATTATATAAGTTACATACTCTGCAAACTTATCTCCTGCGACAGCTGGTATCTTTTCAAATGGGTTAAAAAGTGTTTTATCATTAGCAAGCACACCTAAATATGCTTCACTTATTTTTTTATCCAAATCCTGCGGCGACAATCTGGTTAAAAACGTGTCTCCGATTATCTCTTTTGATTTATTAGATAGAATTAATTTGTTTGTCATAATATGTCCTAAGAAGATTATATGTTATTTCTTCTGCTTCTATTTTTGAGTAACTGAATATAAATTTGATATTCGGAAATTCGTCTTCTATGTCATGTATTCTTTTTTTGAGAAATCTTGCACTTGTTTTTATATATTTCCATCTATGTCTTGGCACGCCAGAATTAAGTGGAAATGTTTCAACATCTTCATAAGGAAATGAGCAAACTATATAACCTTCATCAAAAGAAGCCATTCTTTGTAACTCTCTATAAAACCTTCCCCAAGATTGTCCTAAACACATTTGCAACTCATTACAGTTTCTTTTTCTATCTATAGTTATTTTATCTTCATAATCTTTAATAGAAAAATCGCCTGTCTTAAGAGCCCGTATTTCAGTTATTACATCTGGATAAGAGAAAAAGTTAAAACTATCTACTTTCTCTCTAGAGTCACAAATTACAGCCATTGTTTTTTTATCCATTGTTTGCTCTATCTATATACTCTTTAATATCTTGTGTGATCTCTATCTTGTTGCTTTTCTCTAGATTCCCAATGTAATTTTTATCTTCTCCATATTTTATAGCTATTTCTTTTGTGGACCATAATGGTCGTAAATTAGATAAAGCCCAACATGCTTTAAATGCTGGGTGATCTGTATTTCCATTATGCTTAAATAATGAAAGTGGTATAATGTGATCTACGTGCCATCCATAAAATCCATAATTATCCCACGTCATTCCTTTGGTGAACTGAGATTCTATATGTTTTTTTTAATTCTTCTGCAGTATAATCTAAAAAAATATTATTTTTAATATTTGATTTTATCAAACGTTGTAATTTTGTTCTTGCTGCCGAATTAGCTTTTGTATTTTTATTATTTTTCCTATTAGTCCATTCTCTTTTGTATGCGTTCACCCATATCTTATTTTCCTTTTGCCATTTCTTTTCTAACTCTCTGTATTTTTCTATATTAGCTTGTCTTCTTTTCCTATCACACGAGTTAGCACATTCTTTACACCAAATAGCAATTCCAAATGGCTGTCTAATATGTTTATTAAAATTACCAAAAATTATCTTTTCAACTTTACATTTGGTGCATGTTCTTTTGTATTCGGGACCATATAAAATTTGTTTTTTATTTTTTTGCTTATTACTCATTATTTACCAGCTTTATGAGAAGACTCCCAGTCTTCCATATTTTTTAAAGATGAGTTGTCTTTAATAAGGGATTTATATTTAATTGTTATATTATTCCATGCTAAACTTCTACAGATATTTCTAACAGCAGTTGGATTATTCATATCAAATGCCCGCATAATTTGTATCTGTTTTCTTTTATATTTATGAAAAAGAATAAATATAGCTTCAACCATAGCTTCATCCATTTTTGTCTGAGAATTATTTTGTTTTTGCACAGCCGCATCTGCCCATCTTAGATTTCCCGGCTCATAATTCCCATCATTATCTATTCTATCTATAGAGCAGCCTTCTGGGCGGTCCCCTAAATTAGCTTTAATATACTTTTGAAATTCTTTAAAACTGGTAATCCATGGGGCATGTATTTTAATTCCACGCCCCCCATATCTTGCATAACTTTTACACTTAGTATCCATCACTCTTCTCTTCATGCCGCGCCATGTAACACGAAGATAATCTTCAGTCTTTTTATATTTAGCAACCTCTGCATCATCTTTATAAACATAGGCTATGTCATCACCAGTCAGGGCCTCCTGCTCTCTTTTTCTAGCAAGAAGTTCTTCTAGAGTTAATTTTTCTTTTCTTGCTCTTTCTGTGTTTCTAGCTATTCTAGCCCTAAAAATAGAAACATATCTTTCTTCTTTATTTCTTATACTATTGTGACACGCTTTACAAAGAGAAATAAGATTTCTTTTATTTTGTCTAACATTCGCAGACTTGGCCCATCTAACAACGTGATGGCATTCAAGCTTAACGCCAGTTACATTACACATCTGGCATTGATATCTATCCCGTAAAAGCACCTGATTACGCATTAGAAGATACTTTTTAGTATATCTTCTCTTGTTCTTGCTTTTGCGTAAACTGGCCTTTGTGGCACTACTCAGGACTTTCTTCCGTTTTTTTCTTTTCATTTTTTCTTACCAAGCTTGATCGAGACTGCTCTGTTAAATACCCTATATAGCAATGAACCTCATCTTCGCTATCAACAACGGCCAATGCTTTAGTTTTAATAGAAATAAGTAAATTGTCCCGCGTATTTCTAATAAAATATGAAGAGCTGTATGGTATTTTATTATTTATAGAATATATCCATTCTTCATTTACGCGCTTTCTATCATTCTGATCTATGGCTGCCAACCACCCAAAGCCATGCATATCCTTTGAGTCTAATCCAAATATATTATTTAGATGCTCGTTTGTCCATGTGCATGCTCCGTCTTTGTCGCAGATATACACACCAATTTTAAGCCATTGTTCTTCAATAGACACGCGGGCTTGGAGGAGTTTTTGTGCTGCATCATAAAGATCTTGTGTGTCTCTAATTTTTTCTGCTGGACTATCACCAAAAATAGAATGAAACTTATTGCTAAGATGGAAAGAACGAATTGCATTTTTTATCCATTTCTTTAAAAATAAAATTAAACTTATAGCTGTTGTTATTCCAGCTGTAACAATACCATAATTACTTACTAGCCAACTTATTACATCGGACATTATTATTGGCCCTTTTAGCTTTTATTATTTTATCTATCAACTGCTCTACGCTGTACATAGGAGTCCAACCTATAGATTTTAATTTTGTACAATCAATATTTGAAAAGTTAGTATCTCCTATTCTTATTAACTTTTTTTCAATATTTATGTATTTTTTATAATCAACTATACCATATATATTAAAAGCTATCTGGACAAATTCTTCTACAGTTTTAATATTTCCAGAAGATATACAGTAATTTCCGGGAATATCTGGAACTAGTGAAACTAAAATACCATTAACTATATCATCTACATAAGACCAGTCTCTTATTGAGTTTATGTTTCCTAAAGTAAGCTTTTTATCTTTTGGCGAGTTAACTAAATAATCTATTATTTTTGCCCCAACAAAATTTAAATTTTGGTACTCACTTGTAAAATTGGCTGAGATAATATTATTACAATAAAATCCATATACTGACCTATATGTGTCTACAAGTATATGGGCGGCTGCTTTAGATGCCCCATAAATATTAGAGGGCTTAATAGGCGTATCCTCGTTCCTTTTTTCTATTAGTGCCCCGTCCGTATTTCCAAATATCTCAATAGAACTCATATTGAAAAATCTAGGCTGCCAGTAGCCTCTAGAAGCCGCCCTAATAGACTCTAATACATGGACAGTATCTTCAACATTTGATTCAAAATACGCGGCTGGTATTTGGTTTGACTCAAATACACTTGATCTAGCAGAGAGATGCCCTATCACATCAGGCCTATAAAGTGAGAAAAGGCCCCTTAAAAGGGTCTTTTCTCCCTTTTCGGCCACTATGAGTAATACGTTGTCATATTCAGAAAATATTTTTTTAGCATATTGATATGTTTCTTTTCGACATACCCCTATGATATAATTATTTTTATCTAATGAGAGTGTACGTACAAACGCCCTTCCTAATTGCCCTGTTATTCCTGTAAATAAATATGTCCTAATCATCGTCTAATTTCCTTGTAATTACTTCTGTGTTTAAGATTGGAAAATCTTCAACATTATCTGCAAATAAATAAAGTTGAGATAGGCGTATATATTCTTCCTTAACACCTAGTCTCATCTTTTCTATTTCTAATCCTACAGCTTTTCTAAAATCCTCATTCTTCTTCATGAATAATACTAAGTCACTAAAATTTTGATTTACTTTAGTTAACTCTTGCGCACGGTCTTTTCTTGAAACATGTAGAGCTTTAGTGATAGTATCTTTTTTATCTAAGAAGTTAATCTGATCTTTTTTAACTTGTATATATTCTGATTGCATATCAGCTATACGAAGATCTATTTGCTCTATCTTATCTAAATAATAATCCTCTAGATCATATTTCTCAGCTTCTTTTTCCTCGTCGTCATCTGACTCTGTGTTCTTTTCCTCAGAAAGATCATCCTTCTTTTTCTGCCAATCACTTCTAATCTTGCGCTGTTCTTTCATAGAAGTGTGCAATTCCATTTCCCGACTAAACGCCCTATTAAGCTGGCATGTAATCATACAATATTCTATAATCTGCACCTCTTCAGAATATATAACATCATTACCAAACTGGTCCATCATTCCTTTATAAACCTGAATAGCAAATTCGTATTCTTCTTTGGTAAGCTGTTGCTGCATGACCATTAGATGATGATTGTGCTTGGCCCGATTATCAGCATATTTCTTTTTAGAAGTTAAGTCATTGCTTAGGGCATTTCTTTGGCAGTATTTCCTTATAGTGTGTGGGTTTCTATTAAGTGCCCGCCCAATATCAGCAAAAGAAGATAAGTCAATCATAGACTCTATCTTTCTCTTTTCCTCATCTGTTAGGGACCCCTTCTTTAGTGGCCCATTACTATTTTTTGCTTTTGACATCATTGGCCCCAACTATATTTTTTACCGCCCCAATAATCCTCATCCGCTCATGATAAGGGAGAGTTATGCCCTCCAATAATTTAAGATAATTTATTCTTAGATTAGCTGGTATCTTGCTGCCCACTACTTCTAACAATAACTCATTCCTGTCAACTATCTCTAAGTCTTTATTTATATAAGATTTAGAGTCTTCCTCTATGGGTACCGCGTTATTAATTTTTTTCATTCCTTCGGGATCATTTATAGATGGGTTGAAATAGTTATCCCGCTTAAGTGTCTTTAATCTATTTTTAACAAAATGGAAGTAGAATGAGAATTCATCCCCTTTTGCCGGATTATAAGATTTCTGCCCATCATTTATTAATAAAAATATTTCCTGTTTTATATCATCCTCATCATAAATACCAAACTTAGATTTGCGGCCCAGAATATTCGAAATTCTGTCCACATACTCCAATAATCTCTCGTGCATTTTCAGGGTCCTTTTTTTCTAACTCTTTATCAGTTTCTGTTTTAAGTTCTTCAGCAGCAACTGCCTTTATTACAACTTTGCGGATTTTTGTAGTGCCCATTCGTATTTCTTTCAAAAAAAGAGAAGTATATAATAGTATATACACGTGTTTATAATAAAATACGAATAACTTGTATAAAAAAACAGTATTTGCCCACATTTTTTAAAACAAAAAAGAAAAGGAGAAAGTAAAATGATGGCAAGTGTATGGGGTGATGAAAAAGAAGTAATGGATATTTTACATGATACGCGCGTGCACCCATTACTCTCGCGGGATGTTTTGGTAAAAAGATTAAAAAGAGGTTGGATTCCTGAAATAGCTGTTACAAAGGGTCTTGCTGATGAGGCAAAGGCAGGAGACACTAAAATTAGAAGACAAGCGCGACAAGAAAAATTTGAGCAAATTATTAAAATGTTCTTGTTAGCCCAAGAAGTCAGAAGAAAGCATAATTCTGGGGTGGAAATTCCTGATTTGCAACATAGATACAATTTATCAAAAAGCCAAGTAGAAAAATTTATAAGTAAAAATGAATATTTTAATGTATACTGGGAGGGCTCTAACATTCCCGCAGAATATAAAGAAGTTGTAGAAAAAATTAAAAAGAAAGGTTTTAAACTTGAAAATGAGTAATTTAAAAATATGCGTATCTTGTAAAGAATCTAAAGAGCTTAGTTGTTTTAGAAAAAAGAAAGAAAATAAGGATGGGCACAGCGGAACATGTAAAGCTTGTACCGAGTTAAAAGATAAAGAGTATAGAAATAAAAACAAAGCAAAGAAGAAGGAGTATGATAAATCATATGTTGAAAAACATAAAGAGCTCAAAAAGAAACAAGCAAAAGAATATGCCTTAAATAATAAAGAGGCACTAAAAGAATATTATAAAAAATGGCTTGATGAAAACTCGGATCATGTTAAAAAATATAGAGATGAGTATTATACTATAAACAAAGATAGAATTAGTCAATATAAAAAATCTAACCGCGCCGTACTTAATGAATACAGAAGGAACTTAAAAAAGATAAATAAAACATTTGCCTTAAGTGAAAAAATACGCGTTAGAATATACAAAGAATTAAAGAAAAATAATAGTACAAAACATATAAAAACTATTGATTTATTAGGTTGCTCAGTGGCCGAATTAAAAATATATTTATCATCTAAATTTACCAAAGGCATGTCGTGGGACAACTATGGATATACAGGCTGGCATATAGACCATATTAAACCATGCACTTCTTTTGATTTAACTGATTTTAATCAACAAAAAGAGTGTTTTAATTATACTAATTTACAGCCTTTATGGGCAACAAGAGAAATAGCTATGCGTTATGGAGAGGGCTTAGATTATATTGGAAATTTAGAAAAAGGAGATAAATCATGATAAGAGTTGAGGTACCAAAATCTGCCCCAAAAGGGGGTAATCTAAAAATAGTGATATATGTTGGGCGCCAAGGGTTTACGCGCACAGAAACCTATAAGGGAATTCCCCAAAATGTGTATGTAGATCCTGATGCAATAAAGGTGGAGTTTTTTACAAAACTCCAGAAGGGAAAAGCCCAATGGAGTGATGTTGTAAATCTCGTTCCTTTTTAGTCACTCGATTTACAAAGAAGCGCAAAATAAAAATATAATACGGGCCATACAAATGTCCGCGCCCACCAGAGATTATCATTTATTATTATTTTATTTTTCTAAAAGGTCCACGAAAGTGGGCCTTTTTGCATTTTGTGTTTCGGGTTTATGGGTTTAATTTATTAAACCCAGAAACACAATAAAGAAAAAAGAAAAAACAAAGAGAAAGAAAAACCCCCTAAAGGGGGTAAAAAGAAAGAGAAATAAAAAAGAAAAAAGAAAGCAAACCGCTCAGGTAGGGTTTACCCACCCTCTAGTTTGACACCTTGACCATTTTGTTGGGTGAGTGGCCCCAAAATACTTCCTGTGAAGCTCTACGGCTTCATTACAGCCACTTTAATCTCTAGTTCGATAAAGTAGTCGTCCAGAACAAACTATTCGTTTACGGGCCTCCTGTGAGCTCGTTTTAAAAAGAATCAAAAAAGGAGAAATTGTGTCAGAAGCAAGAATAGAGAAAAAGAAGGTTTCTTGTGCAGAGTGTGGAGAGCTTTTTATAAAATACACAATATATCAAAAACATTGCTCAGAAAAATGTCGTAAGAATACTAAATGTAGTACGTGTAAAAATATAATACGAAGAGGGGCTGTATGTAAGGAATGTAACCCTGTTATTATAAATAAAAAAGAATCTAATGAACAGTGTCAGTATCCTAAGATTGGAGAATGTATAATTTGTAATAAAGAATTTCACAAGAAGCACGCCAGCAGATAAAAAAGAGTTGGTATTAGATCATGTATTTCCATATGTCAGAGGTGGTAAGAGTGTGGCTGGAAATTTAGTAACTAGTTGTGTTAGCTGTAACTCTTCAAAGACGGATAATTTATTAAGTGTCTCTGGTCAAAAATATATAACTGAGTATGTGATGAAAGCCAATAAGGAAAATAATATAAATCCAGATAAACCAATTAGAGGATCTCATACAAGAGGAGAAGATTAAGGAGATACAAATGTCCGCGCGAACTTGGCGAGTTTACTCGCTGGTTTCTTGGATGCACGCCCCCGGCTTTTTTACTGTACAACAGGCCACCCTTAGGCCGTTTCAAAAACCCCGTCTTTTATGTGGTCGCAGCGAATTCTGGAAAAAAGTGTAGACGGGATGCCGTCTGGTCGATACACTTTGCAGCAGTTCGGCACAGCAAACAATCAACAGGAGTTCAAGCAAATGAGTTCAAATGAAGTGACAACCTGTATCGTGGCAATCCAGTTCCCGGCAACGTGGATTAGACTCGAGGTGACCGGGGTGCAGTTCTATTGGCGGGGCAAGATCAGGACATTATGGTTCCGCAATTACGAGTTCCCTAAGCTCAGCAAAGCAAAGCGGATTCACACTCACCAGACCACGTTTAAAGGCGGCAAGATCAAACGGGTAAAGCTGGCAGAATCCGAGCGAAACACCTCAGAGCACAGTGCTAGCGAATTGACTGTGGCTTGTCGTGAAGAGTTCACAAAACACGGCATTCCTCAGCTGAGAATGTTCTTGACAAAGTCTCAAGACGGCACGATGAACGCTTTCCACTTTGAGAAAGTAAACGGCCTGCCGTTCAATGATGGTGAAATGGTTATTCGGAATCTACACGGTTAAATGGTTCAAACGAGCGGGGAATGTTTCCCCGCTCCGGTTTCTAAGGTTTACAGTTTAGGGGTTTAATCATGATCAGCAAGAAAAACAGCATTTGTCACACGATTCAGGATCTTAAGGGAAACCACCTTGGGTATATCCGGATCGTCAATGGTGTTACTTCAGTCGTTTGGATTGATGGACTTGGCGTATCAATGACGTTCATTGGTCCAGCGAGTGTCATGTTCGGCAAGATCGTTGTCGAGTGTGATGGCAAAAGAGTCATCGCCCCGAAAGCTATCGCCCCTGAGATGGACAACAAAAGAAAGACGCTCGACACTTACGTCAGTCTGATCAGCAAGATCGGCATCATTGTTGTTGAGGGTATCGACCACAATTCAGGTTACAATGACCTGCCATCGAGACGATACACAGTCGAGCAGCTTACAACAGGACTTGGGTTGAATTGTCCGGGCGAGGTTCGAAGCAGTCTCATGGAAAGCTATACCGGACGCAAACAGAGCTTTGCTTGGTTATAGTCTAAACGGTTTATACGAGCGGGGAACGTTTCCCCGCTCCTCTTCTTTGGTTATCTTCTAAGGGTTTCAATCATGATTCGCAAGTCTATCACTCGTACTTCCGGTGTTGCTGAAATGAACATTATTCCTCCTACTGTTTCTGCAATGCAGATTACAGCGTTCGAGTCCATGCAGCCTGAATGGCTCGACGACAATTATTATGATATCTCGACCCTGTTTCTGGCAGTCTGCTGCCGTATGGCAAACAAGCGTATCAACCCTCATGACCATGTTGAGGCACTTGTGGCATTGCGTGAGGAAGTCTGTAATCTTGGACCTGCTCACACTGTTCGCGGATACATTGCTGGGAAGAATATTATCGTGTATCACAGGGACAAAGTGAATAGCCTGCCCTATGAACTTGTGATGTATTAGAATTCTACGGGCCTCGGGGTTGAGCCCGCCAATCAACCCCACTCTTTCTATAAGGATTATTATAATGGTCTACTGTTTCGCGTTCACACTACAGCCATATCCTCATGAGTTTGCTCCTGCGTATTATGATGTGCGTATCGACTGGAATATGCCCGGTGTTCCACCGATTGGATCGTCAGAACCAGAGCGAGTCAAAGGAGTATTTCGACGAATACCTTGCGTAAGAAATCTTGACTAAAAAAACTTAAGCCCGGTGAAAGCCGGGCGTTTTTACGTCTCGCGCGCGCGGATACATATGTCCGCGCGATGAACGCTTGTACACATATAGGAGTAGACGCAAGTCTACTCCCAATTTCTCAGTATCAGGAATCCAGCGAGTTTGTGAGTGTTTGAGTATTGCAGGGCGTCAGCCTTGCCGATAATCTTACCAGTCTGGTGTTTTGTCTTCTCTCAAGGATGAGAAAAATGAGAAAACCTAATGAGTATGAGTTGAGTCTAATCATCACAGAGTGTCTACTGTGGGCAGGCATTGTGCTTTCCCTGTTTCTTATTTCTGCTCCGTTTTGGGTGTGAGGGTTTTCCAATGGTTTTCCTGTTTGCTCCAGAGTACACGTGTCGCGGATACGGTTTCGGTCCCGGAGAATATGAGATTCTCCACAGCTATTCTGCGTTTGCAGCATTTCATACTGCCGATGCAAAATACGCAGTTCAGGCAAATGGTTCAATTTGGCTTTTGAATGTTTGTGCGTAGTTTTCTTCACCCGTGGGGAGGCGTGCCTCCCCACCCTTACAGGAGTTTCCCCATGTGGTTTTATGCTGTGCTGTATAAGGCGTCGCTGGCTTATGGTGATCGCAACGACGTGATCACCTCATGGAATGCTGTGGGTATTCTCACAGAACTCGGTTTGCATATTCATTAGTTTTTCTCACCCCGAGCGGGGGAAACCCCGCTCCCTTCTTTGGAGTTCTCTCATGATTTGCTCAATGACAGCCATCGACCATATGGTCACACTTTACAACGCGTTTTGTGAAAACGCAAATGAGGATTATATCCTTACCCGCCTTCATTCAATCCTGCTGAGCAGGGGACTGCGATACGATGCGGAAGGATTCGCAGAACTGAATTACTATGTCGATTGCTTTGAGTATTCGACATACCCTGCCGATCCAGCGTTTTGCTACGAGATCAAGAAACTGATCGAGTTCATGGCGGCATCGGTTGAGTAGTGGAGACTGGGCGGGGAAACCCGCCCTTTTTCGTTGGTGGGCGGGCAAAACAAGCGAAACAAAGATAATGCTCGAATCCCGTCCGCGCGGATACATATGTCCGCGAGGTGAACATCTGTATACCTATAAGCCTGACTGCCTTACTCTGTAAGATTTTATTTTTGATATTTTTGCGTTTTTTTGTCACGTTTAGTATTGCAGGGCGAACAGCCTTGCCGATACACTCCCTACTCAGTTTGTTTTTTTGTTCACTTCAACCTAAGGAATCAGAGTCATGAACACAGCAACAACAGCCCCAACAACTGCCATTGTGACACTCAGCGAGATTGCCAATTTTGACACTGCCAGAATGACACGTTACGCGTTTGGCATGTGCAGAGATGCCAATATGGCAGACGACATTGTTCAGCAAACAATTCTCGGAATTCTCAATACTGTGATTAAATCGGGAGAATTCACAGTAGAAAATCTGAACAATTTCTTAAATGTGGGAATGAGAAATACTTTCAGAAATATCCTCAAAAGCGGAAAACGTCGCCGGATTGAGTGTAGTGATGATGCCGCTGCTGCTTTGGAAAATGTGTCAAAAGACACAACAGAGATTGATGTTTTTGATACACTCGAAGGCGTTAGCCTGAACAAAACAGAATCCCGCTTTGTTCAGTATATGCTGGAAGGGATGACAAAATATGAGATTTGCGGAATGTTGGAAATCACGGACGAGAATTTCCGTAAGATCTCTCAGCGAATTCGGGACAAAGTACGGGATTCGATTCAGTAGAGTTTATAGAGTTTGGGGAATCTCTCGAAAATCCCCGTTTTCTTGTTTTTAGAAATTAGGAGTCTTCACATGATCACGTTTTACTTGATTGAGCATGAAGGAAAGAGAATTATTGTTGAGCCAGCGAATTGTAATCCAGTTCACTTTCGTTCGGCTATTCGTTTCATTCGTACGGTCAAAATTGATGAAGGGAAATGGTGTAAGAGAAGAAGGACGCGTGAAGCTAGAGAAATTGCCGAAAAAGCTAGACGTGGAACACCTATAAAGTACAGGCTGCACAGAATCCACGAATATAAGTTTTGGATGTAATGCAGTACATTCAGATTGGGGAGGGGGTTGCCCTCCCCGACGCTACAAGAGAAGGCCCGCGCGCGCGGATACATATGTCCGCGAGGTGAACATCTGTACACCATTAAGAGTAGACGGATGTTTGGGACAAAATTTTCTTTCGATTCTTTCCGTTTTGTTTGTCACGTTTCGCGTTTTGAGTTGTCCTGCTTGTGGGGAACGAACGACAACGAACAACAAACAATGAGAGGAACGATTGACAGCGGGTAACACCCCGCTACAATGGTGCAACGCACGCAAAACGGTTTTGAGCGGTTCAAAATTGTCAGCGTGGATTTTTAGGAGTAGTGTTATATGACTGCTAAACTCAAAGAGCAGGTTGTACAGTTGGTACGTGCCCACCGATTGTGGCTCTACCAAAAGTGCAAAATTACGAATGAGGCATTATATGCCGAGATTGCCACCCACTTTTTTGTGATGGTGGCACAGATTGGGGCGATTCCCCAAACGTCTTCCCATGTTTCACCAATTCTCGTTGTTGAGAATGGGCGGGAAAGATTGACAAGTTTTCTGGTGAATCGGTATTTTCTGACTGCCGTCATGGACTGGGCATTGCGACGTGGAAGTTGCAACAACGCAATCTGCAAACAGTTTGAGCAATGTCATGAGGGCATTATTCGCTCTATCTGGTCGCGACGAAAGAAGGAAATCCCTAGCCAGTTTCACGTCGATCAGGCACGTGGAAACAGTCTTGAGATTATGTTCGGTGGTGTCGATGAGTTTTTCCCGTTTGTTCAACGTGGAATCCTCAAGCCGCTGAACAATTACAGGACACCTAAAAAGAGCAGGGATAAGGATTATGAGCCGGTTACATACCGAGAATTCTACTCGGTTGAATTGGACCGCTCGTTTTTCGCGAAAGAGTCTGCCGCTGCTGAATGGGGGCAAGATTCAAACTGGAGAATGATTTCCAATCATGTTTCCGGATTCCCAGTAATGGGAGCAACTCGCGGATTCTGCCTTCCACGATTGGCCTGCAGTATGGCTGTTGGTCGACTTGTCGAACTGGATTTGGGCAAACGCCCAGACCATGAGGACGAATTGATTGGGGAATCGTTAGACTCTTTGTTGAGTCGCCCTGCTCATCGTGATTATCACGAATTCCCATGGGAAGCTTTTCTCCAGTATGCCGATAGGCATTCATTCAGCAAGGTAATACGGGCTGAATTGGATTATCCCGAACTTGGATCGGTGGAAAAAGCCCGAATCTGTGGTTACAGCGTAACCCAATACTGGCAAATCAAACATCGTGCCAAAGAACAGGCACAAGAGTGGTATGACACAATTGGTGTCAATCTGGACTGAGAATTAAGGGAATCGCTGGTGAACAGCCAGCCATTCCCCTCTTTCTCATAATTGTTTTCCTTCTCTTCCGTTTTTCCAAAGGAAAAACCATGTTTATCTTGCGTGAACTTCACCCAATTCCGTTTGACTACAGAAAGCTTCATAAATCTTACGGTCGTGGGATCATCGGCATTTTCGAATACCTGAACAAGTTGATTGACATGTTCGCTGGACCATCACCAGTGACAACGGAATCAATGCTACGGGCGTATTCTGACGGTGTGAAATTTGTTGACTTGTGGACAACAGCCATCAGTGTTTTCGTAGAAACTCAGGATATCGTAGACTTCATGGTCTCGACATTTAAGTCTGCCGAACCAGAAATTGGCAGTCCTGCACCTGATTGGATTAGCTCTGAAGAACTCAAGGGCACAATTCAGATCGTGTTTCATCATCCAACAGAAGAATTGTTGGATTATCTTAGCAACACAGCAAAAGTTGCCAAAGACTAGCGTCAACCGCACGGACCGGAGACCCGTGGTGTCTCCCCTTTTTCTCTTACGCTTTCTCACTTCCTCGTTTTTCTGAAAGAAAACCATGAGTATTATTCCTGTTTGTGAGCATTGTCACACAGAGTGTGGTAGCCACTGTATGGGCTGTCGTACAAATCGGAGCCCATTTGTTTTCGAGACTGGATCATTTCATCCAGCGAAGAAAAAAGAATTCGAAACACTCGCTGAAGTGTGGGGGTTTGTCACAAGTCTTCGCGACACAGGAAAACTTGCAGATGTAGTTTGTTGCGATGAGAACGGAGAGATCCTTGATCCGCCGTATTATAACGAACAAATTCCCGGATTGATTGAAGAAAAAATCGACGGGTTTGATCAGCCGCGAATGTGGCTGTTGCAAATAAGATAGCTATAACTTGTTATTGCGACTGGGCTGGCCGTTTTGGCCAGCTTTTTTTAGGTCTGCGCCCACGCGGATACATATGTCCGCGAGCGAAGCTGTACATACGTACACCATTAGTCGCCATTTGGTATGCAAATTCCATGCCAAACAATTTGCTTTATTCTTCTCAATTTCTTGTCAGAACTCGACCCCCGATCCTTTACTGGTGTTCCGTTTTGCTATTCGCTCGCAATTGTTGCTAGTGAATCAGTTTAGTTTTCTTTTTAGGAGTGACACTATTATGACAGTCCCCGCACTTGGGGATTTGGACTTCGGCGAATTGTTCTCCGATTCCATTTCCACTACGGCAAAAGTCGCGACACTTTTGCCCGGAGTAGCCGAATCGGTTTACTCTGAAGCGTTTAACGCTGTTTGCGTCGCCGCGAAAATTGACCCCGCAAAAGTAATCGTCAAGGACTTGACGAAATCTCAGCGGGGTGATTTGTTCCGCGAAGTGGTTCTGATTGGTTTGCGACGTGGCCACAGTCGTAAGAATATTCTCGCAATCTTGGGTCGTGCGGGAATTTTGCAGGACGCCCAAAAGCTGAAGATTTGGAATTCAGCAAAGAAGCGTGAAACCTATCGCCTGTTTTCACGGGCTTTCGGTTGTGATGCTCACGCAGTTGAACCAAAGTCTGCTGTGACTTGGCTTCTTGACGGCAAACATGACAAGTTTGTTCACGTCTCAGCAAAAGGCAAGAAAACGAATCTTCTCGCCGCAATTGGTTTTGGACCGTACAACGACTATGTCAAGCGTCGTGCTGATTTTCGGGCACGAAAGCCGGAAGATTCTCCGGAGTACATGGCCGAATTCGATGCGGTCAAAAAAGACTTGGCTGAATTGATCAGTGTTGCGAACGAATGTGTTGCCGAAGTCAACACTGCGATCAAGACTCTGTTCTCCAGTAAGGATCGCGTTTCACGGAATGCGGATGACTTCCCGTGCGATGATCGCCTTTTGGCTGCGATGACTACTGGCGGGATCGTGTTGGACGGAACCGAATTCGATGATGATGAGGACGGCGATTCCATCACTGAATAGTGGGATTCGTTTGGCCAAGCGAATTTTATGACTAGGGTTGGCGGGGTTTCCCGCCAACCTTTTTTTACGACTTTGTTTTTTTAATTACACGCCGTGACGTGCGATTAAGAAAGCAAAGTTTTTTCGTTTGCAGATCGGTTTTTGTCCCCAAGTTTTTTAGTTTTTTTGTTTCGCGAGCATAGCGAAGCGCAGTTTCGGGCCTACGGCCCATAATAAAGAAAGACAACAAGAATGAGACTGTCATTTTCCCATTTGACTCAACTCAAGAAATCCGACATCGAGACATTTGTTCTCTTGGGCGGATGGTCAATGGAAGAGTTTGCCCAATGGCTTCAATTGACGCGACACAACGCACGGTGTGTTGCTAACCAAATTGAGGATGTTAAAGACTCCTCGTATTGGGAAACGATGGGCGAATATTATCAGACTGCCATGAATGCAAAGTTGTCTGAAGCGAAGACAACGGAGGGGCAGATTTCTCTGATCCTTGAAAACATGGAGTATTCTGCCCCTCGAACAACTTACGTGATGAGTGCGTCCCATGTGAAGGAGATCCACCGCACCATGAGAAAGCAACAGTCAGAGAAAGTTGCCAAAAGCTAATCTGACTTGCTGAATAAATCCCTTCAAGGGTAGGGGCCGTAACTAAAACATTGTTCGCCCCTTTATGACACCATAGCTCAATTGGATTAGAGCAGCAAGCTTCTACCTTGCAGGTTACAGGTTCGAGTCCTGTTGGTGTTATTTACTGATTATTGGGGGCTGCGGACATTTGTTGGCCCATAGAGTAATTAATTTTTATATACTTTTTCTCTTAAAAAGAGGAGAGTATATGTGAATACATAAATAAACTCAGATCGTTATGGGTTTATTATATGTGTTTTTCTTATTATGGGGCGAAGCCCCGAAATGCGCTTTGCGATTCTTGTTATGTTTCAACATAACTTGTTTTTACAGCCCCCTCTATAGTCTCCCCCAAAAGTGGGGTCGAGGCATCGCAAATGTATGTACGTGCAAAAACACCACGTCGCCCCAGTTTGTGTAAAAAGAGCGGTGGTGAGAAATCTTCCTTGTCGCGACTCAAGGAAAATCACGGGAGTTGAGTCTGTAATTCAACTTTTGCCCCGGTAAGGTTTGTGAGATATTCGGGATCTTATTCAAGGATTGCCCCAACTATTCTCTCCTTACAATATAGACTTCTCATTTTTGGGGCAAAACACTAAAAGTTGAGGTAATTATGGGGCATTTGCCTGTAGTTATTTCATTTGTCCGCAAAAGAAAAGGAGACATGATGGAACATGTTGCCCCATTTGTTGTAGGAATCCCTGTATTTTTGTTGATTGGCACCATGTTGTTCGATTGTAGTAAGAGGAGTTAACAATGCCGATTGTTCTTGCTTTGGGAATTATAGCACTAATTTGTGCTGTCTTGGCGGTCCCATTCATGTTGATGTGGAATTTTGCTGTTGTTGCAGCAATTACGGTGGCTAAGCCGATTAGTTACAACATTGCTTTTTGCTTGATGATGTTCATTTCGTTTTTTATTGCTGGAAACAAATCCAGCAACAGCAGTAAATAATGATGTGTCGGGACTATAGCTCAATCGGTTAGAGCAGCGGACTCATAATCCGTTGGTTCTCGGTTCGAATCCGAGTGGTCCCACTTGTTTTTGATGTAAAAACATCAATGTTTTTACAAAAGTACTACTTTTTCCGTAGGGGGAAAATCAAATTTAAGCAGAAAGAGGTATTTTTGGGGTAAAACTGCGGACATTTGGGGTATTTTTCGGACATTTGTGTCAAATCTCGGACATTTGTACGAAAAAAGGGGAATTTCTGGTTAAAAATGCGGACATTTGTTGGATTTAATGGGTTTAGCTGGTGAAAATCAAAAACACCCACACAAAATCCTGCTTTATCTACTATCTCCTCTACTTACTCTTACTCTTATTGGGATGAACACCAATACATTAGTCTAGTAAATAGAGAACAACGTATTGGATACCTTACAGCAGCGTATGAGGTAATGACAAAAGCCTATAAAATACATACTATTTTCAGTAATCTGGGTATATGCGTTATACCTGAATTACTGTGAATCCTGTGTACTCCTGCAGAACACGTTATTACTCTGCGGGCACCTCGGACATTTGCAAGAGAACAACAATGAATCTTGTTACATTCAGTGGTTACTGGCGTAATTATTCTCGTCTCCTTTTCCATCAGGACGGGATCAAGATTGAAATCAGCATGACTCCGCCACCACCAACAACGAGAGGGTGGGACAATATTGCTGAACAGCGTGTGCAAGTACACACGACATCCTCAAAGGGTGATAAGATTATGGGCATTAATTTTATGCCCGAATCTGCTGTCACTCTTATGAGGGGATACCTTGGAGAAACATTCACACAAAGATTGTGTGAGTTTGACTACTTGGGCGAAATGATGCGTATTTTTAATACGCAAGATGTGGATGTTCTTCGAGACCACTTGAGAGTGCTTCCGTGCAACGGCGGAATTAAGTGGGAAGACATCATAAAGATTCAACAAACAGCATTGTTCAACGAGATTGTCAATAATGGGGTTCTGACTGGAGTCAGCTTGTGCGGACAAGGGTAAAAACACCAACAAACGTATAAGGATGAATTAACATCCAGTTCTCAGGCAATGGGATAGTTCCTGAATCCGGCTAATGTCAGATACGTTTGTTGGTTTGATATTCGTTCTGCTAAACACAACTATAGCAGAATGAGTTTGGCGGGGTGTGTTGTGACACTTACAAACGATATTCGTCTAATGGTAGGATATTCCGAGCAAGGAAAGATGCTGGCTTCGAAGCCGGTATATCGTTTAGCCAATTTTTATGGAGTGTTGGTGTAATTGGTAGCACACCCTACTATTAGGTGGGGCTGGTAATAGTTCGAGTCTATTGCACTCCATTTTATTATTGATTTGGATAATAGTATAAGTTCTTATGAGTAAGGATTTATACCATTATCTTGTTTGGTTAATTCGAAACGTAATTGGTAATGGGGCTCCTGACCATATAAAAAACTGGTAAAAGCTTACTGAAGGCTCCTACAAAGAGAGATAAGTAAGTATATAAAAGATACCAATAGCCTTATATGCTAAGTTGCAGGATATAGCTTGATCCATCATATTGACTGCAAGGCGTAGTAGAAATACTATTGAGCGGAATATATGATGGTGTCTTTACAGCCCATTTTTGCGAGCGAAGCGAGCCATGAGTTCAAAACCAAAACAGTTGATTTTCAAAGATGGGGCGTTTTTCTCTGGTCATTTCAACAGGCAGAGCGTGTTCGTAGACATTACCCCATGCAGGCTGTCATATTACAGAAACGCTGAGTTTGTTGGGCAAAACACAACTGTTGCCATTCATATGGACAGGAAAGAATCGTTTACAAACGGAAGAAGCGTATTGAGCTTTAACGTGTTGTATAACGGTGACAACTGCCCATTTATTACTGTGCCCACGATTACTGGGCCGGTCGATTTTGTTTTGGATAATCCTCTTCCAACGCGGGAAGAATTCAACAAAACACCACGCGGAAAATCCCTTCTTGCGGCAGAAAGAATTGCCGCAGAGAAAAGAGAACATGATGATGTTTGGCGACTGATGAGTAATAGTGTGAGTAAGGTAAGTAAAAAGCTGCTCACAGCACGCCCGAAGCAAACACGCAGATTTTCAAGCGGATTACCCACATTTAGTGTGGATGAGATCTTCGAGTTCTTTGTTGAGGAAATCGGCCCGCAACATTCTATTGCCGCGATCATGTCTATCTCAACAGATGAGAAGGAATGTTTGTATAACTGGTTACGTAAAACCGCCCATAGGCTGACACAAGAAACATATCAAAAGTCCGCAAAAATTAGCTAGCAGGGTGGTTGATGTATGACAGCTTTACTCATTAGTTCCATCGCCCAATGGGTAATCATCCTTCTCATTCTTAGCGGCAAATCTCTGCCGTGGATTGCGTTTGAGTGGAATCGCACATTCTTTGGAAAAGTGCGGCATGGATTTAAGTTGATCTTCTGGAGAAGAACTGGCCCAAACAGTAAGAGTGGTAAATGTCTTATTAATTTCAACTGGGCAAATCCAGAATCTCTGGGTGATAACCACAAATCAAAACCAAAATCCCTTTGGGCAAAACCATCCTTTTTGCGAACAAAGTGAGTTATGAGTTCTGACTGGCAATACAAAACAGCAATGGAAGCTTTAAACACGGCCTACAAACAGCTGGCAATTATTGTGATTGTTGCTTTGGCAATCATTGTGACACTGGTAGGTATTATTGCCTACCTTGTTTTTTAACGCGAGCGAAGCGAGCCATGCCAATTCTTCACGTTCTTATTGTTCTCGACAGAGATGTTAATAAGGCTGTCGTCGGCCCATTTAATGGGGAACGAGCCGCCCGAGATTTCCTTGATGATAATCGGGCAAGGTTTGAAGAAAAGTATGGTCATTATATTCATTTCCGTATTGAGCCACTAACGTCACCATCTTACGCATTTGAGGGCTAATCATGCCACGAATCGCAAGTAAAGCTTCAGTTCTTAGGTGGGCAGCAGTTTGTTACCCACAGCTCGCTGTTAATGATCTAATGAAACTGTATGGGCTTCTAAGCGAGTTTACCAAAGCTGATTCAGTTTTGTATCGGCCAGACTTGCTGACATGGCCAACAGCCACACTTTGGTGCTTTCCGTTTATCTTCACCGAAGAAGAAGCCCATCTGTTTGTTGAGTACGAAAAATACACCGAGTTGGCCGAACAGATAATGGTGCTGGAATCTGGCGGAAGATTGACGCTTGAAGATTTTTGTTAATAGGATCGCGATACATGCATTATGTCTTCGTCAACGGGAAAATAGAATTCAAGGGGTCTTATTACGCGTGCCTTGGATACTCAACATGTCTACTTGTTGAGCATGAGATTCTGCGGGTTGTATCTTAATAAAGTTGAGAGCAAAGTGATGGGTATGTTTTACACAGTCATTAACGGTGTTAAGACTAAACCACAATCAAAAACTCGCATCGTTAAAACTATAAAATCTCACTTTGAATCTCTTACTGATAAAACAGGGGCTGTTCTTTCTGCAATACGCTCCTCTGATAATGGAGTAGAGTGTATCTTTTTTGTTGATCAGGAAGAATTTTGTGTGGTTGACACGACATTGTTGTGTTGGGCGGGTCCGCCAAAACAGTTTTAGCGAGCGAAGCGAGCCAGAGGATTTTAAGATGAAAATCGCACTTTCAGCAAGTTTTTTCACCTGCCCGCCAGTTGCGGCCCTTCTCCATACTTGTAATATCGTTTACACAACAAACGATCACGCGTTGGAAAATTTTGGCCACAAAGATATTCGTCCAATGGCAGCAAAACCTCCGGGTAATCCGCCAGAAGGAATTGAGATTGTTGATTTTCCTGATCTATTCAGAATCTTCAACGCATGGGTACATGACGTTGCCACAGATGAGGAACTGGCTGAATGGGCTAGTTATTTTCAGACAAAAGATCCAGCTGAGATGAGAAAGAAGGCTGGCTCACGAGAACGCTGTGTTTCATTGGAGTTATAATGACACCAGAAGAATTTGTAAACAAGTGGCGTCCATCGTTCAGTGGATTACCAGAAGAACCAGACGCTTTATTTATGGCCCGTATAGACGAGTTAACGGGCAGAGATGTGCAAGAAATCTCAATTGATCTAATCAGTCTCATTGGCGTGATTGAGTTAAGTGAAGATTCAATTCTACTTGCAAGAAGCCTTCAAAGAAAATGAGTCACGCTGTCAATCAAGTCGTTAACACACAACGCGGTCCAGCCAAAATAACAAAGGTTTGGAATTCTAAACCTATTTGTTACACGGCTGTGTATGAGGATGGGTACGAAACAATTCTCCCAGAATCAAAAGTGGAGTATAGCCCCACCAAATGTCCGAAAAAGTGAGTCGATTATGGCATGGGTAAAGCATGAGTTCGGCAAGTTGTTTGAGAAAAACTCTCATGATACCATTTGGCATGTTTTGCATAAGGTTGTTGACACAAAAACCCCGTACCTGAAAAAATTGATCATTCGGTCAATCAATCACCAAAGAAAGAAGGGTTTGGCTCGTACCGGAATGTTTCTTGTAAGAGACGGCTTCATTGTTAAGCCATGCAAGAAAAAAGACAAAAGACTTGTCTTTCTGGCTTTAGACATTGGGTACAAACTACCAATCCGATCTTTAAATTTGGGAGCGTTGTATAAAAAATACAACATTCCAAAATCAACAGGGAAGATTATCGCCGCTAGTAATAATGCCCACACACTGGCTATCAACTTCAAATATCTTCTTGGGGTACTTAATGGGTCAGTTGACAACGCTAATAAAGTTTTACCAATAGTGGATGGCTCAATTGGTGGGATTTTTCACAAAAGGCGACGAGTAGTAGTCGCAGAATTACTGACCCGTCTAAGCACAGAGAGAAAAATTGAAATGTTGTGTGACGCATTTATATGCGACACAGCGGCAAGTTTTCTAACAATCTCACTATCCGCTCCACAACATTTAGAAAACTTTGATTGGACTCAACCAGCACGCCGAATTCATGATGATTTGGCAAGAATCTGTGACCGCTTAACAAATCCTGATAGGTATTTCCCAATTCCTTACAAAGAGGAAACGGTAAAATCTATTAGTGATGCAAACACAGTGTTGAATAACGGATTACGCCTTAAATTGGCTGAAAACGGAATGGAGCTTTTGGGTTGGGGCCAGCACCTTTCTCATTGTATTGGCGGATACGCTAGGCGTGCAGTTATTGGTGCTGAAAACGAATCATGTATTCTTTTGGGAGTATATGAAGGAGAAAACGAGAAACCTACATGGACAATTCAAATGAGAGCAGTAGGTGAGCGTTCTAAGTTTTGGTCAATTGTCCAATTTTATGGCAAGTATAACTCACCACCGCCACCAGAAATAAGAATACAAGTGGAAGAAGGATTACTTTTCTCAAGATCAGAAGCAAGAAGGAAAGAAGATGAAAACAAAGTGCTTAGTGGAAGTGGAGTTTGACGGCCCAGACGCAGAGAAGGGGCCGCGAACTCTTGTGGACCAAAGTAATGCAATAAGTTCAGCGGGTGGTATCAAAATGCCCGGCATTAATTGTCGGGCATTGAGCTACAAACTTGTTGAGCAAGAAAAAGGATCAGTTTCGTTAGGGTTTTTCCTTCTTGGATCAGCCCTGACTAGCGTACTTGCGTGGCTTATTTAAATTTGACACATTAAGATACACAGTGTCAATATGTCACGCAATAGTTTCTACTCATGGGTTCTAGCTTTCCCTTAACAAAGTCGATTAATATTAGATTTCAAGATACTAATTTAGTTATTAAATTAGTATCTTTGGTTTGAGTAGAAACGCACGGGGAATAATTCAGTTGGAAGATAGTATGCCCTAGGCATATTGGCGTAGGTTCGAATCCTACTTCCCCGGCTTGTATCACTAAATGTCCGAAAAAGAATCAGGAGAAGCCAATGCCAGATAGAAGAGAAGTTGAGTTTAGTGGGTTTGTGTTGTCAGTAGGTTTGATTGTTTTCTGCTTACTACTGATCTCAAGCAGGCTAGCCTCAATCGCCCAATCGCTTAAAGTGCTGGCTTCTCCTCCTTCTGAGGAAGTATCTCATAAGGAAAACCAAAAGACGAACCAAGTTAAGAAAATTGACCGCTGATGAGATCAACCTCATTGAAGAGCATATTAAGCTAAATACAAATAAGCTTAGTAAACTACGATGTGGGCAGGTTGAAGAATCTTTGTGGCTTATGGGCCGGATTGAACATTTACGAAATTTATTAAAAACTGGGAAAAGGAGAGTATGTGAGTAAAGGTCAAACAATTGCAGTGGTGTTGGTAGTTCTTATTGTGGCTGTTGCCTTTGTGGGTGTGGCCTACATCCAGAAAGATGTTGCGGTGAAAAACGCCGAAATTGCGGCGGAAATTAACGCACAGTCTGAGATCCAGAAAACAAAAATCGAAGAAGAAGAAGCGACAAAGCGCACTAAAGAACGTATGGGGTTAATTCCTTGGTATAGTAAGGAAGAAGGAAAGGAGTAGAGGGTTATGGCTTATCCATATTGGTGGCGACGCTACCGCTACCTTTATTATTGAAAATTTTGGGGCGAAAGCCCCTTTGATGTCGTAGCTCAGATGGTAGAGCTCCAAACTTTTAATTTGGCGGTCGTGGGTTCAAATCCCACCGGCATCATTTAGTAGCAAGACAGACAACTGACTATAAAATAATCTGGAACTAAAGGGCCAGTGGGATTAGCACAGCGATTGCAAAGCCTATTAAGTCAGAGTGGTTGAATGCCACTTTAAAGGTTAAGAGCCTGTATTGAACTTGCTATTAATATTTTTGGGCGTCGAACCCAAAAATCAAGAGTGAGTAGATCTAGCAGCCCAGTTGGGGCTGGCGGTAGACTCTGGTTTGACGGTTCGAATCCGTTACTCACTCCTTAATTCGTTTTCGCGGCGGAGTAAGAGGATGACAAAAGAAGTTTTTAATGGAAAAACAGCACAAGAATGGTTTTCTCTTTATTCACAAGTAGTAATTAACCATCAAGTTGTGACAGATGCTGTCGGCAACATGCTTGGCGCATTTGATACTCCTCTTACAAAATTAAAGATGGGTAAAAGTTGGACATCTTTTCATGATAAGGCGGTAAAATCAGCAAGAGACGCTGTAAATAGTGGAAACCCATTATATGCCCCATAAACAAACTCTCTTTTCAAAAGAAGAGTTATTCTCATCCGCCCAAGAATCAAACATATTGACTAACGCGGCTAAAAAAGCCTGTGAAACAAAATTGCCTAACAATAGAGCAAAAGAAGAAGAGAAAGCATGGGCGGAAGTTAAAGATAAAATTGTTGGAGCGGAATCATGACCTACTTAGTGGTTGGTTTTATTACCATAGTATTAGTGTTAGGAATGATTGCAGTTATTGCGGCTGCAACTGATACTAATATGGTAGATTTAATATTTGGAATATTTTTCTTTATTATTGGCGGAATGGCCCTGATAGGAGCTTCAATTGAAGTTGGGAAATTAGTTATTAGAGCATTTTCCAATGGATGAGATTCCAATTAGCACACCATTAACATGCGTTGAGACAGGACTCCCATCAATGTTAATTATTGGGCAAGTCTATATAGTTGTTAAATTCTTTCCCAACTCATCTCATCGCGGCCCAATTGTTCAACTTGATAATGGGGTGACAACCTATGCTAGTAAATTTGTGAGAGCGACATGAACCGCCCAATATTAGCAAATGAAGCTAAACAACTTTCTGATATAATTCGATACATAAGATCTAAGATATCTCCAGAAGATCTTAACGATTTAAGAGAGTTGTTACCACTCCTACTTCATGATGATCCAGAAGAGGTAATTGCTGCCCATCACGCGTTTATTGAGTTGCTAAGTGACACAAAAGGTAAGATAATCCCCCTACCTTTGTCCGCAAAAGAATCCACCGATGATACGATCCAAAAGACTTCAATGGCTGACAATAAGTAGAATGTATGGTAATGATTCAAGGGTTATATTAACCATTGGCAGAATACGCCATGAGAGCCCATGTGGATTATTACAAGGGGTGGAGCTACATATGTCTATTAGATATATGTTACTTTGGGTTAGGTTTTCCTCATCAAAACTGAAAAAAAAGAATTTTTTAATTAGGGCGATAGTGTAACGGCAGCACGGCGAATTTTAGTCGCAGGAAGTAAGTTCAATTCTTACACGCTCTATTTGTAAAAAGAAGAGAAGAGGCATACAGATGAGTCTAATTATTTCCGCTGCCCAATACGCTACAGTTAAGCACACGGGCCAGAAAAGAAAATATAATGGGAAACCCTATATCTCCCATCCAATACGCGTAGCGGGCCGCGTAGCGACTCACAAGAAGGCTACAGAGACTATGGTGGCCGCCGCATATCTCCATGATGTTGTGGAAGACTGTGATGTAGATATCAGTGAAATTTATTCGTTGTTTGGGGAGCATATTGCTACCATAGTAAGTGAACTAACAACAGACGACCATATTGAAGGCAATAGGGCGGAACGTAAAAAAGCCGCACGAGAAAAAATTAAAACTATTTCTTGGGAAGCTAAGTTGATCAAACTAATTGATCGCATAGATAATCTCAATGAGTTGGATTGGGCAGATGGTTTTTCTCAAGTTTATGCCCGAGAATCTCTTTTGCTTCTTGATGAGGCATTGGTTGGAACTGATTCAGAGCTAGAAGAAGAACTAAGAAACATTATTCTTGAGATTCATACGGGAGTTTAATATGAGCAGCGAAGCTCAGTTATTGGCAGGCATGGCGGCTATCGCCGCATTAGGCGGAATGGAAGATATGCCACAAGTTAAATCCACAGAAAAACATGCGGCCATTAATGGCCGTATTTGTGGGCACGATATGGGGAAAGATCCAAAAAAATGTCAACCGAGAAATTCACCGTGTGCATGCGGCAGTGGGAAAAAATCAAAGCGTTGTTGTGTAGTGTTGGTGACGCCATATACAACCGAGCAGAAGAACTTATCTGGCGAATCTGGAGAATGTGAGGAGTAACCTCATATGTCCGCAAAAGATCGGCGTAAATTAAGCCGTAAGAAAAGAATGAAGATATGGGCAAAGAAAGTCAAAAAGATAACTAAAATCTTAGATTCTTTAAAACTTGATAAGAAGTAGTCTAATGCTCTCAATTACTGAAATGGTTCAAAAGGTAAGAAAATCTATTTTCCGCTCCCATGAGATACTTACTATGGGTGGAGAATGGTTAGGGGCCGCCAGAAATTGGATTCAGCATAACGCTCTTAATGGGAGTGATGTTACTTGGGGGTCTGATGAGAGGCTGAGATTTTCTAAACAATTTACCGTTAAAGACATTGAAGAGTTTGCCGCAAGAATTGCTGTAGCTACTCTTGAGGAGTATAAGCAGCAACTTGTTACTGAAGGTGAAGCAGCCGCCCTTAAAGCTTATCAAAATAAAGACAACTGGTCTTCCTATATTAAAGATGATAGGCGGGCCAATCTTGTGGCATTTTGCCCAGACAGAGAAAAACTCCATTTTGCTATAGCTTATCGCCATAAACATGGCTGGGATTTAGCTGAGTGTATTGATGGGAAAAAGGATGAGACAAAATGAGCACATTGATTTTTGAAGATGGGCCCAATACTTTACTTTGTGTATCATGGCCTCGTGATAACTTTATGGTTATACACACTAATCCAGTTAGTGTGTACTGCGAAGATACACTCCATGAGAAGTGTGGCGATACCTATGTTGCTGCGGCAGCCCAAAGAGCGAACATTGATTACAAATATGAGTGCCAAGATTTTTATGTAGATTCGATAGAAGAAGCTGTAAATCTTCATAAAAAACTTATTGATTCTACTTATTTCAAAGACTTTATTGATCTCCTTAATGATCAAAAAATAAGTGAGAAAGTAAAAAAGAAAATACGCCGACAGTTACGAGAAGAATTTGGTCAGCCTATTTGGTGGGCTCCTATGTGGTTCGGTATTGGTGTGTTAATTACCGCGAGTATTGCTTATGTCAACATGTGAGAAAAAGCTAACAACAAGAGAGGATATTCTTAATCATCCAGATTTCATGAATATACTTTATTGGTGTGCAAAAAAATTAAAAATCGAGGATGACGCTGCTGAAGATATAATTCAAACAACAGCTCTCCATCTTTGTAAATGTAAAATCTGCCCAGAAAATTCTGTTATAAGTAACATTATTTTTCATATGAAATGGGCAATGATGAGACCAAGAACAAAGAAAATATTGGCCCGCACAGTAAATTTAACTACCGGGTGTGAAAACTTTACTGGCCCTACCTGTAAAGATTCACATGAAGTTTTTGAATTTATTGATGAGTTTGAAAAAATTAACATAGAGCCAATTCAAAGGCAAGTTTTAATTCTGTATTACCGTGAAGGTAAAACATTAAAGGAGGTTGGTGAAATTATTGGAAAGGTACAAGAACGAGTTAGAATGATAAAATTAAAAGCTATAGAAGCTTGTAGAGAGCAAATGAGGATTACGGCATGACCCCAATTCCTCCATTTAATATGGGCGATAAAGTGCTCTGCATTAAAGATGCCCCAGAAGTTAATTTGGATAACACCCCATTAACTATTTTGGGCGAAGATGAGGAAGGTCGCCCAATAGATATTGTTGTTGGGTCTATTTGCCCAGCAGGTAAAACCTATGAGGTAGATTGTTGTTTATGGTCTCCACACACTGGATGGATAGTTGTAATAGGTGGAGAATTCCATAAAGCTGAGTGTTTTAATAAGTTATAATAAAAATACTGGGCGTGGCGAAGCTGGCTGAAACGCACTAGTTTTAAGAACTAGTACCCAAAGTGGTAAACAACGTGGGTTCGATCCCCACCGCCCAGATTTAATATAGGGAAATAATATGAAACGAATAACAACAGAAACAGGGTCAGTCTACCTAATAGACGAAGAAAATAAAACTTGGGAGCGGGTGTCCTCAGAGGATACATCGGGCAAAATTAGAACTAATACTGGTTCTATTAAGAACGACCACCCGTTATATATTAGGATCGGGCACCCAGTAACTATCTGGACAGATAAAATAAATATACATGCTGATTATAGAGTGCTTCGCACGTCCCATGTAGTAAAGATTGAATCATTATGAGTGCATTTAATATAATTATTCAAACCGCACTCGCTCTTTGGTTATGTTGGGAAGCATTTAAAGAGTCTGAAAGAGCAGACTATTTTGAAAAGCTCTCAAAAGAAATCCTTGAAAATAATGAGAATTTAATTAAATTAAATTCTGAGCTTTATGAGAAATTGAAAGAGTTAGGTTATAAAGAATCGTTGGCGTTAGCCAACCAATTGTCCGAAAAAGATTCAGCCCAATGAGTTTCATTAGAACACTAATCACATCCTCTATTATTTTATTGTTATTGATTGTAATTTCTTTGTTATTGGCCCTTTTTGTGCCAGTCGCAGGAAATTCTCTTCATGAAAACGAGATGAAAGAAAAAGAAAAACATTATTCAGGAGATTCTAAATGAGTATCATAAGTACCATGATCCCATTTTCTGGGCCGGGGAAGTATAAATTAGCAAATGGGCAGATTGTTAATCTTGATAAAAACCGTAGTTGTGAGTATTCTGATAATATTATTACAAGATATGGTATGCGCGGCGTGTGGTGTTGGTGTGAGGATGGCTCAATTGGCGGTGGTAATCTTGATAGTAACTCACTTTATCTTGTTGAGAAGATTCAAGATGTGAGGTACTACAAGCATAAGAATAAGTTTAATGGAAGTCTTCTTGTTAAAAGATACAGGGAAGATAAGTATAGTACTATTGACCCCCGTGGTGAGGAACGACCTGAAAACATAAAATGGGAGCCGTGTCATGATAGTTTTGTACAAGCTGGCTCATGGATTGAAGTTACTGAACAAGAGGCTAAAAAAATAATAGCAGTCGCAAAAGGGATGGTTGACACCGCCAAGAAAGAGACTTGGCCAAAATACTTTGTTGGCAAACGTTGGGGGGACAGCGACGCATATGTGCAATATGACTCACCAACATCTTATTTTTGGGTAAATAAAAATGGAGTATGCTCATCATCACGCAATGATGGAAATCTTACAAAAGAACATCTTGCTCATGTAGGATGGGAAGAGGTTACAAAAGAATATGCTCTAAAAAGAGTAATTAATCCTAATGTTAATTCTGTCACAAGTGTGCCAGACGTTCCAAGTTTTAAGAAAGAAGAGGGTAATACAGTGAAGAAAGAAACTGCAATTAATGTTGCCACTGGCGTAGCTAAATTTGTTGGCAAGTGGGGCTGGCGAACAGTTAACTACTGGCTTTTCGAACCAGTTACAGAAGTGGCGACTAAGACCATGAGGACTGTTCGCTATGTGACACTTGCTGGGGCAATTGTTGGTGGTGTGTATACCTACAACAACCCAGAAAAGGCGGTTGACCTGATTAAGTCATGCCTGCCAAAGATCACAGTAGAAGCTCCAGAAATTATGCGTGGTTAACACCACATGGGTGTGCGGCAGAGATGGTGAGCTGCGGGGGACTGTAAATCCTCTCCCTTCGGGGTATGTAGGTTCGAATCCTATCACACCCATTTTTCCTAGAATTTTTGAAAACACGGCAAAAGAATTGTTTTAGTATTTAATTCTAGTGGAAGCTTCCCCATATGATAGAATATGGGGCATTGGCTTTGTTGAGGATGATGCGTTAGAGAATGAGAATAGGTGGGGTTTAAACCTACTGGGTAAATGTTTGATGGGAATACGCCATTATTATTATGGAACCTAAACCTCAATTGTCCGAAAAAGGAATTGTATATGGCTATGCCACTTACCCCTGTGATTATTGTAAAAGAAAACGCCCCAGACACTTGTTATCTTACAGCTGGCGGGTATTTGGTTACGCTTAATAAATATTTGATGGCACCATCTAATTTATGTCCCGGAGAGACTCTTCAGGGTAATAAAGTAACTAGCGGCTGGGGTTGGCGAGCAGATGGAAGTATTATAGACCTTCAACTCACTTGGGCAGAAAAACTACAAATCGTAAAGCTTATGGATTTCCCAATTCCTAAGCCCCCTGCTGGATATAAATATCTTGACGGATACCCTCAATGGCGAGCCCCAAAAGCTGGAGAGTGGTTTGCAGAATCTGATACATATGTTGAAAAAGCTTATAAGGATTTATCAACCTCTTATCTTATTATCTCACCAATAACAAAAGAAGAATGTGTTGATATTACAGACTCTCATCCCGATCTTACACCAAGAGAAGAAATAGATTATTTTGATGGACCTATACATCAATTTCAAATAACCCAAAAGGGAAGTATACGTAAAACAATTAAAGAATGGCGAGAATCATATTGTAAATTCCGCCATTATTGTTTACCCGAACATGTGCCGCCAAAGGAGAAAGTTATGAATACTGAGGTAATTAAAACTGGTGATCTTGTTGAATGTGTTGACTCAAGTGCGGATATAGGATTAATCACAAAAGGTAGTAAGTATACTGTCATCGACCACTCGGGTGGCTCAATGATTAAAATAAAAGATGACCGAAATAAAGATTTTTGGTTTGTGGCTTCTAAGTTTAAGAAAGTAGACAAACCAACTTTGCTTCTTGAACATGGTAAAACCTATCTAACAGCAGATGGGTATATCGTACCCATTATAAAAGAGAGCGGGGGATTTTTTACAACTGCTGAATGTTCTCCGGGTGTTACTAGTGAGGGTAAAACAATCCAGCAATTAAATTCTGAAGCATCTATCAGAAATAATAAGGGGTGGCTGTATTCAGAATTCGGAGAAACTTGTCTTAATGAAGAATGGAATAAGAAGCTTAAAATTGTTAAAGAGCTTCCATTCTCTTTACCCACTGCTCCAGAAGGATATAGATACAAAGATGGATTTCCTAAACTAAAGACCGTTGAGCCGGGAGATATATATCTTGTATCTCATATTGCAGACAAAAATGGGCTGCCGCCTAAATGTTATGGGACCGCTACCAACAGTCAAAAAGCGTCTACATCAACGGGGGGATTTGACTCGTTGAGACTTATACTTGAGGTGGCATACCCAGCCCTACCAGATGGGTTTGAATGGACGCAAGACCCTCCTGAGTTTAGAAAACCTAAAAAAGGGGAATTCTATACGAATGGGGAAAAAGCTGTTATGGCGTTTTTTGATGAGATGTATTATAAATTAAACAAATGGATTGTAAAACAAAAAGCGGCTTCGCCACTTAAAGAGGTCGCGGTGGAAGAATTCCCTCGATATTACATACCAGAAAACACAGAGCTTTTTGCTTATATTGAGGTTACTAATAAAGATAAATACAGATGTATACGCATCAATGGGGAAGTCGGTAGCGAGGTATCGTTAAATTTAAAGCATTTTGAAAATCGTAAAAAAATAACTAAAGAGGAGGCGGAGGCAAGGATTTCTAAAGTATTTATACCAACCCAGCACAAAATTACTAATCTTTGCACTGAGATTACTACACCGCAATCTCGCTTTTCCTACTGGGTAACTGAGCCAATTGGGAATATGTATGGGGCGGCCAAAAGTTCGGTACGATATATCATAATCTCTAGTGTTTTGGCCGCTATTGGTTATACGGCTTATAACCCAGCACGAGCCATTGGATTTGTTAAATCCTGTTTACCAAAAGTAAATATTGAGTGGAGAACACCTAAATGATTAAGGGTTTGTTTGTAATATGTTTACATCGTAATAATACTGGCAGTAAGCTTAAATTCAATTATACTGTTTATCACCCTCATTTATTAACAGAATCTGAGGTTTATCAAGAAATAAAAGATTATATTGCTAAGCATTACTCTGGATGGACCTTGGTAGAATATTTAGGTGTAGCTTAAGGGATAGTTACAGATACTAATAGTGAGTTAAAAATTATTGGTGTTACATAAAAGGAGTAAGTAATGAGTTTAAACTACAGAAAATCTTATACAAGATTAGAGTTTATCTCATTATTAAACTCTTTAGGGTTTTTCTCTGTGCGTCATGGAAAACATGAGGTTTTTAGTGATGGGAAAAAATCAATAGCCGTACCATCTGCTAAAAATTTAAATCGTATGGTTACTCAACGGCTTCTTAAAGAGATTTCTAAGCATCAATTGTCCGAGAAAGGTAGTAAGTAATTAGTATTGCATTGATTGTTCAAATTGTGGGAATGTTTGCGTATATTATTCTGGCTGATATTCAGCATGTTCTGGATAAGAAAGAAGAACGATTTGATCTTCGTTTGAATATTCTTCTTTCATTGCTGTGGTGGGCATTTCTTGCCAAGCTTATTGTTAAAAATGTAAATGAGAAATTGTTGGAGTTATGAGGCAGGTGTCCATAATGTAAGTCTTTATGACGCAATATTTATTGAGTCATGGGAGAAGAAATAATGTGGTGGTTTTTATTTATAACAACACTTATTTATGGACTTGCTTCCATTGAATATTTTGTGGCAGTGTTAGATAATAAAGCTAATGCCACTCTTTGTTTCTTAATAAATGTTGTTATATTTATTTGGGGAATATATCTAATTTTTAAGGGTTTGTGATGAAAATTTTCTCAGCTGTTATGTTTCTTGTAGCGTCTCTTTCTACTCATGCAATGATTTACTTTTGTAAGGAGGCTAATTTGGCCCGCATGAGCACAGAGCTACTTAAGGATGAGATTCGTATTCAGAATGAAGATCTTTTTAAGTATAGAAGCGAGATTATGGATCTTGCGTCACGCCGCACATATGAGGATGGTGTTCGCGATGGCGTAGAAAACGCTAAGAATGCTGCGTATGTACAAGGTTATCATGCGGCAATTTCCCAAAATAACCCATTTACTGAGGTGACAAGATCGGAGGAATAGTATGGTAACATATATAGCAGTAGCTTTTATGTTTTTTGCAATTGGAGTAACGCTTACAGAGTGGTGGACAGAAAGAACAAATATCTCTCTACCTGATCAGCTTGATTTAGCAAAACATAAGGGCGAATGCAGGAAGAAAAGAGATATAGCTTTCTTTACTAAAATGGTAATACGTGAACTAAAGAAAGACTTATCTAAAGGGTACAATACTTCTTCTTACTATGGAACACTTTGGTGGAAAATTAAAAACAAAGATGTGGCTAAAGAAGTTAGTAAGAGTGTTTCCCAATTGACAGGATTAGATTTTACACACGCATACTATTCTGACCGCTCGTATTCTATTGATTGCTCAAACATTATTGGAAAGAAAGAATCATGAGAAAGTTTTTTGCTGGTATTTTGGTTGTAGCCACTGTTTTGTTTTTTGTTGGCGGGCTGGACGCCAAGCCACCAAGTGGAGGATTTAGAAGTAGTTCTTCTTTTAGATCCTCAAGTAGCACAAGAAGTAGTGGTGGGTGGGGATCAAAATCTTCCTCCTCTTCTAAACCTTCAAGCTACAGTAGTTCAAAGCCTTCCACAACCTCATCCATTTGGGGATCAAAGAGCTCTACTGCAGCGGTGGCCCCTAAATCAGCCACAGATACCGCCGCTTACAAAGCGGCAAAAACAAGTGGCAAAGCGTTTACTACACGAGATGCGGCGGTGTCAGACTTTAAGGCAAAAGCTGCAACAAAGTACACAAGTACTTATAAGACTGAGCCGACAACACGTCCAACTCATATTCCACAATCTACAAATGTTGGCGGCACAAATGTGAATATCTCATACAATTCCCAATATGGTGGATATGGTTACATGCATCCATCTTTGGGTACGTGGATGATGTATGATATGATTTCTGATGCGGCAATGATGAGTACGATGATGAGTAGAGAAGGATATTATATTGGGGCGCCACCTGTAGTAAGTGGCGGCTGGTCAATTATCAGCACAGTATTTACACTTCTGCTTGTTACATTCATTATTATTGTTCTTATCTCTATCTTTTCTGGAATGAGGGTATGATAAACGTACTAGCTGGAGATGTAGTGATTCTTTCGGACGAGGAATCACTTGGTGAGTCTGCTAGCGGACTTACAATGCTCGTTAAAGAAGTTACAGTAATTAAAGAGCAGGCACAGTCTTGTGTATGGCAAATTATTACAACTGATTCTGAAAGAATAATTGTAGTAAAATCCACATGGGATGGAGAATCTCAAGATATTAAAGTTATGTGGGAATCCTCTGAAATGCCTATAGGGGATAAATTAGACTGGGTAAAAGCCGGATTTAATTGGCTCTTTCTGCAACCAGAAAATGAAAACTTTAAGGGTAAAGATCTGGTCTACACAGAAGAAATTTTCCAAAATGATGATCAATTTACTCAAAAGTCGCCCACATGGTATGGCACTGGAAATGTAGATGATGGCGAAGATATCTTATTCGCTATCCATGAATGGGCATCTAGTTCCGCTGAATACGGTGAATTAATCGTATTTGAGGGTGGTGCAAATAATGAGAATGGTGGATATATTACCTTTGTACAAGGTAAAAATATATCTGAAAATGATATTGAAATTTTAAACAATCATGATGAGGAGCTTTAAATGGGGATTTGGAACAGTATTAAGAATTTTTTTCGTGCAAGAAAAGATGATGCGGCCAAAACGTTGGCTGACCCTATTCGAGATGGTAAATACGCCATCAAAGATAGTGAGGAAGAGTTAAATAAACGCCGCTCTTCTTTGGCTCATTATGTTGCAGAAAACAAAAGTTTGCTTCGCAAAATGGAAGCCCAAAAGGCTACTGTTGAAAAGTATACAAGACTTGTAGCGCTTGCTAAATCTCGCGGAAACGATAAGGATGTAGCGGAATTAACTAAATCACTTTTGTCCGCGAAAAGTCTAGCTGTCACACTCAAAAAAGAGTATGATAAAAATGAGGAACTGATTAAGGGATTTAAAGCCCAGCTTGATGCGGCCCAGCAAAAAATTGATGACGCTGAAAATAGTTTCACACAGCTGTCAATCAGACTTAAGTCAGCTGAACTAAGAGAAGAGTTATCTTCTTCTAATTTCACCGATGTTGTCACTCCTTTCACTATGTTGGAAGATTTGGCAAAAACAGTAGAAGAAAAAGAAAACCTTGCCGCAGCAAAAGAAGAGCTAACAAGAGACTCAGCTGAAGAAATTGCCGCCAAGTATGAGTCGGCAGATGCCGCCTCAATTGATCAAAGTTATTCTGACACATTCTCACCAGCTTCTGAAAGTTAGTTTATGAGATACCTGCTTCACATAATTAATAAAATCTGTAAGCCTATTATTTGGGTCTCAATTATATTATATTTTGTGGAGTTGTATCTTAAAACGGAAAACAGTATTAAAAGTCCCGCTATTTTTCTTGTTGCTGAAAGATTAATAGCGGGCATTTTTATTGTAGAGTACATTTTTCGCGTACTAGAAGATAAATTTCATCCTGACCACACACAAGATTTTTGTGTTCATGGGTATGGGGGATATATGTCTTCAATAATAGGTATAATTGACTTTCTCTCATTTGCCCCATTTATTTTGGGATTTTTTGTACCAATACAATATTTAGGTATTATTCGAGCATTAAGAATAATCCGCCTACTAAAATTCTTCAGGTATTCTAGAGAACTACAGCTTGTTGCCCTCTCATTTTATAGAGTTCTCCCTGAATTAAAATCAATGGGATTTGTATTTATAATTGTGGCCCTTTTTAATGCCGCAATAATTCACGAAATAGAAAAACACACACAACCAGACTCATTTGGTAATATTCTAAATTGTTTTTGGTATGTTTTGGTTTCTGCCACAACCGTAGGATATGGTGATATGTTCCCACAATCCTCATTAGGTAAGGTTGTAGCATCAGTAACATTGTTGGCCCCAGCATTGATGATTTACGCCGGGATGATTGGCGTAGTTGGATCTTCTTTTATAAAAGTAATAACTGAAGAAAAAGATCCAATTGAATCATTTAAGAAAGAATGGAAATAATAATGATTCCACGCAGTGAAGAAGAATTAAAGTATTTAAATGAGTTAGAAACACTTAGCTTTGTTATATGCAAAAGAGATCAGAATAATAGATACTTTATTATAATTGAGCAAAGTGCTAGTAAAATGATGCCATGTTACTTAATAAAAAGCGGCATAGCTAAAACATTTAAAAATGAGGATTATTTTAATTCTTATAATGAATGTGTCGCATTTATTGAAGAAAGATATGAAATAGTTGATACATCTATAACTATTCCACAATATAAAGGAATAGATGCAAATGAATGAAAATGATAAAATAATATTTGTTATATGTAAGTTACCATCTTATAGCACCAGTAAATGTTATTATGTAGCTGTATGCGACGAGGAAAACGCGGATTATAGACCAACATATTTACATCCTTTTGGCGAAATTAAACCATTGGGTGATATAAATGATTTGCTATATTCAACATATGACGAATGTATTCAGGAAATTGAATCATATTTTGATATAATTTCTGAAACAACAACACCACGTTTATATATTTCCTCAGAAGCCCATGAGTAATATAAATAACATTCCACAAATGGTGTGTATTCGTATAGATAAAAATGCTTTTGGATGGTACGCGTATCTTCTAGACATAGAAACAAAAAATAGAACTCAGCACTTTATTGATATTAATAGTGAAGTGGTTATGTGGAATCATAGAACATGTTACCATGTGTCACGTAAGCTATGTATCGAAGCAATAGAAAATATATACATTATAATTGACGAAAAAGAAGAATATGAGTAAACGTAATGTAGATAATTCATGCGTATGTATATTTATTGGGTACCATACAATATTCAAAAAATATTACGCGACATTACTATTAGGAGATTCAAGTCGTCGCTCATTATCTAATTTGTTTTTTAATAAAAAGAAATTAGATTTTGTTAAATATTCTTCAAAAGAAGAAGGTATTTATTTTGATACTTATCAAGAATTATATGATATTTTTGCAGAAATGTATGATTTAGAAATGGTTGACACGCCAGATAACTTTAGGGGATTCGAGGGAGGAGATGCAAAATGTTGAGTAAAATTAGAATATCTCCCGGACTTGCGATTTTTGCGGCATTTCTATTTTTCAGCAATGTGTTGGCGAATAAACCTATTTCTACTAATATAGTATTATTGTATATTTATGGATCAATATTAATTCACGAATTAGCCCATGCTGCTGCTGGTCAGTACCTTGGATACAACACAAAAGAAATAAAGCTTTTAATTTTCGGCGGATTTGTTAAATTTGATAACGAAGATTATTTAAAAATTCCCCGCCATAGATTTTATATCTCATTGGTTGGCCCAGTAAGTAATTTACTTTTAGCCTTACTATTTCTTAATTTTTATGATAACCGAGTTTCTGAATTTAATCTTCTAATAGCTTTATTTAATCTAATTCCAATCGCCCCAATGGATGGTGGAGGAATGGTTGCGGCAATATGTGATAGCTACTCTTTCCATAGAGTTACTGCCCCATGTATTGGAATTATGTCTGCGTTAATAGTTATTAGCTTTGCCCCAATTGATATATTGGGTGTAATATTTTTAACATTTTTTAGTTTATTAAATTTGGTCTCTATTGTTTATCCGGAGATCCAAAATGAGTCATGATGAAGATGAAGAAATAGTATTTAAAATCTGTAAATCTGTTTATGGCGAACGTTGGTATGTAAAAAGATTACGAAGAGATAACGCGGGTGCGTATTTACCTTCAAAAGAATTTCTTTGTAAAGATGGCTTATTTAGTAGTGAGCTTATATCACACTATAATCAAAACACAAACTACTTTACAGAAAAACAAGACGCAATAGACACAATAAACGAATTTTACTCAGTGATTGAGGTAATAGAATGAATCGTGGAGATGTTGTTAAAATAATCAAAAAAGTACCTTTGTTTAATAATATATCTTGGCCAGTTGTTTTTAGAGAAGAATTAATTAATAATGGTTCTTTATATGCGGTATATTTGCGGCCAGCAACAACAGCTCCAATATTAGCTTATAATGGGGGCACATATTACGCCCCAGCAGAATCATTTGAACGACAAGAAAACGCTTTTTGCTTGATTCCAATATCTCGTCGCGGAAAAATTGTTATAGTATCTTATGATGGGATGCGACAATTAACAGCTAATGATGAGTTGGTTGAAATATCAGACGCAACACCATCTTTATCTTTTGATTCGCACGAAGAAGCTAAAACATACATACGAGAAAATTTTCAAGTATTAACTGAGTGGTAAAATGAATGAATATGATATAGTGCAAGTTGTTGAGAAAGAGCATACATTGGTGGGAAAATACGGACTCTTCTTAGCTCATCGGCAAGATAATAATTGCCGCATTGAAATAGACAATGTTGAATACACGCTATCACTTGATAGTATTAAACTAGTAGATGGTTTTTTCGTAGCTTTAGACTTGTATAAAGAAACTTATGGATATGAGGATATTCCATTTGCGTGGACAATACGTACACCTTGTCAAAAAATGGGTGTGAACAAAGATAAAGTGTTTGATGAGTGTGTTCTTATATCTGAATTATACCCATTTAAAACGTTTTTAGAAGCACAAGAATATATAGAAGAACATTTTAAAGTTATTCAAATTGGATATATAAATGCTAGTGCTTACGAGCAAATTACCTAAAAAATTTTACTTAGCCTGCTCAGGCGGTGTAGATTCAATGGTACTTATGAATCTTTTTGTAAAAGGTAAAAAGGATTTTAAAGTAATACACTTTGATCATAATACTGAGTATGGGCAAAAAGCTAGAAAATTTGTTGAGGAGATATGTAGGCAATATGAAATACGTTTAGTAACTTACAAATATCCGAGAAAGAAATCAAGCGAGTTGCTTTGGAGTCAATGGCGAAACAGCATAATGCAAGTAGTTAATGCCCCAGTTTTAACTGCCCACCATTTAAATGACTCTCTTGAGTCTTTTCTTATGAGAGGGTCGCCCATTAGCTATAAAAAGGGAAATATTCTTCGCCCTCTTATTAACTGTCCCAAAAAAGCAATTTTGCAATACGCCCAACACAATAAGTTAGTATGGTTAGATGACCCATCTAATATGGATTCTTCCTATAGAAGAAATAAAATTCGAAATGAGTTAATTCCCTTAATGATAGAATGTGGTATTAATCCTCTTAATCTTGTTAAAGGTATTTGTGATGAAAATTAGTAAGCTTAAATCTTTGTATTTGCGAAACGAAACCCATAAAGAAGCGTTTATATATTTGCACTCGCCTAAAATTCGCAGAAGTAATACTCAGATATCTTTAGAAATGCTCAGATATTATGGAGTAGAAGTAAAAAGAAGAGTGCCAATTATTGCTCTGGACACTATTATTGGCGATAATAGTGTTGGTGTAGAACGGAATGCATATCTATATATATGTAAATATGTCACCAATACAGGCGAATCTATTAATTTTGGTTATTATGAAAACGCGTACTTTGTTTTTGAAAAAGAGACATGCGCCCTTGGTAAATATTTATTGAGGCGTCTTTGTCTTAAAGAGCAAAATAAGTTACCAAAACAACCTAAAAAGACAGTGCGGTCTATTGTTGATGAATTTAAAGAATTTCTTTCTACGCAGTATATTAATGGGCATACACAAACCCAAATAGTAAATGCTATTACTCCATATATAAGCACATTTAAACAAAGAAAAAACTTTGGTATAAATATGTGCCTAAGTGTAGTTTTTACGGGTGAACCCGGAGACGGTAAAACTTATATTGGTAATATTATTTCTTCGTGGATTAGTCAGGTTTTACGAATAGCCCAAGTTGCAGAAGAAGTAACAGTATTTGAAAAAGCTTCAAAGCTAGTAGAAGATTTTGTTGCTGTTATTGATGATATGAATGTATCACACTTTAAGAGAGCTCCGGGTCAAGCTGGTGTTATTTGTCAAAATATTCTTAGCGAAATGGATAAACCAAACTGCAATAGATTGTTTTTCTTAACAACAAATGAGACAATTAGTGAAGCAAATATTGACAAAGCCTTCTTTAGGCCGGGAAGAATACAAAATGTTATTGTATTTAAGCGCCCAAACGAAGAATTGAAAAAGCGTATTATTGATGATATTAATATATCATTGATATCCAATGGAATTAGTGATCTACCAGCGGAATTTTTAACTGGTGTAAAGCTTTTAGCATCAGAAGATCATGATCTTAGTTTAGCTGAAACAATGAGACTTAAAAATCTTATTCTTACAGATATTATTCTTGAAAACGAACTTAGTCACCCCAGACTTTACATCGACAGATGTAAAAAACTAAAAGTAAAAGAAGGAGAAGAAGCAGATGTCACAACAGTGTAGCTTTATTGCAAAACACATGCAGAATTATGTACGGGCAACTTTTGATATAATTGAGTTGGGCCATCATCGCCCAACATCAGTTATTTTTGAAGACCCAGAAACTGAAGAACAGTTTAATGTTATATCTAAAGCAGAGTATTCTGAAGCTCAGGCGGCTGAAGAAGAAGCAGCTAAAAAAGAAGGAAGACGCCCAACTCTGCAGGAAGATTATGGGCAAATTGTTTATCCATATGGTGGATTTACAAAAGTTGTACTTGTTGATAAAAGTGGGAATACTTTTGTTGGTAAGTATAATTTTGGTAGAACTCGTTTTTGTAAGAGTACTGGAATTATTAGAGCTCTTAGTAATGCTCTAATAGAAACGGGATATCTTAAGGGATTTAATAAGTATATTGCTGATATTATTGAGGCAGCAAAACAAGCAAATGAGAATGAGGTTGGGTGTAGCTGATGTTTGAAGATGATGATCGTAAGGAAAAAAGAAAAAAGAGACTTGATAAAAACAAGCGGGGAAAACCCTCAGATGGGGAAAAGCGGATAAAGCTTCCCAAAAAGGGTAGGAATAAAGAAAATCTACATCAGGATTATGAATATGCTTAATCAGTATGGGCTTGAGTTAGAGTTTGGTTCTAAGATTCCAGATATAACTCTGGCCAGAATACTTGATATTGATATTAGTGCTGATAGTATTTACTATATTCAAGACTCTGTTTGGAATATATCTGAAGATTTTTCTGCAAACGATGAGGAAAATATAGGTGTAGAGATACGCTCGCCCATTTTTACTATCTTTCCTGAAGAAAAACTTACAGAGCTTTTATCAAATCTTAAAGACAATGAGTGTCAAGTTACACCAACATCTGGTCTACATTTTCACTTTAGTGGGCCCGCATATGTCAAGCTTTGTTATTTAGATACTAATAGGCTAACATGTTTAGCTAATAAGTTATTTAATTTAGCAAAGCCACACAAAAAACGGGCCCATTACTGTAATCCTTTGGGCGGATTTAATACAAAAAGATCCGCTTTAAGACAAATTGCTGAATCTCATTGGGAGTGTAGGGTTTTTAATAGTTCTTTTGATATAAAAGAAATTCGTTCATGTTTTTCAAATTTATTGGAGATTTTAGATGGGGTTAAAGTTTAAGGCAAATTTAGCAAGACCAAACACTTTTCTGTATGATCCCGAGAATAAGGATGTTTTATATAGAGATTATGATGGGGCATTTTATGATACAGAGGGAAATTCTGTTAATATTAACGAGGACTATGATAAGGTTCCAGAAGTAATTCAACTTAATACAAAAAACGTTTTGCCGGGCGGCTTATTTGCTAGCAGATATGGAAACCTTGAGCAAGCATATGCAGATATTGTTATATATTGTGGTAGAGGATTTACTATCTATGACTACAACATTAACGGAAGAAGTGTTGAAAGTATTGAATTATGTCGTCTAGACACTAATGACACAGTTGATATTAGTAAAAATGTTTCTATTACAATTTACGATCCAGAACATCTTGAGAGAGAAAAAGAAATGGCCAATCATACTTCAGTAGTGGCACCAGTAGACAATTCTGCATTCAACACAGCAGATTTCTTCAGACTTGTTGATCGTTGTGTATACGACTTCAGAACTGGAAATCTTGGTGTTAAGAAGGCTGACAATAAAGGCTTCTCAGTCTTTGTTCCGGCCCCAAAAACTAATTCAAAGCCGTCTGTTAAGAACTGTGAGCTAAAGGAGTTTGGAACAGGTATCCCAGCGGTTGCTATGCGTGCACCAATTGATAAGCTTAAAGCTGGTGATATGGTTATCATTAAAGATAACAGCGGGGCAGAAAATTGGTTATACTACCTTTCAACAGATACTGAAGGTGATACTACTAATATTGAAATTAGTGGTATTGAAACAGATACTGGTAAGAAAGTTTCTCTTGCTGTACAAGACGGCATGTTGCTTGATGGTAATTCAGTCCTTTGTGTTAAGAACTTTTTGGGAGATAAGAAGTCTATGAAATCTATGTTGCCAATGATGTTGTTGATGGGCCAGAATCAGGGTGGTCAGCAGATGAATCCAATGGTTATGATGATGCTGATGGGAGATGGTGAATTTGGTAGCGGTGGAATGAGCGAAATGCTTCCATTGCTGCTACTTAGTGGCCAGCAGGGTGGTGGTGCAGGAGTTGACCAGAATACGCTTCTGATGCTAATGCTGATGGGTAAAGATAAGGGCGACTCAAAGATGAGCAAGATGCTGCCCCTTATGTTGCTTGGTGGCCAGAATGGTCAGCAGATGAACCCAATGATGCTTATGATGATGATGGGGATGTTTGACGAAAAGGAAGAGTCTACACCAGCAGTTGCTAAGTAGTCTGTTTTGTATTAACTGTTCTTACGGCGGGCCTACTACAGACCCGCCGTTTTTATTTGGAAGACGCTATGAAAAAATTTATTGTACCGCTTATTATTATTGGTCTTATTTGCTGTATAGTAGCAGCAATTTATAGCCCCGGAATTGCATATTCTGATGGCACAAGATCTGGCATTGTCCGGCGAATATCCCTTAAAGGTTTTACAATTAAAACTTGGGAGGGTGAATTGGATTTGGGTAGAAATATTCAAAACAGTAATGATATGCTTAGTGCGGATATTTTTAATTTTTCTGTTGAGGAAAACTCAATAGCTGAACAAATTCGTACAGTAGAAAAATCTGGTAAAAGAACAACTCTATACTATAGAGAGTATTGGTTTAGAGGTTGGGCAAAGGGAATGACTAAATACAATATCTACAAGGTAGAATAAATGAATAAGCGAACGTGTATTTGTGGCGGTGTTATTGAAACATTCGCAGTGATTGCAGCATTAGGCACGGTTATATGCGTATCATCCTCTTGCAAAAGTCCGAAAAATGCTACTTGAACTTGGTAAAATATTGTTTTACTTCACAATAGTTTACCCTTTTATTCTTACAGTGTGGGTTGTTTTTGTTAAAATAATTAGTGTTGTCAACTACTTTGGAGAAAACAATGAATCCAACTATTGGTATTAACTCATCAATTGATGGGTGGACGGTAATTAAGATCACGAATAAAAACGTTAAACTTAGCAGTGGCGGCACTGTTATCGAACTTTCTTTTTCTGAAACTGAAAAGCTTTTTAAGTGTTAGGAAACAAATGAGTATTAAATCTGCCCGCGTATGGACTGGTGATGGAAATGTTATTTATCTATCGAATCCAGTTTCAGAAGTTGAAGTTAAGCCAGCTATTTATGAGCTAAGTTTTAATCCAAATAGAGGGTTATATCTTCAAAAAATTCGAGAAAAATTCGAATTGCCTAAAAAAATATACAATATGGACACTGACTTTGTAAGAAGAGTTATAAAGTCATTTCAAAATACGAACAGAAATATGGGAGTGCTCCTTACTGGTATTAAAGGAGCAGGTAAAACAATTACTGGTAAAATTATCGCAAATGAGCTTAATTTACCAGTTATTCTCATCACTCATTCATATAATGGAATTGCTGAATTTATTAACAGCATTGACTTTGAGTGTATCGTATTTATTGATGAGTATGAAAAAGTGTTTCCATACGACGAGCGTGGCATGTTGTTAACTTGTATGGATGGTGTACAAACATCTGCCAAAAAAGCTTTATACATCTTAACAACTAACTCAATGTATGTAAACGACAATCTTTTGAATCGCCCATCTCGTGTAAGATACGTGCGAAAATATAGAGATCTTGAGAAATGTTATATCACAGAAATAGTAAATGACCTCCTTAACAATAAGGAACATGCGACAGATACTATTGATGTTATATCTAAGCTTGATTCAATCACAGTTGATCTTATCGTTGAGCTTATTCGCGAGGCAAATCTACATGAAGAACCAGCTAGTAAGTTTATCTCAATCTTTAACTGTAATCAGTCAACCCATGAGCAATTTTATTCATATAAACTAACAGATAAAGTTACTGGTGAAGTTTATTATGAATCAACAAAATTACGTGGGCAAATATGCTCATATTCTCCAAAAAACACATGGATTTGTGACAATGATTATTCATATTTTTGCTTAATTATTGCTCAAACTGGAGAAAACTCTTGTAAAATTAAGCTGTTAAATCCTGCTTATACCGCATGGTCTGAGCCAGATGATGAGGATGATGAAGATAATAATTCAATAACAAAAACTCAATCCGTTTGCCCGCCAGAATACATTGAAGTAGATGTTGTGTATGAGCAAGCTATTAGAAAACACTGGATGTTTGCTGGTGGAGATGATTGATGGAAGATAATTTAAAATACACAATAAGAAAAGTTATAGTTAGACGGGCTGTTAAAATAACAGCAGGATCTTATCAAAATACAGACTTTGATATTACCCTTGAGGCGACTTGTGCAACAAAAGATGCAGAAGCTGTTTCTGAATCATTATTGAATGAAATAGATAAGATTCTTGCCCCAAGAATAAAAAATATCAAATCGGCAAATCCTACCCAGTTTGGAATTACATCAAAGTAAAGGAAATTTATGACAGATACCGCTGATAAACATGTTATAAAAAACAAATATCTTAGAAACTTAGCTAAGATTTTTGATGTTACGCACATGGGCCCTGCTTTTTGGGGAGCTCAAGCTTACTATCTTAAAAACAAAGATGATGAGGATAGTAAGGTTGTTTATGCTTTTGAATTAGAAAATGGATCTAAGTTAGAGCTTGTTGATATTTATAACGGCTCTTTATCAAGAATTAGCTCATTTTCAACTCTTAGCTGCACGATTTCATCTGCAACACCATACCAAAGAGACATGATATTAAATTCAATATTTGCCTGCTTTGTTAAAAGTGTTGAATATGATGGTAAAAATGAAATTATTTATACCCGCCATAAGGGCAGAAATATTGTTGAGCCTAAGAAAAATGCTCTTTTTGAATTTGGTGAATTTGAACTACAGGTTTTTACCAATAGAGTAGAAATCATGTTGCCAAATTGCCCAACCAGAATAATTGGCATGTACAAAAAATTACCAATGGTAGACGCCCCAACAATTGATTGGTCATTTGATACTACTAGAAGAGGGTTCCTAGAGGAATCAGACTTATATTGAAATATTCAGGTTTTTGTGTGATTTTCTTCACACCCTGTTTATAGATAGTGTACGTACACTATCTAGTGTTTGGGCAACGTTGCCCGCTTTTTGCAAAGAGGAGTTATTTTATGCCAGAAACAACCACAACCCCAGCAGCTTCAGTTAGCGCTCTTACTGTTCAGGACGTTATCAGTCCAAGAACTTTTGGAGGTGACGTACTGAGTCAGGCGCTGAAGGCCAAGGCAGAAGCTGCAAGCAAGCAGCTTGTAGATTTTGCTGGAAGAGTATTGAGTTCTGCTCAGGCAATCAATACTAATTTGGCCCAGCAGGAAATTGATCTTGAGGCCGCTCTCAAGAAGGTGCGTGAGCAACGCGCTAAAATCAGTGCTGCTGCTGATCATGCTCAGGCTACTAACAATGTGTTCGCATTGGCGGCTGTTGTTGGTCAGAAGGCTTCAGCTATTCAGTTTGCACAGCAGGCTGGATTGCTTGTTCCAGCAAATGATGACGCTGTCTGGACTGTTCCAGTTCAGGCGTAGTCTTCGCGGGGTGATGAGCCCCGCATTTGTCCGAGAAAGTTATGGCGGGTCATATGGTTTGGCCCGCCAGTTTTTTTGTTAGTTGATCAAGGAGTTTGAATTATGAATCTTACTGTAACTGTCGTTAAGGCTTTTTCCAATGGTGATAGCGTTCCTGTTAATGTTCCATATGGTTCCACCTGTGGCACTGTAGCCTCTTATGTTGGTGCCCCATCTGGTGCTGTGTTTCGTGTAAACGGGGCAGGAGCGTCGTCCACAAGTCCAGTTGGTGAAGGTGATGTAATCATCATCAGCATGGGTAAGGCAGACGCTGGTAGCATCTAGTCTTAACAGTGTTTTGATCTGAGTTTGGTGGGGGTGTGTATGCACCCCCACCCCTTTCTAAGGTTTGTTACGCCATGACGACATTTATATGTGTTAAAAAATCACCTATTCCAGACGATATTTTGGATGGGCTTATCAACGATAACAAGATTTACGATGGGCCGCTTGGCAATTTTTATAAAGCGTGTCATGCTGCCGTAACATCTATTAAAAATGTTAATATCTCATTACGAGATAGATTAAATAAAGCTTTAGATGATAAAAATTTAACTGAATTACGATCAATTTTATCTAATGTTCCACCATCTGTAACAGATAATCTTGATGAAATTTGTAAGGACGACATAGAGTCTTATGAATCAGAATTAGAAAAAATTGCAACATTAGAAGGTGTAACAGTATTATCTTCTACACCAAATAGTATTAAGGTAAGTATAAAACAGCTTCGTATTGTATACAAAGATTCTGCAAAATCTGAGTTTTGGGAATTAAAACCAGAAAATGTAGAATTAGTAATACACGTATCTACTGTGGATGAAAAAATATCTATATCAAAAATATATTCATCCTACGCCCATCCATATTCTGATACAGATAAATACATTAGATTAAAAACTCCTATTGCAATAGGTAAAAGTGTAGGATATAATACTATATCATTTGCAATAAACTATCTTAAGATGTTTAGACCAGAAAATAATAAGCGTGATCTTTCTACTTATATTGGTAAAAAATGCGCCATATCTGGTACTTACACTTATGGTAAGGGTGTAAATTGTGCTAAAACTGGCGAACATATTTCTACAGAAGAAGCTATTAAGCTTAATGGAATTTACTACAGCCCAAGGATTGTAAAAACATGCAGTAAATGTAATAAACAGTCTGTAGAATGGACTAGTGAAAACAAAGTAATTATATGCGGGGTATGTAATGACAATAACACATGAGCAATACTACAGAGTTTACAAATCTGGTGCAGAAGTTAGAAAAAGGTGGGAAACTTCTCATTTTCCGGGGCTAGAAAAATATTTCAAAACTTTTGAAAACGCCCGTAAAGTTAAATTAAGTGAGTTAAGTAATGCTCTTAACGGTTTGTCATCGTATGACGGTTTTTATTTGAATCCAATTGTTCAATTACCTGAAAAAGATAGTGCTGAGCTATTTAAGGTTCTTGAGGATAAATACGATTTCAAACTTAAAGAAATACCAGAGGATATTAATTATTTAAGATTTATCTCGCGTGCAAAAATATCAGAAAAAGACCCCAGTACAAATATGTCTTTTAGTGTAGACTTAGGCCTGTTTGAAACATATATCTGTTTTGGAGATTATCTACAATCATCTCCTAAAATGCAACGTGTTAGAGAAATTTACTCTAAACCAGTTGGTGAAAATAATCCAAAAGTTATCCCTGATTCTGGTGGCACATGCTATCACCCACACATAAATGGCTCTGGTAACTTATGCTTAGGATCATATGGTAAACAAGATGGCGCATTGTATGAAGATTGTAAAACATACAATATTTTGGGGCTTATGTATAATTTATGCGCTTTGCTTTGTAGATATAATCCTAACTCACTTAATTATAGTGGCGCCTATATAAACAATTGGCTTGGGCATAAATGTGCAATATGTTTTGAGTTTGCCCCAACTGCTGTAACTTGTGAAAAATCTAAACAAAAGATTCATCAAGAATGTGCAGAATTAATAGATGGTAAGTACTATGGGCTTGACCAGATTAAAAAATGCACCACATGTGGTAATAGATCTCCGTTTTATATAGTGTATTCTCGCGATAACATTGTTTGCTCTAAATGTGAAGAAAAGGAATCATAATGAACCCTCCTCCAATTGTTACAACAACTAATGTAAACAAGCCGTCTGAACCAGTGCTTAAAATTGATGCACGGGCGTTTGATAAATTTGTTTATATGAGAGATTATCGCCCATGTGAAGTGGCTATGTTTGGAATAACACATAAGAATAATCCACTTCATGTTTATGATTTTGAACTTGTTAAACAAGAAGTTAATTCTGTTAGTGCTGATTGTGATAAAGAATATATGGCTGACTTTGTTGTGGCCAATCTCGCAAAAGGTATTCCACCGATTAACTGTGAGCGTATTTGGTGTCATACTCACCCAATGACTGGCGAAACATCAGCAAACCCATCAAGCAAAGATATGAGTACATGGAATGATCCAGATAACTCATATAAAAACTTTTTGGTTATGATGATTCTATCTAAGTCTGGGCAAATTACATGTAAACTCAGAATTAGATCAAACTGGAATAAAGAGGTTACAGGTCTTGATTTACCTTTCGAGTTTGAGAAAGATATTAAGGTAGAAATAGTTAAGGATGAGGCTTATACCAACAATATTAAGCAAGCTATTGTAAGAATTTTCGGAGAACAGGCAGTAAATCAGTTGGGTAATGATGCGTTTAAAGTTTTTGCCCCATATATGAAACTTATTGATGTGTATCCTGAATTTGCTGATCTTCATAGACAATATGAGGAATTGGTTACTCAGGAAAAATTCAACACAAATAAAATTGGTTTCACTAATCAAAACAATCACCAAAATACATGGGTGGGAGGAGGGGTAAACAGTAATTCTAAAAAAAAGCAAAGAAGAATCGCCGACGCAAGTTACGTTCCAGAAATGCTTCTCATCATTTCAGAACATAAGCAAGTCTTTAGCCCAATCTCTGATCTTGATCTTAAGAAACTTCAAGAATCTTTTGCTGAGCTAGAAGATGTTACGGATTTGCAGTTTTTGGAAGACGATTTCTTTAAACAAAATCCCAAGAAAAAAGACAAAGACCTTGCTTCCGCTTTGATTGGAGCAATAGCTGGGGGTATTCTTGATCACGAAGAAACTACTGGCTCACTTCACATTAAGTTTAAGGCAGGTGATTTTGAAAAACGTGCAGCAGCTTGTAATGCCGCTGGTTTAATTTATCCAGATTTCAAAGAAGCAGCAATTGAGATTAATGTTGCGAGAGGTACATAATTATGAGCGATTTTCATTCACGACAAAATGCTTTTATTCCAGCTGAAAATCTTAAAGATGTTTCAGTATTAATTGTTGGATGTGGGGCAATTGGTAGAAATGTGGCCTCTAACGTGGCAAGGCTTGGTGTTAAATCTATAACACTTGTTGACCACGACATTGTCGAAGACCATAATATTGTTCCACAAAACTGGAAAAAGCAAGATTGTGGTCGCACTAAAGTTGAAGTGCTTGCAGAAGAAATTGTTGCCCAAATGGGTGAAGGCACTATTGAAGTTAAAGCTTATCCTAAAAAGTGGGCGCCCCGCGTTGTTGGTCCAGACACAGAGTATACCGCTGTGTGGTCTACTGTAGATAATATAGATGTTAGAAAACTTATCTATAATTATTATAAAGATAAAGCAGATCATTTTCTTGATGTCAGAATTGGTTATACAGTTGCCCAAATCTTGACTGTCCAAGATCTTAGAAATACAGATGATTGGTATCTTAAAACAATCTTCCCATCTGCTGAATCTGCAAGCTGGGGTTGTGTTCAGCCTATGAGTAATTATATTGCTAATATTGCAGCTGGTGCGAGCGTTAATCAATTTGCTAATATTATGGGCAAAAAAGGTTGGCCAGCAAATAAAATGTTGTCTTATTGTGCTATTAGCTCAACACTTTTAGTGGAGAAACCAGATGAATATTTCGGCGCCATTATTGATAGCAATAAAGACACTAAAGGGGCAGAGACCCCTGCTAGTTGAAGCAGATAAAGAATTGTTAGATTTTCTTAAAATTGCACAACCCACAGATAGTAATATCTTAAGGAGGTATTTTGGAATAAATATAGAAAAAGGTGATATGTATGTCGGATATGAAAAAGTTTCTACGTAGAAAAAGAAGAATAAGTGACAGGAGAACTATATACTATCTTCGCCCAATAAAATGTGTGCCAAGCAGAGGTGAGCATGAGTCTGATGAGGAATATGATGAACGTTGCAAAGAATCTCATATTTTTGAATTTGAAAAACCTACTGTAATAGTTGATAAAAATTATGTAGGCGCCGTACTTATATACTTTAACTATCATCATCCAAATAGACACACTATAAAATTTAAATATGGTAAATATTTTTATGGATTAATGTGTCTTGGAGATTTGTATAGAGTAATGCAGATGGTTGATAACCCAAAGTATCCAGAAATACTACATAATTATTTTTCTGAATATTCTGATAGTGGTTATTGGCACCCAAATGAAGATGATGGACATGTAGATGATTTGTGCCCAGCTTGTAGTAGACCTACTCATATTGAGGGTGAATACTGTGAAGGATGTGAAATAGTTGATAGACATGGACACAGTGTAGATCCAGAAGATATGGACGATGATGATGTAAATGATCCCAAGAAGTATTCTTGGAGTAATAAATTAAAAGCTTTTGTTTACAAAGGGAGATTAAAAGATGACGACGACTACGACGACTACTGATAAATTAAAAGAATTGTTTAATAAATGTTGTGATGAGGTTTCTGGAGAGATAGAAAGACAAATTAAGTTTGTGTTTTTAGCTGGTAAAAACAAGGCAGCTAATTTGCTTGAGTGTAGAGACTTCTTAGGTTATGGCGATCCAGAAGATCCTAAAAAGGATACCGCAAAAGCCACAGAATTTCGCACTAAGGTTCTTCACCCATTAAGAAACCATTTAACACGAAGAGTGCTTAATCTTTCTGCGGAAGATGCTCCTAAGTTGTGGGAACGTGGAAGAAATTCTGAAGAAGATAAAGCAAATAAAGAAAAAATTCTTGCTTTGCTTCCAAAGGCTGCTCGTAGATCAACAGAAAAAGAAGATGACCTAGACATAGGAGAAATAATTGGCGATATTTAATGCACCTATTACGGATAAGACTAGTTATGGGCTCGTGGCGATTAATATCGCCACTCGCCTTGACTTCGATGTAATTTTACCAATTGGTAAGCCCTCGGGCAATGTGCCAAAACCAATAATAGAAAAACTTAATTCTACAGCTGAAATAACTGATAAGGATTTAGTTCAACCATCTATTAGACTTTACCACCAATTTGATTTACAACCAGTTGGAAACGGTAAAAGAATCGGATATACCATATTTGAGTTAGATAAATTTAATAGAATTGAAAAAACTCATCTTAAAAGTGTTGATGAGATATGGGTATGCACAGAGTGGGCGAAAAAAATAATAGAAGAAAACGGAATACGCTCCAAAACATGTGTAATTCCATTGGGCGTGGACTCATCTATTTTTCACCCTGTTGATTATACTCCAACTGATTATGTATTCTTATCAGCTGGAAAATGGGAAATAAGAAAGAGTCAGAATGAGATTGTTGAAGCATTTAATAAAGCGTTTAAGCCAACCGATAGTGTTCAGCTATGGCTTTCAATGCATAATGGATTTATGGCCCCAGCTGATTTACATTCCCAAAAACAAACTTATCTTAATACAGCGATGGGAAAAGCTGGTAGAATAAAATTTGTTGGGCCGTTTGATAAGCAAGAGGGTATTGCTCGAATAATGAATATGAGCAGCTGTGGTGTTTTCCCTTCTAAGGCTGAAGGATGGGGCTTAGAAACACTTGAAATGATGGCATGTGGCAAGCCAGTAATAGTAACAGATTATGCCGGGCACACTGAATTTTGCAATAAAGAAAACAGCACGCTAATTCCCGTTACTGAGCTTGAATCAGCATATGATGGGCGATGGTTTTTTAATCAGGGAAACTGGGCTAAGATTGATACCGACGCATTAATTGAGTGTATGAGAAACCAATTTAAAATTGGTAATATTCAAAATACTGCTGGACTAGAAACAGCTAAAAAATTCTCATGGGAGAATACAGTCACGTGTATTAGAGAGGCTTTAAAGTGATTATTGCAAATAATGAGATTAGACGTAAAGCTATAAAAGGTTTAGAATATATAAACTCACAAGATAAAGACAAAGTACGTGAGGGACTATCTATTGCTCATGAAATATTTCACGATATAGCTAATAGTGCGGCGATTGTTAGTGAGCTTTTATCAATTATAAAAACAAGACTTGGTGGAAGATTTAGTCAGCCCTACCTTGAAATAAGTGATACATATACCTTTTTTAATCTAGCTTCCCTAAATGGGGATATTATTAAAACAATAGCAGATTTTTTAAAGCTAGCAGATGAGAACGCCCCTATCTATGACAACAGAACTAATCCGGTGTTTCGAGATGGGGAAGAAGATGAGAGCGATGAAGAGGGTGATGAAGAAGATGAAGAGGAAGATCTTTAATGATATCCTTACCTAATATTACACTGGTGGCAATTATTAATTCAAATAATTACTTTGATAAAACTGCCCATGCTATGAGCTATTCGCTCAAAAAAATTAATCCGGCAAAAGCTATTCTCATTTGTCCGCAAAAGAATTATGCGTGGGAAGATATTGAGCCAGTAGAAGCTGATATGAGGGGCGATTATTCATATTGGATTCTAAAGAATTTACATAAATACATTGAAACAGAATTTTGCCTAATCCAACAATGGGATAGTGCTGTTTTAGATGAAAATAAGTGGGATAATCAGTTTTTAGAATATGACTACATTGGTGCCCCGTGGGATATGAGTGGTGATTGTAGAGTTGGGAATGGCGGTTTTAGTTTACGCTCTAAAAAAACACTTAATGAGAGTAGTAAAATAGCTGAGTTACTTCCACAGGGTAAATTTATACTAGGAAATGAAGATTACTTTCTATGTGTAACAGCTAGAAAATATTTTGATGCAAAAGGGGTGAAGTTTCCAAGTGTAGAACTGGCTAGAAAGTTTAGTGTTGAAAGGCCAATTGTTGAAGCCCCCCATGATTATAAAGATTTAAGTACATATAATAGTTTTGGATTTCACGGCAGCTTTTGTACAGCGGCCATGGATCTTATAAGTAAGGAATAAAATTATGTGGTTTTTAGCACTTTGGTTTTTCTTGTCATATATTGCAGCACTATGTGCTATGTTTATTGATTTTGAGTTTAATAGTCATAATGAGCCTACAGTTGTGCCACAAGAAAAATATGACTATGGTGATGCATGTGAAGTAGCTTTAAGATTTTTGTTTTGTCTTGTGCCAATTTTAAATCTGTTTGTTATTGCTCTTTTTCTTTATGCGTACACTAAACCATTTAAAAAAGTAGTATTGCGTAAGATTAAGAAAATGTTGGAGGAAGTAGATAATGAGTAATATTATTAAGCAATGTAGCTGCACTAGTAAATATCAAGATTCTAAATATGGCGTAGGTATGAGATTGTTTACAGTTGGCTCAAAATCATGTTGTACTGTTTGTGGTAAACCTGCTGGAAGCGGAGTAAAGAAATGAGTGGCATGAGACTTCACATAATTTATAGATGAATTTATTTATTAACATCGTCTAACAACTTCTTAATATCGGGTGTGATTTCTATTCTATCTCCTTTTTCTAAATTTCCAATATAACTGGCGGACGCTCCGTAGTTAATTGCTACAGAAGAACTTTCCCATAATGGTTGTAAGTTTGATAATGCCCAACATGCTTTAAATGCAGGGTGCTCCGCCGAATTATATTTAAATAAAACCTTTGGAATAATATGGTCAACATGCCAGCCGCCTTTCCCATAATTATCCCAAGACATTCCTTGTGTAAATTTAGATTCTAAATAAGAAAATAAATCATTAGCAGAATAACCAACTAAGTCTTGCCAAGATCTTTTTGCCTTTTGGCCATGAAGCATATTACGCACTACTAATCTAATAGTTGAATCAATTCTAATTTTAGAATTATTTTGTGCTCTAATTTTCTTTTTTAAATTTATTTCTTTTTTATTTTTTTGGTAATATTTTCTACTGGTATTTTTAGTTTTTTCAATATTTTTTAATCTCCATTCTTTATTTTTTACAGACTCGATAGATTTATTTGTCAAGTATCTATTTTTTCTATATTTAGATTTCTTTTCTTTATGCTTAGAGTAACTATCTCTATTTTTAGAGCGACTACACTCTTTACAGTAAGATTGCAATCCATCCTTACTTGATTTATTTTTACAAAAACAGGATATTTCTTTTGTTAAATTACAAGATTTACACATTTTCATAAAATTCTCCACAATAATACTATACGAACACACTTACACTATTATAGACTTCTCATAAATTTCATATTTTACTAAAAGATACCTACTTTTTAGGGGGTTTTGTGAAAATAGATATAATTTATCGCTGTTGTGAACTTGAAACTGGTAATAAACCGAAAAGAAGCTGTAGGCCATTCTGGTTTAATAAAGAGTCTTGTTTAAATAATTTGTTAAAAATCTTTAAAAAACCAATGTGCAGATTCATGCTATTCATGATGGCCCAGCTGGCCCACTGCTTAATATATTAAATAATAATAATATTTTAATTAATAAAATTAATTTTAATAATAATGAGAAATCTTTGAGATTTAATTTAAATTATGCAAAAAATATAGAAACTGATATTTTGTATTTTTTAGAAGACGATTATATTCATACTGAAGATGCTTTAGAAGTATTGTTAGATGGATTTGAATTATTAAAATTTGATAAAAGTATAATAAGTCTTTATGACGCAATGGATCGTTACACTAGAAAAGATGATGTCGATTATCATAAAACTTTAATTAAACTTGGCAAGAAAAAATATTGGCGAACGGCTGAAAGTACCACATGCACATGGTCAATTTCTAAGGAGCTGTATGACTCATGTGTATACGATGAAGCTATTAAATTTGGACTAAACGACAGAGAATTATTTAGATATATAAGAACTAAAGATATTCTTTTATTTACTCCACTTCAGGGTGCGTCAACCCATTGTCATGAGCCGTTTCTTTCACCATTTGTAAATTGGGCAAATGTATGAGCCATATTGTTACATATAATGTAGTAAAATCTAAAGAAGGTTTTACTGAATGTGCTAGACTCATAAGAGATCACAAGCTGCATAATGATTCTTATTCTGCATTTTATTGGTTTGCTTATCATGGAAGATGGGCAAAAGATGTAGAAACTATATCAATAGCATATGTTGATAATACACCAATAGGAATAGCCATTAAAGTTAGTGGTGGAGGAATGATGGGGTGTGTTATCACATGTTATGTTTGCCCAAAATATCGCCGCAAAGGAATTGGTAGTGAGTTAGTACAAAAGATAGTTAGTAAAAAAGTAATAGATGATGGGGCCCATCAATTTCCTATAGGGTTTCCAAAATATGAGGGACATGTACGCGACTGATTCTAAATTAGCAAGAAAAAATGCCCAACTTAGACAAATAATAAGGGATGGACGATGTCCCCATCCAGACAAATCTCAGGTTTCTGTTAAGTTGACCACAATAGTTACACCAAAACATGAAATAATAAATAGAGGCTATATTAGATATTGTTCTGATTGTCAAAAAATACTTTATATAGAAGATGAGTAATCATGGCTAAAAATTTAATTGATCGCGTTATGGCTCGCGTTGCCACCAACTTAATTACTAATCAAATAACCAGTAAAATAAATGGTAAGCTAACTAAGCCGCAGATTAAAAAGCGTTTAAAAGACCTTATTAAGAAATCAGATAACGAGCTACGTGGAGCTATTGAGGCTTTAATAAATGAGTTGTAATCTGTTTTTAGATGTGAGTATATACGGAGTGTATAGATTAGCTAATCTATACACTGTGTTTTACTGGTCTGAAGATCGTGGGGACTCTGCTCCATATACAGAAAAAATTTGGTGGGCAAACCAAAGTGGAACTAATAGTTCTAAATTTATGGCTGCCCCCATTTCTTTTTATGATGTAGTTAGATATACATATTAATTTACTTGACGCTAGTCTGGCTCTTGCGGACTATGCTCCTCAGTTATGGCGGAATGAAGACGCTACACTATCCTCCTTATGTGTAGGCCGCAAGGCCGTGTGGGATCATAACCCACTAACTGAGTTTAGAAAGAGTTTTATGGAAAAATTATTTGTAATTGATACCGTTCGCCCATTTAGGGGTGATAAGATTAATCACACAACATTAAGACACACAGAGCAGGGCAAGGATGAGTATGTCTCTAATATGGTTAAAAAATTTGGCAAAGAATCTATTGTGCAAATAGCAGAATACTCACTTGTGAAAGTAACAAAATGAATTATAAGATAGGTGATGTGATTGAGTTAGACTGTGGATACGGTCCAAAAGAAAACATGCTTAAGTGTATTATACTAGATATACAACCCTCTTTTAATGTTTTTAGAGAACCAAGATGGGATATTTATGTAGTAGATCCATCTGGAGAAAAATTTTATACTGAACTTCCACGAGATCCCGCTAAATATATTAAGTATAAAAAAGATTTAGCTGGATTTATCTCTCACGTAAAAGAAGTAATAAATCCGTGGCGAATTAAGAATGAGTTAGAACCTCTATCAGATAATGAGGTAATTCAGTGTTTTGAAATACTAACGAAAGTACATGAGTAGTTATGAGCCAGTTACCTAAATATCTTCTTCGCCCAGATGATTATTATGTGTTTAGCTTAAATGAGGACGGAGTAACATATTCTGGTCATCAGTCAAAAATAGAATGGCCAGATAATTTGCACCATAAATACTCATATGATGCATTAATTAAGCACAAATTTATACCAGCTATAGACGAGACTCTTCATTTGTATGATGATTTAAGAAAAGAATATTATAAGAACCAAAAATACAAATCAGATGGACATGGGGATTAATAATGGATATTAGTATTATAACATTTACATTGGGCGGACGTAGTAGATATTTATTTACGTGCTTAGATTCTGTATATAGTGATGTTTATTATCAATCTAATGATAATAATATAAAAATAGAACATCATCTTGTATTTCAAGGTGTAATTCCAGAAGAAGGAATTATGCAGTGTTTAAACACTTATAAGGAATCCAATTGCTATAAATTAATTATACATACATGGGAAAAAAATATTGGTATTGGTGCGGGATTGAATAAAATTATTCCTCAATGTTCTGGTAGTCTAATTTTAAAATTAGATGATGATGCAGAAATCATTAGCAAAGATTTTTTTAGTAGAGCTTTGTTTATAAGTAAAAAATACCCCACAGCTATATTTAGTCCCCAACCAACTGGTTTAATTAATAATATGGCTGGCCCACCCGGACACAGTCGAAGCATTATTTATGATGAAAATATAGATAAATATTTCACACTTAGAAATGTTAGCCACGTTGGCGGCTTTGCTAGATTTTCACCAAGATCTATTTTTAATAGTTTTACGTTTCCTAACGATTTAATAAAAGGAATAAGCGGGACTGAGGATGGAAACCTTAGCCAATATGCTATACAAAATAATATTCCGATGTTTTATGTTGAAACTGGCATGGTTGTAGAGCATAATGAAAGTATTCTTGGGCAGCAAACTAGATATCCAGAATACTTTAAAGACAGGGAAGGTGACAAGGATACTTTTAAAAGATGGATAAAGTAATTATGAGCGCATACACCTGCTCAGTTTGTAATGTAGAAATTCCAGAAGAACGAGTAGAGATGGGTTTTCATACATGTATAGCTCATTCTACAGCTAAGCCACGTGTAGGGTTTATGGTATTTAATCACAAAACCGCCCCAGAAATTGCTATTGTTGACGCGTCAAATTCTGAGGGGCTTCGCCAAGCACAACGTGCATTTAATAGGGATAGATAATATGGAATGGGAATCTATAGATACCGCCCCGAAAAATGGTATAGTTATTATATCAGATGAGGGTTTTGTAAAGTGGGTTAATGATGTAGTTATTAGTGAGGTTGATTCTATTGGATGGTATAGCGCCCACCCAAATGGGCAAATAAAGCACGAATATGAGAATATTCAATATTCTTATCCTATTAAAGCGAGTCCAACTGTATGGCTAAGAATAACAGTTCCAAAAATAAAGTAAGAAGCCAATATACTACTGATCGCCTCTTAGAAGAAGCATTAGTTCCAGTTGGGATTTCAATGCTTGAAGTTTTATCTGATCCATCTGCCACAAAAGATGAGCAGGATATGGCTATAAGTACTATTAAGGAATTATTATCTATATGAGTCAAGATAACACAGAGTTTGAAGATTCAATACCTATTATTTATCCTTCATTAGAAGAAGCAATGTGGGGCGATAATACCCCATTAAAATGGTATGAGACTATCTATTATCGTATTGCCCGAAAATATGATGATTTTAAGTATTGGGTTAAAGGGCTCGTGCAAACTATTAAGTATGGATTTCCAGATTGGCACTGGTATGAGTTTAAATCTTGGCATTCTGAACAAGTGGTGCCACGATTAAAAAGATTTAGAAATAATCTACATAGCTATCCTAACGGCCTCTCAGAAGAAAAATGGGCAGAATATTTAGATGCGATGATTTGGTCATTTGAGCACCATGACGATTCGCCAGAGCTAGAGTACTCAGAAGATTATGATCACAGAGTTACTAAACATATAGTAAATGGGTGTGTAACTTACACCCCTCTTAATAAAACAGGAAAAGTAAGTTTCGCTAAAATAGAAGCTCACAAAGAGCGTGTTAAATATGGACTGAAATTATTTGCAGAATATTATTGTAATTTATGGGATTAAAATGAAATTAACATATGAAGAATATCACCATTTGTCTTTATTGGCAGATGCAACAGTTTTAAAATTAGAAAAAACAGCAGATTTTTATTTAGAAAAATTTAAATTTTCAAATCTTGGGCAAGTGGCTCAATGCATTAGAAAACTTGATGAGTCAAATGAGCAAGCAAAAGTTTTTATTAGAATATCTAAAGGTAAAAATAAATGAGTATACAGTGCCCAGATAACGCGTATGTTATTAATAAGCTAATAAAAGCATGTGGGTTTAAACATGGGGCAGAGTTAGGAGTAAGAAGAGGAGAGTTTAGCGCCTATCTTCTTCAGGAAAATCCAGATCTTGTTATGAGCTGTGTGGATATTTGGGGGCAAAATAGTGCCCTTAATGAGCGACATAACCATGATATAAATTATGGGTCATACAAACATAACACACTCCCTTACAAAGATCGTGTGAAAGAATATAAAATGCTTATGAGTGAAGGGGCGAAGCTCCACGAACACGAATCTCTTGACTTTATATTTATTGATGGAACCCATACTTATAAGGCGGTAAAAGAAGATCTAGAAAACTGGGTGCCAAATGTTAACTCAAATGGGATAATTTGTGGGCATGATTACAATGAGGCTTTTGATAAAGGCGGGATAATAAAAGCTGTTAGAGAATTTTGCCCAGATATTATTGAGTTTGTTAATACGTCTTCTATTGATGTGAATAATGAGAAGGTGTTTGAGTGTTTAAACACAAGCTTATTTAAAGGGGTTGCTGATAGAGCTACTGGGTGTTGGTACGTTTGGAGAAATTAATAATGATAGGTGAAGAAAACGGATTAACAATCGGGCATAATTCAAGATTACTAAATGAGCTTGAAGAGATATTAAAGAACGGTGTAGCTGGCGATATAGCTGATATTGGCTGTTGGAAAGGAACATTATCTTTTTTAATGGCCCAAATATTATTAAAATATAACTCTCAAAAAACTATATATCTTTATGATACATTTTGCGGACATGACCAAAGTCAGATAAAAGATATTGATAAAAAATGGGGATTTATAAATAACCTAGATTATTTTAAAACCCCATCAATCGAACACATTGAACAAACTTTTAGTAAACTAAATTTTACTAATTATGTTATTGTTAAAGGAGATGTCGGGCAAACATTAGTAAATGCCCCCTCATTAAGTTTTGCCTCATTAGATCTAAATCTTTATGAGCCAACATCTATATCTCTATCTATTCTTAAAGATAAGCTTGTATCTAATGGTATAATAATTGAAGATGACTATAATAATATAACTGGAATCACAGAAGCGTTTAATAAATGTGATTGGTTAAAAATTAAAAAAGAGTATACGTCGGGAGCATCATTTGTATGGAAAAATTAAGATGGTCTGAAGACAAGCCTGATAAAAGTGGATTATGGGCATATTGTGCTAATAAGTCACCAGATAGATTAAGTATAGAAGGAATTTGTTACGGCCCAAATACTGCTCAAAATGGAGACTATCTTTTTTGTTATTTGGGACCAATTCCAACAATTGGGCCGCCATTAACTTATAGACAACCAAAAGATGATAAAGATATTGGTAAGGCTGTAGAGTTAAGCAAAGTAGAGTATAAATATAATCCAAACTTTCAAAAAATAATGTGGGAAAAAGATTACACTATACACGGCTATCAAATAAAACATGATCAAAAACAATTTTGGATAAACCACAAGTATTTCGGTTGTGGGTGTTGGGTTGAGCCAGATAAATTAAGGATACTAGAATGAGTATAGGTCCAAAATCAAAGAAGCGTTTACACAGACTCTTCAAAGAAAGCGCCCGAGATCTTAAAATAGAGCGATTCTTAAAACGTTGGTATGGGCCTAAATGCCCAGACTTTTGTGAAGATTGTATATGCTGCCAAAAATGGCAGGCTTATGAGGAACTAGTTAAAAATCCTTTTGATAAGAATGATTAATATGTATATACTAATTGGATTTAGTTACTGTATCGGAAGATTATTAATTAGTTATTTTCTTAATGATTTTAACAAAGTTGATTTAATTGTGTGTTCAAATATTATTTGGTATTCTTTACTTTTAGAATTGTTTTATAAAAATGAAAAGTAAAACACGTCAAGATTGCGAAAGAGCAGAAGCTTTTTTTGCTGGTATGTTAATGAGTTTACAGAAAAATATTACAAATCCACAAATGCTTGTTGTGGGTGTAGCTGGCAATCCACTTACCCATAATGGAAAGCCGGGGCTGGATAATCCACAATGGTATCCAGATTATAAGATTACCACATTAGACTTTGATGCTAAGTGGAATCCTGATATAGTGGGTGATATCACTTGTCCGCAAAAGTGGTGGAATGGTGCAGGATATGACCTTGTGCACATTACTCAAGTAATAGAGCATATTCCTAATCTATGGGTTGTTTCTAAAGGTCTTAAAGAAGTAACTATGCCCGGTGGATATGTTATTGTAGACAGCCCGTGGGGCCCAAATGGGCCAGATTATCATGGAGAGCTGCCGTCTTTTGGAGATTACTGGAGAATATCTAAAGACGGAATGAGACAGTTATTTAAAGATAATTTTGAAATAATTGAGATTATAGATACAGACGCTAATACATCTTGTTTAATGAGGTCGTACAGATGACATCTAATGTTGTGAAATTATAGGAGTTATCATGTTTGTTTATATGCCTATATTAGTATTAATTTTTATACTTAATCAAAAACTAAATCTATTCCATGAGCGATCAACTGATAGAATAATTGCTAGATCTATAGTTCTCTCATTTTTCTGGCCAGTATTACTACCTGTGTTTATATTATTTATTTTATTTATATATATATTTGAGCTTTTTGACAAACTAACTGATTTATTAAATGATTTTTTAAATGAGATGTCGTAATGAATAAATTTATCGAATACCCATCTATTGAAAATCATTATCGCGAAGAGCAAATTGAGAAAATTCGTTCTCATGGATATGATAAGGTGGAGTGGGTCGCCACAGAAAAAGTACACGGGGCAAACTTCTCATTATGGCCGATTGATGGGCAGGTTAAACCAGCTAAAAGATCAGGTTTTGCAGACGGCTCATTTTATGGTTGTCAAGCTATAGTAGAAGGGCTAACGCCCAATATACTAAAATTAAATAAAGTGGTGTGTGGTGAAATATTTGGAAATGGTGTACAAAAAGGTGTTGACTACGGCCCAAAAAGATTTGCCGCATTTGATATAATGGACAATGGGCAGTTTGTAGATTATGATACGTTCATATCACTGTGTGATACTCACGGAATAGAAAGATGTGTGGAGTTAGGGCGTGGCTCATTTGAGGAAGTGCTTGCTATAAATGAGGACTTTGTTACTAAAATGAGTAGTGTTGGAGCCCAAGATAAAGCAGAGGGCTTTGTAATGAAGCCTGTACAGCCATTATTTTATAGTTCTGGCGCCAGAGTAATTCTTAAGAAAAAAACTACTGCTTTTAAAGAACAGTCAGAAGGTCCTAAAATTAAAGTTCCTGTGGAGCTTACTGATCTTCAGAAAGAAGTTTTTGAGCATTGTTCTCAGTATATTAATTCTGAAAGAGTGGCTTCTGCGGTATCTAAGTTAGGTAAGCAGGAAAAATTTAATGTTGTTAGAGATGAAGTATTAAGAGATGTTTTTGCTGAAATGAGTAAAGATAAAACGGTAGATGAGTCTACGTGGAAATCTATAAATAAACAAGTAGGCGATATACTTAATCCATTAATTAGAGAGGCTCTGTTTAAATAATTATGTCAAATAGATCATGGGGCTCACATAGTGGGACTTCTCATAATAATGAGAAATCTGTACCAAAGCAATTAATTAAAGATTTAACATCTGAGCAAAAGACTATTTGTAAAAAACGCCATAAGAAAAAACGACGACAATACGAAAGAGATAATTATGGACACAATAAAACAAGTGATAGTGATGAGAACTGATACCGAGTTGTTGTAAGATATGGTAATTTACAAAACAATAAACAAAGTAAATAATAAAATCTATATCGGTAAGGATTTACATAATAATTCCAAGTATCTTGGTAGTGGTAAGTTATTAAAGCTTGCAATTAAAAAATATGGAAAAGAAAACTTTGAAAAAACACTATTAGAAAAATGCAATTCTGAAAAAGAATTATGTGAAAAAGAAATTTACTGGATTAATAAGCTTGATTCTACAAATCGTAAAATTGGATACAACATAACCTTTGGAGGCACGGGCGGTGACACATTTACTAATAATCCAAATAAACAATCAACAATAGAAAAATTACGGATAAAAGCATCTGGTAAAAAACACTCTATTGAAACAAAAAATAAAATATCTAAACTTAGAACCGGCAAACAAAATGGAATGTTTGGCAAAACGCCTCATAATTTAGGTAAAAAAAACGAGCGATATTGTTAAAGAAAAAATAAGTAAGGCAAATAAAGGTAAAGGAGCCAATATTCCTAGACCTGATCATGTTAAAGAAAAAATATCTAAATCACATAAAGGTAAAATTAAAACAGATAAACATAAAGAAAATATTTCAAAATCTTTAACTGGTAAAAAACTTTCACGGGAAACACGAGAAAAAATGTCTAGCTCTCGTAAAAATAAAAAACAATCTCTACTTACTTGTCCATTTTGTGGAAAGGTTGGTGGAACAACAATGCATAGGTGGCACTTTGACAGATGTAAGTATAAAACAGGTGATAGTAGTTAGATCTGATTTAAAAAATATTAATGGAGATAAAATTAGAACAGGAAAAATTGCGGCACAATGTTGTCACGCTTCAATTTCTTTCATACTTAGAAATATTACTCAAAACAATAAGCTAAATCTATCTAAAGTTGAGATGGAATGGATTGCCAATGGGTTTACTAAAATTTGTGTGCGGGTAGACTCTGAGGAAGATCTTCATAAAGTACATACTGCGGCCAAAGCTGCGGGATTAGAGTCTCATATTATTAAAGATTCTGGTAAAACAGAATTTAAAGAACCTACTTATACCTGTCTAGCAATTGGCCCAGATTATAGTTCTAAAATTGACAAAATTACCGGACATTTAAAATTACTATGAGTAACTGGATTGAAAAATTAAAAGTTGGCAATATGGTTTGGTGTGTGAAAGAAAATTGCTCAGCTAAAGTTTTATATGTGTTTGAAAATTTAAATGGTCATTTTGGTGGAATTATTGGTCTACAATTAGATAAAACAAAACATTGTGCATCATGGAGAATAGGCTCAAATGGGAAAAATTACATTGGGCGTAAATTACTTGTTAAGTTAAGATATAAATACATATATATGTTTTTACATCTTTTAAGGATAATATAAATGGATATTAATAATCCCCCAATAATTTCTCCTCCAGATCATGAGTGGTTAACGAGATTAGATACTGGCCATTTTGTTTGGCTTCCAAAAGAATCCATATTTGGTAAGATAGAATTTCCGTGGGAACCACCACGTCCGGGAACTCAGGTTGGACGAATTGGTATTAAAAGATGCTGGAAGAATGGTCATAATTGGGGCGTACAGGCTGGATGTGAAACATGGTGGATGTATGCAAATGGAACTGGTTTTGATAGAAAGCCCCTTCTACTCCCGTTAGAGGGCAACTGCCCAAAAGAACCTTTAAATTTACCACCACTTTGGGTAAGAGAAGTAGAAAAAGAACTAAACTCACTTAGAAAAAGAATTGACGTATTAGAAGCACAAGCTATTAAGCAGCGTTATCAAAATCAAATTTGGCCACTGTAGGAGAATCGGTGTGGAACTTTTTATCGGATTTTGTGTTGGTATGATTGTATCATGTTTTTATATTAATATAATGGATAACATTTTTAAAAACCCCAACTTTAAAATCGGTGATATTGTGTATTGGCGACATATAGAAGAAGTTGGCGCCACTAACTCTGAATGGAATATTAAGTTAAAAAAGGGCACAGTGATTAGCTCAGATGTTAGAGTATGTATAGAAGAAAATAACGAAGATAAAACTCTTATTTTTCTAGAAAAAGAAAAATTATATAAAGATATAATTAAATTTAAAAAATCTATTGGGGCAGAATTAACACCTAATGAAAACTTTTGGGATGAAGCAAGTAAAATAAGACTATGAAAATAATATTAGAATGGGATGACTTAAATCCAAATCCAAACGTAGACTGCTTACCAATAATAGATAAGCTTGTGGGCCAATTTCCCAAGATAGTTCTTAATTTTTTCACTGTCCCAATTTATGGGCATACACAATTAAGCTACTCTATTAAGTGGTGCGATAGAATAAGAACCCATATTGACAATGGAAATGTTGTATTAGGTGTTCATGGAACGTATCATTCTTTTAGAGAATACGCCCTATATGATTATCCCCATAGTGCAATAAATTTAAAACACTCTCATGATAAGTTTAATGAAGCAAAGCTTCCATTTGTTAAATGTTTTAGAGGCCCGTATTGGGGAATTTGTGAGGGATCAGTAGAAGCTTTAATAGATATGGGCTATACGCATCTATATTCTCACAAAGAATACACTACACTAAACGAGAAGTATGCTGATAGAATTAAAATAGTATATTATAATTGGAATATGAAAGATGAATGGCCAAAACTGGAAAATCCTTTAGAGTCAGATATAGTTGTGGCCCATGGTCACACAGCCCAATGGCCCCACCTTTCATGTGGTAATGGTATATGGGAGTGTTATGACAGACTTTGTTCATTTATAGACTCCCAAGACAATATAGAATTTTTAAGAATAGATCAATATGAGTAATAGTGAAGATATTACTGAGTCACCATATTGCTATACGTGTGGGGCATGTGGTGAAGATGGTTGTTGCCCGCCCACAAAATGTGTTCAAGAGGATGGTAAGTACTGTGCACAATATTTAAAAATACTTAAGGCTACATATGTAGCACATACAAAGATATATGAAAAATTATCAACTGAACTTCAAGAAGAGGCATTAGATATTTATATTAAGGAATTAGAAAAACAATGAGTATAATCTATTACATTATTATCGGCATACTTTATGGCACCCACATCTATTGTAGATTAGGATTTGTGCCAGAAAAAACTTCTCAAGATATGATGAGGAATAATCTTTATATTATCTTTGGTATTTTCTGGTTTTTAGTATTGCCCATTGAGTTACTATTTACACTAGTTAAAGATATTAAAAATAAGGTGGGTAAATCAGTATGAGTAAAGTAAAAGAAGCTTATGATTTAATTATGGGGCATGCTACCACTGTTAGTGCTATCAATATAGCCTCAGAGATTTTAGGTACGTATGGTTTCGTAGATTGGTCTGGATCTTCTAAGCCATATCAACATCATTATGGGCGGCATGGATTATTGATACACACATCAGAAGTAATAGATTTATGTATGTTTAATAATCTTAAGATGAAGGCCAATATAGATATCAAGGAATTATTTTTAGCAGCTTTATTCCATGATCTTGGTAAATTATGGGATTATGAGCCAGCTAATGAAGATATGAGTGAGTGGAAGTCTACTGACCATAAGCGCCATGTTCACCATATTTCTCGATCAGCTATTATGTGGCATGATATGGCCCATAAATATAATATAATTGAGGGCAATGTCCTCCATGCAATTTTGGCCCACCACGGTCAGCGTGAATGGGGTAGCCCTGTTGGCCCCAACACCAAACTGGCGTGGATGCTTCATTTATGTGATGGAATTTCAGCAAGAATGTATGATGCAGAAACATGGGATCAAGTAAAGCAAAAGTAGTATATCATGGCGAGTGGCAAACATATGATGACTCTGCTGAGCTATTTATATTAGAATTATCTGATGATAGATTTTTTTATATAGAATTAGCAAGTAATCCATATACACCAAGAGGGTTTACAAATAGTGGGTTCTTATCATTAGAAGAATCTATAGATAGAATAGAAGAATTTGAACAAGTTATAAAAGAAATAACATATGGAGATTTATTATGATGATTAACACAGTAAACACTGTATTAAATGGCAACCTTGCTAAAAAATTAAAACATTGGGCCGAATCATTAGACAAAGATATTATTAGTGTTATTGTGCCCACGTACAATAGAAGTAATTTTTTAGGCCCATTATTAAAAACATTAAATAATTGTATACTTCACGAGAAATTTGATGTAATAATTATAGATGATGGGTCAGATGATTATCATGGTGGAATTAATGCTAAGCTGCATAATGAGTATGAGGTAAATAACCCATTTAAAGATATAAGATATATCAAATTAGATAAGAATAGTGGGACGGTTACTATTCCAAGAAACATAGGGATATCTTACGCACTGGGGCGAAGTATTGCCCCAACAGATGATGACTGTTTACCAAAAACAAGAAAATTTGAGCAGCTTGTTAATTCACTTTGGGAAAAAGATAACAATATACTTGCTTTTGGTGATAGAGAAGAATATCACGCGGACACAAATGGGGATTTTGCTCACTGCAGAACGGTAGATTGTAGTAGATTTACAGAAACCAAAACAACAATTGGTTTAGATAATGGGCAGTTTATTTATAAAGCTGACATATATGAATGGGCGCCCCCACAGTTTCCAATATATGAATGTGATTGGAAATTATATTCTAGATTTGCTAGTTATGGCGACTTTGTATATTGTGGCCAACCAGTTTGTAAATATCTTTGGCATGGTGGTAATATATCAAGAATCTCAAAAGCCGCCAGAGTTAACCCATTAACTAAATTAGAATATTATCTTCCTTATTTTAACGAAGGACCATTTAAAGATGCGTGTCAATCTTTACTTAATACTTAAGGTTATTGATAATGGAGTTAATATTATAGGTATTAATGGGCAACTGCCAGTATGTAAACTTCATGATGGTATGTCTATTGATGGGCAAATGAATAATTTTCTATTATGTGATTTAAAGTTATCTATGCTGTCATTAGATCTTAAGCATGTAACCACAAAAATTATTCACCCAAATACAACTAATGCCCATTTGGGAATATTTTATTCTTCATTCGTACCAAAGGATTTTATAGATGGTAAAAATAGCGAATTTATTAAAGACTTTAGCCTTATTGATTCTGAAATTCAGCAGGAAATTCAATCCTCATTACGACTACCTGCTTATTAGCACAGAAGAAGTAGTTTATTCTAATAAAGATTACATTGGTTTAATAACCGAATTATCATATGACGATACGCTATATAAAGTTTTACTAGATAAGATAAAGCATGATGGTCATAACGATGTAGTAGATTTTTTGTTATCTAATAATACTACACAAAATAATATTAACACACTAATTAAAGCAAGCGAGGTTTATAATGGCGGACGAAAAAAGAATTGAGTGGGAAGATTATAAAGCTAACTATATAGATAATAATATTCCTGATCCAGATGAGGATGAGGATAATGATGACTATGATGATACAGAATTTGAAAACGATGATGACTCTAATAGTCCGCCGCATGGAATAGATAAAATATTGGGCATGGTAAGTTTTCCTTTCGGTGGGCCTATAGGTGGTGGCCAAATTGTAAATACACCATGGGGTGGTTTTAGCAACGCCAATAAATTAGCTCCCCATAACTTTTATGAGATTAAGCTAGGCCACTTTAAAGGTTTTTCTACATTTACTAATAAAAGCTTTACAGACATAATGGATAACGTAGATGGCGTTGCTATTTGGAAGGCCCTTGATCCCTATTGTATAGCTGTTGGTAAAGCTAGACTATATAGTTGGGCAGAAGTTACAACAAATATTAAAAACGCATTATTGGGAAACCAAAAAAATGATGAGCCTATTGATAAGATTTCATCAATTCGTGATAAAGTTATAGCTGAAAACAATGAGAATCATATTCAGTATTATGTTGCTGCAATTTTCCCAAATGGTGAAGTTATTCAAATTACACCAGACCAAGCTGATTATACTGATAAGCTTAGACAAATTAATGAACTTAAAAATAAACTTTCTTTAGTTATAATAGAAAACGGGGTTGTAAAATGCTAAATAAGCTAAAGGGTGTAAATCTTGATCGTGTGCAAGAAAACTTTTCTGATCTTATTAGACAACTACGCAATCTAAATATTGCTCAAGATGAGATTTTATCAGATATCACGTATACAATATTGATTTGTAAAAAAGATTTTGATAAAAAGCGTGGCAGTTTTTTCGCATATTTATACGCTTCATTAGAAAATAATATGCGTAGGAAAATAAATGCTATTAAAATAAAGAATGCTACTCATGGTGAAATAGCATATGATATTGCCACCCAACAAAAAAGCCCCCTTTCGGAGGCTCTTGCTGAATGCCCAGATCTTTTTGATTACGCTACAGGTAATAGGGATGAATCTGGAATAGAGTCAAAGTATCTTGATACATTGATTGACTACTTTTAAAGAAAGTAATGAGATAGAATTTTCTCAATTATCCAACCAATTATTGCTCGAAGAAGAAAATATTCAATTATGCCCGTAGATTTACGGGCTTTCTTTTTTAATTCTTTTCGTGCTTGATCTTTATCTTTATAGGTTGATGAGTTTATATCTTTGCCAATAGTGTTTGCTAATCCAATAAATCTTTCTTTAGAAATAGTTTTTCGACCATTAGAAATTTTATCTTTGCCACACACCACATTTGGATTTTCGTTTATGTATTCTTGGTACAGCAATTGTCCGCAAAGCATTTAACGGTCCCTTGTAATATCCGGAAATCCATCAATAACTAAAGTAATAGTTTTTGGTCTAATAAGTATTTTATTTAATCTTCTTTTAATATCTATTATATTAATTCCACCTAATTCTTCTATTACTAAATAAACAAATGGCGATTCAAGGTCTATAACAATCATCCCATCCTCTCGCCAAATAATTGGACAGACCTTGTCTCCACAAACTAATTTTGCCCCTTTTTCTAAAACAAGTTCTTTTTTCTCTAAAAGTTCTTCTAGTTTGTTAAGACTAAATTCCATTATTTTACTCCATGAAAAGTTGCTAAGTGGGTTTTTAAATTACCCGGCCATGTCCAACTACCACCACCATGAAGTTTATTATGAAGCTCTTTCATCTCGTTGTGAGACATGTTATCTAAAGTAACTCCAGAAGCTGTCTCTGATTTTGCTAATTTAACAAATTCGCTATGAGAAATTCTACCAATTTTAATATCTTTTACTGTTCCATCCGCATTAATAAAAACAGTTGTCGGTGTAGATGGAGATATATCCTTACGGATTATATATAATTTGTCAAAATAATCATAAAATTTATCTTCTTCTTTAGATAAATCTACTATTTCAATTACTTTATCCGATTCTGCCCCAACGGTCCATCCACCATCCTGCCAACTTTTGGTGCGGAAAATATTAACAGTGGTGCGATCATATTCTCGACATGGCCCACAATTTACAGTATCTGTTAAAATAATAGATCGCGGATATCTTCCGGGAAACAGCTCAGATTCTTTAATATCAGATTGTGGCGGCAACTCTTGAGTTTCCTCAATAGCTTTTGGTGTTTCTTTAGCAACCTCTATTATTGGTGCTGTTGGTTTATGATCATCTGCTAAAACAAACATAGCGGCCAACACTTTTGAATCTAAGTCTTCATCTCGTAAGTCAGCAATATAGTCTGGTTTTGGTAATGGCAATATACTTCCACCACCACGTGTATAAGCCCAAAAAACTAAAAGTAAAATAACTATTTGTAGTTTAGTGATCTTCATTAGATTATCCTTGCGTTCGGTTTAGGGCGAAATCCATTAAATCCGCTTATAGCCCAGCTGTCACCCTGTCGAACAATTCTCTCAACTATATCGGCGTCCATCCAAAATGAGCCTTCCGGCTGTTCATGTCTTTTTGATCCAGAAATCCAAGATGGTCCCCATGAGTTTACACACAAACAACCGGGACGAGAATAAGTGTCATCAAATGCGATCAACATCATACAATTGTGCGAAACTGATCCATTGCATACATATGAGTGTGTATCACTTGTTTCAAGAGATACAACCTCCCCATCATATTCTTCTTTTGTAATTTCTTTAATCATCACTGTGTTAAATTCATTCTTGGGGCACTTATCTGGATTAAAAGAAACAAAATAGTTATAATAATTGGTCTTATATGACCCAGAATGAGTTTTAGAAACCCACATACTTGGGGTATAACCCAAGGCGTTTAAAATCATATAAATCTGATGTATTACTTTTTGAGATGTGTTGCTCATTTGCATAAAATCACCAGTTCTTACTCTTTTAATATAAGTTCCATCAGCGTCACAAAATCCCTTAATAAGACTCATCAAGTCCCATGATTCATTTATTAACCATTCTGGAAACTGTTTATTGTCTTTCATATTAAACCATTTTTTCATAAAGTTCGCAAGAGTAGCATTGTAAGCTACCACATTTGTAGCATGAGCATCTGGCCTATCATAAATATAAGCAGTTAATCCAAAATTATCTTTAATTACTTTGACAGCCCTAGTCACCTGATCTTTATCATCTTTATTAAATATGATTGAGATCTTATGATTTTTAACAGAGCAACCATCGCCAGTATATAAGCCAAACAACCATGCCAGATCTGAATTTGGTGTCAGTTTAGGTAATTGTTTTTTTGATTTTGGTGTATATTCATAATCTGGTATTATCCCGGTTTTACTTAATTTAAATCTTGGTGTAATTAATTGGTCTGTTTTTTGAAGATCTTTTGCCTTTACAAAAATTAAAGAATTTTCTTTTTCTTTTGGTAGTGTTAATGTACTGATTAAAACTTTTTCATTTTGGAAATTTTTACCAGATTTAAATGGTAAATATGGCCGCGTAATTAATTCAGAGCCAGCTGTTTTTACTAAAAACACGTGGTCAGCGGTTACCTTATGCTCTCCATTGGAACATCTTAAGGTATATAGATCACCCTTATACTGTCTTTTTGTAACTGATTCTACTTCTCCAATATTACCATTTTGATCATAAATAAAAGACCCAGAGGAACAATCAGATAATTTTGTTATTTTGGGACCATATACCCAAGAATTTGGATGATAGCAATGGTTCCACGTGCCACTTGCTCTAGCAAACCCGTCTTTATCACGAGTAGAAATAAATCCTTGATTACTACAAATAGTAACTGGATACCCATTATAGATAGAGTCTATTACATCATTATAAGATTCTACAGCAGTATATTCCATCACTGAGTGCAATTTAGCTTCAGTATAAAGTTCTGGCCAAAGTTTTTTACTACCCCACTCACGTGCTCGTGACCCACTATAAGTAGTTAGATCGGCAAATGAATATTTCTTTCTAAGTAGTGTGCCATAATCTCGCATATACTTACAGGCCCATGCGCCAATAGAGCCATCGTCCCGTAAACGGTTGCCGCCAATAATTACTCTACTACCAGAATAAATATCCTCAGTAGAGGTGGGGGCAACCCATTCTTCTCTATCCCCATTTACTATCTCGGTAACTTTAAGAGTGTCAACTGCTAATGCATGACCCATGCTCACACAGTCACCGATTTTTTGAAATCTTAAAGGGAACGGAATTCCCAATTTATTAAAATTTAAATGGAGTAGTTCTATTTTACCTTTACCACTACCCTTTATCATTGGGGCAGCAGCAGAGAAAAAAGGATTGACCATTTCGGATTTCATGGCGTCGACTGTGTCTTTGTCGTCCACCCAGCCCATAGGATAATCACTCATCATTCAGCCTCCATTGCTTTCTTAAGTCCATCTGCAATATAACTAACTTTATCAAGAAACTCAGCTTTTTCTTGCGGACCAAAAGACTTATCTTCAAAAGATTTAAGCTCAGCATATGCCGCATCACTTAATTTCTGATTTGGTACATATTTTAGGCGAGTGGTAACGAGCCTCATATTGTCAAATAGTTCAGCAAAGTCTTCACAACCCTCAAATTCAAGCAATTTTCCATATTGATAAGCAGATTGATAAGCAATATATGCTTTTTCTAGTTCTCTATTTGGAATATTTTCAGCTTGAGCAACTTCGTAAATATTATTTTTACTTGGTGTCGACTGGGCTAACAACAGCGGGCTTACGCATAGTGCGATGAATATGAAAAAATTTCTTATTGACATTTTCTAACTCCAAAATTAATGATTCGTCATTTACGTCCACTGCTCTATTTGCTAGCCACTGAATGGCGGCAATGTCCTGATCCACTAGATTAGTAGTATCTACCACAACTTCTGATTTCTTGCTGAATCGAAAACTCGGCATCTTTGGGAGCTTTATACTTCCCACCTTCTGCTTAATAAAGGATACAAGAACAGGGCCGCCAAAAATGGCGGCCACTGCTGGTACAATCCAATACTTAGCAAGAAGGTCAATTAGACCTTCCATATTATTTACCCTTTGCTAACTTATTCAAAAATTCAATTGCAGCAGTAGCTGCAGGAATAACAAATACACTATATGGCCCGAATGTTTCTGGGCTAAGATTCTGCAAAGCAAAAGCAAGACCGCTCGCCAAAGCGACATACACGGATGTTCGGACTACTTTTGCGACATCAGTAGAGTTTACTTTTCCCGGCTCAGAAGTGTCAGGAACGTTCTTAACAAATACTGCACCAAGTTTCTTAAAAAAGTCGCCCATAAATAATTACCTTATATAGAAGAAAGAGGGTTAAATGCGTGTACGGTAGGAGTTGCCTTATCAAGGACAACAAAGTTAGGAGGAGTTCCATATGGATCTTTTGCAGCATCTGCAAATTTATCTACTGGCGTACCGCTTGTGTGATACAATCCGTAAGTAGTACCATTGGTTGCCCCATAAGTAATATTGCCATTCTGGTCAATTTCAGTAATAGAAAGCTTGCGGCCATACTTAGATGAGTGTTGCTCATCGGCAAGAGTACCATTTTGAGTAAGAGTAAAATCATTTGCGGCAATATTGTTAACGTTATTAACTTTGCCCTCAATAGTGATAAATGCCCCAGTTCTCTTGTAATTAATAGTTCCGCCAGAAGTATATGCGGCAGCAGAATAAGTGGTAGGTGAAGTTGGTGTGTAAGTAGCTTTAACAGGATTATCTACATTCTGCAAAGTACTAGTGGCAGAACCTGCCCCCAAACTTGTACCCTTGCCAGTATTTACTGCTGTTCCATAAGTTCCACGTGCTGAGCTCATTATTTTTACCTTCTATTTTAAGTATATTTCATATATGCACATTTGTGCCCTATTTATATATACTCTTTTTTTAATATTTTATGTAATTTTCACAATGTTTTCATTGAGTTTTTGCGGACATTTGTCAAATACCAAATTTTGGCACTAAGTTTTCGCAAAATCAACCAATAAGGAGAAGTCTCTTATGCAATTTAATAGTTTAATAGGCAATGTTGTTGCCACCCCTGTCTTAAATAAAGACAAGAATAAAAACTCATGGACAAAAATTCGTGTAGCCGCTGAAGAAGTGGATGAAACTTTGTTTGTGGATGTGTTTTTTAGTGGCAGATTGGCAGAACAAATATGTCAATACGTAGAAAAAGGAAGAACTGTGTATATACAATACACCATTAAAAACACGGAATATGAAAAAGATAATGTAAAAGTCAGATCGTTTGACTTTTATGGAAAGAAATGTGATTTTTTAGGAAGTAGAAAAAATGAGCAACCACAGAAGTAAGGGCACCTCTGGTGCAGCAAAGACAACAAAGAAAACAACTACCCGCTTTAATTGGGATATGTTGTCTAACACCAAGGTAAAAAATGCCTATAGTAGATTTGCATCTGGCAAATCATCTGCTAAAGAAATTGAGAATGAGCTAAAGAACACGGACTATATTAGCGCGTTTCGTAAGCTTGTTCGTGAACGTGGCACAGAGCGTGCGCGTGATGCAGCGAGACTTGCTATTTCTCGCAGAACTGTGTAAGGATAATTTCGATGCCCATGTTTTTGCATGGGCATCTTTTTATTTTAAGGTAAAATTATGGAATCTTTTTTGGGCTGGATCGGCCATATTGTTGACTGGTTTGGACTATTTATTCCACGTCGTGTAATTGTCCGCAAAACAGATCGCCTTATAAAGTTTAAATGGGATGGTAGTGTTGTTGAGTGTGATCCCGGATTAAGATGGTATCTTCCATTTACCACTGAGATAGTTGAGCTAACAGTAGTTCGACAACCGCTAGATATAAGAACAACAAGATTTACAACTAAGGATAATATTCCCTGTATTGTTGACTGCTCTGTTACATATTATATTATAGATTCCATAATGTTTTTAACTGAAAACTTTGATGGGAATTTGGCTCTATCGGAATTAATTAATTCGGCCCTTTGTAAAAAATTAAGGGAAATGACATTTAAAGAAATTCAAAATTCTGAAAATCTTAATTCTGAGTTAACAGAGCTAGTAGCAACAGATGCAGAATTTTTAGGAGTTGAAATAGAATACGTTAGAACACAGGACCTAACATGGGTATTACCCATAAGTTTAGTAGGAAACGAAGGAATGAAAAATGGGTAAATTTGCCAGAATAATATGGATTATTATCTTTTTGTTTATCGGGGTAAATTTATTTGCCCAAGATTTTGAACCCATTGTAAAACTAAAAATAGCAAAAGGAAAAGATAGAGCTGAGTGTTCTGGTGTAGTAATAGGAGAAGACACTAAGAATTATTACATATTAAGCTGTGAGCATCTATTTTTTAAGATAAAAAACCCACAATATACTATAACCTCCATATATACAGATAATGGAGAAATTATATCTGTTGATATGCGATGCAAATTAATTAAATCAGACGAGGGATATGATCTATCGTATTTTAGTGTAAATAAGGTAGATAGTGTTAAAATTAAACCATTACAATTAGCAACTAGTAATCTATTAAAAAATTCAAAAGCATCTGCCTTTGGTTTTGTCCAAGATGAATTAGGTTTAGTTAAAACAGATTTAATAATAGAAAGTTATGACGAGACTAGATCCCAAACTGGCGTATGGTTACTTAAATGCAATGGCCCAGTAATTACTGGTATGAGTGGTGGCCCGCTTATCGCTAATAACGAAGTACATGGTATATTATCAACAGGTACAAATACGTATGGGACATTTGTTCCCGCGTTTGAATGTCACAACTTTTTAAAGAAGTAAGAGGTTTGTATGGAGATTATAGACTGGATTCAAAAAGAAGCTTCGACAAATCAATTCTTTTCAGCCGCAGTTGGCGGCTCATTGTTTTATTCTGTATTTGGATATCTAAAATCAACATCTGGATATTTCTGGCGTAAATTTATAAATTTGTTTATTAGAGAAATCACAGTCAGTAGTTATTATTCTATTGATATTTATAATCAATTGGTAGACTTTTTGTCAAAAAGAATTTCTCATCCTAAAAACATAGAAATTAAAGCAAATTATACTGTTAATAGTGAGTATGATGATGATGGGCAAAACTCAAAAGAACTAAAAACAACTATCTCTTATGGCGCCCATTGGTTTTGGTATAATTGGTATACATATGTATATGCTGTAATTAGAACAGAAGAACACCACGCAAGCACAAAATCTGATGTTGTAAACATCCATATCTATTCTTTATTCTCAAGAACAATTAGAAAAGAAATTAGTGAGTTATTTATAAACTCATATATTGAATCTAATAACTCATCTAAATGTTATGAGATTACTGAATATGGATCTAGTTTAATCGGCCCTAACCTAAGAAGACTAGACTCTGTCTTTATTAATAAAGAAATAAAAAATGCTATAAGTAATTCAATCAACTCATTAACAGAAAAAGCTGAAACTTATGCAAAAGCTGGGATAAATAGAACCATTGGCATAATGTTGTACGGGCCTCCCGGAACAGGAAAAACCAGCTATATTTGCGGACTTGCTAAAAGTCTCAATAGATCTGTTTATTATGTTGATTTTACAAAGAATGTTGAGGGTAAGGCGAAGTACCTTAAATGGATTAAGCCAAACTCTTTTCTTGTATTAGAAGATATTGACACAGTCCCATCTTTTAGAGTTCGTGATGATAATTCTACAGAACAAAAAGATTTGGGTAAATTGTTAAAGATATTAGATGGCGTGCAGTTACCAGACAATACTGTGATTTTTGCAACAACTAATTATATTGATAAGATTGATCCAGCTGTTAAAAGGTTTGGGCGATTTGATCTTCACTTTGAATTTCAGTATGCTGATAAAGAATTAGCTACAGAGATGGTTAATTATATCGACAGCGATAAGCTTCCATTATTAGATGAGTTAACCTTTCCAGTTTCTCAGGCCGAGATTCAGGCCCGCGTGCTCAAGTCTTCTATTGGTGTAAAATATGTGTCGATTGAGATACCAGAGTCACCAGTAGAGGTGGAAACTCAAGAAAAAAATTACCCAATGGAACTTGAGGAAAGGGTTTTCATAAGACCGTCTAATAGAGTTAAACAGATTAGAAAGAGATTGCGCAGATGAAAATTTTGATTGCCGCTCAATACTACAGAACTGGTTCTACCTTAGTGCAAAGGTGTTTGCACGCTTGTGAAAACACTAAAATACATGGAGAGATGAATAGTTTGCTTTCTGCTGGACTTATGCTAGAAAAAATGGGCGTAACTCCGGAAAAAACCGTATCTGGTGATCAGGTAAGATTAAACAAAAAATCTAACTGGTATGACAAAATAGATGATGATTATTCTATGTGTATACCACATGAGACGTTAATGAATATGTATTTTTCTATGCCCCACTATATTTTAGGAATACAAAAAGACTCACCAGAAAATATTGGATTTAAGTGTATTGGGCCAACTTCTGAAGAGCTTCATTATGCGGCAAGATTAGGATTTAAAATAATCTGGCTAACAAGAGATCTTAAAGACGCCACTAATAGTTATTTATCTCAGCCGTGGAATCATGGTATAGAGATGTGGGCAAATGTAAAACGTAGATCTGATTCTGTTACTCCTAAGTTTCTTGAATTTTTACAAGATAAAGAAAAGGCTGCGGCAGAAGTTTATAAGTTAGACTATTCAGAAATACATGAGAAGATTGGGGAAATTATAGAGGCTATGGGCCTCAGAATAGAAAAAGAAAAATTAGAGGCTATTTTAGCCAATAAGGTAAATAGTGGGTACTGATCTTTAGATCATTACCATAAGAAAAAATTAGCGGTGTGTGCCGCAGTTTGTAGATTTAATTCAAAGGTTTTATTATAAAAGGAGAGAAAAAGTTAGAATGAAAGACTAGAATGAGTATTTTTGTAAAAAAAAGAAACGGTAAGTTAGAAGAGTTTAATGCTGAAAAAATAAATAAGGTGATAGAGTGGGCGTGTGACGGAATACTGGATGTACATCCAAGTGATGTCGCTATGAACGCAAATTTATCCGTGCACAATAAAATATCAACATCCTCTATCCAAGATGTTATGGTGCAATCAGCGGCTAATTTGATTACTGAAAACACGCCAAATTATCAATATGTGGCAGCAAGACTTAGAATATATGCTCTAAGAAAAGATGTGTGGGGTGGCAGTGAAGCCCCAAGACTATATGATCATCTAAGGAAAAACAAAAAAATATATGATGATTGCATACTTGAAAAATATTCTGAGTCAGAAATACATAAAATAAATAAATTTCTAAAACATGATAGAGATTATTTATTTACACATGCTGGTATAGAACAAATGATAGATAAATATCTAATTTGTGACAGAATAAGCCATAAGATATACGAAACACCACAATTTGCGTTTATCTTGGTTCCAATGATTTTATTTAGAGATCGTGAAGATCGTATAGAGTTAATAAAAGAAATGTATGATTATGTTTCTACATTTAAGATTAATCTTCCCACCCCTATTCTAGCTGGAGTAAGATCTAAATTAAAATTTTATTCATCTTGTGTGTTGGCTGACTGTGGAGATTCGATTGATAGTATTTTCACAACTGCCCACGTAGTAGGAAAATATACAGCAAGAAGGTCTGGGATTGGCGTCAATATGGGCAGAATACGAGCTGTAGGCTCGCCAATAAGAAACAGTGAGGTAATATCTACTGGCATTATTCCTTTCTTAAAAGTTATCGAAAGTGCTGTAAAGTCCACTAGTCAAAATGGATTAAGAGGTGGTGGGGCGACTATATCATTTCCTTGGTGGCATGCAGAAGTTGAAGATATTTTAGTATTAAAAAATAATCGTGGAACAGATGATAATAGAGTAAGAAAACTCGATTATTGTATTCAACTAGAAAAAGTATTCTATGATAGAGTTATTGAAAACAAAACGATAACATTATTTTGCCCTAATGAGGTAAAAGATCTTTATGATTCTTTTGGATTAGATGGGTTTAAAGAATTGTATGAATCTTATGAAAACAATAAGTCTATTAAAATAAAAAAAGTTATAAATGCTAGAGATCTAATGGTTCAAATAGCAAAAGAAAGATTAGAAACTGGTCGTATATATATTATGAATATAGATCATGTTAATAAGTCTCCTTGGAAAGAGAAAATTAATATGACAAATTTATGTGTTGAAATTACACAACCAACTAAGCCTCTTATATCCACAGAAGACCAAAATGGGGAAATAGGAATATGTATTTTAAGTGCTATAAATTTACTTGAGGTAAAGTTAGAAGAATTAGAAAATGTTTGTAAAATTATTGTTTATGCACTAAATGAGTTGATAGATTATCAAGAATACCCGTTTGAAGCGGCAAGAAAATTTTGCCAAGAAAAAAGATCACTTGGTGTAGGATTAACCAATTTTTCTGCATGGTTAGCTAGTAAAAAATTAAATCATGAATCAGTAGAATCAATAAAAGAATCTAATGATATGATGGAAAAAGTACAATACTATTTGTTGTCAGCTAGTTGTAAAATGGCAGAAGAAAAAGGGGCAGCTGAAAAATTTAATGTATCTCGTTATGCTGACGGATTTTTACCATGTGATAAAGTTAAAAATCAGTTATTTGATTTTCCCAACACAATGGATTGGGAATCTCTTAGGCAAAGAATAAATCAATTTGGTCTAAGGAACTGTACATTAACTGCCCAAATGCCATGTGAATCCAGCTCAGTAGTTCAATGTTCTACTAATGGGCTTGAACCAATTAGATCATTACTTACTGAAAAAGAAGCAAAAAATGGAGTTAAAAAAGTTCTCACGCCAAGATTTCCTAAAATGAAAAATTATTACACGCGAGCTTTTGATCTAAAGTCAAACGATAATATTTTAAAAATCTATGGAGCAATGCAGTATTGGATTGATATGGCTATGAGTGTTAACACATATTTAAATTATAATCATTATCCAGATGGTAAGATTCCACATTCTATTATTGTAAAAGATATTATGGCTGCATATAAATATGGAATTAAAACTCTTTATTATAATAACACCCCAGATGATAGATCTGAGGGAATAAACAAAGAACAATCTTGTGAGTCAGGAGCCTGCAGCATCTAATGGAAAAAACAGTATTAAATACAGTAGTGGTAGATACGACAAAACAACCCCTCTTTTTAGGAGAGGGGCTGTCCCTTCAAAGATATGATAAATGCAAATACGAAGAGTTCTTAATGCTTTTTAAGAAGCAGCTAGAATTCTTTTGGCGTCCAGAAGAAATAAGTATTTCAAAAGATAGGGGCGATTTTAAATTACTAAGTGATTATGAAAAATTTATATTCACATCAAATTTAAAGTTCCAGACTCTTTTAGATTCTGTTATAGCAAGAGGTATACCGTGTGTAACACAGTATGTTAGCTCGCCAGAATTAGAAGCATGTATGAATGTATGGACAGTGTTTGAAACACTTCATAGCTATAGTTACACATATCTTATTCAAAATATTTTTGCTGACCCATCAGAGATAATGGATAATGTCTTAACTGATCCTGAAATTTTAAAAAGGGCAGAATCAGTAAGATTGGCATATGACGCTCTTAATAAACAATTTGAAGAAGAGAAAGATCTTAGGAAACAGATATATTTAACACTTGTTAATATAAATGCTCTTGAGGGACTAAGGTTTTATGTTAGCTTTGCTTGTGCATTGGCATTTAAGCAAAATCAAAAGATGTGTGGAAATGCTGCAATTATTGAATTGATCCGCAGAGATGAAGGCGTGCATTTGGCAATTACTCAAAACATACTTAAGATCCTGAGAGAAATTCCAAGTGAGGGATTTCAGGAAACAATAAAAGAAAATGAACAAAACGCTGTAAGTATTTTTCTTGAGGCCGCCAAAGAAGAAAAAGAATGGGCTACGTATTTATTTAAAGATGGTGGACTAATAGGGTTAAATGAAAAAATTCTTCATCAATATATTGAATATCTTACTGATAATAGATTGGTTGGCATAGGCTTACCCGCACAGTTCAATACAAAAAATCCTATTAGTTGGCTAGATATGGACAGTAAAAACAAACAACCTATGCCACAGGAAGTAGAGATAACTTCTTATAAAGTTGGAGCATCTGTTAATGATATAGACGATATGGACTTTTCTTCTTTCGTAAATTAAAATGAAAAAAGTAACTACTAAAGAATTTACAAACAAGGCGATTTCTGTACATGGAAATAAATTTGATTATTCTAAATCTGTTGCTAATGGTTGGAATAATAAAGTAATAATATTATGTAAAAAACATGGCGAGTTTTTACAAAATCTTGGCGATCACTTACAAGGTAAACAGTGCCCTGAGTGTTCACAGGAAGAAAGACCAGATATATGGAAAGAAAAAGAATTAAAATTTCTAATAGAAAATTACTCAAAATATGGTCGTAATTATTGTTCTGAAAAATTAAACAAAACAATTAGAGCAACACGAGCTAAGGCAGGTGAGTTAAAGCTAACTAGACAGCAGTCACCGCGACCTAAACACGACAGTATATCCTCTGAGCAAATTGGCAATATGATTCGTGGCGCCAAAGAACGAAATCTAGAATTTGATATTACTTGTGATGATATTTATAGTAAATATATTAAACAAAATAAAAAATGCGCACTTTCTGGAATAGATATTTTATTTAATAAAGATAGAAAGCTAACAACAGCCTCTGTAGATAGGATAGATAGCAGTAAAGGTTATACGGTTAGTAATATACAAATTGTACATAAAGACTTTAATGCATTAAAAAGTAATTTTCCTGAAAAAGATTTATTTAATATGTGTAAGTTAATATATTTTAATTTAAAAAATCAATATGAATAATCGCTCTATTAATGAATGTAAAAGTTGTGAGGCATAATATGAGTCAAGAAAGAAAAGAAGTTTTAATTACTAAGTATTGTAATTATTTTAGTTGCCATGACTACTATACTCCAGATGAGACTATAAAAATAGCTAATAGAATGAAAGAAGATGGGGTATCATCTTTTAGAGTTTATCAAGAATACGGTGATTCTGATTTTCAATACTTTAGACTTGAAACAGAAGAAGAAGCTTTTACTAGAGTTAATAAAGAAGTTATTGAAAGAGAAAAGCATCGCAAGTTTCGAGAAGAATGCCTTTTGCGTGAAGCCCAAAATTTTGGTTATAAGTTAGTTAAAGAATAATTATGCCCAAGTTTGAAGTATGGATGGAGGGATACCTTGCAACAGGTATGGAAGGTGTCCCAACCAGCCCAGAAAAATTAGGTACAGTCGAAGCAAATTCTTTTCAAGAAGCTTGCGACATAATTGGGAAAAGTAAAAAATGAACCAACTGGGCATTTTACTGGGCGATGTAAATATTGCGGCAGCAAAGACTTATGGGATGACAATTTGGCATATGGATGCAATAAGTGTAAAGCTTTATTAGGTAGTAACTAAAGGGGCGAAGCCATGAAAGAAGTAGAATTATTCCATGCGTGGGAATGGATATGTGATGAGTGCGGAAAAAACAATTTCGCTAGCTCTGTAACTTTATCGGTTGAAGAAGCTAAAGAAATAGGAATTGAGGTAATTACGCCTGAAATCCCAGAAGGAAAATCCGAAGAAGATGGTAATTTTATAGTTTTCTCAGAACCTGAAGAAGTTAAGTGTAATAACTGTGGGGCAAAATTTAGAACAGTAGAAAATTATGACAAGTAAAACATATTATGTAACTTGTAAGTACGACACAATGATTGGCCCCGACAATGACGAGGGAGATGGTACCCGCTATAGTGGATTTTCCCATGAAGTATATTACAATCATAGATTTCGTGTTTTTGAAAGTAATAATAAGCCAGTCTATCCAGATGAGTGTTATATTTGCGATATAGACCCATCTTATATTGTTGCTGTGATTTACGGAGACGGTGGAACATTTGGGCGAACTGATGGGTATGTTCAATATATTGGAGCATTCTCTTTAGAAAAAGCCCGTAATATTATTACTCTTATAAACCAAGTAAAACACGAGCCCCGTTATTATGGTGATAAAGAGAAAGCAAAAGAATTCAATAAGAATAAAAAAGATTTATATAAGCTAATAAATAATAGTAGTTTTTACGCCCAGTGGTTAGGTTATTTTTCTTCTTTTGAGGGAATGTATTTATTAGGCACGAATGGTTCTGTTGAGGAAATTTCTTTATGAAAGAAAAATACTTATTAGTTCTATATCAAGAATACGATGATCACTGGGATACTTCTGGCGTTAGAAGATGGCACATAAATTCTTATTTTCATGAAGAAGAGTTTGCCATCGACGAAGAAAAAGAACTTATTAATGCTATCGCTATATTTAAAGCAGATTATCCAGATGGCGAAGTAAATATTTATAAAATAACACAATCTACTTATGATTTTTCTAAATTAATAAAGGATGGAGAGTATGAAGCTGAAAAAATTAAGCAACTTAAAGAACAAGAAAAGAAACAAAAAGAGCTTGCTCAAAAAATCGCTAACCAAAAAGCTTATGAGGCCCGTGAACTCCAAGAACTCCAAAGACTAAAAGAAAAATATAAAGGTAAGATATGACAAATACAACAGATGTTACAATTGCTAATGATTTATTAATTTGTGCCAACTACTTACAAAGTCGTGAATTAATAACTGGGGCACAGGCTTATTTCGCTGATAGATCAATCCCATTAAACGATAGGTGGCACCTTTTTTGTAAAGTTGGAAAGTTTATTGGTAATAAGCTTTATAGACCCCCACGAATGGGAACGGTTCTTTCTGATTTCTTTGAAGAAGAATGGGGCCCACTACAAATATGTAGACACCAAGAAATAAATACCACTGATATGGTGGATATACTTGATTCATTTATTGTTAATGAAGAGTATCATGATTATGAAAGCGAAATAATTGATTGGGCAGAGGCTACCAGAATTAGAGATATAAAAGAAGAGGTTCTTTCTATGTTTCTATGGTCATTTAAGTTGGATTATTAATATGATCAACAATTTTTATAATTTTTTACCTTACTGACAACTTGGGTGTCTATGTATTTTATTATATGATTACTTTTTATTAATCCTTTTATAGTATTTAGTTTTTCATATTTTCTTAAAAGCCCAAAATCGTATTTTCTGTTTGGATACAAATACTCATATAAAATATTTATTCCATATTTATTAGATACAACAATATGCGTGCTTTTATGCTTGCCATTTTTTCTAATAATTTGCTGAAACGTATATTTAATATCTAGTTTTTTTAATACAGAAAATACTATTTCCCAATTTTGATCAAATGAGCCATAAAAATATAAACGACAATGATTATTTTTTGAAATATTTATACATCCGTCCCCGTCAAAAAAACCACGTAAAAAATAAGGTATATTAGTATCTGTTATATATTTTAAAACATTAAACATGTTAATTTTATCAGATAATACATTTCTAAATAATTCAATAGCTTTATCTGAAGAGGATATACTAATACATATTTGTTCATTTTTGCTATTTTTTCTAAATCTGTAACGTGTGGTGTATTTAATTTTCAAATCATCTAAACATTTTATAATATTTTGGCCGTCACTTTTTACTATTTCTAATTTTGGATATAAATAATTATCTCTCCCAGTTAAATAACCATCTGCATAAAAATATCCTAATACATATGCTAATTTTTTATTCATTTTTAAATTTCTAAATTAATAAGGTTAATAAATGTCAATAACGATTATAGGTGATGTCCATGGTAAATATGATAGATATCTTGATATCGTAAAAAGAAATGAATACACATTACAAAATGGTGATTTTGGATTTAATAAAGAGTGGTTAAAACTTGAACACAGTGGATTAAATTCAAATAATCATAAGGTGTTACCCGGAAACCATTGTTCATATGATTATTGTTTTAATTCAAAGTATTTTCTTGGCAATTTTGGCACAAGTGTTTTAAACAATATATCTTTCTTTTTTATCAGAGGAGGATTATCAATTGATCGCACATATAGAATTGGTGAAGAATTATCTGGTGGCCCCAAAACATATTGGTCGCAAGAAGAGTTAAATTTAACAGAAATGTTAGAATGCATAGAACTTTACAAGCAAGTTAAACCAAATATTGTTATATCACACGTACCGGCTGCAGAATTTACGCCATACATACTTGGAAATAAAAGTGACGCAATATTACAACGATTTAAATTTCACGCAGGCTTTAAAGAAAATCATCAATTGTTGGGCGATGTATTATTAAAAATACATAGACCCAAAAAATGGATTTCGGCACACATGCATCGTAGTTTTCGTGGAAATATTGATGGGGTAGATGTAGTAGCTTTAAATGAGTTAGAAGAATATTTGTTAGTTGATGGTGAGCATGATAATTAAGTATACTCTCTTTTTAAGTTTTTTACTAAAACTTAATGTCAAAAACTATCATTTGCCTCGAAATTACCCTCAATTGTCCGCACAAGTCCAATAGATGGAGGTGAATTATGTTAACAAGAATAGAATTGTTTATGTGTAAGTATTGCCTTGATTCGGTTAGGCATTGTGGAGATTATGGTATGTTTTACATCCATAAAACAGACAGGGTAATACATATGGTGTTGGGCGACGCAGATGAGGTGGAAGTAGATGATCTATTGCTCAAGCTACCTAAAGATATTACTATCACATTGGAGGCAGAATGCCTCCCAGAAGACCCAGAAAATTGGCTACTTATATCGCGTGGAATAGAAGCGGCAGAAGGATTTGCTTATGACCAAGAAGATAATTTAGTAGGAACAACAGTAGAAGTTAATCCTAAGCTTTTAACTGTAGAAGAATATTACGAATATTACAAGTTTTTTAAGAAATTAAAGGTGTGAAATGATTTATGAGTTGTTTGTTGTTGGCGGTGTTATTTTGAGGTTGTTAAATGATTGAAAAAATATCAATAACTGAATTAAAAGAAGAAGCAGATAAAATTAGAGAAAAAGAAGAACATGAAACAGATATGGGTGAATTAAATTATGTAACTAGTTATAATACAATACAGATATGGTGGTAAATGGATCAAATTAAATTTTTCGAAAAATTAGTAGATCTAGTTAGAGAAAGAAAAATAGCTTTAAATCATATTAATCAGTCTGTTGATGTAGAGTTTAATAGACTTAACGAGTGGATGAGTCTCGAAAAACTAATGTCACAAGCCTCAATGCCTCCAACTATTAATATGGATATATCTATAACTATAACTGACAAAGCACTTAAAGAAGAGATAATGGGGATAATAAATGGGTAGTAAAACAGGGGTTTACAAAATTACCTGTTTGGAAAATAATAAAATCTATATTGGTAGTTCAAAAAATATAGATCACAGATTTAAAGTACATGTTCAAAAATTAGAAAATAATAAACATATAAATAGCCATTTGCAGTCTGCATGGAATTTGTACACAAGGGAAAAATTTAAATTTGAAATTATTGAATCATGCGACGAAAAAGATCTTATATCGCGTGAACAATTTTGGATGGATGAAACTAAGTGCTATGATAGAAATATTGGCTTTAACGCTTGTATAAAAGCAGATAGGCCAACTGGATATACTCATGATGATATTGCACGACAAAAAATGTCTTATGCAAAATTAGGTACTAAACAAAGTAAAGAAACTATAGCAAAGAGATCAGAAAAATCAAAGGGTCGCAAGCACTCAGAGGAAACTAAAAAGCATCAATCTGAAATAAAATTAGGTTCTAAAAACCCTATGTTCGGGAGAAAATTAACACTTGAACAAAAAACAGAAAAAGTGCAAAATATGAATTCTGTTCCTAGATGGAACAAGGGGTTAACAATAAAAGATGATCCCAGATTAGCTAAATTAGGATTGGCTCATATAGGTAAAACACCACATAATGCTGTTAAGTGTAGGTTAATAAATATAAAAACTAAAGAATTATGGGAAGCTGAATCTTTAAAAAAGTTATCTTGCTTAACGCCAATAAGCTTACCAACTTTGCAAAGATTAAAAAGTAATCGTGCTGGTAAACTAATAACTAATACATATAGATTGGAAATAATAAATGATTGAATTAATTTCTCATTGGGGTGATGATTTAATGGTAGTTAATGCCGCTCGTGTTTCATTCGGTAAGCATAAATCTAATTTGGATGAAAAAGATCAAAAATTAATCAAATATTTAAAAGAGCACAAACATACTAGTGTTTTTCGACATCCTCAATTACAGTTTAGAATCACTTGTCCAATTTTTGTAGAACGCCAACTTTTTAAACATCAGGTTGGTATGTCTGCTAATAGTATTTCTGGCAGGTATGTAGATTTTAGTGATTCTTATTTTGTATTTAAAAATGGTGAATGGCGTGAACAATCTAAAGACTCTAAGCAGGGTAGTGCTGGATTAGTGTCTGAAGAATTACAAGAAAAGTGCACGAGAATACAAGACCATGTAATAGAAGTATGTAAAAATGCATATGAAAGCCTTATTTCTTTAGGTGTATCAAAAGAGCAAGCTAGAACAGTTTTACCATTATGTTTAAATACATCATTTATTTGGACCGGATCTTTACTAGCGTTTCTTCATATGTGGGGACTTAGGCTAAAGCCAGATGCTCAACAAGAAACTAGAGAAATTGCTGAGAAGATGCTTGATTGTGTTAAGAATATAGATGGTAATCCTTTCAAGTATACTTTAGAAGCATTCGGGATCTAGAAAGATTATAATAATGGAAATACTTCAATTTAAAAAAAGAGTTAGATGCAACCCAAATAAGAATTGCAAACTTTATAAGTATAGAGTTGCTTGAGTTAGAAAGGAAATCAGGTGTGCCTTCTGATCATGTATTTTGTCAAGTTGCAAGAATAAATGAGCTCGGAACAAAGGGCACCTATTTCTATTCTGTTAACGCTGAAATAGATGTAGATCTTAAGTTGGAATTTTATGAGCGAATCTAAAAAATACTCATTTTTTTATCACTACAATAAGCCTGCCTCACGGGTAGCTGGCCGCCCACAACTATCTATCTACTATAGAGGGCAATGCCATATAGTGGACGCGGTAGAACTTCGTGTTAATACGTGGTCTAAAGTGCGTAAAACTCAACCTCATGTTGTAATTTGTGGCAAAGGGACGCTTCGCGTCGAAGATAAGAAAGGCATATTAGAATGAAAAAAGTAAAATTAATAAGAGTATACACAGGTGGCGGATATGAATATTATGATTATGATGAAGATACAATATCTAGACTTATTCCTGAGTCAGAAATGTTAGAAATAACAGATGAAGAATATACATTACTTACAGATTATCGTGTACGAAATAAAATAATGCAAGATAGATATGGCCAATATTATGATAAACTTATTTTGATTGAAGATCAAACTAAAAAAATTCCAGAACTTATAAAATCTGCTAAAGAAGTATTGGATAAAATAAAAGAAAAAGAAGAAGCTGATAAAAAGAAAGCGGCGGCAGCCGCTGCTGCTAGAAAAGCTAAAATAGATAAAGCAAAAATAGAAAAAGCTAGAAAATTACTTAAGGAAGCTGGCGAACTAAAATGAGGATAATTGAGAAAACACTTGATTATTGTGGGGATGAGACCATTTCTACAAAAGTTGTAGAGGTCGCAGATGTGGTTTATCAATTGTTTGGAAACGCACGTAGTAAATATGGGGCACTTGAATCAGCGGTTGAGAAAATAAATTTATTAGTGGAGCTGATTATCCCACTAATTGAAGATAATGAGAAGGCTGTAGACAATTTATGTGATGTAGCAACAAGAGAATTATCTGTATATAACACTTATACACTGGAGAAAGAAAATGGGACAAATTTGGACAAAGAACAAGCCTGATAAAGCTGGCTCATATTGGGTTAGCTATGCTAATGATCACGCCACTGTAGTGCGTGTTACTTTATATGATTATTATGGGAATGACACGCCAGAACTTTGTTATTGGTTTCCGGGAGATGATGAACCGTATCGGTTAGATAAAGCCCCGAGTAGCATGTTGTGGGGATCTACCCCACTTCCGGAGCCACAATCAGTAAAATACTAAAAGAAAGGCGGAGCAATGAGCGAAATAAGCAAAGAAGTTTTAATTACTCAGTTAAAAATAAACCCATCTGATACTGTTACATTTAAAGAAGTTGCCAATTCAAGATATAGAGTTAATGTTTATAGATCTGAGTTTATAGATGTGGCAGTTGTTCCGCGAACTACTATGAATCGTAGTTATTATATAGAATATGACAAAGAAACTAACTTAATTAAAGATTTAACAATATGAGCGAACGAGAGCTTGTTTATTATATTGACCCAAATAATGAGTTGTGGCCCAATAGAGAGACAATTAAAAAATATCTAGATGAATATCTTGATGGCGTGGCTAGACTAGCAAAAGATAATGAGGTTGATAATATAATTTGTTTAACAAAATATAAAGTTAGAACAAATAATAGGTTTAAATTTGATGAGATTAAGCAAGTAACATTAAAACAGCTTATGCATACTCATGCGCCAATTCTAAACTTAGAGCCATTAGAAGTTGTAGAATTCTTTAGAATGGGTGTATCTAGTGATGTCGAGGCCAAAACCTTAGGAATTAACACATTAATAAAGTACGAGACATATAAAAATAGAGTTAATGTTGAGCCATCGTATAGATATGCCCAATTTGCTCATAAAAATATTTTTACTCGCACCGAATTAGTTAAATTTAATGGATTGGCAACACAGGCTATATATTGGTTGATATATAAATATGGTATATCAGGTAACCCATTACACAAAATTTATGAGTTATCTATCCCAACTCGCGAATATTTAGGTTTACAATTAGAGTTAATAACTAATATTCTTAAAAATGGCCCAGCAGATAACTTTGAAGCATCCAAAAAAATAAAAGAAATAATCTATGAACGTATTCGTGCTGGATCATGATCCAGTATTATGTGCACGAGCCCATATAGACACTCATTGTGTTAAAATGGTAATTGAGTTGGCCCAGCTATTAAGTGCGGCCCACCATATAGCGGGCACTGAACACACTGAAAAAATCTACAAACTAACTCATAAAAATCACCCATGTGCGATATTTACTAGATCATCTGCAGGAAGTTATAAGTATGTGGCGAATTTAGCTTCTGCTTTACTAGACGAGTACGCCCACCGTTACAACAAAACTCATAATTCTGCAAGTGTAATTAACTGGCTTAAAGAAAATCCACCCGCCTCATATGTAGGAATGCCACTACCAATTCCGCTAGCTATGCCAGATGAGTATAAAGTTACTTGCCCAATTCAGTCTTATCGTAATTATTATTTTTCTAAAACTCATAGATCAGATGGGCGAGTGATGATGAGGTTCACTAATCGTGAACCACCAGAATGGCTATCAAATAAATACAAGTTTGAGAAAGTGGGAAATGTATGGAAGATTATTACATAAGTGATACTTATTTTTATGATAGATTTATAAATTCAATATCTACGTATTTTAATATACCAAAATCTAATATACTTCGGGGTTATTTTACAGCAGATAGCACTGATAATGTAATTAAAACTAGAAATATTTTATGTCTAAAATATATGGAAATTAACAATATTTCTGAGTTTCATAATGTTTTTAATGATGAGGACGTTGGTTGTATTTTGAGTATGATTAAATCAGAAGATAAAGAGACTATTAAGCTTGGATTAGATATGTTTTTTAGCTCTAAGTTTAGCTCTTCAAATAAAGTATTTGAACTGCTTTCATTTTTACATAATGTTATGCATGCGTTAAATGATAAAGATCATATTGATAGCTGTTTTAGTGATAAATACAATGTGTATATGTATATACACGGACGTACAAAAAATCCTATTAAATTATGGCTACAAGATCAATATAGAATAATTCAACTAGCAGAAGAGATGAAATATGAAAAAGTTATATAAAAAAGACTCAAAGGGTAAAATAAGAGAATGGTCTATCACTGTTGGGGCCGACAAAGATGGTGATTACTATGAGATGAGTCACGGGGTCAAAGATGGGGCAATGCAAACTAATCGTACCTACATCACTAAAGGTAAAAATATTGGGCGAAGCAATGAGACCTCAGCCGCCCAACAAGTTTTAGCAGAAGCTACTTCACTTTGGACTAAGCAGCGTGATAGAAAAGGGTATACTGAAGATATACCAACTGATGTTCCGCTTAAACCAATGTTAGCTAAACTGTTTGAAAACGAATCTCATAAAGTTGAATACCCATGTGTTGTACAACCAAAACTAGATGGTTGTTTAACTGGTCACAGTTTAATAAAAACTAAAAAACATGGATTTCGTACTATAAAAGATATTGTAGACAATAAATTAGATGTAGAAGTAGCTAGCTTAAATTTAAAAAATAAAAGAATTGAATACAATAAAATCGTAAATTATTTCAAAAATAGAGAAATTGATGAGTCTGTTCAGTGGTATGAGATAGAAACAGAGTCTGGTGAAAAACTTCAACTTACGGGAAATCACAAAGTTTATTTACCAGATTTAAACTGTTGGCGTCGCGTAGATGAGTTAGTGGGCAACGAAAACTTGATGCTTATTTGAAAAATTTTGCACCAAATACACAAAATTAAACACATATTTTAGTAAATTCTCATAAAAATGAGAAGTCTAATGTAGAGGAAATATTTCTTTTACATTTGGAGACTAAAATGGGTGTCAGTGCAGCGAGAATGGCAGAAATAAATAAATATCTATCAAGGGAAAATTTGGAAAAATATTTAAAAATATATTCGGCAAACTATATAGCAACAAAGTTATTTTTACCAAATTTCAAAACAAGTGCAGGAACAGTAATAGATAGAGCTAAATTACTCAATATAGAAACACATACTGTTTCCAGTTCTAAAAAATTAAAAACAGTTAAAGTCGCTCAGAAAAAAACCATGTTGGAAAAATATGGTGTGGAAAATGTCTCACAGGCCCAAGTAGTAAAAGATAAAAAAACACAAAAAGCCTTAGATAGATACGGGTGTGTTAATGTGTTTCAATCTGAAGAAATAAAAAAGAAATCTAAACAAACCATGTTGGAAAAATATGGTGTTGAACACACGATTCAGTTACCAAATTTTATAAAAAACAATGGTAAACTTTCTAAGAATCATAAAGAAATATTTGAATTTTTAAAGAAAAATAAAATAAAATGTAAAAATGAAGTAATTTTTTCTAAATACAACAAACATTACAAAAGAATATATTCTCCTCGTGCAGATATTTGTATTGAATCTAAAAAAATAGTCATAGAAATTAATGGAGATATTTGGCACGCTAATCCAAAACTCTATAAAAAAAATGATCTATTGCCAGCAACATATTGGAGTGATAAGCAAATGATGGCAAAAGATGTTTGGAAGAAAGATAAAATAAAAAGAAAGCACATTGAGTCATTTGGGTATAGAATAATATACGTATGGGACAAAGATTTTAATCATAATAAAAATAAAACATTACAAGGGTTATTAGATGAAATTAGTAAAAATTAAATCTGTTAAAAAGATTAAAATAAAAGAAGACAGATACGACATTGAGGTAGAAAACAATCATAATTATTTTGCTAACAATATACTCGTTCATAATTGTCGTATGCTGGCCCATATAAAAAAAGATTCAGTAAACTTAATTAGTAGGACTGGCACGATATTTCGTGGATTAAACCATATTGCTAATGAGTTGGCTCCGTTGTATAAAAAGCATGGGGAAATAATACTTGATGGGGAACTGTTTAGCAAAGATATCTCTTTTCAGGAGATTATGAGCCTAGTTAGAAAAACTGAGAATTTATCAGAAGAGTCTAAGAATGTGCAATATTGGGTGTATGATATGGTTGATCTAGAGTCAACTTTCCACCAAAGGTATATTAACTGGTCTAACATGATTTCCGGCATGACAAATGTCCGCCCAACTGATACTTTTATTGTGAAAACTGAGAGCGATGTTTTAAGCAAGCATCGCAGGTTTGTTAAAGATGGTTGGGAAGGAACTATGGTGCGTAATCTTGATTCGCTCTATAAAGTAAACAGTAGATCAGATGACCTGCTTAAACTAAAAGATTTTAATGATGAGGAATTTGAAATTACGGGATATAAATCTGGAACAGGAAAATTTGTAAATGTGCCGACATTTGAAATGATTACTACCGCTGGGCACACTTTTGAGGGAGTGCCAAAAGGAGATGAGGCGCAGCGTGCAGAATATCTTAAAAATGCAAATAGCTATATAGGGAAATATGCAACTGTTAGATTTTTTGGATATACCACCACAAATACCCCAGTTCCAAGATTTCCAGTAATAGTAGACATAGATAGAAAAGAGTAAATTATGAATGAGGATAAAATTAAAGTATATATAGCTGAATCCAAGTCACCAAGAAATGATTATAAGCTTTCCGCATTTAAAGAATTATTTAGTGATAAAGTTAAAATATATAATGATCCTGTAATGGCGGATTATATTCTTTCTTTTTATCCAGTAGATGTTCTTGTTTTTAATGCTCGTCAAGCTAATCCACCCAAAAAAATGTATGCTGAACAATTTTTTATAGATCAGATACCTAAAATCAGTGTGACAGAAGAAGAAAAGCAGAGCATATTAAGTATGCTTCAATCAAATGATAAAGAGTCAAGAAATTTAGGGCGGGCGCTACTTTTTGATTATGATGTATTTAATGATGTTGACTATATGTTTAAAGTGTATAATACTTCACCTGCATCAGCGCGCGTATCATCAACACATAAAGAAACATTTTTGTATAATGTAATTCGTTATATAGTTGGCACCAAAGGTATTTATAATAAAGAGAATCAAGTATGCAAGGCTATAACTTTACAGTAAATAATTATGTAACTAAATGTGCAAATAAAAACAATGTATATTATTATATTTATGAGTACATAAAAGAAAACTATAATGAGCGCGATATTCATATTTCTGGGCGATATAGTGATAATTTTTTCAAAGCTATAGCTTTGCACAATAATTTTCAAATTGATTTCGGCTCTATTAGATACACAGACGGAATAAAACAATGGGTGCAGCTACACTTGACCCAAGCGTGGTCATTAATAAATAAAGCTAATTCATTATATAGTAATGATGAATGGGTAAGTATATTTAACTGGTGTGTTAGCCCAGATGAGGCGTCGCGTAACTTAGCTTTTAGTATGCTGAAAAACGCCAGCTATCTGGACGCATTGCTAGTTTCTTTGGCATTAGTGCTACTTTCGAAATATGAGACTAAGGAAAACCCATTGTTTAATACTATTGCTGAATTATATAATTGTAGCAATATTAGAAATAAAGATATAAATTTAGATTTAATGGTTTCTTATGTAAGAAACATGACAGAAAGTCGCCATGATATATTTAATGATGAGACTGTTTTAAATATCTTTACAAGAAAATATAAAGGCGTTTTAAATATTGGGCAGATTACGGTAAAAAAAATGAGTCAAAGTACGTTAAGTAAAGATCAAATAGAATTTGCTTGTAAGATGTTTTCTGAGTGGGTAAAAATAAAAGAAGAAAACAAGCAATATTGCTCTCTGTCAGACATAGAGCATTCCTCATTATTGCGCCGTTTATTATCAGGTTTGCCTCCCCATGAGAACCCGCCACCAAAAAGATACGGATATCCGGCATGGGAGCTAGTAGAAAAAGATCAGGTAGAAATACAAAATATGAGTTTTTATCTTGATGTAGGCGGAGAATCAAAAGTTGTAATTGATCAAGATAATGGATATGAGTGGGTAGACAAAGAAAATAAAATAATTAAATATACAAGACTTAATTTATATTTCCAAATTATTTGGAAAGAAGTTATTCCAAACCCAGAATTATGTGCAGTTGCGTACAGAAGCTGCCCAGAAAAACTAAAATATACAGCGATGTTTTTAAAAAGAATAGGAGATCCAAATGGACCTAGTCCAATGTACTAAACAAACTCTATACAAAGACCCTTACTTAGGGCATATTTCACTAGGTCTTCAAAAATCGTTCTCTGACAAAATTCAAACAGCGTGTGCCCAAGTTGTTGGAATGAATATCGAATTGTTCTTTAATGAGGAATATTATAACAAATTAAATGATAAGCAAAAAATTGGCTTAATGATTCATGAATTGAGCCATGTGTGTTTATTCCATTTAATTCATTGGGGTGATTATGAAGATAAGGAATTATTCAATATAGCAGCAGATATGGTTATTAACCAATATATTGAGGTGGATTATCTTCCACCAAACGCTATTTTGCCCACCTCTTTTCCAGAGCTTAATCTTCCAAAGTTTAAAGATACTAAGGAATATTATGAGCTGCTTAAACAGGCGGCACAAAGTGGGGCGTCTCCTAAACTTACAGGACTTCTTGATCATATGAAGTCTGGCGGTATGACTGTGTGCTCTCACCCATTATGGGGCGAAACACAAGATGCTAATGGAAATACTATTGAGGTGCCGCAAGGCATGCGTGATCTTATTAGATCACAAATTGAACACCAAATTAAGCAAGTATATGAAGAAAATTTAAAGAAAAATCCGGGAAGTATTCCGGGCCATCTTAGAGATCTTGTGTTATCGCTTTACATGAAAACGCCGCCAGTTTTAGATTGGAAAACGGTAGTTCGCCAATTTAAATCCTATTGTGATAAGCAGGTAATTAAACTAACAAGAAATAAACCAAATAAAAGATTTCCTGATTTTGACGCAGTAACACTTCGCCAGCAAAGAAAAATGTTGGTTGGTATAGACGTTTCCGGTAGTATTTCTCAAAATACATTAGTAGAATTTTATACTCAAATTGGCCATATGGCAAAACAGGGTGTAGAAATTGATATTTGCACATGGGATTATGGTATTCAATCACTCTATGAGTTTAATATTAGAAATCCGCACCCAAAAGGTAAAGATTTTAAGGGCGGTGGCGGCACAAATCCATATGAGGTTGTCGAATATCTTAATAAAAGCAGGTTCCATAATGCTTGCGTTATGCTTACAGACGGCTACATTGGTGGATCTTGGGATAAAAAGGTGTGTAAACCTATTCTTTGGGTTATGAATTCCAGTGGTTCTACTAATTTTGCGTTTCCCGGTAAAAAAATTATTGCCCCAAACCTACATTAAGTTAACATTGTTTTTGTGTTTTTTTGAAAAAAAGAGAAGTCTTATAATATAGGAATAACTTTATTGTTCTTTTCTATATTACCAACGTAAGAAGAATCTTCTCCATACCGCATAGCAATTTCTGTAGTTGTCCATAAAGGCTGTAAATTTGTATAGTGAAAACAAATCTTTTGTTGTTCAGGATCACAAATATCAAAAGAACTACATGGGAGTATGTGATCAATACTCCACCCATCGAGCCCATAGTTTTCCCATGTCATCCCTTTGGTAAATTTCGATTCTATGTATTGTCGAGCCTCCTTAGCTGTGCAGCCTAGCAATTTAGAAGAACTTGATGTTTTACTGACCCCAGATTTCTTAATAAAATTATTTGCTCTATTTCGTAAATTTTTAATTAGCTTGGCCTCTGGATTTGTATTATAATAATTTCTTAGGTAAATATTTCTAGAATCCTTATTTTGGGCAGCACGCTCTTTTGCGCGCAACAGATATTTATCTCTATTGAGAATATATTTTTCTCGCTGTTTAGCTTTAAGTTTTTCCTTATTTTTATCACAATAAGATTTATCTGTTTTACTTTTACAAGATTTACACAAAGAAGACAGCCCATCACTATGATCTTTATGTTTACTAAATTCTGATCTCAGTTTTATTATTTTACACGTTGAGCATGTCTTTTTATCTTTATCTGCTTTTTCCATATATTTCTCCAAATTTATCCTAGTTGTTTCACACATAAGTACATTCTCTTTTTTCGTATAAAACCCTAATATTTTTGTTAAAAATTAACTGTTTGTCTCTTATTTATAGAAAGTTTCCCTATGAGTCTTAAAATTAATCAGGTTAAAGATGTTTTAAATCATATTATCAAAAACAATAGATACCTAGAATCTTTAGGTAAAAAGAAAAACTCAATTCTTATTGAGTCCGATGCTGGAATCGGTAAAACAGCCATAGTAGAACAAGTAGCCAAAGAAAACGGATTAGGATTTGTTAAAATCAATCTATCTCAGATAGAACAAACAGGAGAATTGGCTGGGTGGCCCGTATTAGAATATGAATTTTGTGGGAAAAATGGAGAAGACGGTGGATGGATTTCTTCTAAACACCTCGAACACACAGGTGGGAAAGATGTATGCTTAACCGGAAGAAGTAGAACTTCTTACGCTCCTCCATCTTGGGTACCAACAGATGGCTCTGGAATGATTCTGCTGCTTGATGATTTTTCGAGAGCCCCTACTCATTTAATGCAGGCGACTATGGAGATCATTGACAAACAAGAGTTCATCTCATGGAAACTGCCCCCAGACTGCCATATTTTCCTTACCTCCAACCCATCCGATAGTGGTGACTATATTGTTACTTCTTTGGATGATGCCCAGTCTACTCGCTTTATTAAGCTTGTTATGAAGTTTGATGTTAATGAGTGGGCCGCATGGGCAGAAAAAGATGGGGTTGACTCAAGATGTATTAACTTCTTGATGCTTAACCCAGAAATGATCAAAGGTAAGATTAACGCAAGATTGGCAACAGACTACTTTGCCAGCATTTCCTCACTTGATGAGTTTAGCTCAATGGAAACATTGAATCTTATTAATCTTTTGGGTGAAGGATCTGTTGGGCCTGACTTTAGCGCATGTTTCGCCCTATTTATTAATAACAGACTTGATAAAGTTCCTTCTCCTAAGGAAATTTATGAAGCTAAGGATGATGAGACAGCTATTGCAAAATTGGCTGCCGCAGTAGGCAAAGTTGACACCGCTACATACAAACAGAATATTGCCTCTGTTTTATCTAGTAGAATGATCAACTATGCTGATAAAATTATTGAAGAAAAGACCTTTAATAAGAAAGCCCATGTTGGTCGTATTATTAAGATCATTAAGTCAAAAGTCTTTTCTGGTGATATTAACTATAATTTGGTTAAGAGTCTCAATATGAAAAAGCAATTTGCCCCACTTATTGAAGATGAAGAAATTAGAAAGATTGTAACAAGATAATATGAAGATTTATACACCTAAGCAGTCTTTTGGTATACCAAGACGCACCCCATCAAATAAAACCATACAAATAAATGATGGGGATGTGTTTGATATTTCTGAACAAGATTTATATAAATGCGACAGTAGGGGAAGAGGTAATAATCTTGATGTTAGTCTAAAGTATGCTGGGGATTTTAGTAAAATAAAAGATGTTCATTTTATTAAGGGTACAGGCTTTGATAGAGATTACTTTAGAAGATTGTATCCTGATATTAATATTAGGATTAAACCAGAGCTTGCTGACGTTATTATTTATGATGAGCAATCCTTATTTTCTAATGATGTTGTACCAAAATATGCTATAGAATTTTCCCATAATGATGAGCCGACCTATATATTGGGCGGCTCTCACCAATTAGGAATATTAGTAGACGTTGTAAATTCTCCACTTTCTTATAATGGGCGTTTTTATGGCCCAGTATCTATAGAGTCTAAAAGTGTTATAGAATCATATTTATTAGCATGTAAGTCTGGTAAGTATAAGTCTATATACATAGGTGAAAAAAATACTTACTATGACACACTGACTTCTCTAAAAAAGCCATACATTCATGTTAATGAGGTCTTAAACAAGTTTCCATCTGCTTTAAGACAAAATAATTTAAGCTTAAGTGAATGTATAACATATCTTCACCAAGTTAAGTCTGGTGATGCAGAAATAATGAAAGCTGCAATGGAAGCTATACTAATGTATAATGTAGAAAAGTATTTGCCATTGCAGTGTTTATTTACGAGTATTTATAATAAAGAACTAAATAGTAATCGTGTATCTCCACCAAAATCTAATAAGATTAACTTGTTCTACAACTCAAATAGAAATGCTATAGTTTCTTATGTAGATGGCCATAATATATTTAATTTACTTTCCATGTTTTCTGCAGTGTGTACCAATACTTTTAAATCTAAAGCAATAGACTGGAAAACTATAAGAGAATTTGTTTTAAGTGATGAGTTTGCCCAGTGTGTTGGGCAAATGAAAGATACGCCACATATTAAGATTAAAAGCATAGATTTTGACTTTGATACAAAGTCCCCACTTTATATAGCGCCACAAGAGGCAGTTGATAAAGTTGCCCAAAACATATCGGAGTTTGTTGTATGAGTAGTATGAAAATTAATAAAATTGTTGAGCTAAAATATGATATAGGAACTAGTTATAATGGCAGTTATTATAACATGGTATTTGATCCAGCGAAATTAATTGTGACAGAAAAAACAATAACAACCCCATGTATTGCTGCCCAAGTTGGATGGGGTTCACGTAGTAAATTAGCATCATCTCCTGATAAAAAATATGAGTTCACTGGTGATCTTAATAAAATAAAAACATATTACTTTATACCAAGCACAAAATTTGATAGAGATTATTTTAAAAGACTTTATCCAAATCTTAAATACACGAGAATTATTAAAAATACCGATTTAGTTATTTATGATGATAACTCATATAAGAATAATTTTTTACTAAAATTTAAAAACTTCGTCACTAATAAACATGATTACTCATGTGCCCATGATGGCGTGTATTATGCTATATTTGATTATGCTACAAAATATATAGTAGAATATAAATCAAACACAATATATCAAAAAACATTTGATAAAGCGTTGTATGGTAATAATTTAATATTATTAAATGATGAAGATTGTCCTGATCTTTATGGTAAAATGATACACATAGATAAACTTTTTGAAGGAATGAAAAGCGATCTATTAAGCGATAACCTAGACTCAGAGTCTGCCCTAACTTATTTAAAGCAAATAATGTCAAAAAATACAGGAGCCCAAAAAGCAGCTGTAGAATCGTTATTATCTTATAGTGGTTTTAATTTAACTAAATGTATTATATTGTCTTTGCCCCAAATAGCTCCACACTAAAATCTGCTAAATTTGATTTCTTTGCAAAGAAAATTGGCACGTGGAGTATAGAAATGTCTATTTTCAACTTTATCGAGCGTATTTCAAATCAGATTAAAGATAAGGTTTATTCAGATGAGAGAGATAAAAAAAATCTCATTAGAAATACTAAATAGTAAAGTTTTTCAAGACCATTGGATGAAAAATATTAAGATTCCATATAAGTTAGAATTTCCACTAGAAACCCCTGCTGAGCCAACCAAATCTATAGAAGCTAATATTGCGGAGTTTATTCTATGAAGAAAAAATATACTTTTTTAGAAAAGAGATATGGCGTATCGACTAAAGTTGCCAGCGTTATAAGAGAGTGGGCAAGTGGGAATGGCCATGAAGAAGTAGACTCATTTGTTGAAGCAGATTATATTTATGATACGGATAATCTTGCTTATAGAGTAGAAACTGGCATAATACATAAAGTATTTAAAGCTGATAAAGCATGGGGCCAACTTCATAATTCTTATGATGTCTCAATCGAAGAATTAGTAAATTTGTTTAATCAAGCTAATTCTAAAAACATTGATACGTCAAGATTAGGACTAGCTCTACTATATAGATTACGTGGAGATTTTTATTATGATATTCAAGAAATAGTAAGAATGTGCGGATTTACTCAAATTAAATATTGTCCAGAATTTGAAATATATGGTAAAATATTAAACAAAAGTCATAACTTTGGTATGTATGATCCAGAAAGAATGGATAATTTACCATTAACAATATTACGTTATATTTCTACAAATGGTATTCAAAATAAAGAAATTGCCATCCCATTTTTTAATTGGGTTTTTAAAGAATTTAGTGTAACCAATAACTCAACAAAAATAGAAATAACTATAAAATGAGTAAGTTTGAATATGATTTTCATAAAGATGTGCGAGTTGATATTTCACCCAAATCTTTAATATTGACCGCATTTGATCAACCTGTTAACTATCAACAACCTTTTAGTAGAATTTTAGATCGAAGATTTTGTGTACATACTGAATTTGTTTCAGAAAAGTTTAAAATTCTACAGGAACTTACATTAAAATCTGGGCGAAAACTAAGTCCATATATTACACAAAGTATTTATAAGAGAGAATATAATAAAACATTTAAGAAGATGTATTTTTCCGCCCGTAAAAAAATAATTGGGAAAAATCCAGAACAAGATAAATGTAATGCGTTATGCGCGCGATGGGGCAGGCTTTTTAAGAAAGAAACTCTTAAAGATGTCACCACATATGGATTAGATCTACAATTTTTATTAGCTGAGCCACATAGATGTAGTATAGCTGAAAACGCTGAGAAAAAAGCAAATATTTTAATAAATGAAATTGAGTCTATTAATTATGACTTTTTAAAACAGACAAAGTATTTAATAAATCCGCCCGTATTACAAATGTTATCACGTGTTCCAAATATTCCAGCCAATTTATCTAAATCGCATGTGCAATTATTGGCATGCGCAGAATATTATAAAAATGAGGAGTTATTTAATGAAATTTTAAATATGTCTAATGATGCATTTCTAAAATTAAGAAAAAAAATTAATATTTGTTACAATCAAAAGTTTGATTTTAGAAAATATAAAGATATAAGAAATTTTTACCATTGTTATTCAAATACAATAAAAATAAAATCACATAGAAAAGAATTTAAAAATGAGACAGAGATCGAAGAAGGATCAAAGTTCACGCCCACAAGTCCAATTCCAGCCGCCCCAGCCAGTAGTAAACAAATACTCAGCGGTTGGTCTGCCAACATCGTTTATCACAGCTAAAACAGTTAACCAAAAGAAATACATTAGGGCAATCTGTGAAAATGATATCACGCTTTGTTCAGGGCCATCTGGAACAGGTAAATCTGTTGTAGCGCTTGGTATTGCGTTAGAACATGTGTTAAGTGATAACCATCCGCAAAACAAGCTATACATTACTAGACCTATGGTGGCCACATCTACTAGAGATTTTCCATGGATAAAGGGTAGCTTGATTGATAAACTTATTCCTTACTTTGCCCCAATTCTTAATAACTTAGAATCTTTATTGGGCTCAAAGAAAAGGCTAGAAGATCTTATTGAACGAGAAGTGATCAATCTTCAAGCGACAGAGCTTATGAGAGGATTTACTTATAAGAATTGTTATGTAATCGCCACAGAAACTCAAAACCTAACCGTTCCACAGGCTGTAATGATGGTAACAAGATTGGGCGAAAATTGTAAGATGGTAATTGAGGGTGACACAGATCAAAAAGATATTCGTGAATACGATGGGCTATCATATTTAAAGAGTAGAATTGGCCCGTATGCAGAACTCTGTGGTTATGTAGAAATGGGTAAACAGGATATTGTTCGCCACCCCCTTATTGGTAAAATTCTAGATACAATAGATTATAAAGGGGCTGGTTATGAATATGATGAGAAAGGTATTGTTGAATGATAATTGCTATCTCATTAGATAGAGAATTTGATAACTACTCTGAATTTTTTGGCGTGCTTACATCATTAGCCGCAGAAAAAGACTTCAAAGAATTTTGTGGTGTGGAATCATCCATTTTAACTAGATTTAAACAAGAAACTCGTAAACCTGTTCAGTCTTTTAAAATAAATTGGGGTGTAAGTAAAGACACCCCAAAAGAAAATATAAAACTAAATAAAGCTGGCAAGCCTTATGATTCTGCTGGGCCACTAAATGCGGCAAAGAAAGTTGTAGATTACGCTACCCATGTTGTAGAATTTGGTAAAGGTGATTACACAATAAACAAATTAGGAAAAGATAAATTAATACGGGTTTCACCAGATAAAAAAGTTGTTGCAATTAATAAGAAGTATAATTTTTAAAGGAAAAGTTTATGACAGAATGTGCTATTAAAAAGGGTGATTTGTTGTGTGATCTTCACTATTTTACCGTGTCTGATATCAATGAGACTGGGGCGTATTTTAAAGATGTCTCAACTGGCGAAGAGTGGAGTGTTCCTATTAAGTTTGTTAATTCTGCCATTAAAGACGCATGGTCAGCTGAAAGCTTTAAAAAAGAAGAAAAGCTTTGTCGTAGTGAAGTAGTTAGAAGATTACTTGATGCTGGAGTTCGCCCATTCACTGTTGAGTTTATAAAAGCCGACGGAGAAGATAGAAAATTACGCGGAACGTTTTTAAAGGGTGAACCAACTTTAGGTAGATCAATTGTAAAAGATCTTGATTTATCAGAAGATAATGTTAGATTAGTAGACCATAGAACTATTAAATCTCTTATTATTGATAATATTAAATATATAGTAGAAAGTAACTAAATGAGCGGAATAAGTGACAATATTTCAAAGAGAAAAGTAGAACTACTTCTTTCAATCGAAGAAGAAATTAAAGCCCTTATTAATGATAAAATGGCAAGGGATTTTACTGATTTTGTAAATGATGTACAGAAAGTTCTAAGAGATGATCAGATTATTGGGCTTTTTGGTAAGGGTGGGCTGGATCTATTTAAGGACTATCAGAAAGTGAGTAAAAATGTCGGATCTAATTAATCATATTGAGGCTGTTAAAAAATTCAAGCTAGGCGCGGGGCAGTCTGTTCCAGATGCTAAAGTAGATCCTTCAAGAGCAGAAAAGATCACATGTGTTAGACTTATGATCGAAGAAGTGCTTGAAATGGCTACTGCGTTGGGAGTAGATATTTTAGTTCCATCAGAAAATGACGGGCCACCTAAATATATAAATGGGCCAAGTAATTTTATGTATGACGTTGTTGATGGGGCGAATCTGACAGAAGTACTTGACGCTGCAGTAGATATTATGTGGGTAGGTGTAACTGGACCACTTGTTCTTTGCGGAATTAGTGATAAGCTGCCAACTGCTTTAAATGCGGTAGATCAAAATAATTTACTTAAATTGGCAAATGGGCGCAAATGCCCAGAAACTGGCAAATTTATTAAACCAGAAAATCACCCAAAAGTAGATCTAAAGAGTATTGTGAACTCATGAATTATACACAATGTGAATTAACAAAAGGTAATGAGACGCAATTAGCATACATTCCTTCTAAATTTGCTATTTGTGGAAAAGTACTTAATATTCAGGGTATGCAAAGATCTTGTGGGTGGGTTGTTACTAGTGTATATGAGTCAAGCGAAGTAGAAAATGTAATAAATGTAGTAATGTCTGTAAAACGACATAAAAAGGCTACTGGTGATTCTTTAAAGAAAGAGTAATATGTGGGGGAAATTTCAAAATTGGTATGAGCATCATTTTAGTCCCCAGTATGCATGGTGGCGTGCTCTAACAAGAAATTTATCTTATAGAGATAGGAGCGCGGATTTTGTCCGCAAAGAGAAGTAGAAATGGCATTAGTTACAAAAGAATATCATTGCGAAACATGTGGTGATTTTGAATTACTTCAGAATCACAAAGAGCAGTTAACTCGCTGCCCAAAATGTGATTCTATAGAAATAGAGCGTATGATATCTCGCCCATTAATTTCTAAAGATGGCGGACCACGCACTATAGGCTCTCTAATAGAACAAAATAATAGACGTAATCCTTTATCACGTGAACGCGCATTTGGTGTTGACGCTGAGAAAAAGATGAAGGCTAAAGAGCGAATGCAAAAAATTCAAAAACTTACGCCTGAACAAACTAAGAAATTTATAGAAAAGGGGACACTGTGAATGTGTATATGCTCCGCGAAAGAAATGGGCAAAATTACTTTACTAAAACAAGAAAGTGGGCTCCAAAAATTGGATCAGCAAAAATATTTACAGAATTGGGTGAAGCAAGAAAAGTGCGAGCAGCCCAAAGAACAATGATGAGTATTAAGCAAGCTAAGATAGAAATTGTTGAATTTGAGCTTTCTGAAAAGGCAGTTTTATGAGTGAAAAAGCCCGAATTGGTGTAATCCATATATCTACGTATATTCATGAGATTGGCCCGACAGGAGAAACAGAAAAAGTGGAAACCTGTAAAGAGTTGAAAAACTTTATTATTACAATTGGTCCTGCTGAAAAATCCTCATGTATTGACCAAATTAAAGAATTTTTAGAAAAAATCAAAAAAATTGAAAAATAAGGGAACAAAATTATGGAAAGTGTCGTCTGTAATAGGTGTGGGGTAGAATTACTCTATGCTGCAGATAGCGGTGGCGATAAGGTTGTATCATTTCGGGTTGAGTGTATTTGTGGCCATACAACATGTAATCTGTTTAATGGTTATCCCAAATTAGCTGGAAATGATAAATTTTATTTTGAATTTGTTGATGAAGATAAAGTGGTCTGTAGACCAAGGAGAAAAATATGAGTGATAAACTAGATAAATCACTAAATGGTGGTGTAGAATTTGTTTACGGCGGAAAGCACAATGACAGTTATTATTATTTTTATGATATTAATGGCAATGAGACAAAAGCAGCAAATGAAATAGTGGCAAAAGAAATTCAAGGGGATAATGGGCAAAGTTACGCAATTAGAGTTTGCGGAATGAAGCCAGCCCATCACGATTCTTTTAAATCCTCTTCTACAATTAATCCAAATTTTGTAAAAGTTGATAAAGATACTTTTGAAGATTATGTAAATTATCTTACTTCTAAAAAAGAAGGTAGTTATAGACTTGTTGTTCAAACAATGAAGGCAAAAGGATTAATCTAATGAGAAGAACGCCAAATGCGGCAGATTTAGAATATATTAAAAATCATCCAGAGATGACTCCAAAAGAATTATCAAAGGAATTAGACTTATCTTTAACCGCAATTAAAAAACATTGGGAGGGCCCAAAAGAAAAAACTAAAGAAGATGTAAAAAAAGAAAGGTCAGCGCGATTAGGTAGATCTAGAATTCAGTTAAATGGCGGGGCGGCATATCAGCTAACAGATGATATTATTCCTCCAAGGCAAACTGCTAAACCTCCAGTACCTGAAGAATTGGATCAGAAAAATGGTATCTATCGGGGATAAAAAGTATGGAAGATAAATCCATACGTGATCGTATTGTAATTATGATGATAACTCGTAAGTACAATAAAAAGGGTATAACCCTACCAGATAAGTTTTGGAATTTACCTAGTTATAAAAAAGATTTCGTTATCTACTCAGCAGCAGCTTCCCGTTTCATTAGAGCTTATGGGGCTGATGCTGTTCTAAATGTTTTAAATAGAGAAACGTGGTGTTGGTCATTCGGCCCAAAAACACTACCGGATCTAATGGTAGCAGAAGTTACCAAACTAAAAAGAGACGCAGAAAAAGCTAAAAATGCACCTAAGCCAGATGGCACTATCGCATTACCAGCAAATGCTGCGCTATTTAGAAAGAAAGTAGACGAAAATGGCGAAGAAGAAAGAGCCAAAGGTAGTAGTTGATTTAAAATTATTTAAAACAGCTAGAGAATCCTTAAAAGAAGAGTTGTCAAGAGCTACAGTTCCTGTATGTCCATCCCTAGACTTTAGGCTGGGTGGCGGAATAATGGAAGGTTCATTTGTGTTACTTAGAACACTTCCTAAACAAGGTAAGTCTGTTTTGTGTATGCAGATTGCGGCTAATGCCCTAGCTCAGGGTAGACGTGTAATCTATGCAGACTTAGAAAGAAGATTGCTTGGCAGTAAGTATTATCAAATTCGCGGATTTGATGTAGATGATCCAAACTTTATGTTGCTGCAATCTAATGAGGGCGAACCACCGCTCTCTGGTGAAAAAGCGTATAAAACTATCATAAACATGATGAAAATACCTAAATACGCTGGGTCGGTATATATTATTGACAGCTTATCAAAAGCTATTCCACAAAAAACATTAGATGATGAAGAAGTAAGTGCAGAAAGACGTGACCTAACGCCAAAATTAAATTCTGACTTTTGTAAGAAGGTTGGTAATTTAATTAGAACAACAAGATCTATTCTTGTAGGTATTCAACATTTTCATGTTAATACTGGTGGATATGGAGAAAAATACGTTGCTAGTGGTGGCACAGAACTAATTTATGAAACTGACATGACCTTTGATTCTCGCCATGCACCATTTGATTGGAATGGCGAAAAGATAGATGTTAAAGATGATGAGATTGGCCTAGAAGGTCAATTGATAAACTTTAATCTTGTTCACAATAAAAAGGGTGCCCCGTATATAAGTAAGGATAAGCCAATTCAAACTTATATTAAATTTGGTGAAGGGGTTTGGTGGGCCAGAGAAGCATTTGACTTGCTTCCATATACTGGCTTATTGTCAGAAACATCAAAAGGGAGATATAGTATTCTGTTGCCAGATGGAACAGAAATTAAAACCCACGGTATGGATAAAACGATTGAGGCTATTGAAGAAAATAGAGAAGTTTTAGAAAAAGTTATTCAAGATTACTTTATCGAAAAACACAAAATATCATATGACTTCAAAAAGCCACAAGTCGAAGAAGACGACGAATAAGGAGTCTTCTATGACGCTAAAAATAAAAATAACAGATAAAAACTTAAACGCTGCGCGTAAGCGCGCAGATAAGATTGGCCCAAATGCTAAAAAAATAGCAAAAGGGGGCGAATTATATGGCATGTTGGGCGAACAACTATTTTTGGATAATTATGGGGGCGAGTTAATCGACTGCCATGATTATGATATTGATCACCCTAAGATAGGGCGTATTGATATTAAAACCAAAAGATGCGCAAGTGCCCCACAAGATCATTATTCTTGTACTGTTGCAGCTTATCAAGTTGGTAAAGAAGACTGTGATTACTATTGTTTTTACAGAATTCATAACAATCTAACTTATGGATGGTTTCTTGGCATCATCTCTAAAAAAGAATTTTTGAAAAAAGCAAAGTTTCTTAAAAAGGGAGAAATGGATGGGGATTTTGAAGTAAAATCAGATTGTTATAATATTAAGATAAGTGAGCTTAAAGAAATTTCAGAAGTTTTAAAATAGTTGTTTGATCTTAGGGAGGTGGCGAAAGTCGCCTCCCTACCTTTTAAAAGAAAAGTAATATGTATATAATTTTTAAATATAGTGAAGGCCCATCAATTGGGTATATTAGTAATAAAGAAGAAGCTGAAGAATACGCAAAATTAACTAACTGTTATATTGAAGAACTTCAAGAAATTAAACGAAGTGACTGGCCAGAAAAAGTTAAATTTATACAAGCCATATTTAGAGCAAATACACAAAACGCTGATGTTCCTTTGTATGATTTTAATGAGATTGATGTTCTTGACTCAGAAATTAATATGTATAATGATGAGTTATTTTATTCGCACTATATGGTGCGAAAACATTATTTTAATTGTTCAAAAGATGAAGCGGAAAAAGATTTTAGGGCAATTATAGAAGATCCTCACAATGGGTATACTATAGTTAAAAATATCCATAAATGGGGGTATGTTGCTAAAAAATCAGAATTACAAAGTCTAGTTAAAAAAGATGTAGATGGGGTAGAGTGTTGGGCGAAATTAGAAGAGTGGGCGGAGAAAGAAAAACCAAAGTCCACTACTACTGGGTTATTTACATCTGGTGGATATATAACTACAGGTAATACACTTAGTATCGGTGCGCCAACTACTAACTATAGAGTGTATAATACTTATACCAATGCAACAAGTGCTGATACAGGATGGTTTAGACCTAGAGATATCTATATAAACACAGAAGCTAGAAACGAAATAATAAATTGGCCCGCCGCCCAACCCATTGGAACAGTAATATCAGCACCTACTAATAACGAATATGTAACTGTTCAATTAACTCCCGGAACAACAAACACTAATACATAGGAAAACAAATGAATATACTAGACACATATACAGTAAGCACAACAGACAAGTTAGACTTAGGTCTTAAGCCAAATGAGCCGTATTATGTAAAGAAAATTGAAAGATCTTCTAATAAAGAAAAACAAGCGATGGTATCATACGAGATCCACTATACTTACGCTCCCGACCTCCTAATAAATGGAGAAGAAGTATTAAAGTAATTGGAACAGATGGGCGAACTCATGTATTTAACCCATCTAAAAATTCCCGAGAGTGTGAAGATGAAAATCGTAGCACTCTCCATCTTAAAGCAAGAAAATTACTTAAGAAGAAATTCCCTTATTCTACGATTTACGAAGAAGTAACATTAGCTGGATGTAAGGGGCAAGGAAATAATCTATTAGTGGCGGATTTCTATATACCTGATTTAGGTATAGTAATAGAGGTTCACGGGGCCCAGCATTATAAATATAACAAACACTTCTTCAAAACAGAAGAGGAATTCGCCCGCGCTCAACAAAATGATGAGATAAAAAAAGAATGGGCGGAATTAAATGAGTTTATATTCATAGAATTACCGTATAATAAAATTAAAGAGTGGGGAGATATAATAGATGAGGTATCATAATGGGTCTATCGAAAGAAGTTAGTGAGTATATTAAAGAAGCAAAAGCTTTAATAGGAGATGTTAAAATAGAACATGTGCATAATGATATAGACTATTATTTTAATCTTACTCCAGAAGATATTAGTAATATGGATAAGGAAGACTGCGTGCAGGCTCAGTATTTTATAATGCAATACAGTATTTCTGTTACTAAAAAATTAAACTCAATTAAAGCTGCTAAAGAAGCAAATAAAAAAGAGTTTAATAGAGCTTTGTCAAAAATATATAAGTCTTATGACACATATATGGGCATAGCCATGATACACGCATCTGCTTGTAGTGAACACGATCATTTGCGCGAAATGGATAACGAAATTAGTAAATTAGAGGGGCTTATTCAAGAGTATGAAGATGTTCCAGCAAAAGCTGAGAAACTAGCCCAAGTATTTAGAGATTTGTCTTTTTCAAAAAATTAAGGAAATTAAAATGACACATGTGTTAGATGTTAAAACAATGGATGTTGTGTCTGTATCGGATGCAAAAAATAAAGTTGCTGATATTAAAGTAGTTGGAAATGGTGACATGTTTCAATTGCTTTGTAAGGCTAGTAGTGAGAGTCAAGGATGGATGAAATCTTGTAAAGCTATGGAAACCCCAATGGGTTGCGTAGTACAGGTGACAACACAGCAAAAGAATATTGACGGAACATATTCTGTTGCAGAAGCTTTAACATTTGTTCCGGGCGCCAGAATTGCAGATGACGTTAATGGCGGAAAAAAGTTAGTTAACGCTGTATAACAATATGATATATAAATTCTTAAGTGATAAAAAGGAAAATAAATGAGAGAAGAAAAAAATATTTCTATTTTAGTTGGGAAAACTATTAAAGAAATTAAGGCAAGTAATGATCACGTCTCAATTATTTGTGAAGATGGTAGTGCCTATGAAATGTATCATATGCAAGATTGTTGTGAGACAGTGTGTATTAATGATATCAAAGGAAATCTTTCTAATTTAGTTGGTCAAATAATTACTAATGCAGAAGAAGAAACTTTTAATTATTGGCCATCAGATGTGCCCGAGCCAGAGTATTATGATTCATACACATGGACAGTTTACACCCTGAAGTCCAAAGATGAGAAGGTTGTTATTAGGTGGTTAGGTGAATCAAATGGGTATTACTCTGAATCTGTTTACTTTGAAGAAACTCATATGCCAATTGAGTTAAAGGAGAATCCGTGTTAGTTCGATATATCGTATACACATCTTCACAAGAAGTAATTATTTGTATACCTCATTATGAAACAGATACAATTAAAGAATATTTTACTGATGGTGGAAGAAATATAGAAGATTATGACAGAGAAGAAGTAATGGATACTTCTATATGTATTTCTTCAAAGTTAAGAATTGAATAATAATGTCAAAATTAGTAGACCAATTAGAAAACGCAATTAAATCAGCAGACTGGGCAACAGTATGCGCAGTATTTAAAAAAATGACTGGGCGTACAGTTGAACCTCCAAAGGTAGGGCCTCCCCCATTTGATTGGAAAACTGCTAAAAAGGGAGAGCTTTATAAGGCACTCCAAGAAGAGTTGGGCGAGTTAGACCCAATTAAGGATTATACTACAGAAGATTTGCGTAGTATGGCCCAAATACATTTTGATGGGGATGAGGAAGATGAGGTTTTGGAAAAAGAAGACTTTGTTGATTACAGAGTCCCAACTGAATCTGAGCAAGTGGATTACACTTATATTCCTCCGGGTAAAACCAATGTGTTAAACATTGATAAGAAAAAGCTTAATCCACGATTTACTGAGTTCCCATCTTATGATGACGAGGGCAAGTCTAAAGTTCCAAGAGATAGAGATGCCCCAAAGTTAATGAGTGCCCCTTGTTTAAAATGTAAACAAGTATATAATGATATACATCCATCTCTGATAAATAAAAAGGTAACTGGTGAGAAAATCTACATCTGTCCAAAATGCTCTGAATTTGTCCGTTGAAGAAAAAATGATTCTACATGGAATCATAGCTAACGGCAAAGAACAATACTGTGAAACAGTCGATATTTTGTCTGAAAAAACATTTGATGTCTTTGAAAATAAGATAATTTATGGCGCTTGTAAAAGTTTGTTTGATAAAGGTTTGGATATTAATGCTACAGCTGTTATATCAACAGCTAAAGATATGGGATTAGATAAGGATAACTTGCTAGATATCTTGGCTACCCCTACGCCAAAGCTTTCTGAAGCACGTAGTTTAGCGAATAAACTAAAGAATAGGGCAATTATTAAAGAAAGCGCAACCCTACATAGGGCGGCGATAGATAAGTTGTCGCAAATGTCCGCATCAGAATCCATCAATGAAATAATTGGTGTGAGTGAAAAAGCTCTTTTTGATTTGATATCAAAGTTTTCTAACTCAAATGATGATATTATTAAGATGGGCAACATCGCCCGTGACTTAGTTAAATACTGGGGAGAGAATCCTGCTGAAAATGTCGGACTGCCGACACCTTGGCCAAGATTCAATAAGTCAATTGGTGGGGGAATGAGAACTGGAGTAACACTAATTGGAGCTCGTAGCGGTAAAGGTAAAGCCCAACCTTTAGATTCGTTGCTTTTAACGCCTAATGGCTTTATAAAAATGGGTAATGTTAAAATTGGTGACATATTAATAAATCCAAATAATAATCATGTAACTGTGACGCATATACATCCTCACCCAAATAAAGAAGTTTTTAAAATAACTTTTAAAAATGGGGATATTGTGGAAGCGTGCGGTGATCATATTTGGCAAGTTGAAAAAAATAGGTCTGATTATCAAAATTACGAACAATTGAAAACCACAAAAGATCTTTATGAAGACCAATTTTTTAAAGACAAAAGAGGTGGTAGAAAAAAATGGAAAATCAGACTATCATCGGCAGTTGAGTTTTCAAAACAAGATGATTTGATTATACCACCATATTCTTTTGGCGCTTTAATTGGAGATGGAAGTATAACAAATTCTATCCAAATAACATCAGCAGATAAAGAATTGATTAATTATATACAGTCTGAATTACCTACTGATTATAATATTAACAAATTAAAAAACAAGTATTCATGGTCTATTACTGGCGTCAAACAAAAAAATATATGGATGGATGAAATAAGAAACCTTAAATTAGACACAACATCACATCACAAATATATTCCTAAAAAATATAAATATAGCACTATAGAAGATAGAAAAGAGCTTTTGCGTGGCTTACTAGACACAGATGGCCATCCAACTTTATATACTACTATTGAATATAGCACAGCCTCTAAAGAGCTGGCTGAAGATGTTTGTTTTATAGCAAGATCATTAGGTGGGCTTGCTAAATATAAACTTAGGTATACTAAAAACAATGGAAAAAGTTTCCCATCATATAGAGTTATTTTAAATTTTAATGATTGCTCAGAATATTTCAAGTTAAATAGGAAAAAAAATAAGGTAAAAAAGAAAACAAAATATTTTAATTATCATTATATATCTAAAATAGAGTCAATTGGATTAAAAGATTGTCAATGCATAACTGTTTCATCAGATGATGGAATGTATATAACTAATAATTTTATAAAAACTCACAATTCTATTATAGCTCAAAATACAGGTGTATACCTATCCAATTTAGGTATTCCAGTATTAATACTTGACACTGAAATGGAATACAAAGATGTGTTGCCAAGAATATTGGCAAATATATCAGAGGTATCTATAAATAAAATAGAGAGTGGCTCATTCGCCCAATCAGACTTTGAAAAGAAAGCAGTTGAGGGAGCGGTCAAGCAAATAGAAGACTCGCCATTGTACTATAAAACAATTGCTGGAAAATCGTTTGATGAGATCATGAGCACAGTAAGAAGATGGATTTACAGCACAGTTGGTATAAATAAAGAAGGCCGCGCCAATCAGTGTTTAGTTATCTATGACTATTTTAAAATTATGGATGCTGGTGATATTGGCGATATGGCTGAGTTCCAAGCTATGGGATTTCAAATATCTAAACTAACAGATTTTTGCAAGACTTATGATTTCCCGTGTCTTAGCTTTGTTCAGCTTAATAGAGATGGTGTGGCAAAAGAAGGAACAGATGTTATTGCCCAATCAGATAGACTTCTATGGCTTTGTAACTCTTTTTCAATCTTTAAAGAAAAGAGTGAAGAAGATATGGAGGCCCATGGATGGAATAATGGTAATAGAAAACTAATAACTCTAAAGTCTAGATATGGGGGCGAGGCCCAATCTTCTAAAGATCATATCTCTATGCAATTTAAAGGCGATATCAGCTCTTTAAAAGAAGTTATAGAAAAAGAAAATAATGAGCAGAATTAATGAGTATAAAAACTGGTATGAAGAATATAAAGATAAAGCTTTAGATAAATTAGAGTCCATTCTAGATACTTTAAAAATAGAGTATGGTACTCGCGCTGATAATATTGTAGATATAGCATGCCCTGTTCATGGATCTGATAATGTTGGGCACTCTATTATTTATCGTAATAGTGGCGTGTGGCTATGTTTTTCGGCAAACTGCCATTGTGATTATGGTAAATCTGTATTAGGGCTAATCAAAGGAACGCTGGAAAAATCAAACCTTCCAGCTTCTTGGGATGATGTTAAAAAGGTAATAGATGGAGCGGGGGTTGGCTCAGTAGAAAGAAAAGCTAAAGAGTATATTCCGCCCGATTTATTTAAAGATGAGCGAACCATGCCAGAGTCTTTGGTTCCTTCAAAGTATTTTTTAACACGAGGATACAGTAAAGAATCTTTGATGGCCTATGGCGTAGGAGATGCTGTAAAAGGTGTTTGGGCAAACAGGGCAATAGTTCCAGTAAGATATGTGAAGGGCGAGTATATGGGCTTTTCAGCCCGTATACATTGGCCCGAATGCAAACAATGTGGTTACCATCACTCTAAGTATGAAACATGTATATCAAAAGATTACGACTTTCACTTCATGCATAAAAAATGGTATCATAGTAAGGGCTTACAAAAAAGTCAAACGCTATATGGAATAGATAAAATTCCAGACGGAACAAAGAAATTAGCCATAATAGAGGGACCCGGAGATGTTTGGAAACTGTTTGATTATGGCATACCAAGTGTGGCCTGTATGGGTAAAGACTTTTCTAAGCTAAGATTAGGATTACTAAAATCAAAAGGTGTAGAAAAAGTTTTATTTATTGCAGATAAAGATGCCGCTGGCGAAGAATTTAAAAATAGATTTATTGATGATTATCATTCGGAATTAGATATTTTCCTTCCGAATTTAACAAGTAAAGATCCATCAGAAATGTTGGATGAAGATATTAAAAAATACATAGTATGTAAATGGGAGAAAATATAGTGCCTGCACGAATAAATCTAACTGGGCAAACTATAAATAATATAAAATTTATAAGTTTTTCTCATATAAATAAAAACAAAACACGCATATGGAATTGCGTTTGTTATTGTGGAAATAACTTTACATGCTCTCCAACTAATATTAAAAATAAAAATACAAAAAGTTGTGGATGTTTAAATAAGTCAAATATTATAAAACGCAATAAAGAAAATAAAAAATGGGTAAATAATGATAAGCATATGCACGCCATTTGGCGTGCTATGATAAGCAGGTGTTATAATAAAAATAATTGGCGTTACAAACACTATGGTGCGCGAGGAATAATTGTTTGTGAAAGTTGGAAAAATTTTGACAATTATTATACATGGATTAAAAACAATTTAGGTAATAAGCCAGATAAATCCTATTCTCTTGATAGAGTCGATAACAATGGTAATTATGAACCCGGAAACTTAAGATGGGCGTCTAAAAAAACTCAATCTAAAAATAAACGCGGACCTAAATTAAGTATTGAGTTAGCTGAAGAAATTAGAAGCTTTTCCTCTAAATTATCTAGAAAAGAGTTATCTATTAAATATAATGTTGCTGAAAGTCAAATAAGTAGAATTTTAAATAATAAAAGGTGGATAAAAGAATGAAATTAGTATTATTGTGTGGATCAAAATGTTCAGGAAAAACAACTACAGCTACAGCCATATATGGATATCACCTAGTTCAACAGGGCGTAATTCCAAACGCAAACATAGATGAAAATGGGCGAATGAATATTGTCTTTAATAAAGACACAAATGAGGGCATTTATTTTGATATTGACTCCAATGAGCCCAGCTTTGTAGAATATAAAAATAGATACACATCACCTTATGTTAATCATGTTGGATTTGCTGATGAGTTAAAAAGAGTGTGCGCAAATCAGTTTGGATTAACGTATTCTAAATTAGTGGGCACAAACGAAGAAAAGAATGAGTTGTGTCACATTAAATGGAAAAATGTAGCAAAACTACTTTCACCAGCAAAAAAGAAAGAATATAAAGAATTTATTGATGGCGATAAATTTATGACAAATCGCCAATTTATGGAAGTTCTGGGCACAGATATTTTTAGAACTATTTATCCAGACTGCCATATTCAATCAGCTTGGAAAAGGCTTCAACAGCTATCTCCAGATTTAGGAATTGTGGTAGACTGTAGATTTGTAAACGAATTTGAATTCTTTGAAAAAGTAACTGATTATGATGTTATTAAAATAAGACTTAAAAGAAATCCATATAAATCAAACGTGGAGTCTGAAGTTGGACTAGATGAGATTGACGACACTAGATTTGACTTAGTGGTTCCAGAAGATCTTTCTCTTGTAGATAGAAACAATATGGTAATTAGGTTTCTTGTTGAAAAAGGTGTTCTTTCTTCTTCAAATATAAAGGCTGAATAATGCTGTGTCCATATCTACGTTCTTCCCAAATAGGTAATTGGAAAACGTGTGAATTACAAACAATATTAACTTATGTTTTTGGATTTACTAGTAAAGCTGGGGCAGCCGCATCTGGCGGAACATGTACTCATAAAATGCTTGAATTAAGAGCATTAGGAAGTATAGCTAAAAAGGCCGGGCAAACCTCATTTGATTATGATGACTGGGGTGAAATTGACGCTGACTGGGCAATGGATTTTGATAAAACTATTGACCGTGTATATGAACACCAGCAAAAAGTTGATACTCATGTAGATTGGTCAAAAATGAGTAAAGGAAAAGTATTGGGATGGGCTAAAAAAGCAATCACTGATTTTCCACAGTACGATCCAGCAAATCTTAATATAATTAAAGTTGAACAATACTTTGATATTGAAATTAAAGAAAAATGGGCAAAATATGAAAAAGAAATAAATGGGCAAAAGATAGAGGGCTATCTTAGACTTAAAGGCACCATAGATTGCATCCTTGATTTAGGAGATGGTGTATATGAGTGTTTTGATTTCAAAACAGGACGCAGGGCCTGCTTCTCTACAGGAGTAGAAAAAGATCTAGAATTTCTTGAAAAAGACCATCAATTAATGTTTTATTTCTATGCTCTTAAGCATCTTTATCCAGATAAAGAATTTATTATGACTCTTTATTTTATAAATGCTGGCGGGATATATTCTGTTGTTGGCGATAAAAAAATGTATGAAAATGCAGAAAAAATGATTAAAAAGACATTCAAAGAAATTAGTGGAATTAAGCATCCAACTTTACTAGATAAAGATAGAAAAGACTTTAGATGTAAATACTGTTGTGAGTATTCTAAACCTGCTAGTTTTACTAACGGGCAGTCTGTGTGTGAATTTATTCATGGTAAAATAAAAGAAAACGGATTACAGGCTACAATTGAGCAATATGCAGATTTAAAGAAAATGAATAATTATTCTGGTGGAGGTAAAGTTGTAACAAATGAAGCGTCTTAAGTATCCATCTAAAACAATTTTAAAAAAATTAAGCGAGTTAGGTTTGTTAGAATATTATAAAAACTCTGATATATATAAAAAGGTTTCAGATGAATAAGAAAATGTTGTATTTAGATTTGGATGATACTATTTTAGATACTAGTAATTATCTAATACAATGGCACGGTAAAGAGTCACCCTTCACTGATCCAGCAAAGTGTGGAACGCGTGAAATTAGTGATTTTTTAGGAATGACATGGGAAGACTGTTGGAATAATCTCCCATCCATATTTTGGGAAACTATCCCATTTGCCCCATGGGGTTTAGATATTGTTGATTTAGCAGAAAAGTATTTTGGTGAAGAAGTTTACCTGCTTACCAGTCCAATCCCAAATGGGGAATGTTCTAAAGGTAAACAGTTATGGGTAAATAAGTTTTTGCCAGCATATACAAAAAGATTAATAATTGCCCACAGAAAACACGCATGTGTTGGGCATGATGGTATTCTGATTGATGATTCATATTCAATGGAAGAAAAGTTTATAAAATATGAGAAACAAGACTGTTTCTACTTGTTCCCATCTTATCAAAACAAATTTTTTCCAATTGTAGATAGTATGTATAAAGATCCATCAATTGCTGTTAATATGATAGATAATTTACTAGCTAGTATAAAAGGGCCAATTGATGTTCATTAATCTTCATATGCATAGTAACTATTCCCATGACAGTATAACAAAAATAAAAGACATTGTGTCTTTCATTAAAAAAGATGGGGCTACAGCGGTGGCCCTTACTGATCATGGGAATATGAGCGGCTCAGTAGAGTTCTACAAAGAATGTAAAAAACAAGATATTAAACCATTAATAGGTGTAGAGCTTTATATTTGCCCACCCGGAAAATCTGCCCAAGATAAAAACGGTGAAAATAAATCTCTTAATCATTTAGTTGTTCTTGCTAAGAATCACACTGGTTACAAAAACTTATTAAAGTTACATAAAATAAGTAACACCCATTTTTATTATCGCCCAAGAATAGATGAGGATATTCTTTTCTCACACTCTGAAGGGTTGATAGTAATCAATGGGCATATTCAATCATCTATATTTGACACATTGTTTTTTAATCTTGATGGGGTTAATTCTTGTGAAACTATAGACTGTGCTCGTCAATATCTGTATTCTGATTATGAGAACAGATTTCTTGAGTTAGCCAATAAATACAAAAAAGTATTTGGCGATGACTTTTATATTGAGTGTCAACTCTTTGATAAATCTGAAATGTGGCAACAAGCCAGCGGACATATTCTTTTTGAATTAGCAAAAAAGCATGGGTTTCAAGCAACTGGAACAGGTGATGCTCATTATATAACATCAGAGGATGCCGTATTTCATAAAGCGTTTTGTGCAATTAAGCAAAATACAAAGATTAAAGATCTTCCAAATATTGGATATTTTCAAAATGGAACATATGGAATTGTAACTCAAGAATTAGCTAAAGAATGTTATCCTGAAGAACTTATAGCAGCAACACAAGAAATAGCTGATAAAATAGAAATTTATGATATTACTTTACCAGCTGCAATTCCATCTGCGAGTGTTGAAAATCCTCGCAAGTTTATTAAAGATAAATGTGACGCGCGGCTTAAGGAATTAAATCTGTATAATGAGACATATTTAAACAGGCTTGAGTATGAATTAGAAATTGTAGAGTTAGGTAATCTTTATGATTATTTTATTATTGTAGCCGACTATATGCAGTGGGCAATGGATAACAATATTTTACGTGGGCCGGGTAGAGGGTCCGCTGGTGGAAGCTTAATATCTTATCTACTTAATATTATAACAATAGATCCACTTAAGTATGATTTATTGTTTGATAGATTTTATTCTAAAGATAGGGCCCTTGGTAAAGTTATGCCCGACATTGATAGTGACTTTCCTGCTTCTCGTAGAGATGATGTTATTAATTACATTCGCAATAAATATGGGCATGATAGAGTTGCTGGTGTTGTCACGTTTTCTACTCTACAAGGAAGAAACGCTCTTAAAGATGTTTTAAGAGTTTACTCGGCATGTGATTTTCAATCAATGAATAAAATCACAGAACTTATTCCTGCAAGAGATAAAATTTCTGATGATTTAGCAATTTTTAAAGAAGAAACTGGTAGTGACAGTATTCTTTATTACTGCTTAAAAGAAACACCAGACTTATTAAAAGATTATTGTTATATTGATGAAAATGGTGAGTTTTGTGGAGATTATGCTGATTACTTTAAAATAGCTATTGGGCTAGAAGGGGCGATTAAAGCAGAGTCAAAGCATGCATCAGCCCTTATTATCAGCTCTCACCCAATCGATGAAATCGCGCCAATGATTAGAGACAAATCATCAGATGAGTTTTTAGTTGGGTTAGACATGGATTCGTTTGAAAGTGTTTCATTAGTGAAATTTGATGTCTTGGGTATAAAAAGCTTAGACTGTTTAACAGAAATCAATAATTTATTGAAAGAGGTGGGCGTATGATGAGAAATATTTTAAATCTAGTTCTAATTGGGCAAGAGGTAACATATAAACTACTATCTATTGGCACATTTAAATATGATGGTGTTGAATATGTGCAAGTGCACTGTGATAGAAAAGATATAGAGTTTTCCTATATGTATGAAATGAGGTCAATTAGAAAAGCTGTATTTAAATATATAGATCTATATGATGATTATATTCACTCTGAATCAAAGTATGGAAACTTTGTTCCATTAGAAGCTATAAAGGGTAAAAATGTTTCCAAGTAAAGATACAGTGAAGCTATTTATTGATATATCTAATAGAGATGGATTTGCGGCAACTTTAACAACGGTGTTAACAGATCCAATTAATCCTAAGTATTCACCTATATTAGGATATCTTAAAAGCGCATTAAAAATAATTGACGGGCAAGGCGACAGCAATTCTAAGTTTTGCCCAGAATCATTTGCAAGTGGGTTTTTAAGTTGTTTCCATATGTTTAGACTTCAAATAGAATCAGAAGATATGGATATAGAAGATCTTCAGGCTAATATAGAATCATTAAGTAATTATGTTAAATTCTTAGAAGAAGAAGCTACAAAATTAAAAAGTGGTGAATAATGAGTGGTTTACGCACGCTGATTCAAAGTTGCGATAAATGTGAATTATGTAAAAATATGAGCGTGTCACCTGTTGCGATTGAATATTTTGGAAAAGAACCAACAGATGTTTTAATTATTGTTGGTTCTACTGTAAAAGAACAAAATGATTTAATGCAAGAAGTAATTTCTGGACCAAATAGAGAGATAATTAAAAACATATTTACTAAACTTAATTTATCATTTGCTACTACGTTTTTAGTAAAATGTATAACTAATAAACCAATAAATTCTAAAAGAAATGTGGTGCTCTGTGAATGGATAAAAAAAGAAATAGATGTTGTGAGGCCTAAATACATCATAGGTATGGGCGATGTAAAATATGCAGATATTAACTTTGATCTAATAACTAAATCACCACACCTAGAGTTGGGTAACAAAGAATCAACTGTAATGTTTTCTAAGAAAATAGAAAGATTGTTAAATGATTAACACATCTAAGTTTGTGATAATAGACTTTGAAACAAATGCTTTAGATAATAATTATAATCAACCAGTATCAATTGGGGCGGTTATGATTGACGCTCGCAAACTTACAATTTGTGAACAAGGTACTTTTTATTCACTTATAAAGATTATTCCGGATGAAGAAGTAGAAAAGTATAATCTTTGTAAAACTGAACAAAAAGCATTAGAAGTAAACAAGTTAAATATTAAAGATATTATGACAGCCCCTCCACTTAAAAAAGTATGGGGCGATTTTACAAGTTGGATGAAATTCCATACTATAAAAAAAGATCAGTGGGAAGCCCCTATTTTGTGTGGGCATAATAAAGATTACGACAAAAGAATTGTAGACAGGGTGATGAATGGGCATCTTAATGGACAAATTGTTTTATCTGATAAATTATTGGCAAAAACTAAAGTTGCTAAAGCGTCAAATGAGGAGCTTGCGAAAGAATACAAAAAAATAAATCCATTTACTGAACCATGGAAATTTGGTCCAGATTGGTTATTTCATCCGTCTATTTCGTTAGACACGATGCAACTATCGTTTACCTTATTTGAAAATTGTAAAGAGCCCCACAGAATGAGTCTTAGCGCAATTAAGTCATTCTTAGGATTTAAAGATGCTGGAGCCCATAATGCATTGGTAGACTGCTTATACTCCGCAGAGATTTTAGTTAGGTATTTAAAATTAATGAGAAATGTGTATAGAGATACTAATTTTGACACAGGCGGAGTATCTGTTTTAAAGATAGAGTCAATTTTAGCAGAAAAACAAAAGAAAGATGAAGAATGTCCTTTTTAGAATTTCCATGTGGTTGTAAGGTTCCGATGATAGATGGGGCACCACAAATTGATTATTATTCTCTTAATTTAACATGCCCCCAAGCTTGGCGTATATATCAGGATGGATACACTCAATCAATATTTCAATTAGAGTCTTTTCTTGGTAAAACTTGGAGTAAAAAATTAAAACCAAGTGATATAGAAGATGCTGCTGCCCTAATAGCAGCAATTAGGCCGGGTTGCGTATCAAAGGATTCGCCAGTTATTGTTAATGCTGGAAAATTATCAACAAATGGAAAACGTTATTTTAAAACAATAAGTGTTGAACAGCTTTTTAAAAATAAAAAATATTATGATAAAATAGCTTGTGTTAATGAAACAACTGGTCAAATATATAACAACAAAATGTTAGATATTTTTCCTACTGGTAAGAAAGAATGCTTTAAAATTAATGTTCGTAGATATAGAAAAAATACAGCCAAAGCTAAGTCATTAACTGGATCACAACAATACGAATTAGAGTGTACGGCTGATCATAAGATTTTAACACCATCTGGCTGGATAGAATTAAAAGATTTAAAAATAGGAGATAGAATCGCATCTAAAAAATTTACTACTCCTAAATCCCAGAGATCAGCCACTATGGCAAACAGACATGTGGTTGGTGGAACAAGAAATAAAAACGTAGCTGGCGCATATTATTTTCAAGAAATATGTTATAAAAACTATCATGAAAAATGCTGTTGTTGTGGATGGGATAAAGCTAATTTAGATGTAAACCATCTGTCTGGAAATAGACACGTAAACAATAATCCAGATAATTTATGTTTTATGTGCCCAAATTGTCATAGAGAATTTACGCTTGGGTTAATAACTAAAGAACAATTAAAAATATGTCAACAAAATACCAAATTACCAATTCTGGAAGATATAGAATGGATATCATATGAAGGTTGTGTATCAGTTGGTGTAAAAGATACATATGATATTTCAATGGGTGACCCAGATCATAATTTTATATGTGGTAATATTGTTGTACATAATTGTCTAAACTCTACAGATGATAATGGAGAAAGCTTAACAAAAGTATTTTGTGACAGAAAAAATAATAACTGGCAACCTTCTAATAGTTACTTAGATCAGTTATTAAAAAAGACATATGGTATCAATATTTTCCAAGAAACATCTATGCAAATAGCAAAAGATATAGCTGGATTTGATGGACCTCAACAAATGAGATTAATTAAAGGCATAGGTAAGAAAAAAGCTGACCTTATACTTGGGTTAAGAAAAGAGTTTATAGATGGATGTAAAACTGTTGGGAAAATATCAGAACAAGAAGCAAATAAAGTTTTTGACAATATAGAAAATAGTGCAAGATATGCTTTTAATTTAAGTCATAGTGTCGCATATGCAGTTACAGGATATTGGACAGCGTGGGCAAAGGCGCACTTTCCAAAGCATTATATTTGCGCATGGTTAAGAAATGCAAAAAATGAGCAAAAACCATTAGAAGAAATTCGTGCTGTGGTATCAGAGGCAAGAAGGCTTAGTATTCCTATTCTTCCGCCATCTATTAAAAACCTGCCAACCACTAATTTCTTTATTAAAAATAATGCTGTTCATTTTGGCTTAGAATCAATTAAAGGCTGTGGGCAAAAGGGTGTAGCTAAGTTAACTAGTTTAGGTGTTGACTTTGAATCATGTTCATGGATGGATTTTTTAGTAATGCTCAGCCCATTGTCTAATAAAACCCAAATAATAAATATGATACGAAGTGGGTGTTTTGATTACTCAGATATAGATAGATCTGAGTGTGAGTACCAATATAATCAATTTACATTACTTTCAAATAATGAGGTAAAACTCGCACAAGAAATATATGAAAAAGAAACGTCATTAAATCTTGTATCATTACTTGAAGAATTAATTAAAGTTCCTAAAATTTCTACAAAAAGAAAAGAAGTATTAAAAGATATTATCAAATCTTTGATTAATCCTTCTTCATCTCTTAAAGATAGCCGTGAAAATATTATTGCCCATGAAAAAGAATTAATGGGAATAAATATTAGTTGCTCTGCTATAGATAAAGCTTCTATACCTGAAGCTCGTGATAGTTGTATAGATGTAGAAAGTGGTAAAAATAATCAAACATTTATACTTGTTGGCGAAATTACAGAATGCAGAGAGATTAAGATAAAAAATGGTAAAATGGCTGGTGAGTCAATGGTAACACTTCAGTTAGTTGACGCAACTGGTGGCTGTGACTGTGTTATATTTCCAAAAGAATTAAGCTTTTATGAAGGTGGTATTTATGATGGAAATGTTATAATGGTAAAAGGTAAAAAGAATAATCGTGGTGGTATAATTATAGAGAAAGTTTACGAAGTATGAATGAACTTGCCCGCATGGGTGGATATTTTGTTGATGTTAGTAAAACAATAAATAACATATTTAGTGTTAAAATAGGTAAAGGTTTTACTAAAGCTAAAAACCAAGATGACTTATTTATTATTGAATATGATAATGAGTTTTGCACACTGTATAAAGTTATAGACGGAGAAAAAAAACAACAGTTAAAAAGGGATATCTCATCAGAAATTAGATCTGGCTTAAGTCCTGCTGAATTTATTGAATCTATAAAAGTTGGACTAATTAATAAATTGTGCGCAAATTATAATATTGATAAAGATTACGTTTACTACGAATAAGGAATAGATTATTATGAGTTATGATTTTAGAACACGTCTTGTGACCGCCGCTACTGGTCTTATTAAAGAAAAGGGCGAAATTCAAGAATACAATGGGGCAAAAAGTATTACATTAATGGTTTCATTTGCGCGTAGACGCCAAGAAGCCTCAAGTAATAAACAGATTATAGAAGAAGATGTTGTGCCAATTAAGTTCTGGGCAACTGGGGCAGATATTATTAATGATCTCTCTACTGTCGGAGATCACATTTACATTGAGGCCGAAATTAGACAGCGTGGCAATAGGTTAGAACTTAAAGCAAAGCATTTTGAACTACTAAATAAGGGCGAATAATGACTCCAGAAAATTTTGTGTATTGGTTGCAGGGAGTGTTGGAAATTGGTGATGTTAAAAAACTAAATAAAGAACAAGTTAATATTATTAAAGATCATATTAAACTAGTTCTTAATAAAGTAACACCAGATAGAAAAACTGGTGGATATACGGCTTATCCATGGACAATTACCCCAACCAACCTTAGCTCTATGTCTGTAGATTATTGTGGAGCGCCTATCCCTGTAACACAATGCACAGGAATAGAAGACACCACACCATCCCCATCTATCAATTATGTAATTGAGGGTAGTTGTTAATGAAAATTCTTGTAGTTAGTGAATTTACTGGGTTGGGCAGTACAGGTTACTCAAATTATTACAAAGAAATTTGTACTGCCCTCCATAACGCTGGTCATCAAGTGGTTGAGCTAGCAAGCTATGGAGATAACAACGACCCATCTCACCTAAGATATAAAGCTCAGTGTCCATGGAAAGTAATTCTTAACATCCCTCAAAAAAATCAACCAGATGTTAAAATTTATGAAGAAAGAGAAAAATCTCACGGAGATGCAAAATTTGGGGCATGGGCATTTGATGTAATAGCTGCTCAAGAACGCCCAGATGTAGTTCTGGCGGTAAGAGATCATTGGTATGATAAGTTTATCATTGATTCTCCTGCGGCCCCTTATTACGTATCTGTGTTAAGTCCAACAGTAGACTGTGAGTGGCAAAAAGGTGATTGGATTGATACCTTCGGTCGCGCTGATGTTATTACAACATATAACGAGTGGAGCCAAAATTGGCTTAAAACACAATATAGTTGTCATAACTTAGTAGAGTATATTTCTCCATCTGCAGCAAATGAGTACAAGGTTCAAGATAAAGCATCTTGTCGTAAAAAGGTTGGATTACCACTAGATGCTAAAATAGTTGGCACAGTTATGAGAAACCAAAGAAGAAAGAGGTTCTCTGAGCTGTTTGAAACACTGACAATGTGTCCTGATGTATGTCTTTATGCCCATACAGGCTATCCTGATAGAGGGTGGGATATTCCTACCTTATTATTAAGATATGGTGTACAAGATAGGGTGTATTTTACATACATGTGTCAAAATTGCCCACATTTTAAAGCAATGAAATTTTGCACACGTGGGCCAATCTGTGAAAAATGTGGAGCGGCCATGAGTACTACATCTGCTCGCAAAGGATTGAATAATAATGATATGGCCCAAATATTTGGATCTATGGATCTTTATTTACAGCCAGCAAACAGTGAGGGCTTTGGAGTACCTTTAGTAGAGGCCGCAAAATGTGGATTAAAATGCGTTGCCACTGATTACTCTGCTATGAATGACGTTGTAAGAAAAGTGGGTGGTATTCCAATGGCCCCACTTTTCTTAGACACTGAATTAGAAACATCTTGTAAACGTGCGGTCATTGATATTAAGCTATTAGCTAGTATTATCAATGATCCCAATTCATATGATTATAAACGTGAAGATATTGCAGCGATTTATAATCATAATTACTCTTGGGATAAAACTGGTAAAAAATGGGTAGATTTAATAAATAGTATAAAACCAAAAAATAATTGGGGAACACCACCACAAGTTAAACAGCCTTTGTCTTATGAGCAAGTAATGGGCTTAAAAGGAACAAATGATGAATTTATGCTTGCTTGTATTTTGTATGTTGCTTGCTGTCCCAAATTATTGGGGTCATATCAACACACTTATATGCTAGATAATTTAAATTCTGGGTATCTAATGAGTGGACAAGATGATAGTGTTATGGTTCCAGTAGACAGAAAATTTATATACAATATGTATAGATCAATTAGAGAAAACATAAATAAGTGGGAAAGTCAAAAAAACGAAATACTGAAGAAATTCCAAGAGAGTTTAAGATAACTCAAGAAGAAGAAAATTATAGAATATTGTTTGATTTCGCTTACTATTTAGAGAACCTCAAGAGAGGGCAAGTAAGCGGAGCAACAGAATTGTTAAGATTATTTTTAAACGAAAGAAAAGGTAAAACAAATGGGTAGAACTGACACATCAAACACCACATCAAGAATTAAGAGTCCTGTTAAGCACTACATTAGCTTTAGTGGTGAAACTGGTATTTTTTCATATTGGGATAGTGTAGAAAAGAAAAATGTGGCACTTGAAGATCTTGATATGATTGTTATGGATACTCGTGTATCTATTTCCGGCTGGTCTGATGAGAATAATTGTAGAATTTTCTCCAATTACTTTAGAACAACTAAGGAAAAGATTACTGTGCGTGCTGGTGATAAGGATCTTTTGACTGGCACATATGCTGAAGATAAGGTAAAGATTAAGGAATTGGGCGGTAAGTACCAAATCAATATTTTTGCCCTTGTTGATATTAATGGTGATTGGGTACCTGCTGTTCTTCAGCTTTCTGGTAGCTCTCTTGCCGCATGGTCAACCTTTACAGAAACTAATAAGATTTGGGATGTGTACAAGTCCCTACTTGTAGTTCGTAGGGGGCCACAACAGAAGAAGGGTCGTGTATTATTTTACACCCCAGAATTTTCACTAGAAGCTCTTACAGATAAGGTATCTGGAATGGCTGATACTGTGTACAAGGAATATGTTAAGCCATATCTTGAGCAGTATGCTTCTACTGAAGACTAATACTTAAAAACAAAGCCGGGCAAAATTGCCCGGCTTTACCTTCACTAACAGAAAGAAAATTATGAAAATATTACTATGGAAATTAGGACATTTGGATAAACAAAACCCAGCTAATTCTATTCTTCCAACAAAAGAAGCTGTAGCAAAATTTGCTACAATGCTTAAGGAAAATACTAAAGATACTGATAAAATAGATATTATCTGGGGCCCAGATATTAGTGTTGAGTTAGTAGAAATAGATGAAGATGTAATAAGTTATGTAGTCGACTCAGATGGAAAGCTAGTCAAAGTATGAGTATTGCAATTTTAGCTGATTTTACAACAAATAATAAACATACAGATTTAGCTAAAAAAACATTGAAAAACTTAACAGGATTACAAGTTGATCCAATATGTGTGAAAAATACATCCTACTCAACTATTAAAAAAGCGGATAAAATTATTCAATTTTTACCACCAGAAAAACTTGTTCGTTTTCCATATAAAACAAATATTGCTGTTGGTACTTATGAAGAGTTGGGGCAGTTTGCACATATTGTAGATTATGTATGGGATGATTATCCAGTTCTTATTGAGTTAAATGAGAATACTATAAATATTCCCCATTTAAATGGTGAGTATGTGTTTTATACAATTAATGAGAATTATGATAAATCTAATACTAGAATGATTATTCAGGCATTTACTGAAGAATTTGATCCAGCTGAGCCTGTTAATTTAGTTATTAAAACCAATAGAACTATAGATAAAGAAATGGTAGATATTAAAACATCTATTGGTAAATATAAAGATATAAATATATATAAGAAAAATGTGGTGATTAGTAAGGATTATACAGAAGAAGATATATGTGTAATACACAATTCTTTTGATTGTTATGTTGAATCTGAGGATAATCAAAAAATGTTCCAGTATATTAAATTATTAGACAAATCATGTATGTTTACACTAAATTGTAGTTTAGATGATATAAAATACAATATGCGTGATTGTTATAATATAAAATATAAATCAGAAGACGTATTTAAACAAGAAGATCTTAATAGTTACTTTTTTGAAAAATTAGGAGAATTAAATGGGGAAATTGAAGAAGAGTGATAGAGATAACTTGGATCTTAGGTGCTTTGAGACACGTGTATCTAGATTAATCTCTGGTGTTGTTGTTGACTCGGTGTCTCAAGAAGATGAGGCGTATTTCTCGCGCGTATCACCAATTAGATCTTTGAGAAATATTCCAAATGATCAAGGTATAAGATACCAGTATGGAAAACGTAAGGGCAAATTAAAACCTTGGAAGCATAAGGATTGTAATGATATCATTTAATTCTAAGCCGGTTATTTTAACTATTTTAGAAAATGAAGACTATCAGAAATTGATGGGCGATATAGACGCGTTATTTATAGTTTACCAATGTAATGGGTCAAAGAAGATAAATTCTCCTTTGCCTAAAAATCATCAAGTGGTCTATGATATAACACCAAATATTCGCCCAGATATTTTACTGTCTCAAAATAAAATAAATCAATACGGAATTTTCCGTGATATGGCTAAAAAATATGGTGCCCCAATTTTATCTCTGTATCACAATATTGCGTCTCCAAAAGATGTAGATAGAACATTTGCGGCAAAATCAAACGAAGATATCTTTCTATCTAGTGATCATGCTGCTGCTTGGGGTGTAAGTAATCCATATATAATTCCACCAACTACAAATAAACCTATAGCTAAAATAGCTGAACCTTTGGTTTATTCAAATAAAGATATCTCATTTAATTGTGTTTATAAAGTCTTAGATAGTATGGCGACAGGTAATTGTGTTATCAGTCCAGCTGTTTATGAATTAAACAATATAATTAAGCATGGCTATAATGGATTTTTATACAAAAAAGAAAATCCAGAAAAAGAAAAAGAGATATTTTATAAGCTTGGTAAAAACGATGATCTTATTATGGAGTTTGGCGCGAATGCCCAAAAGACAATAATCGAGCAATTTTCAAAAGCGTCTTTTACTGAAAAATGGAATACGTTAATTAAAAAATATACAAATAAGGAAAATTAATGAGAATATACTTAATGTATGGATCAGATCAAAATGATTTAATGCCAGAATACGAATATTGTAATTACGCCCATACAGATGGAGTGGCGTATCCTTCTCAGGCAGATGAGATATATGGGCCAACTGTATTAAACTATATACCCTTACTTGAAGTAATGGTTTATGTAGATAAGTACAAAAAAATATTAAGATCTGGCGGCGAGTTAATTATAGGTGGTATAGATTGCTATATCTTAAGCAAGCTAACACTTTCTAGAGATCTAACAGAAAAGCAATATAATGAGCTTTTATTTTCTGACCCAAAATTTAAAGCTGTTCACTCTTTACAGGCTGTAAAAGCTTTACTTCAATCTCGCGGCTTTTCTATTAACGAAATAAATATTGAAGAAAATGAAGCTAGATTTACAATTAAGGCTACTAAAGTATGAATGTTTTAATATCAATTAATGGGCCCCCTTCTGAAAAAGCCCTAGCTTCAGCAATAAAACAAAACTGTGATATAGTTATTGTTAGTGATAAAAAAATTACTGTTCCAGATAATATTAAATTATTAATTATTGGAGACAGTAATACGTTTTTAAAATCATCAATTCAGTTTGCGAATAATTATTCTTTTGTTTATTTAATGGAACCAAATACGGTTTTATTAGATAATTGTATTAAAAAAATAACTGAAACTGAAAAGGTGTATTCGCATGCTTATAGTGATTACTTTATATGTAATAGCAGGAATAATGGCGCTAAGCCGTTAGTAAATTATTGTACATCTATAATAGATAAAAAGGTAAACACCGGCCCAAATAAATTAATAAGAATTAGTAAAAATTTACCAAGTACGTTAGACGAAATTTTATATTCTGGCGCATTTTTATCAAAGCATATCGCTGAACCAACTTATTTTATAGAAAAATGATTATGCAAAGTTATGTCTACAATGGTAAAAAAAGAATATATGAATCTCCTAAACAAAAAAAAGTAGCTAAACCATTATTTGAAAACTTAGGATTTATTATTTGTGGATCATATCCAACTAATGGTGTAAAATCAAATGGCTCTAAGTTATTGGCAAATTACAATGGGTCAACTCTACTTGATTACCATTTAGATTTAATTAATTCTGTTTGTGAAAATCCAGAAATAATAGTAGTTAGTGGTGTATCAACAAAGGATCTTTTGCGCCATCCTCGTAAGAGTGAGTATATTATTGTTGAAAACCAAATGTATGAATTTAGTAATACCGCTGAAGATCTTAGAATTGGATTACTTGCGTTAAGATCACCAAATTTAATTTATATAGATTCTGGATTTTTACCAACAGTTAAATCATTAAAATATTTATTAGGCCATAAAGATCGCACGACTAAAGCTTTTTTAAAAGATGAAAAAGATGAAAATTATGTTGGCGTAAACATTGGAAACAATGGATATATTGCTAACTATAGTTTTAAAACAGAAAATACATTAGCTGGTATGTATTACATAAATCCTAATGATATTGGTAGAATTAGAAAAAGAACAATTAATAAAAATTTCTCAAAAAATTTATTTACCTTTGAGCTCCTCTCAGATCTTAAGGTAAAAGCAATACTAGATGAAAGTGAGTCGGTGATAGTAACAAGATGAGTATAAAAATAAGTACTAATATTTACGCACTAAGATATTCTGGTAGCTATCTTCAAAATATTGGTGTATCTTTTAAATATACAACAAGTGGCCCATTTGTTATGTGTGAAGATAATCCAGATTTTATAATAACAAATTCTTATCATGAGGCATTGGCGGCGTCAAAAAAATACCCGTCTGTTGTATTTGTCGGTCCTAACTTTAAATTTCCAAATTATGATTTTAATATTCCTATAGCTCTATTAGATGAGTTATCAGTATTAAGTAAAGTAAATACCAAATATATTCCTCATGATATAGCTTATTTTAATAATAGTGGGCAGGAAAATATACCATTTATTAACGAACTACAGATGTTAGGAAATGTTAAAATAATGGGGCCGGGATATTGTATTGACGAATTAGATAGAACGTTTAATCAAAGGTTAACACCAGCTTTTTATTCATATGCAAAAACCGTTGCTTCTACATCAAGAGAAGAAACATTAAAAGCTTTGTTTATGGGCAAGTCAGTGATTAGCGATAATAATCACCCATATACTTATTCTATAAACAATCTGGGCCCGCCACGCGAAAATCAAATAACATATGCGTGGTCATTATCACATACTGTTATATGGTCAGAAATCTTTGAAATTCTTGGTTACCAAGATCTTTCGGATAAATTAAAAACAATTTTAAAAATAGAAGAAAACAATGAAACAAGAGCGTCCTGAAATTGAAAAAACTAAACTCGCTGGTAATGTTCCACTTGATAATGATGTTGTAGATATTCTCAAAACTGTTTCTGGAACAGTTTTAGATATTAATGGGGGTGTTGGAAGAGTATCAGAATATCTATCTGAGAAAGGTTGCGATGTTACTTTACTTGATCCTAACAGGTTAAGCTTTTCATATAGGCGCGGAATTGTGCCCAAAAGTAAAGTAAAATGCTGGAATATAGAAGCTGACTCAATAAAATTAGATAAACCATGTTTTGATTATGTTATTATTCGTGGACTTGGTTATTATGATCTAGCTAAAAAAATAGCAAAAAAAGGTATTGTAAATTTAGTAACAGTGGAGTTTGAAAATGTTGTGCATAATTCAAAAACAGTTAAACAATCACCAAAAGTTGATAGAAGTATTGGAACTGACAAAGAATCTGAATCCAACACTGTTCTGCCCAGTGTTCCAGAGGCACAATCTAACAATTCCAGTGATGCCCGTGAGCAACCTTTGGTCGATATGGAATAATGTAATACTTTACACATGTTTTAATGATTTTATTTATCTTAAAAATCTGTATACAAAACATAAAAAAATATTTTACTTATATGATTTAAACTGGCATGAAAAATCATTAAACTATGAATTTACACTTGACGCAATTAATTCTGCAGATGTGTTGATTTGTAGATCTTCTTATCATGCTGACAAAATAGAAGAATACTCTGGGCGTCGCCCATTGATTATATCAGAAATTAACTTTGAGGAGATTGTTAGATAATATGGCTGCAGAAATTCCAAATAAAGTAGACGAACTGAGATCAGCTTTAATTGATGCTGGTGTGGATGAGGCCAAGGTGGCAAAACTTAATAAGGTAGAATTACGTGGATTATATTCTACGATAGTTCTTGGAGAAAAAGAAGCCCCATTTGGTATTGCGTTTGAGCAAGTGGTCGGTGATAGTAATCAGGTTAGCAGTAGTAAACAGCCAGAAAGCAAGCAAGATGTTTTGCCTCAATATGGTAGCCCTGAGTGGCAAAACTATGTATTGTCCCAAATTCGCCCAAATGAGCAAATTGATGGGTTTCCTAGATGCTTTGGATTAAGGCGCGTAGCCCAAGAATTACTGGGCCCAATTGTGTCCGCAAAAGCAACAGCGGTTAGTGTAATTCCCCAGCTAACAGTTAATGACACACCTACAAGGGCAGTTACTATTAACTATGAAATAACATTTGATTGGACATTAGATAGACCAATATGGTTTAATCCAGTAAGTCCACAATCAAGCTTTAGAACTTTTGGTGGTGTATCTGACTGTGTTGAAGAAGTTAATAGTCCATGGGGTAAGCATCCAGCCAGCTCTGCTGAAACCAAAGCTATGAGTCGTGCCTTAAAGCAGGCTCTTTGTATAAATGTTCTATCAGCAGAAGAAAAGGTTTCTGGCTATGATGATGGACCAGAAGAAGCCCCAAAAACCAATAAAATAACTGATCAGCTTATTAGCTTTATTACAGCTAAGGCTAATCAGTTACAAATTAAGGTTGAAGATGTTATGAAAGCAAATGGATTAAACTGCCCAATTAAAGATCTTACTCTTGAAGATGGGCGTGGTTTATTTGCCGCAATTAATAAGTATCAACAAGTAAAGTAATTTACCTATTCTTTTGACAGGGGACGCATACTCCCCTGTTAATTATTTCTGCCCCTGTTGGTTGAGAAACTGCTGATGGCCAACGAGATGGGATGGCTGGACATTTTTCATT